>Ga0209061_1000285_pt1 | contig 149567 bp, 132 predicted proteins | sample Coa_R1_10_FD_187157 | JGI IMG/M metagenome (GOLD analysis project Ga0209061, IMG submission 187157) | Surface soil microbial communities from Centralia Pennsylvania, which are recovering from an underground coalmine fire - Coalmine... | ecosystem: Environmental > Terrestrial > Soil >... | reverse complement strand
GCCGAAGCCGCGTCGTGGGCATCTTCCCGAACGACACCGCCGCGATCCGCCTCATCGGAGCCGTGCTCGCCGACCAACACGACGAGTGGGCGGTCGCCCGCCGCTACCTCTGCGAGGAATCCATGGCCGCACTGCAGAACGCGCGCGAGACTGCCGACCGTCAGCTCGAAATCACGAGCTGAGCACACCGAGCATCACACTCGGATTCCCACCACATGCCGGGGCTCTATCGGCCCACCCCGCTTCATCCCGGACTGCGGGCCGGTCAGCACGTTCTCAGGGGCGTACCTCGTAGTACAGGTTGGCCGGCTCGTCGAAGTCATGGACTGAGAACCTGGTGAAGCCGGCGGCGCGGACCAGCTCTTCGAGCAATTGCGGGTGGAGCCCGAGCGTGCCCAATCCCGCTCCCCCCGGCTCGGACAGCGCTGAGGCCATGCACGAGGTGATCGAGAAGCCATACATGAGTGCGGCCATCGGGTTGGACAGGTTGTCACGCGGTTCGGGCGCACATCGGATGTCCTTGATGAGCCAGGTGCCATCGTCCTTGATGGCCCGGCGGATCGCGGCGATGGCCTCTGTGGGACGGGTCATGTCGTGCAGACAGTCCAGCGTGAGCACCAGGTCGAAGGTCGGCTCCTTGGGCAAGGACGCGGCCCCTGCGTGGTGAATGACCACGTTGTGCGCCCGTTGCTGGCCGGCCAGCTGCCGCGCTCGCGCCACAGCGTGGGCCGAGATGTCGAACCCGTGCACCTCCGTTGCCGGAAAGTGCTGGGCGATCGCCAGCACGGCCAGCCCGGCCCCGCAGCCGACGTCGGCCACTCGGGCTCCGCCTTCGAGCTTGCCGACCACGCCTTCGAGGGCCGGGAGGATCCGGGGCACGAGCGCAAGTCGGGTCCAGGGGCCAAGCATGTGTTCGGTCCGGTGAATACCCGCGACGCCCTGACGGTCGAAGGAAAAGCCCAGGCCGGTGCGGAAGGCCTCGGCGACGTCATCCACCAGGGTCGGGTCGAGCGGGGGGCCGAAGGCGCCACCGGCGTAGAAGAGGCTCTCTGTCTCGTCGACCAGGACGGCTGCGCCGGCTGCTGGGAGCTCGAAGCGGCCGTCCTCGTGCCAATCCAAAAGCCGTGCCGCGCCCATGGCCCGGAGCCATTCGAGCACCCACCGCTCGTGGTAGCCGGTCCGAGTGGCCAGCTCGGCGGCGCTCATCGGCCCGCCGTCGGCGAGCGCAGCGAACAAGCCGAGCCGCGAGCCCAGGTGGATGAGCAAGGAGACCACCTCGCCTTGCTTGTAGCTCCAGACCTGGAAGGCAAAGAGTCGGACCTCGTCCTCGGTGGGGCGGGAATCGAGGCGGCCGGCCACAAAGACAGGGTAACCCGAACCTCTGGCTCAGCCGCGTGGCGTCACAGCCCGGCGGCGCGCCACCCCTCGCCGCCGGCGGTCCACCGCCAGCCAGCCCGCCCCGGCCGCCACCAGCGTCCCGCCGACCCCGCCCACCCACAGCGCGGGAAAGCCGGTGAAGGGCAGGTTCCCGGTCAACGGAGTCTCGGGCACGGCAACGGTGGCCGCGGCGGCGGAGGAGTCGGTGGTGAGCACGGCGGTGCAGTGGTAGGCGGGGTCCGGCTGGTAGTCGGGCGGTGCGGCCAGCTCATGGAGGCACCATGCGTAGCCAGCCGGGACGGCGAAGCTGAGCACGCCGTCTGCGTTCGTGGTCCCTTCGGCGAAGAAGGCGTCGCCCGGTGGGACGACGGCGTCCGAGGGAACGGTCTCCGGGGCCCCTGGTGGTCGGGCGCCGTCGGCGAGGATCTCGTAGGTGGCTCCTGGGATGACCGTGCTGGGCTGGAGCGAGTTGTACTTGTAGGCCGCGACGTGCACCGTCGCCAGCGTCTCGCCGATCGCGATGGTGGTCGCAGAGCTCGGGGACGTCGTGGTGAGCACGGCCGAGCAGTGAAGGCCCGGGTCCACGGCGTAGTCGATGGGCGCTCGGACCTCGTGGACACACCAGCTGTAACCGGCCGGGACTGTGAACGACAGTCGCCCGTCGGCACCGGTTGATCCCCTCGCGTACCAGGTGTCGCCGGGCTCGGCTGCGGCATCCGCCGGAACGGTGCCGGTCGCCCCGCTGGGCGGGAGCGCTCCTTCGACATAGAGGTCATAAGTGGCGCCCGGGATGCCGGTGAAGGGGGTGAGGGAGTTGTACTTGAACACCTGGAGGGTGACCGTCTGTTCGACGTCGCCAAAGGTGAGCGTGGTCACCGGCGCTGGCACCACGGGGCTTCCCTGGAGCACTGTGGTGCACTGGGAGTCAGGGTCGGCGACGTAGTTGGGCGGCGCTTGGACCTCGACTGCGCAGTACGCGTAGCCCGGGAGCTGGAGGGGGAAGGTTGCGCTCCCGCCTGCACCGGTGGTGACGGTGGCCACCAAGGTCTGGTGTGCGGAACCGGCGGCCCCCACGAAGCTGGATCCGTCGGCCACCACCGGGTTGGTCACTCGGTAGAGGCTGAAGGTGGCACCGGCGAGCCCGACCGACGGGCTGGCCGCGTCGACCTTGCGCACCTCGATGGCGACGAACTCGCCGGGGTCGGTGACGGTGATCGGCTGGTCGGCCTGAGCGTTGTCAGCGGTGAAGCAACCATTGGCCCCACTGGCGAGCCCGGGCGGTGCTGCCCGCTCCACCCAGCAGTACCGCGTCCCTGCGCTCAGCACGGCCGGGGTGGTGCAGGTGCCGGCCGGGTTGGTGGTGCAGGTGGCGACCGAGGGCCCGCCTGGCGTGCCCTGGTCCACTTCGATCAGCGCCCCATCCAAAGCGAGCTCGGCGGGGTTGACGTTTCCGCTCGTCACCTTCTGGAACACCGCGCTCACAAGCTTGGGGTCGCCAAAGCCGATCGTCGCCTGCTCGCCGGCCAGAAGATCGACGTTTTGGACGTTTGGGGTGGCGGGAGCGAAGCCTGGTGGCGGTGCGACCTCAGTGATGCGGTACCGGCCGGGGAGCAATGACGGTCCGTCGTTGCCCGGGGGGCTGCAGGTTCCCGAGGCCGCGGTGGTGCAGTTCCCGATGTCCCGGTAGGTTCCGTCGTCCGCCGCGTCGTACGCGATGTCGAAGGTGGCTCCGGCGAGGGGCGCTCCGGTTGCCAGGTCGCTCTTGGTGATCGTAAGGGTGGCTGGTTCGACATGATCCTCCTCGGCGCTGGTGAACATCACCTCGGTGTTGGTTCCGGCCACCACCGACACGGTCTGATCCGGCGCAGTTGTGTAGCCCGGCGGGGCCGTCTCCTCATGGACGGTGTAGGTCCCCGATGGCAAGGGTGCTGAGGGGGGGCTTGTGCCATCGGCACCGGTGGTGAGGGTGGCGACGACGGTCGAGCCCTGCGCGACGGTGAACACCGCGCCACCGACCGGGTAGTAGGCGCTATCGTCGCCGGCCTTCACGATCGACAGCGTTCCGGTCGTGGGCAGGGCCACCAGGTTGGCCTGAAGGCTCGAGGGGATGGGGGACGCGAATGCGACCAGCTGCTGGGCGCTCGGCTCCCGCTGGCTCGGCGCGAGGAAGCTCAGTCCCGGCTGGCCCAGCCCTCCAGGTGCCGACGCCGTGAGTGTGACCGCCCCCGGCATGGTGGCGACCACGGTGAAATCGGCATGCCCCGAGGCGTCGGTGGCAGCGGCGAGGGTGGTCGGCCCCGAAGGTCTCCCGAGGTTCGCCCCGCTGGCAGTCAGTTCGATCGGCAGGCCGGCCACCGGGTCGCCAGTCCCTGGGAATACCGCGCTCACCTGGTAGGTCGCCTGTCCGGTGAAGCTCGTACCGCCGCCGAGCAATGCCCCGCTGAGCTGCGGCGCACCAGTCGCCCCGGACGAGATCGAGTACCAACTGTCCAGGGCTTGATAGGCGGCCAGCACTCCGGGATCCATTGCCGGCACCGGGCTCGACCAGACCACCGAGTCGTACAGGAGTTTCCCAGCTACCGCGGCCTGGTCGGCGGTGAACTGGCCGGCGAGACCGCCCCACCATCCCAGTGCCTGCGCCTCGCTGAACGCGAATCCCAGGGCACCGGTGCCGACGGTGTTCGCGCCGGTTGGGGGTGCGGAGGCGACGTAGTCGTAGTCGGGTGCCGGGTAGTCGCCCCCGCTGGCCGGGGGATCGGCGCAGAACCCCCAGCCCTGGGGGGTGGGGAAGCCGGGACCGTAGGAGCCGTACCAGGTGTTGGCACCCGAATAGGTTGCGCAGAACCCGGCATAGGGGAACGGCGGCCCTCCGACGGAGCACGGCGCTGGACCGTCGGCGTGAGCCGGGATCGCGGTGGCAACACCCAGCGCCACCGCGGTGCCCACCGACGCTGCCGTCACCACAAGAACCGCGGCGGCTCGCACCAGCCTGGCCCGAAGGTGTCGGCGCCTCTGTTCTCGAGGAAGGCGGGACTCCAGACGCCGTGGTCGGCTCGTCACGGTCCTCGCGTCTACCGGTCGCTCCTGGCACGCCTCCTCGCTCGACATGGGTGCAGTGCTCGGTCGAGGCACGGCGAGCCCTTGCGCCCTCGGTACGCTTTGGCTCGGTGCCGATCTCGCCCGACCTCCTCGACGAGGACGAGGAAGTGTTGGTCGACGTCCGACCGCACTGGGCCTACTTTTCGGGACCCTTGGTGGTCACTGCGGCTGCGGTGGCAGTGGTGGTGCTCGTGGTGCGAGAGCTGCCGAACGCGCCAGTGGCGATCGCGTGGCTGCTCGTCGCGTTGGTTGGCCTGCCGGCGCTGTGGCTCTTCGGCCGTCTGGCCCGCTGGTACGCCCTCAACCTGGTAGTGACCGACCGCCGGGTCGTGCTCCGGAGCGGGGTGCTGGCCCGGCGCTGCATCAATCTTCGTCTCCAGCGGGTCGTTGACACCCACTGCGTCCAGGGGCCACTCCAGCGGCTTGTCGGCTCGGGTCGATTGATCCTCGAGGTCGAGGGTGACGAGCACTCTCTGACCGTCTATGACGTCCGCCGACCCCGCACCGTCCAGCACGTGATCAACCGCCAGCTCGCCGAGCTCGATCGCCGACTGGCCGGCAACCGAGGGCGCTGGCCCGACGACCGCGTGCCATGGAGCCTCGAAGCCTCAAGTCCTGCCTCACCCACGCCGCCACGAGGGGTTCCCGCCGTTCCGGCGTCACCCTCGATCCCAGACCAGCTGATGGCGCTTGACCGTCTCCGCCGCCAGGGGATCCTTTCGGAGGAGGAGTTCGCGGCGAAGAAGGCGGAGCTACTCCGGCGGATCTGACCGGCAATCGCTGGGGCTCGCTGACACCAGTACGGTGGTGCCATGACCAGGTACCGGTGCGCCGCGTGCGGGAACCTGACCCGCTTCGACGTGACGAGCACCGCCACGACCAGGGCGTTCTACCACTTTACGCTAGGCGGCGAGCTCGAGATCGAGGACGAAGAAGTGATCGACCGGACGGTGCACGAGGTGCGCTGCCGGTGGTGCGGGCACGGGCGATCGATCGAGGTGATCGAGGCACCGGAGCCCTCGAGCAGCTCCTCGTCGTCATGACGACGAGCGACCCGGCTTCTCGGGTGCCCAACCCCGAGCATCTTGTCGCCGTGCCGATGTTCCTCGGTTCGCGCCCCGAAAGGGCACGGCCAGTGACGGGCGTGACGCTGTCGGGGGAGTCGGTCGTCCACCGGCTCGACGACCCGTGGACCCTCCTGCTGTTCGTCTCGACGGCTTGCGATGGCTGCCTCGAGCTATGGGACGAGCTGGTTCGGGCGCACGCGACGCTCCCCACCGCGGTGACGCTGCTCGTGGTGGTGCACGGTTCCGGGGAGGACGCCAGTGCACTGTCAGATCGGGCCCGGAGCGCGCCAGTGGTCATGTCCGAGCAGGCGTGGGAGGACTACGGTGTCCACTCGCCGCCCTTCTTCGTGTTGGTCGACCGAGCAGGGGTGGTTCGAACCGAAGGAGTCGCCTGGTCGATAGAACAGGTGGCTACGGCGGTCGCCAAGACCCTGGATCGGTCGAGCTAGGCGATGGACACCGCGCTGGTACGCCTCGACACCGACGGCCGCCTCGCTACCGACCTCACCGAGCAGGTTCGGGGCTTCTGCGCTCGCCGGGGTGACGGGTTGTGTCATGTCTTCGTCCCGCATGCGACCGCGGGGTTGGTGGTGATGGAGACCGGGTCGGGTTCCGAGGAGGACCTGGCTGCGCTGTGCGCGCGCCTGCTACCCAGAGACGACCGTTACCGCCATCGCCATGGGTCACCGGGCCACGGCGCCGACCATCTGGTCCCGGCCTTGTTCAGCCCGTCGGTGACCCTTCCCGTAATTGACGGGGAGGTCCAGCTTGGAACCTGGCAGTCCGTGGTCCTGGTGGACACCAATCCGGACAACCCACGGCGCCAGGTCCGGTTGTCCTTCCTGGCCGATCGTTGAACTCGATGTCACAGCCCCCAGCCACGCTTGGGTGCAGCGCTCCGAGGGCGCCACGGACCAGGGAGGCACCACACGATGGCAACGATCACGATCGACTGTGACCAGTGCAGTCTGCAGCACACCGCAGCCTGCCAGGAGTGCCTCGTCACGTTCCTGCTTGAGCGCGATCCCGGCGACGCGGTGGTCATCGACGCCGATGAGGCACGGGCAGTGCGCATGCTCGAGCGAGCCGGCCTTGTCCCGAACCTCCGGTTTGACGCTCGGGCCGGTTAGGGCTGACTTGTCAAGCAGGGCGGGGCGGTGAGCCCGACCCTGCTCGTCACCAACGACTTCCCGCCGAAGGTCGGCGGGATCCAGTCCTATCTTTGGGAGCTTTGGCGGCGCCTGGACCCGGCAAGCACAGCGGTGCTCACCGCTCGGTCGCACCCCGACCACGCTGCGTTTGACCGTCAGGAGGCGATCGCCGGCCGGCAGATCCGCCGGGTGCCTCGCTCGACGCTGTACCTGCCGACCCCGCTCGCGCTCCAGCGGGTCAGGTCGGCAGGCGCCGCCGTTGGGGCCGGGCTGGTGCTGATGGACCCGGCGTGGCCCCTGGGGCTCCTGGGTCCCAGAATCGGCCTCCCCTACGGGGTCATCCTCCATGGAGCCGAGTTCACCATTCCGGCTCGGATCCCAGTCGTGCGCCGCCAAGTCGCCCGCGTGCTGCGGGGTGCCGCGATCGTCGTTTGTGCCGGCCCCTACCAGGCCAACGAGGCTCGGCGGCTCGGGGGCGACGAACTCAAGATCGTCGAGGTTCCGCCGGGCGTCGACTGCGAGCGGTTCGCACCGTTGGAGGGGCAGGAGCGGGCCGCGGCACGTCGTCGACTCGGTCTGCCGGAACGCGCGGTGGTCGTCGCCAGCGTGAGCCGGCTGGTCCCCCGCAAGGGCATGGACGTCCTCATCGAGGCCGCCGCTGTGCTGGCTCCCGACCGCCCGGACCTGGTCGTAGCGATTGCCGGAGCCGGCCGGGACCGTGCTCGCCTGCAGCGTCTCGCGGCGCGCCACAACGCCCCGGTCCGGTTCCTCGGCCGGGTCGACGAGGAGGACAAGGCGGCGCTTCTCGGCTCGGCCGACCTGTTCGCCATGGTCTGTCGAACCCGTTGGGGCGGTCTCGAACACGAGGGATTCGGCATCGTGTTTCTTGAGGCCGCGGCGGCCGGCCTTCCCCAGGTGGCCGGTCGGAGCGGGGGAGCAGCGGACGCGGTGGTCCACGGCGAGACCGGCTTCGTCGTCGAGCGGCCTGGCGACCCAGCAGCCGTGGTCGCCGCGCTCGCCCCCCTCCTGGAGGACCCCGGCCTCCGGCGTGCCATGGGCGTGGCCGCCAGGGCCCGGGCACAGGCATACTTCGACCACGACCAGCTCGCTCCTAGGCTGGCCGAGGCGCTCGCTGAGGTGGGAGGCTGAGCGCGAGCTGGGCTCACGTCGGGCACCGGTACGACCCCAAGCGGGCGAGGAGGACGCGTGGCCGAGGAGGCAACGGAGCGCATCACGGTGGCGGCGCCGCCAGAGCGGTGCTTCGAGGTCGCCGACGACATCGAGCGCTACCCGGAGTGGTTTGCCGAGATCAAGGAGGTGACGGTCCACGAGCGCGACGAGCAGGGTCGCCCCTCGCTGGTCTCGTTCCGGGCCGCCGCCTTCGGACGCAGCACGAACTACACCCTTGCGTATGACCTCCGGGAGGCTCCCCGGGTGCTCGGCTGGAGGCTAGTGAAGGGCGACATCACCACTCGGCTCGACGGCCGCTACCAGTTCGTGCCCACCGGCGACGGCCAGACCGAGGTCACCTACCACCTCGAGGTCGAGTTCCGGGTTCCGCTCCCAGGCTTCATCAAGATGCGTGCCCAGAGCAGGATCATGACTGCGGCGCTGCGGGACCTGAAGGCACGGGTCGAGTCCTCGTCGTGACCGAGCACCGGGGGTCGGGACCTCGGGCCACCCTGGGTATCGATATCGGCGGGACCAAGGTGTTCGGGGTGGCCCTGGACCCCGATGGCAGGATCCTGGCAGAAGCCCGCCTGGCCACCCCCAACGGCGAGCGAGCGTCGCTCCTCGATCCCGAGCGCCGCGGCGACCAGGTAGCCGATGCGGTGGCCGACCTGGTGCGACAACTCTGCTCGGGGCTCGAGCCCCCGGTCGCGCTCGGGATCGGGGCGCCGGGGATGGTCGATCGCCACGGGGTCCTGTGCTTCGCCCCCAACCTTCCCGGGGCCTCGGGGGTCGACGTCCAGGGCCTGGTGTCTGGACGCCTTGGGGGCATGGCGATCGTGGTGGAGAACGACGCCAACTGCGCCGCGCTGGCTGAGCTCACCTTTGGCGCTCTTCAGGGGGCGGGCGAGGCGGCGATGATCACCCTTGGGACCGGGATCGGCGCCGGGCTGGTCGTTGGCGGTCAGGTCCACCTGGGAAGCAACGGGTTCGCCGGCGAGGTCGGGCACATGATCGTCGATCCGGCCGGGCCGCCCTGCCCGTGCGGCCGACGGGGGTGTTGGGAGCGGTTCGCATCGGGAGCCGGGCTGGGCCGGCTGGCGCGGGAGGCTGCCCAAGCCGGCCGGCTGCCCCGTGTGGTCGCCGCTGTTGGCGGGGACCCCGAAAGTGTCCACGGCGAGGACATCACCACTGCGGCCCGCCATGGCGACCCCGGCGCACTCGGGGTGCTCGAGGAGCTTGGGTGGTGGGTCGCCCTTGGGCTGGCCAACGTTGTCGCCGTGGTCGACCCCGAGCGGATCGTCCTGGGCGGCGGGCTGGCGGAGGCTGGCGAGCTGCTCCTTGGCCCGACCCGCCGCGCCTTCGCCGAGCTGGTCGAGGGACCGGGCGCCCGGCCACCGGTTGCTCTCGCGGCAGCCACGCTGGGGGAGCGAGCAGGTGCCGTCGGGGCCGCGCTGGCTGCCCGCTGGGCGGTGGAAGGGCCGAGGTGACCCTTCGAGTGGGGGTCATGCTCCCGAGCTTTCGGGACGATCCGGCCGATGCGCTGGCCGTCGCGACCGAGGCCGAGCGTCTGGGGATCGATGGGGTCTTCGTCTACGACCACCTCTGGCCGATGGGTCGGCCCGATCGTCCTGCGCTGGCCCCATTTCCGCTGCTGGGGGCGGTGGCGCAATCCACCGCGTCGGTCCGGCTGGGGACGCTGGTCGCCAGGGTCGGGGTCGTCCCCGACAATGTGCTGGTGGCCGAGTTCGCGGCGTTGGACGATCTGGCGCCCGGGCGGGTGGTGGCCGCCCTGGGCACCGGGGACCACCTGAGCTTCGCCGAGAACCGGGCCTACGGGGTCCCGCCGGGCCCAGCTGAGCAGCGGCGAGCCGCGCTGCGGGGGTGCGCCCGTGAGCTCCTCGCGATGGGCCTGGTGGTGTGGGTTGGCGGGCGGTCCCCGAGGACCGTTGCCGTGGCCGAGGAGGTCGGCGCGGCGGTCAACTTCTGGGACGCCGGCCCGGAGGACCTCGCCGCCCAGGTCGGCCGCTCCGAGGTGACCTGGGGCGGCATGCTCCCCGAGGGAATCGGGTCTGGGGCAGCCTCGATCGCCTCGTTTGCTCGTCCCCTTGCACGGGCCGGGACGTCATGGCTGGTGTTCGGATGGCCGTTGGACCTCCGCCAGCTCGCAGCCGCTGCCGATCAGCTCCGGGCCCCCTGACCAGGGCCCCAGGCGACCCCGTCGGCCGAGTACCCTCGAGGCGATGGAGTTTCGCCGGATCAACGGGCTGCCCCCGTACGTCTTTGCCACGATCAACGACTTGAAGCTGGCTATCCGGCGCGCCGGCCGAGACGTGATCGACTTGGGGTTCGGCAACCCGGACCTGCCCTCGCCAGACGTCGCCGTGGAAAAACTCGCCGAGGCAGCCCGCAACCCGCGCAACCACCGCTACTCGGCGTCCCGAGGGATCCCGAAGCTCCGCCAGGCCATCGCCAACCGCTACCTGCAGCAGTTCGGGGTCGAGCTCGACTTCGACACCGAGGTGGTCACGACGATCGGGGCCAAGGAGGGGCTGTCTCATCTGATGTGGGTCCTGGTCGGTCCGGGCGACACGGCGCTGGTCCCTTCGCCCTCGTACCCCATCCACATCTACGCGCCGCTGTTCGCCGGGGCCGACGTGCGCCAAGTGCGGCTGGAGAGCCCGTCCGCGAGTGCTGGCGCTGCACCGCCGAATCCAGGAGCGGCGTTCTTCGAGTCGCTGATGGAGACGTGGGAGTCGGCGTGGCCCAAGCCGCGGGTCATCGTGCTCTCGTTCCCCCATAACCCCACCACGGCCTGCGTCGACTTCGATTTCATGGAGCGGCTGGTCCGTTTCGCCCAGGAGCACGAGGTCGTTCTGGTCCACGACTTCGCCTACGCCGACATCGCCTTCGACGGGTACCGGCCGCCGTCGATCCTCCAGGTCCCGGGAGCCAAGGAGGTCGCGGTCGAGCTGTACACGATGACCAAGTCCTTCTCGATGGCTGGGTGGCGGGTGGGGTTCCTGCTCGGCAACTCGGCCATCGTCCAGGCCCTGGCCAAGCTGAAGAGCTACCTCGATTACGGGACGTTCCAGCCGATCCAGATCGCGACGATCGTCGCCCTGAACGAGGCACCGGAGTACCCGAAGGAGATCAACGAGACCTATCAGGCGCGCCGCAACGCCCTGTGCGACGGCCTTGAACGGATCGGCTGGCATGTCGAGCCGCCCAAGGGGACGATGTTCGTCTGGGCGCCGGTCCCCGAGCCCTACCGCCACATGGGCTCGCTCGAGTTCTCCAAGTTCCTGGTGCAAGAGGCCGAGGTGGCGGTGTCCCCGGGAGTCGGGTTCGGGCCCGGCGGCGACGACTACGTGCGCTTCGCCCTGATCGAGAACGAGAAGCGAATCGGCCAGGCGGTTCGGAACCTCCGCCGGAGCTTGACCAAGCTGTCGGCCTGAACCCAAGTCTCTGCGACGGCGGCTCAGGCCCAGTTCCGGGCCCGCTCGACCGTACGCAGCCACCGCTCGTAGGCGCTGTCGGCACCTGTGCGGTCGGGCCCGGGGGTGAACTCGGCGTCCAGTCGCCACAGAGCGGTCAGGTCGTCGAGGGAGCCCCAGACCTCCTCGGCCAGGCCGGCCAGCATTGCCGCGCCGAGGGCAGTGGACTCGAGCCCGACCGGTCTCGCCACTGGGATCCCCAGCTGGTCGGCCTGGAGCTGGAGCAGCAGGTCCATGGCGGCCGCGCCGCCGTCCGCACGCAGGACGCTCGGCGCCGCCCCTGCGGCCGCCATCGCGTCGACCATGGCACGGACCGCGTAGGCGATGGACTCGACCACGGCGCGGGCCAGGTGAGCTCGGCCGGACCCCCTGGTGAGCCCGAGGACCGTGCCGCGGGCAGCCGGGTCCCACCACGGGCTCCCGAGCCCGGTGAAGGCCGGGACGAAGGTGACACCGCCGGCGTCGGGCACCGATTCGGCCAGCGGCCCTAGTTCCTCGGCCCGTTCGATGACCCCCAGTCCGTCGCGTAGCCACTGAATCGCCGCGCCCGACACGAAGGTTGAGCCCTCGAGCGCGTAGGTGGGACCTCGGCCCAAATTGCCGAGGTCCCAAGCGATGGTGGTGACCAGTCCGTCCACCGGGGCCGGGCAGGCGGGCCCGACGTTGGCGAGCACGAAACTCCCGGTGCCGTAGGTGGCCTTCACCATGCCCCGCTCGAAGCACGCTTGGCCGAACAGCGCCGCTTGCTGGTCCCCGGCGACGCCCGAGATCGGGACCCCGACCAGCTGGTCGAGCCCCGCGTCCGCGGTCACCAGACCGAAGCGACCGCACGAAGGCCGGACCTCAGGGAGGGCCCCGATCGGCACCTCGAAGAGCTCGGCCAGCTCGCCAGCCCACTCGCGCTCGTGGATGTCGAACAGCAGCGTTCGGCTGGCGTTGGACACGTCGGTGGCGAACACGCCGCCGGGTCCACCGGTCAGCTTCCACAGCAGCCAAGAGTCGACCGTCCCAAGGGCCAGATCCCTCCGGTTCGTCCCCTGGAGCTCAGCCTCCTTGAGCAGCCACTCCATCTTGGTGGCGGAGAAGTACGGGTCGAGGACCAGGCCGGTGACCGTCCGCACCTGGTCGAGGTGGCCGAGCTCCTCCAGCTGCGCGCAGCGCGCTGCAGTGCGGCGGTCCTGCCAGACGAGGGCGCGGTGGAGCGGGCGACCGGTCGAGCGGTCCCACGCCACTACGGTCTCCCGTTGGTTGGTGATGCCGATCGCTGCCGGCGGACCGTGGCCACCGGCAGTCACCTCGGCCAGGGTTGCCCGGGCATGGTCCCAGATCTCCTCGGGGTCGTGCTCGACCCATCCCGGGCGGGGGAAGTGCTGGGTCAGCTCACGGTAGGAGACCGCCCGCACCGTCCCGGACTCGTCGACCGCCAGGGACCGGACCCCGGTCGTGCCGGCGTCGATCGCCACGACGACGCTCACGGCACGACGCTAGACACCGTCGGGCCCACCCGTGCGACGCTCACCGGGCTTCGGCCCGCCGACTGTTCGTCCCAAGAACCCCCTCACCTGGGTGGACGGGCGAGCACTGTGGTTGACACCCCTGTAACTACAGTGCTGTAATGACCCCAGTATCTCGTGCCTCACGAGGGATGTCACCACAATATGTTGTGGTTTGGGGGTGAATCCCGGGTCCCTGGGGGGCGCTCAAGAGGTCGGTCGCCACGCGGCCGGCCAGACCAGCCAGGGACCGCAGAGCCCCCGAGAAGAGGAGCAGGGAAGATGGCCATTGCCCCACAGCGCGCTGGGATCGGCATCCGCCGCCACTTCACCACCGCCGGCGTTCACCCCTACGACGAGGTCCGGTGGGAGCGGCGGGACGCCCGAATCATCGACCACCGCGACGGGTCCGTCGTCTTCGAGCAGCTGGGCGTCGAGGTCCCCGAGACCTGGAGTGTGAACGCGACCAACATCCTGGCTCAGAAGTACTTCCGCGGGACGCTCGGCTCGGAGGAGCGGGAGTTCTCGCTGAGGCAGGTCATCGACCGGGTGGTGGACACGATCACCGCGTGGGGGATCAAGGACGGCTACTTCGACGAGGGTGAGGCGGAGATCTTCTCCGACGAGCTGAAGCACCTCATCGTGCACCAGAAGGCGGCGTTCAACTCGCCGGTGTGGTTCAACATCGGCGTCGCAGGAGTCCCTCAACAGGCGTCGGCCTGCTTCATCTTGTCGGTAGAGGACTCGATGGACTCGATCCTCAACTGGTACACCGAAGAGGGGATCATCTTCAAAGGCGGATCTGGGGCGGGTGTCAACCTCTCGCGCATCCGCTCTTCGCACGAGCTCCTCAAGGGTGGGGGCACGGCCTCGGGGCCGGTGAGCTTCATGCGTGGTGCCGATGCCTCGGCCGGGACCATCAAGTCTGGGGGCAAGACTCGCCGGGCGGCAAAGATGGTGATCCTCGACGTCGACCATCCTGACATCGAGGACTTCATCTGGTGCAAGGCGCTCGAGGAGCGCAAAGCACGGGTGCTGCGCGATGCCGGGTTCGACATGGACCTCGATGGCGCCGACAGCTACTCGATCCAGTACCAGAACGCGAACAACTCGGTGCGGGTCACCGATGAATTCATGGAAGCCGTCCTCCAAGATCGCGACTGGGACCTGATTGCCCGGACCGACGGCTCAGTGGTCCGCCGGGTGAAGGCTCGTGACCTGTTCCGCCAGATCGCCCACGCCGCTTGGGAGTGCGCCGATCCCGGGATGCAGTTCGACACCACCATCAATCAGTGGCACACCGCTCCCAACGAGGGGAGGATCAACGGCTCCAATCCGTGCAGCGAGTACATGCACCTGGACAACTCGGCGTGCAACCTGGCCAGCCTCAACCTCTTGAAGTTCCTGGACGACAACGACGAGTTCGACACCGAGTCGTTCAAGGCTGCCGTCGAGGTGGTGTTCACCGGACAGGAGATCCTGGTCGGCAACGCCGACTATCCGACGGAGCGCATCGCTGACACCTCCCGCCTCTTCCGGCAGCTAGGTCTGGGCTACGCGAACCTCGGCGCCCTGCTCATGGCCAAGGGCCTTCCCTACGACTCCGACGCCGGGCGGGCGTGGGCGGCCGCCATCACCGCTCTCATGACTGGCCACGCCTACTCGACCTCGGCTCGGACGGCGGCCCGGATGGGGCCGTTCGTTGGCTTTCACAACAACGTGGAGCCGATGCTGTCAGTGCTTCGCAAGCACCAGGCGGCGGCGGCCAAGATCGACGAGGAGCTGGTCCCCTTCGAGCTGCTGTCAGCAGCCCAGGAAGCCTGGGACCAGGCCGTGGAACTGGCCGAACGGTTCGGGGTCCGCAACTCCCAGGCCAGTGTCCTCGCCCCGACCGGGACCATCGCGTTGCTGATGGACTGCGACACGACCGGGGTGGAGCCTGATCTCAGCCTGGTGAAGACCAAGAAGCTGGTGGGCGGCGGTTCGATGTCCATCGTCAACCAGACCGTCCCCCGGGCCCTGCGCCAGCTGGGTTACGACGAGTCCCAGGTGGCCGACATCGTCGCCTACATCGACGAGTACAAGACCATCGTCGGCGCGCCGCACCTTCTGGCCGAGCACCTGGCTGTCTTCGCCTGCTCGATGGGAGACAACACCATCCACTACACCGGGCACATCAAGATGATGGCGGCCATTCAGCCATTCATCAGTGGGGCGATCTCCAAGACCGTCAACCTCCCCGAGGACGTGTCGGTGGAGGACGTGGAGCAGCTCCACATCGACGCCTGGCGATTGGGCCTGAAAGCCATTGCCATCTATCGGGACAACTGCAAGGTGGCGCAACCCCTCTCTACGACGAAGAAGGAGGCGGTCAGCGATCCGATGCCCCCAGCGTCGCCGGCGGAGGCCCATCTGCGAGAGCTCACTGATCGAGTGGCCGAGCTCGAGACTGCTCTTGAGCGCGAGCGCAAGATCAAGTCCGAGCCGGTGGTGGTCGGCGCAGTCCGCGAGCGACTTCCTCGCCGGCGCAACTCGCGCACCTGGGCCTTCCGGGTGGCCGACTGCGAGGGCTACGTCACTGTCGGCGAGTACGAGGACGGCCGACCCGGCGAGCTTTTCATCAAGGTCTCCAAGCAGGGCTCCACGCTGGCCGGCATCATGGACGCGTTCTCCATCTCGGTCAGCCTCGGGCTCCAACACGGCGTGCCGCTGTCAACGTACGTCGAGAAGTACTCGGCCATGAAGTTCGAGCCTGCTGGCATGACCGACGATCCGGAGCTTCGGCTGGCAACGAGCCTGGTCGACTACATCTTCCGGCGCTTGGCGCTCGACTACCTGTCCTACGAGGAGCGGCTCGACCTCGGGGTCCTGTCGTCGTCTGAGCGGATCCAGCCGACGTTGCCCGGCGTCGAGGAGAGCACGACTCCGTCGGTGCCACTGGGCGAGGATCGGATGACCCCGGCCTCGGCCGTGAGCTCCTCGGCTGCTGCCCGATCCGAGCAGCGTGACGCACCGCTGTGCTACAGCTGTGGGGACGCCATGGTGCGTGCCGGGTCGTGCTACGTCTGCACGACGTGCGGCACGACCAGCGGCTGCTCCTGACCGACCAAACAGGCCGGCGCACATCGCGGCCGGACTGGTTGCTCTAGGCCGGTTGCTCGCTACCACCTGACCTGGTGGCTGGGCGGGCTGTGACCGGCGCGCGAAGCCGGCCAAGACCTCATAGATTGGAATCGGTGGCAGATGCTGAGTTTTGACGAGGCCGTGGCCCGGCTGACCGGTCCGGGGCAGCCGATGGAGATCGTCGAGAGGTCGATCGGCGGCGTGACGTACAAAGTCTTCAAGAACGCGCCGCCGACCCTCCGAGAGCTCTTCGCAACGGCCCGAGAGCGGGGCGAGCAGACCTTTCTCGTCTACGAGGGCGAGCGTTGGAGCTTCTCCCAGGTCATGGCACACGTCGACGCGCTCGGGGCTGCCCTCGTCTCGCGCTACGGGGTCAAACCCGGAGACCGAGTGGCGATCGGCATGCGGAACCTACCCGAGTGGATCATCTCGTTCGCCGCCATCCTCAGCGTCGGAGCGGTGTCAGTCTCGCTCAATGCTTGGTGGTCCGAGCCCGAGCTGAGCTACGCGCTCGAGGACTCGGGAGCGTCGCTGGTGCTGGCTGACCCCGAGCGGGTGGCCAGGATGACGAGCTGGACCAAGGAGCGAGGCATCCCGATGGTGGCCGTTCGCACCCCCGCCGGGGAGCAGCCCTCCGGAGTGGACCGCTACGAAGAGGTGATCGAGCTGGGGTCTCCGCTCCCCGCGGTGGCGATCGACCCCGAGGACGACGCGACCATCCTGTACACCTCGGGCACGACCGGCGAACCGAAGGGTGCGGTGTCCACGCACCGGGCAATCACTCAGGCGGTCATGGCGTTTGCGTGCCGCCAGCTCATCGAGCAGGTCCGCGCTGGAGGTGACACCCGACCAGCCGGCGCGCCGGCCTACCCACCGGCGTTGATCCTCACCGTCCCGTTGTTCCACGTGACTGGTTGCGTCCCGGTGATGCTGTCGGCGTTTGCCGGTGGGCTCAAGCTGGTCATCATGTACCGCTGGGACCCCGAGAAGGCGCTGCAGCTCATCGAGGCCGAGCGGGTCACCACGTTCGTCGGCGTGCCCACGCAGAGCTGGGACCTGATCGAAAGCCCCAACTTCCACAAGTACGACACCTCCTCGCTGGTGGCCATCGCTGGTGGTGGCGCGCCGGCACCGCCGGCCCTGGTGCGGCGGGTCGACAAGGAATTCAGCTCCGGCCGGCCGGCCATCGGCTACGGGATGACGGAGACCAACGGCTACGGACCTAATAACTCTGGTGACGACTACGTGACCCATCCGACCTCCGCCGGGCGGGTCGTCCCGACCATGGAGCTCGAAGTTCGTGACGAAGCCGGCCGTTCGCTGCCGCCAGGTGAGCGGGGTGAGATCTGGTTCAAGGGCCCGATGCTGATCCGTGGTTACTGGAACAAGCCTGAGGCGACGGCCGAGGTGCTGGTTGACGGCTGGCTTCGCAGCGGAGACATCGGCTACCTCGATGCCGAGGGCTACATCTACGTCGAGGACCGAGCCAAGGACATGGTCCTGCGGGGAGGGGAGAACGTCTACTCGGCCGAGGTGGAGGCGGCCATCTACGAGCACCCTGCCGTCTACGAGGCGGCGGTGTTCGGAGTGCCGGATCGGCGGCTGGGCGAACAGGTGGCAGCGGCGGTTGTGCTGAAGCCGGGTGCCACCCTCACCGCTGAGGCGCTGCAGGACCATCTGCGCACCCGTCTCGCTGCGTTCAAGATTCCCACCCTCATCACATTCTCGACCACACAGCTTCCCCGGGGGGCCACTGGCAAGATCCTCAAGCGAGAGCTGCGCAGCACCTTGTATCCCGAAGCCTCGGCCGACGGTCCGGCGGCACCGGCATAGGATCGCCCCCCGAGTCCCGGTCGCGTTCGCGACCGGTGGTCCCCGGTTGGGCCCGGCCGGCCGAACCCTGCCCCTACGCTGGACGCGTGGCACCGCGTCCAGCTCGACCCGCTGCACGGCCGGAGCCGGAGCGGACGCGCCTGGTGATCGGGCGGTCGCTGTCGATCCCGCTCGAGGAGATCGAGTGGCGGGCGACCACCTCCGGCGGCCCCGGCGGCCAGCATGCCAACCGGTCGGAGACCAAGGTCGAGGCTCGTTTCGACGTCGCCAGGTCAGCCAGCCTTGGACCGCGGCAGCGTGCCCGGCTGCTCGAGCGCCTCGGCCCTGTGGTCCGGGTGACGGCGGGGGAGCATCGCTCCCAGGCGCGGAACCGTGAGCTCGCCCTGGAGCGGCTGGTGAGCCGCCTGGCCGAAGGGCTTCGCCGGCCACCGGCCCGGCGGCCGACGGCCCCCAGCGCCTCGGCCGCGCAGCGCCGGCTGGAGCAGAAGCATTGGCGGGCCGAGGTCAAGCGAACCCGGGCCCGTCCGCTGCTCGACGAGTGACCAGACGACGGCCCACCGGCGTGCTCAGGGCTCGGGCAGGAGCGACGGACCGGCCAACCGGTCCAATGGGCGCAGCCAGTGCCTGCCTGGCGTCGGGGGGGCCTAGTTTCGCCGGTCAGCCAATGGCCGACTGCAAGGCCGCGAGGACTGCCGCCGGGAGCGCCAACGGACCGCCGAAGACGTACCCCTGCGTGCCCGTGCTCAGGCCGTTGAGGTAGGCCACGATCGACGGTGCCAGCGGCGGGCCGGCGACCAGGAGCAATGGACCAGAACGCCCCCCGGTCGCCATGAACACTCCCCCGGCGAGCGCGTCCTGGAAGTTGGCCGCGGTCGCGGCCCCGAAGGTCGACGCCCCGGCGAAGAACGTGTTGGCGACAGCAGCCGACGTGTCGAAGAGGGTGGGCCCGGAGATGTTGGTGGCGGAGGGGTCGGCGCCACCTGCCGCCAGGGGGCCACCGACCGTGTCGCGGACGTCGCCGGGGTGGGCGGCGAGGTAGGCGGCGGTCTCGGGGGATTGCTCGGGTCCGTCGGTGAGGAGGATGGCGGCGTGCTCTTTGATGGCCGCCGGGACCGCCGACAGGGCGTCGTAGAAGCTGAGCCCGGTGGCCTCGAAGATGGTCGACGGGTTGCCCAAGGCCTCGGCCACGTCGACCGCCGTGGCGTACTCGTCGTTCCCGGCCAGGCGAACGACGTGGTAGCCGAGGTCGCTCAGCGTCCCGTCGATGCTCGGGCTCAGGGCCAACGCTCCCCCGAGGATGTAGACCGTCCCGCCAGGAGCGAGCACTCGCTCGATCTCGGTCTGGGTCCGGGGATCGAGGGTCGCGCTCTGGGGTGCGCCTTCGGTCAGCAGGAGGGGTCCCCCGCAGGAGGCGGCGAGCGGCCCACCAGCCAGCGCGTCGGAGAAGAAGTCGTCACGAGCCAGCACGACGCAGCTCGCAGCGCCAGCCGACGGGAATTCTTGCTCCGAGATGGCGATCGAGGTCCCGATCCCGTCAGTGCCGTAGATCTGGATCGGGTAGGGGTTCTTGGTCGACGTGGTGAACTCCAGGACCGCCCCAGAGCCGTTGGTGCACTCGAGCGCGAAGTAGTAGGTCGTCCCCGGAGCTAACCCGCTCACGGCGACCGGCTCGGCGATGGAGCTGGTGGTGGCCGGGGTCGTGAACGAGTTGGTCGCGATGGCGCCGGTGAGGTCGCTCGAGGTGCCGTAGGAGTAGTGACAGGTCTGCGCTGAGCCCTCGGGATCGACCGTCCCGTTCAGGGTCGCGCTGGACGCGGTGATCGCGGTCGCAGGGCCCGTGACCACGGCGGTGCCGGAGACGACTGTGAGGGTCAACGCCTGGGTCGCGTCGGGGCTGACCCCATTGCTCGCGACGATGCTCAACGGGTAGGTCCCAGCAGTCCCGGGCGCTGGGGTTCCTGACAGGAGCCCGGTCGCCGAGAAGGTGACGCCCTGGGGGAGTGGGCCGGTCTCGCTGAACTGGGCCGGCGGGTACCCGGTCGCGCTGACCTGGAAGGACCCTGCCACGCCGACGGTGAAGGTGGCTGTTGGGGGTGAGGTGATCGAGGGCGCGGCAAGACCGGGCTCTTCGACCGCGCCGATGGTGCAGGCAGCCCCGTTCGGGGGCTGGGGCCTCGACACCCCGCGCTGATCGACTCCCGGGCACAGCTGGACGCCGTTGGCAATCGAGCCACGGGGGATCCGAGCGATCGCTGGGCTCCCGGGCGCCGGAGCCATGGTCTCAGTCGGGCCTCCGTTGTTCTGGAGCGCTCCCAAGTCTGGATCCACGTCGACGAGATCGGAGGATTGGGTGAACCCGCAGTCTGCTCCGGTGGGGTCGTCGGTCAGGTTGAAGCCCGCGCTGACAAGACTCCCGATGGAGTAGCAGTTCGGTCCTTGCCCCCCGGAGGCCACGGAATTGGCCGCGAGGATTGTTGCCGCGAGGGTGGCATTTCCAGTCGTTTCGTTGTCGAGGCCGCCACCAACGCTGGAAAGGTTCTGGGTGATCGTCGACGCCGTCACCACAAGCGTGGCGAGGTTTGCGACGCCGCCGCCAAACCCGTTTGATGCTGATGTCGTGTTGCCTGAGACGGTGCTATCAGTGAGGAAAAGAGTGCCTCCCTCGTTTTGAAGGCCGCCGCCGTGCTCTGCGCTGTTGTCGGCGATGGTGCTATCGACCAGGGAAGCCGAAGCAGCCGGACCGAAGCTGTCGACGCCGCCACCGGATTGAGCGGTGTTCTGGGTGATCGTCGACGCCGTGACCGCAAGTGTGGAGGAGTTTGCGACGCCGCCACCAGAGGAATTTGGTGCGCTGTTGGCTGAGATCGTGCTGTCGGCGATCGTCACCATGCCGGCAGGGTTGTTGATGCCACCGCCGATCGACCCTGTTGTGTTGTCCGTGACGGTGCTTTCGGCCAGGGTCAGATTGCCTCCCTCGTTGTCAACTCCGCCTCCGTGACCCGAACCGGTATTCCCTGAGATCACCGTGTCAGTGACGGTCGCGTCAGCATTGTTTTGAGGGCCAGCGAGGTATGTGCTGTTGTTCTCGATGCCACCACCTATGCCCGCGACGTTTCCGGTGATGCTGCTGTTCTCGACGTCGAGGGTCCCGGAGTTGAAGATTCCTCCCCCGTCTCCACCACCCGGAAGGGTGTTCTGCGAAATGACCGTGGTCGCGATCGTGGCAGTCGCACCGTTGTAGATCCCGCCACCAGCGAAGGCCCCCTGGTTATTCTCGACCGTGCTATTACTCATCACGAGGGTGCCGACGTTGTAGATGGCCCCAAAAGCATTCGTTCCACTTGCCTCGACATTGTCTTTGACCGTGCTTCCGGTCACGGTCAGGCTGCCAGAGTTTGTGATGCCGGCACCGTCTGTCGCTGACTGGCCATCTTCGACTACCAGGCCCGAGAGAGTGACGGTGTCTCCGGTTCCGATGGTGAATACCGTGCCGTTCTTGGTGCCGTCGACCGCGCCGGAGGCAGTGGCAGGCCATTGCGTGATCACCAGCGATCCGAAGCCAGCCGGCACGGTCACATGGTCGTCGATGACCCCTGCGACGTCGATGGTATCCCCGGATGCGGCCTCGATGACGGCGTGGGAGATCGTCGCGCACGGATTGGCTGGCGCCGTACAGTCGTTGGCGGTGTCGGTCCCCCCTTGCGCAACATAGAGGGTCGTCGCCGCAGCGGCGGCTCCGTGCACACCGAAGACAAGACCGGAGACAAGAGAGACGACGGACGAAGTCACCAGCGTGACCACGAGGCGCCCTCGCCTCCCCTTGACTCCCACTTCGGAGGACCTCCTGGCTTACAGGATGGGCCGCCCGGTCCCATCCACCGGTGCACGATCGGGCTCCATCATGGCGAGGAACGCTACGGTGGGCAAAGCACTGGTGCTCGGGGCACACGAGGCGCGTGGCGCATCGTTAGTGGACCAGGACGAACTGGTAGCCAGCGTGCAGTGGCTCAGTGCGTGAGGGCAGAACGGGCTGCGCCCACCGCCGCCTTCAGGACCGAGCGGCTCATCGCATCGTGGTCCTCGCCGACGCCGCGGAGCGCGGTGAGCGTCGCATAGCCGTCTCCGAGCAGGCGTACGTCGTCGGCTCCGCCGCCGGTCACCGCCGCGGCCGGTAAGGGGAAGGTGCCCAGCGTCAGCTTGATCCTGCCCGTCCAGCCATCGATCATCTCGACACTGGCGCTATGGACCAGGCCTGCCTTGGAGGGGCTGCCTTCGACGACGCCTCGGAGTTGGCTCAGCGGCACCGACGGCACGTTCAGGCTGAGAACCGTCGGGGACGGAGCCGATCCCAGCACCGGAAGGATCGCCGGGGTGATCCGGGCGGGGGTCTCCCATCGGTGCTCGGGCGAGGAGCGCATCGAGACGGCCAGTGCGGGGTACCCGTACTGCGCTGCGGTCAGGGCGGCACCCACCGTTCCTGAGTGGAGGACCGAACGCCCGGTATTGGCTCCGAGATTGATCCCGGAGACGACGACGTCGGGCTGAGGGCCGAAGGCTCCGAGCGAGGCGAGGATCACGGCAAAGGCGGGTGTCGTGTCGAGCCCGAAGACCGGCACGCGCTCAGCGCCCTCGATCCGGACCAGTCGGAATCCGATCTCGTCGCGCTCGTAGTAGATCCCCACCCCGGCCGAGACGCCCGAGTGGTTTTCGAGGGGGGCTGCGACGACGACCTCGTTCTCGGTCTGCTGGGCCCAGGATCCGAGCGCACGGACAAGTGCTGCGAGCCCTGGTGCGTACACCCCGTCGTCATTGGTGACCAGGACACGCACTCGGGAACTACGATACCGCGGTCGCTCCGGGGACCCTGAGCGGCGCTATTCCTCCATGCCCCCTCCCTCGACCCGACGCCAGGCCGAAGGCAGCCACAGGCCGCGCCCCTCTGAGAGCTGGTCGACCGGTGCCCAGTGGGAGATCGCCCACGGGGCCCAGCGAGCGGTGGTGACCGAAGTTGGCGCGACCCTGCGCAGGTACTCGCTGGATGGCCGGCCGGTCGTGTGGGGGTTCGGCGAGGACGAGTGGGCCAAGGGCGGGCGAGGCCAGGTCCTCGCTCCGTGGCCCAACCGCCTTGGCGACGGGCGCTACCGCTTCGGCCAAGTAGAGGGCCGAGCAGCCCTCGACGAGCCCGAGCGGAGCAACGCGATCCACGGCCTGGTCCGCTGGCTACCCTGGCGCCTCGAGGCGAAGGCCCAGAACCTGGTGGCGGCCCGCTGCCGGCTGTTCCCGACCCCGGGTTACCCGTTCAGCCTGGAGCTGCGTGTCGAGTACCGCCTGGGCCGTGACGGCCTGACGGTGACCAGTACCGCGTCCAACGTGGGTCGGGAGACCCTCCCGTTCGGGCTTGGGTTCCACCCCTACCTTCAGCCAGCGGTGGAGCCGCTGGACCTCGCCTTCCTCGAGCTGCCCGCGCACGAGCGACTCGTGCTCGACGAACGGGGCTTGCCCACCGGGGAAGTCCGAGGGGTCCAGGGGACCGAGCTCGACTTCACCCGACGCCGCCCGATCGGACCGACCCAGCTGGACACCGCGTTCACCGGCCTCGGGCGCGGGCGCGATCGCCTGGCATGGGCCGAGTTGAGTGATCCCGCTGGTGCGGCGTCGACCCGGTTGTGGATGGACGAAGGCTTCGGCTATCTCATGTGTTACACCGGGGACACGTTGGCCCCGCAGGAGCGGCGCCGTGCGGTGGCGATCGAGCCGATGACCTGCCCACCGGACGCGTTGCGCTCGGGGCGGGGGCTGATCATCCTCGAGCCAGGGCAGCGCTGGGAAGGAGCATGGGGGATGGTGGCGCGATGAGCGAACGGTCGTGGGACGGACGGGTGGTGCTGGTCACCGGCTCGTCGAGCGGTATTGGAGCAGCGGTGGCGCGGCGGTTTGGCGAGCGCGGCGCGTCGGTCTTGGTCAACTCGTCGCGCTCGGTCGAAGCCGGCCAGGCCGTAGCCGCCTCCCTGCCCGACGCCATCTATGTCCAGGCCGACGTGGGCGACGAGGACCAGTGCTCGATGCTGGTCGAGCGTGCATTGGAGCGTTGGGGGCGCTTGGACGTCCTAGTGAACAACGCTGGCACGGGACCGGTGATTCCGCACCAAAACCTGAAGGACGCGACGCTCGAGGTCTGGCGGGAGGTCTTCGCGGTCAATGTTTTCGGTGTGTGGGCGCTCACGGTGGCTGCTGCACAGGCGTTGGCACAGACCAAGGGATCAGTGGTCAACATCACCTCGATCGCGGGGATCCGCCAGACCGGCAGCTCCCTTCCATACGCGACGTCGAAGGCGGCAACGAACCACATGACAGAGCTGGTGGCCCGAGTGCTCGGTCCCGACGTGCGGGTGAACGCGGTCGCGCCAGGGCTGGTCGACACACCGCGCACCGAGAACTGGGAAGGGAGCTTCGAGCAGTATGCCCAGGTGGCGCCAATGCGCCGAGCTGCGACCGCCGACGATGTGGCCGATGTGGTCCTATTCCTGGCCGAGTCTCCCTACCTGACCGGCGAGGTGCTTGTGCTCGACGGAGGTTTCAGGCTGGTTCGCTGACCCGGTCACTGCCGAGGCGGGACGGCCCATCGAACGCAAGCACAAAAGAGCCGGGCCGGTGCTGTAACCGCGACGTCGAGCAAGGTGGTCCGGGGGATCCCGTACCGGGCCCTGGCCCATCGAGGGAGGATGGTGGTTCCAGCGGCTGCGATGAGCGAGTACACGGCCCGGTCCTCGGGCTTGCGGGCGACACCACGCAACAGGAAGTCGCGTGCCACCTTTGCCTGAGGACCCGCATAGAGCTCGGGCTGCATGCGCAGCAGGTACGACTCCATCTCCTGGACCGATGTCGGGACCCAGGTGGCGCCGAGCTCGAGGGCGACTGGAGCCGTCTCCCGATAGTAGGCGTCGCACTCCTCGGGAGTCAGTCTGCGGGCGCCGAAGCGCTGGGTCGACTCCAAGAAGCAGTACATCTCGGCTGCATGGACCCAGGTGAGCAGCTCGGGGTCGTCAGCCGAGTATGGCCGTCCATCCGGCGCCACGCCGTGCACTCGCCGATGGACCGCTTGGACGTGGCGGATCGCAGCTCGAGCTTCACTGGTCGTGCCGAACGTGGTCACCGCGACGAAATGCGCGGTCCTGCGGAGACGACCAATGGGGTCCTCTTCGTACGAGGAGTGATCGGCGACCCCGGCCATGGCCAGGGGATGGAGTGCTTGGAGCATGAGCGCGGCCCAGCCACCAATCATCATCGGCCCAAGGTCACGGTGAACGGCCCGCACCACGCTGTCGGGATGCACGTAAGCGCTCTCGGGATCCATGACGTGCGGCCGGGGCGGTGCGACTGACAGCCCGAAGGAGTGGCGGACGCTTCGGCCGAGATCCTCACGGAGGGGCGACGCCACGCTGGTGAGCATTCGCAACGGAGCCGTGGTCAGGCTCGCTCCGGTCCGAAGGACCCACTCGAGTGGGTCGGGGCCGCCCTGGTCGGGGGTTGCGGCGTCCATGGGTCTAGCTTCGCCGGTGGGAGCAAATCGAGGCAAGAGCTTGGCGACCCCGAGGACGAGGGCCAATGCTGGGCGTGGCGCCCAGCCGCGTTTCGGCTGGCAGCACTGGTCACGGCCACTGCCGTGCTGATCTGATCTTCGGGGATGGGAGTCGCCCTCATGGTCGGGCGACCCGGGGCTCCTACGCGTGGGGTTGGTTCGGGTGTCGACCACGGCCGCATCGGCTCCCGCGGCACCCCGATCGAGCCGATCCGCGTTGGGGTCGCCGATACCAGGTCGAGAGCGGCCCGGGTGGGCCCGAGGCGACCGTGGAAGGACGTGAACCGCTCGCTCGAGGATGTGCCCACCGCCCAGCTGCCAGGGAAGGCGCGCGCCGAGTTGCGCATCGTCGTGGCGCTCCGCTCGCTCGGACAGAGCTCGGGCGGAACCTGTGTGCATTGTGCCGGCAGGCTGGATTTGGGCTGAGCCGGGCACCTGGATCGGCGATGCCAGTCCCGACTACGGGGCGCTGCCCCCTCGGTCCCCCTCGAGATGCCCCGGGAGGCCATCGATGCTGACGGCGTTCTTGTCGCGCCGGTACGCGGCGAGGCCAGCCGGGCCACCCTTGGTCTCGACCCAGTGGTCGAGGTTGTCTCGGTGGCGCTCGAAGGTCATCAGCGGGACTCCATATCCGCAAGAGTCTGAGATCCGATCCACCTGCACGGTGATCACAGCCCGAGCGCCCTTGTTGGGAGCGAAGCGCTGAGCGAGCGCGGGAAACCGTGGGTCATCCAGGCTGACCACCTCGCCTCGACCGTGGAGACGGACGATGCGGGGAGGCCCGGTGAAGGCGCAGAACATGAGCACGATCCTTCCGTTCTCTCGCAGATGAGCGACGGTCTCGATTCCGCTCCCGGTCAGGTCGAGGTATGCGACCCGGTGGGGGTCGAGGACGGCGAGGGTGCCGTCGTTGCCCTTGGGGGAGCAGTTGACGTGCCCCTCAGCGCTGAGCGGAGCGGTCGCAACGAAGAAGACCGGCTGCCGTTCGATGAACCGTGCGAGGCGGTCATCGATCTGGGGGTAGGTGGAGCCCATGAGGCCAGTCTGGCACCTTCCTGGCGATGAGGAGCCTGGCGTCAGCGGTTCAGGTGGTTGGCTGGCCCGTCGTCCCGCTGTAGACGGGACCAACCCGGAGGCCACCGCATGCCGGCATCGAGGCGTCGACCCGAACCGACTGGTACGCGTTTGGTGGGGTCACCAGGAGGGCGGTGTAAGTGCTGCAGGTCTCGGCCGTGCCCTCCGGGACGTCAGAGGCCAGCACCATGGCCGAAGCCGTCGCTCCGGGGGTGAGCAGCAGTCTCGGTGGCAATCCGGGACTTGCCACCCGCGAGGCCTGGGCGACCTGGTTGCCGACCGCGTCAAGTCCGGCGACGCCCGGGAACCCAAAGAAGGTGCATGTGGCCGTGGAGGTGTTGGTGAAGATGATGACCAGCCCGATGGTTCCAGCTGCGCCCGAGCGCATGCCAGTGGCCACGCTGAGCTGGGCCGTCGCGCAGTTGGACGGCTGGGTCGTCGGCGGTGGAAGCGTGGTGGTCGACGACGGCTGGGTCGTCGGGCTCGATGGCGTCGTCGGGAGGCTTGAGCCGTGCTGGCCGGTGCTGCAGGCCGAGACCAGCAGCGAGCTTGCAAGGGTGACGATGGCCGGGTGCCACATGCGAGATCGTCGCCGGTAGCGAGGGCGCAGGCGGCCCTCTGGGCCGGACTCGACCGCCGACCAGCGACGCGCCGTGCGCCCCGGGGGATTCGAACCCCCAACCTGCGGATTAAGAGTCCGTTGCTCTGCCGTTGAGCTAGAGGCGCGCCTCAGTGTACGCCACCGCTCTCGGCTCGCGATCAGCGCTGGAGAGACTTGACCTCCAAGAATTCCTCGAAGCCGAACTCGCCCCGCTCACGGCCGATCCCGGACTGCTTGTAGCCTCCGAACGGCGCCGCGGGGTTGAAGGCCCCTCCGTTGATATCGACTTGGCCGGTGCGAATGCGCCGTGCAACCTGTTCGGCATGGGCCTTGTCCCGGCTCCACACCCCTCCCGAGAGCCCATAGATCGAGTTGTTGGCGATCGCGATGGCTTCCTCTTCGGTGTCGTAAGGGAGGATCGCGAGGACCGGACCGAAGATCTCCTCCTGAGCGATCGTCATGTCCGGAGTCACGTCGGAGAACACGGTCGGACGGACGAAGTAGCCCTTCTCGAGGCCCTCGGGGGGCTCGGTGCCACCGGTGACCAGCTTGGCGCCTTCGCTCAGCCCCTTCTCGATGTACCCACGGACCCGATCCCGTTGGACCGCCGAAGCGAGTGGCCCGAGGGTGGTTCCCGGGTCGAGAGAGCTTCCGGGAACGAACCCTTCTGCGGCGGCCTTCGCCTTCTCCTCGACCTCGGCCAGCCGGGAACGCGGCACGATCATGCGGGTCAAAGCCGAGCAGGTCTGTCCCGAGTTGATATAACAGGCGAACATCCCGGCCGGGATTGCGGCATCGAGATCGGCATCCTCGAGGATGATGTTGGCCGACTTCCCGCCGAGCTCTAGCGCGACTTTCTTCACGGTCTCGGCGGCAAGGGTCATGACGCGCTTGCCGGCCCGGGTGGACCCGGTGAAGGAGACCATATCCACCTTGGGATGCCGGGCGATTGCTTCACCCACCACATTGCCCACGCCAGTCACCAGGTTGAAGACCCCGGGCGGGAAGCCGACATCGTGGAGGATCTCCGCCAACGCGAAGGCGTTCAGCGGTGCGATCTCGCTGGGCTTGAGGACCACTGTGCAGCCAGCGGCCAGGGCCGGCGCCACCTTCAGGGAGATCTGGTAGAGGGGGTAGTTCCACGGAGTGATCGCGCCGACGACCCCTACCGGTTCGCGGACGATCAATGAGTTCCCGAGCTCCCGCTCCCACTGGAATTCGGTTACGCGCTTGGCCATGTCCGAGAAGACGCCAGTGGGCAGGCCAACCTGGACGATCTTCGACAGGGACAGGGGCATCCCAACCTCTTTGGAGATCGTCTCGGCGATCTCGTCGGTCCGGGCTGCCAGACCTTCGGAGACCCGTGCCAGCAGCTTCGAGCGTTCCTCGTGCGACATCGACGACCACTCACCGAATGCCGCGGCAGCGGCAGCAACGGCCTTGTCAACGTCCTCAGCCGTTCCTTCCGGGATGGTGCCGATCACCTCCTCGGTGTTCGAGTCGAGCACCTCGAGGGTTCCCCGTCCCGCCGAGGGCACCCAGGCGCCGTCGATGTAGATCCTGTCTCGAACGTCCATGTCAGACCTCCCGGAGCAGCCGGCCTGGGGCCGGCGGTGGCGAGGAAGCACTTCTTCCACCCTGACCCTAGCTCCCTGAACCCGGTCCGGTCCCGGCCCGGCCCGGGCGCCAGCGCTACGGTCGGCACCGTGGAACAACGGCGGCTCGGGCGGACCGAGCACTGGTCGTCGGTGGCCATCCTGGGCGGCGCGGCCTTCAGCCGCTCGAACCCCCAGGAGGTGGAGACGGCCTTCCAGAGGGCCCTGGAGGCGGGCGTGAACCACCTGGACGTGGCGCCCCAGTACGGGCGGGCCCAGGAGCTGCTCGGTCCGCTGATCCCGCCGGTTCGAGATCGCCTGTTCGTCGGCTGCAAGACCCTCCGCAAGAACCCCGACGGGGTCCGAGCGCAGCTGGAGGAGTCGCTCTCCCTGCTCGGGTGCGACCGCTTCGACCTCTACCAGCTGCACGCGGTCACCGACCTGGAGGAGCTGGACCGCCGAGCCCTGGCTGCCGAGGCGATCTTTGCGGCCCGTGCGGAGGGGCTGTGCCGGTTCGTCGGGGTCACCGGCCATGGGCTCGGGGCTCCGGCGGCGCACCTCGAGGCCCTGCGACGGTACGACGTTGACACGGTCATGTTCCCGATCAACCCCCGCCTCTGGGTCGACCCCGCCTATCGTGCCGATGCCGAGGCGTTGCTCGCCGAGGCACGCCGGCGTGACGTGGGAGTCATGGCCATCAAGGCCGGAGCAGCGCGACCCTGGGAGGGTCGGCAGCCAACCGCCGGCACGTGGTACGAGCCGTACGTGGATCCGCGCGAACTCCGGCGAGGAATCGAGTTCGCGCTGTCGACCCCTGGCGTGGCTGCCTTCTGCACCCCCGGCGACGTCACGTTGCTGGCGGCAGCAGTCGAAATCGCCAGTTCGCTCTCGCCCATGGACGTGCCAGCACGCCACCGGGCGATGGCCGAAGTTCGAGACGAGCCGTTGATCTTCCCGATGCCGGCCTGAGGCGAATCGAACGTTCGCTTGAACGTCTCAGTCGATCGCGCGCAAGAGGAGGCCATCGCCGACGCCACTACAGTGACGACTGAGTCTTGGGTCCAGCCCACCGCTGCGGTGGACGAGCAAAGGGAGCCTGCGACGAGGGTCTTGCAACATCGCGGTGGCGCGGTGTCGCTCGCCGTGCTGGGTGCTGTGACCGTCCTGCTCCTCGCTGGATGTTCCAATGCCTCCACCTCGGCAAGCACCAGCACATCGAACGCGCCTGGCGTGTCGGCCCATGAGATCAGCGTGGGTGCGATTGCCACCCTCTCGGGCGGCCTCGCAGCCGACTTCGCGCCGATCGTTCCAGGGGTGCGTGCCTACCTTGACATGGTCGACGCGCACGGGGGCGTCTACGGGCGCAAGATCGTTCTTACCCATGCATTGGACGACGGCACTGTGAACAACGCCGCGGTCACTCGGACCTTGATCCAGCAGGATCATGTCTTCGCGGTGGTTGGTGAGGCGACAGCGTTTTTCTCCGGCCAACCGTTCTTGGTACAGACCGGCACGCCGACCTTCGGGTTCGCTACCCAGAACGACTGGAGCCCCTACAAGAACCTCTTCGCGGCCTACGGGTCTGTCCTCGACTACGCGACTACCGAGCCGTTTTTCCCGTACCTTGCCGAGCAGCTCCATGCTCGTGTCGCATCGGTGATCGCCTACAACGTCCCCCAGTCCTCTGATGAGTGCGCCGACGCCTTGAAGGGGCTGCGGTCTCACGGGATCACTGTGGGCTATTCCGACCTCGCGGTTCCTTACGGGACCTCGCTTAGCTCGGACGTCGTACACATGAAGCAGGCAGGCGTCGACTTCGTCGTGAGCTGCATGGACCTGCCGGGGAATCTCACCTTGTCCCGGGAGCTCCAACAGAACGGCCTCACCGGGGTAAAGCAGGTCTGGCTTGACGGCTATGACCTCTCCTCTCTGCGGAAGTACCCGTCGCTCATGCAGAACACTTACTTCTTGCTCCAGCACGTACCGTTCCAGGCTACATCGCAGTTTCCCGGCGAGTTCCCCGGCCTCGAGCAGTACATCAAGGTCATGAACCGCTACGAGCCTGCGTACACCTACAACGAGGTGGCGATGGAGGGGTGGCTCAGCGCGGCGCTCTTCGTTGATGGCCTCAGAGCGGCTGGCCCTGCTCCCACGCAGAAGAAGCTCATCGACGCGATCAACCACATCACCAACTTCACCGGAGGAGGTTTGATCACACCGATCAATTGGGAGATTGCCCACACTGTGGTCACGTCTCCGACGTGTGAGACGTTCGTGGAAGCGGTTGGCGAGACGTTCAAGGTCGTTTTCAACCGGGGGCGGGACATCTGGGTCTGCTTCCCGACCCACGGGACAAGCCGGCTTGAGCCGGTGGCGCCACCTCCGGGATCGCCCGGGGCCTAGGGGCAGGGACCAGTGAGCACGTTTCTCAGCTACGCCCTCCCGGGGATCCCATTCGGGTGCACCTACGCCATCGTCGCTATGGGCCTGGTCCTCACCTACCGCACCACTGGCGTGTTCAATTTCGGGTTCGGCGCGCAAGCCTTCGTTTCCGCCTACCTGTACACCGTGCTCACCGAGAACGGTGTGCCGGTCGGTCTTGCGTGCGTGCTCTCGGTGCTCGTCCTCGCTCCGGTGCTCGGCGGGGTCCTGGATCGCTTCTTGTTCCGGCGGATCGCACCGACCAACACGACCGCCAAGGTCGTCTCGGCGGTGGCAGTGTCGGTTGCCCTGCCCGAGCTGGTCAATTTGGTCTTCGGGAGCGCCACCCGTTTCGCGCCGCCCACGCTCTTCCTCGACCCAGGGAGGGTGTACCTCCACGTCGGGGCGACGCCGGTGAACGGGCTCGAGCTGGAGACGGTGCTGGTGAGCGCCGGGGTGGTCGTGGTTCTGAGCGCGCTGCTGGGGGCGAGCCGTCTCGGTCTCACCATTCGGGCGGCCGTCGAGAGCCCTCGCCTGCTGGAGCTCGAAGGGATCCGAGCCGACCGCGTGCTGTTGGCCGCCTGGATGGGATCGAGCGTCATGGCCGGCTTGGCCGGGGTGCTGCTGGCCCCGCAGTACCCGACACTGCAGTCCAACGACTACGCCGTGCTGCTGGTTGCCGCGCTGGCAGCGGCTGCCCTCGGGAACCTCGCTGACATCCCGCTCGCTCTGGTCGGAGGGATCGTGCTTGGCGTTGTGGAGGGCCTCGCCGCCGGCTACTTCTCGCCGACCAGCGTGTGGCACACCGGCCTGCTACCCGCGATTCCATTCCTCCTGCTGGCCCTGCTGCTGGTGGGTCGGCGCAAGATGCGGGCGCTCGAGGAGAACGAGGACCCGTTGGCTGGGTGCGACCCACCTCCGCCGCCGAGCATCACCCTCACTCGGAGCCATGAACTGGACCGGGTGATCAAGGTTGGCGGGCGGATTCTGGCGGTGGCGGCCGTCTTGTCGGTTCTCACCTGGGTCCCCGGCGACTGGGGGTTCGCGCTGACGGCGGGGCTCGTGTACTCGATCATCTTCCTCTCGATCACCCTGATCACCGGCCTCGGTGGCGAGGTGTCTCTCTGTCAGGCCACCTTTGCCGGGGTGGGTGCCTTTGCTGCGGCCCAGCTCGCCGTGCATCAGGGCCTTCCGATCCTGCTGGGGGCGGTGGTCGGAGCGGTCGTGGCCGCAGGGGTTGGTGCAATCGGCGCCCTTCCCGCCCTCCGGCTTCGTGGGCTGCCACTGGCCCTGCTGACGCTCGCTCTGGCCCTGCTGGCCGACAACGCCGTCTTTCCCTACTCGTGGGCTGGAGGTCCGCCGGTCGGCCTGGTCGTGCCCCGGCCGGTGATTGGCTCGCTCAACCTCGCGACCACCAGCACGAAGGGCTTCTTCGTCCTGGTGTTGGTGGTCCTGGTGCTGTGCGCAGCAGGGGTCAAGCTGGTGCAGCGCTCCACCGTCGGGCTGTACCTCGAAGCCTTGCGGGCAAGCCCGGTGGGCGCGGAGAGCCTGGGGATCAACCCCAGCGTGGCGAAGGTCCTCGTGTTTGCGCTCTCGGCCGGCTTGGCAGGCCTCGGTGGTGCCCTCTATGCCTCGTTGCAGCAGACAGTGACCCCTGCCGACTTCAATTACGAACTTTCGTTGGTGTTCGTGGTGGTGGTGGTCACCACCGGGGTCCGGACGATCGAAGGGGCGATCCAGGCGGGCATCGGGTTCACGGTGCTGCAGCAGCTGCTCAGCTATCTCCCGGGACGGTGGGGAAGTGGAGGGATCGCGATCGTGCTCTTTGCATTCGGGGCGCTGACGTATGCCGCGCACCCTGAGGGAGTCGTCGAGTACGAGAAGCGGGTGTGGACAGAGCGAGCAGAGCGGTTGCTCCGCCGCGACCAGCCGCCGCATGACGGCTTGGTGATCGCCACCAGTACCGTCGGCGCACTCGAGCACCCCGGGGCTGACGATGGCTGACGACCGTGTCGTGCTCGCGGTGCGCTCGCTGTCAGTGAACTTCGGGGGAGTGGTCGCGCTGGACCACGTCGACCTCGAGCTCCGCCGAGGTGAGATCGTCGGCCTTGTGGGCCCGAACGGGGCTGGGAAGAGCACGCTCGTGAACTGTGTGGGCGGTCAGCTCGAGCCGTCCTCGGGTTCAGTGCTTCTGGAAGGGATCGAGCTTGGTGACGCACCCCCCTTCCAGCGGGCGAGGCTCGGCATCGGCCGCACGTTCCAGCGAGTCGCACTTTTTCCCGAGCTCTCGGTCGAGGCGCACCTGCTGGCGGCGCTGCGGGCCAGGCATCGGGCGGGTCAGTGGTCGCAGTTGCTGGCACGGGCTCGCCCGAGTACCGCCGAAGGAGCAGAGATCGTCGACGTGCTGAATCAGCTCGGACTGGCCGACCTGGCCCAGGCTCCGGTGGCCAGCTTGCCTCTCGGGCCCTGTCGCATGCTGGAGCTCGGTCGAGCACTGATCGGCCGACCTCGGGTGCTGCTGGCCGACGAGCCATCCTCTGGGCTCGACCGCTGGGAGGCGTCCAAGCTGACCGGCACCCTTCAACTGGCCGCCTCTCGGGGGATCGGGGTGCTCCTGGTCGAGCACGACCTGGGGCTGGTCGCGACCGCGTGCGACCGGGTCGTGGTGCTCGATGTCGGCCGAGTCATCGCCCAGGGGCGCTTCGAGGAGGTCATGGCCGATCCGGCCGTCCGGCGGGCCTATCTGGGTGAGGCGGTGGCATGACCGCCCTCGAGCTCGAGTCGATCACCGCCGCCTACGGCCCCTACCGAGCCATCGACGACATCAGCCTGGCAGTAGGCCGTGGTGAGGTCGTCGCCCTGGTGGGCCCCAACGGCGCTGGCAAGTCGACCGTTGCCCGGGTGTGCGCAGGACTCGTCCGGCCGGTTTCCGGCCGGCTCCGGGTCGGGGGGAGGGACCTCACCGGTGCTGCACCCTGGCGGATCGCCCGGGCCCGGCTGGCCTCGGTTCCCGAGGGTCGAGGAGTGTTCGCCCGGCTGAGCGTCCTTGAGAACCTCGAGCTGTCCTTTGGCCGATGGCTCGGCCCCAAGGCCGTCCGGGAGGCCCTGGAGGAGACGTTCGCCCGGTTCCCGATCCTGGCCGAGCGCCGCCACCAGCGAGCCGGGACCCTGTCTGGGGGCCAGCAGCGGATCCTCTCTCTGGCCAAGGTCCTGGCGGATCAGCCGGACGTGGTGGTGGCTGACGAGCTCTCGCTCGGCCTCTCTCCTGCCGCCGTAGACGACCTCTACCAGCAGCTGGGCGCCCTGCACGATCGGGGGATCGCCCTGCTGGTCATCGAGCAGCGTGTCGACCGGGTCCTCAAGTTGGCGGATCGGGCCGTCGTCTTGGACCGGGGCTCGGTCCGTTTTGACGGGCCGCCGAGCCAGGCTACCCAGCCCTTGGAGGCGGTCCTCGGCGGTGGCTCGTCGGCCCGTCCGGCGGCGGATCCCCCGTCGAGCCCTGGGGCGTGAGACGATCTGGTCGTGCGGATCCGGCGCAGCTTCGCCTTCATCGATCTGTCCGGGTTCACCGCTTTCACCGAAGTCCAAGGGGACGAGCGGGCGGTGTTGATCCTGACCGCGTTCCGGTCGATGGTCCGCGAAATCTGCTCCCGGCGAGGGGTCCGGGTGGCCAAGTGGCTCGGCGACGGCGCCATGCTCGTGGGAGTGGAAACCATGCCGCTGGTCGCAGCGACGGTGGAGATGCAGGTCGCCTCCCGTCGGGCGGAGGAGCCGATGGCCGTGAGATGCGGGTTGATGGTCGATGACGTGATCCTGCTCGAGGGGGACGACTACATCGGCCATGCGGTCAACGTGGCCGCCCGCCTCTGCGACGTGGCCCCTGGGGGTGAGGTCTGGGCTGGACCGGAGATCGTTCAGCACCTACCCAAATGGGTCACGGTCCTCTCGGCCGGCGAGGTGACCCTGCGGGGTCTCGAGCACCCGCTGTTCGTATCCCGCCTGGGGCTCGCCCCCCTGGAGGGAACCGTGTTCCCCGACCCAATCTGTGGCATCCCTCTGACGCACTCGGTGGCGGACAGCGTGGCCCGGGACGCGCTCGGCAATCCGATTCTCTTCTGTTCCGACAGCTGCCGGGACACCTGGGACCACCGGCCGAAGGTGCGCCCGGAAGGGCAAGGCAGCCTCCGAATCCCGTTGATCGGGTCTTGATCTATCTCAAGGGGGATCGCGGTGCAGGATGGACGCGATCTCCTCGGCCCGTGCTCGAAGGGCCGCACTCGGGTCCTCGGTGTCCAGAACCCCGGCGACGTGCTCGAAGAACAGGCCGATGAGGGTGGCTCGGAGCATCCGTGCGACCGCGTCAGCCCCGGCGCCGCGGGCCAGCTCGGGCTGGTCTTGGTCAATCCAGTGCTCAAGCGCCCGCTGGGTGGCGGCCAAGAGCTCATGGCCGACCGAGAGCGCGGTCTGATCGTTGCGCATCACTTCGCCCAGCATGAGCCGCACAAAGTCCTCGACCTCGAGCATGGACTGGAGCAACTCGTTGAGGAGGTCGGCCAGCTTGACCGCCGGGGTTCGATCGCCCGGCGTCGGCGTGGTGATGGCGATGTCGTCCAGGAACCCGCGTTCGGCGAGCACCGCGACCAGCAGGTCCTGTTTGGACGGGAAGTAGTGGTACAGGGAGGCGACGTTCAACCCGGTGGCAGCTGCGAGGTCGCGCATGCTGGTGCCAGCCACCCCCCGCTGCGCCATCAGCGCCAACGCGGTGTCCAAGATGTGCTGGCGCTGACCTCCAGGGACCGAACCTGCCTCCGCCACGGCCCCATTGTTGGGCCTCGTGGCGGTGGCGTCGAACCGGCCGGTCGGCAGCCTGTCCCTGCCGGCCGCGCCGGCAGGGACCGAGCGCGAGACCCTTCGCCGCCGGTCCGGCAGTGCTGCCCTCGCCCGACCGATCCCCGTGGGGACCGATCCCCGTGGGGTGAGCGAGGGGACTTGAACCCCCGACCTCCAGGGCCACAACCTGGCGCTCTAACCAACTGAGCTACGCCCACCGAGGGGTCCCAGTGTGGCACAGCGAGACAGTGGTCCCGGGCCGGGCGGTGGCCCTGGGCCGTGCCGGGCCGAGTCCGAGACGGTCAGCTCAGCTCGTAATGTCCCGGGTCGGGCCGCAGCGTCTGTTGCCAGTACTCGAGCAGGGTGAACGGCCAGTTCTGGGAGACCCGACCGGACGCGTTCTTGTACCAGCTCCGCACGTCGGACCAGCCCCAGGCCATGCGCCGGTTCTCGGCATCGACCCGTTCGTTGAACTCATCATGGATGTCCTTGCGGACCTCCATCGCGGTCTTGCCGGTTCGCAGCAAGAGCTCGAGACAGCCCATGATGTAGCGCACCCCGCACTCCGAGAAGTAGATGATGCTGCCGTTGATCACGATGTTGGTGTTGGGGCCGTAGAGGCAGAAGAAGTTCGGGAACCCTGGGATTGTGATCCCGAGGTAGGCGCGGGGCTCGCCAGACCAGTGGTCGTGCAAGTCGATGCCGGCACGACCACAGATCCGCATGGGTGCCAGGAACGATGACGCTTGGAACCCGGTTCCATAGATCAGGATGTCGGCCTGGTGCTCGGTACCGTCGGTGGTCCTGACGCCGGCAGGCGTGATTGCCGCGATCTCATCGGTGACCAGCCGGACGTTGTCGCGCTTGAGCGTTGCCGGCCAGATGCCATTGTCCCGAAGCATCCTTTTGGCACCAGGGGGGTAGCTCGGGATCACTTGCTCGAGGAGGTCGGGGCGGTCGGCGAGCTGGGAGCGCAGGTATCCCTCCAGCATGGTACGGACCAGATCGTTGGCCGCGCTGACCGCATTGTGCCGCGGCGGGTAGGAGGGGTCGACACGTACATTGGCCAGCACGCCGTCACCCATCTTCCAGAAGATCGAGAAGCGGTTGAACTCGCTGTAGGCAGGGACATGGCGGTAGAGCCACTGCTGCCCTCGCGAGACCTCGGCGTGGTAGTCGGGCGTCGGAGCGAGCCAGGGGGGTGTCCGTTGGAACACGGTCACCTTGCCAGCCAGTCGTGCGATCTCGGGGATGAACTGGATCGCACTGGCTCCGGTCCCGATGACGGCGATGCGGCGACCCTCCAGGTCGACATCGTGCCGCCACCGAGCCGAGTGGAACGCGGGGCCACTGAAGCTGCCAAAGCCCTCGATCTCGGTCGGGTACCGGGGTCGGTTGAGCTGACCCACCGCGCTGATCACCACGTGTGCGCTCAGGGTCTCCTCGAGGTCGCCGTGCCGAACTCGTAGCTCCCATCGCTGCGCCGCGTCGTCCCAGGCAGCCGACAGGACCTCGGTGTTGAAGCGGATGAACGGCCGGATGCCGAAGTCGTCGGCACACTTCTTGAAGTACTCGAGCAGGACATCCTGCGTCGAGAAGTGGTAAGGCCAATCGTGCCGCTGGGCGAACGAGTAGCTGTAGTTGTGGTTCGGGTTGTCGACCCGGCAGCCTGGGTAGCTGTTCTCGAGCCAGGTCCCGCCCACATCGCCGTCCTTTTCCAAGATGACGAAGGGCACCCCGGCCTGGCGGAGCCGGTGCCCGACCAGCAGTCCCGACATGCCGGCCCCGATGACCGCCACCGTCAGCTCTCGTTCAGGGGCTAGTGCATCTTTGCGCCACGTGGGTGCCCGCCGGTCCTCCCCGCGGTAGGCGAGCTCCTCTTCGAGCAGGGGAAGGTAGGCGGACATGTCCCGGGCACCGACCGTGTGTTCCATCATCATGAGGAGCTGGTCCTCAGACGGTGGCGGCGCGGGAACGCTGCCGGCGTCGCGGAACCGACCGAGCGCCCTGACGGCCAGTTCTCGGATAGTCGCCTGCTGGTCGGGGCTGAGACCGCCCTGAGGCATCGCAGCCAGGGTCGGATCGGGGCGCAGGTCTTCGCGGAGAAGGGTCAGATCGCCGGTGGCATAGGCGAGTGCCGGAAGGAGCGGCGGCAGCTCGGCCTCCTCCACGTGCGACCGGAGTTCGCTGTCGCTCGCATTGATGGTCATGAGCTCGGTATCGAACGGTGCCACAGGAGGGAGTCTAGGAGCGTGTCGGTCTTGGTGGCCGGCGTCCCCAGGTCTCCTTGGCGTTCTGATCGAATAGGCTGGATGGTCTCGGCATCCGGCGTTAGCCGCGAGCGAACGGTGGTCCGAGCAGCAGGCAAGGCGCTTCACGTCGATGAAAGCAGTTGAAGCCCCCGTGGCCGAGCGGATGAGGCGAGGGACTTCTAATCCCTTCTACGCAGGTTCGAATCCTGCCGGGGGCGCCAAGCAGATGGGAAACGGGAGGTGTTGGCGCTGTGCCGGCGCCCGCTCCGCAGGGTCGGGCCCTGCGTGGCCGTGTGGCCATGTCGGGTTGGCCAGGCTGTGTACTGCCGATCGGATGGTGAGCAGGCTGTCGGCAACATTGGTTGTCCGGTCGTAGCGGATCTCAAGACGCTCCCTTCCTCGGCGTGCAGTGCCATCGTCGCCTGGAGGATCTCCTTCCTGACGGCTGCCTATGGGGCGGACGACTGAGATGCTCGAGATCAGCGGCTCTGTCAACGACCTACCCGCTGCCTCATTCGGAAGCACAGGCTGACACGCACCGGGATTTTGGCCGCGCCGCGAAGGTAGGCGGCAGGCTCAGGTCAGCCGCGTGCGTGCCGAGGCGAGCGCTGCTGTGGTGCGATTTCTGACACCGAGGCGGCGGTACGCCAGCTCGAGGTGCTTCTGAACTGTGCGGGGACTAAGACCCATCCGTGCCGCGACCTCTTTGTCGGTCAGCCCGGCACCGACCAGTTGGAGAACCTGCCCCTGTCTGGGGGTGAGCCGAGGATCGGTGGCGTCCACTGAGACCGGCAGGCTGGCGAGGGTCGAGGGAAGGGTGTCGGTGGCGAACCAGCGGATGGCGCTGAGCAGCTCGTCGGTGGCACCGATGTACGGGGCGTGGTCGGCGCCTGGGAGCTCGACATAGCGGGCGCCGACTATGGCGCGAGCCAAGACACGCCCGTGATCGGCCGAGAACCAGCGGTTGGCCCGCCGGTGAACCACAAGGGTCGGCGCTCGCACTTGTGTTAGATACGCCCGGACATCGGAGCGCAAGGCCACGTCGAAAGTGGGCAGGAACCGCCGGGCGTCCCCGGCTTGGCGGAAGCCGTCGGTGAGCCATGCCGAGAAGGTCGGGTCGCGCCCGAGGCTCGGAGCGATGACCTCCAAACCCGGCAGGTCAGGTGTCCAGCCCTGAGGAAGCGTCGAGCGCAAGTGATCGATGTAGCGAGGTCCCTCTCCTCGTCGGGCCAGAGGCCCCACCGAGGGCCCGGGGGTGGCGTTGATCAGCACCAGGGCAGCGACGCTTTCCGGATGCCGTGCGGCGAGGGCGATGGCGGTCATGGCCCCTTCGGCGAGGGCGACGACGATGGCGCTTGTCGACCCGACGGCGGCCAGCACGTCTAGAGCGTCGTCGGCCCAGTCCGCCAGCCCGACCGGTCGTTCCCTGCCGGCTCGGGCCGAAGCACCGATGCCGCGACGGTCGAAGCGGATGAGCCGGCCGAGGGCATCGAGGCGGCGGAGGAACACCTCGTAGGGTGGGAACTGCGCGAGGGCGGCCATGGGCAATAGCCCGTCCGGGACGAAGAGCAGATCGGGGTAGCCACCCGCGAGCACCTCGTAGGAGACGCCGGAGGCGGTGGCGCCGACCCTCGCCGAGCCATTCGAGGCCCAGTGCTCTCTCATAGCTGCTGCGCAATCCTACGTAGCTCGAGGGGTGCTTGCTCTTGACCCGGGACGTTCCGACTATCAACCATGCGTTCGTGGGTTCAAGCGACGCCGGGTCCCCTGAGGCGATGTCGTTCAGCCGGGACGGCGGGCCACCGAAAGCGCGCCGGGATGTGCTTCGTGCATTTCCGACGCCCGCCGTATTCGTCCCCCCATCGTGGGCGCGCCCTGAGAGACGAGATGAAGCGCTTCATCGCGCACGATGTGGCCAAGAGCCTGGGCGATCTCGAGGGCGGCGACCGGCTCGCTGCTGCGATGAAGCCTCCCATGGCCGCGCCAGCGACCACCGCCGAAACCGTCAACGATCTCAATGGGGGTTAGCGTGATGTCGTCACCCACCTTGCAGGTCTTCCCGCCCAACGCTGCTAACGAGAAGCTCTTTGGCGAGATCCCAGGCTTTCGTCAGACGCCCATCCCGGTGGTGGCTTTCGACGGCCCCGAGGGCCATCTCGGGCCGGAAGAGGCAGGGGCGGTGTTGGTGCTGCACATGACCATGATCGACGAGGAGCGGACTCAGCGCTTCTGGTATCAGGTGGCGCTTACCGCCAAGGCGGCCACCGAGTGGCCTGGCTTCATCCGAATGATTGCATTCTTCGATGGTGCCGCCAACTGGGCGCTTGGGTTCTGGAGGAGGGTGGAAGACGCCCGGGCCTTCGCCAAGAGCCGCCCCCATCTCGATGCCGTCAAAGACATGCACGCGACCGGCTTCGAGTACACCCACTTCGCAGGCATCTTCCAGCCCGTTGAGGCGCGCCCGCGCCACGCCTACTGCGACGTCTGCGGAGCCGAGACCGTGCTACCAGCGGATCAGTGCTCTGAGTGCGGGCGGGAACTGGCCGACGTGTTCCGGCTTCAACACGTCTCAGGCTGAGGACCGAAGGTCACCGACAGCCGAGCGAGGACCCTCTGTCCGGACCATCAACCCCGCCTGTCATCCGAAACGGATGGGATCGGTCGAATCGGGATGTGACGGCGGGGCGATCTGCCCCCTGTCAACCAGCGGGACCGAGACCCCCGTGGCCAGGCTCGAATGCCCAGGAGACCATGAGCGGAAACTCCTGCTCCCAAAAGACGCCGCCGTGTGACCCGGGCCGTTCGTTCATCACCACATGGGCACCAGCAGCTCGCAGTGCATCAGCCCAGCGCTGCGCATTGGTAAGGAAGAACGGTTCTTCGGTGCCGGCCACGAGGTAGACACGAGGCAACCGGCTTGGCATGACCGCGGGCGGCTGGTAGCCGGCCCCAGGAGAAGCACAAAGCACCACGCCGTAGACATCGGGATGGCGAAGTCCGGCGGCGAGCGCAAACTCACCACCAAGAGAAGCCCCCCACACTGCAGTGCGCTCAACAGGCAATGCGATGCCCAGGCGTGTCAGCACCCAATTGCGGACGTCGTCGACGAAGAAGCGTTCGTGGGCTGCGAACCGAGAGTTGTCGATCCCGGGCACGTACTCCTTCAATCGCTCGTCGTCATCGGCCACCCCGTGAACCCCAACGACCATGGTGGACCGTGTCGTCGCGCCGAGCGCACTGGTGAGTCGTGCCAGGTGCCATCGGCCATCGGCGACGAAGACGACTGCGGTTACCTCCTCAGCTGGAACGTACGCGGTGACCTGGCGGCCGTTGTCGTACCCGAACGTCTCAGTGACGAGCTCTCCTCCTGTGGACGCCAATGGCCTCGACTCCTCGTCGTTACCGGCGGCGCTGGTGGCGTCCCGCAGGCGGGTTGTGTGTTGTCGTGCTGGACGATCCAGGACCGGCCGGAGCCACTCCCGGGTCGGCCGCAGGCTACTCCAGCCCTTGGTCGCGCGCGTGAGGACACATCGCGAGCTCAGGACCAGGCAGCGAGCAGCGCCGCGAGCCCGTGTGACGTCCGCTCGACGAACTGCTCATCGAGCGAAGGGTCGCCAAGCTCGAGCCAGCTCAGCGTCGTCTCGACCAGCCAATCGAACAGCGCGTGGCCCATCCAGACCTCAAGGACACTCGCTCGATCGAGTCCGACGAACTGCCGGAGGACCTCGACCGAGATCGAACGGAGGTCCCTCGCGTACGCGGCGAACTGGGGCTCTCGAGCCGCATGCCGCCACAGCAGGGTGAAGGCCGCTGGTTCGTCTCGAGCCACCGTGAGCAGGATCCGGGCCCCGAGACCGCGCCGCTCCTGGGTGGCCAGACCCACTCGGAGCTCTTCGCCCATCCGTTCGAAGACGCCGTTGAGGATGGCCCGGTAGAGGTCCTCTTTGGTCTCGAAGTGGCGGTAGAGGATCAGGCGAGTGACCCCGCATTCGGCGGCCACGTCCTCCATCGAGGTGTGGGCGAACCCAGTGCGGGCGAAGGCGCGGGCGGCACCTCGCAGAATCGACGCCCGGCGCTCGGCCCGGGGCAGGAGCTTGGTCTGGACAGGTATACGCGACAGTTTATACAATGAAGTAGACCAGCGGAGGGAGGTGTGCTGTGGCTGTCACCGCCCAGCTCGAATTCACCGAGGCTGAGCTCCTGGCCGACGTCGAGGTCGAGGAGCCGCTGATCGCCGGGGGGGTCCGGTGCCATGGTGGGTTCACCGCCGACGGCACCTACGTCTCCCCTCGGACCAAATACCGTGTGCCGGCGATCGAGGCCTGGCGGGAGCACCATCAAGAGGTCTTCGGCAAGGCGCCGATCGAGGTCCCGATGGAGCTCTGGGGTGACCACTATCCAAACGTCGCCCAGGCCCGTCTCCTCATCGAGACCGGCGTGCCCGAGCCGTTGATTGCCACGTTGACCCGGATCGGGACCGTCGAGGGCTACGGCGCCAACATCCGGTCGCTGCACCCCGGCGATCTCCGGCGGCATTTCGTCGAGGACATCGACGGCACGGCGCTCGCGCACCTTGGCGGTGGCCTGTTCGAGGCCCACGGTCGTGACGAAGCCGGGTGGGAGGAGGAGGCTGGCCACAAGGACATGTGGTTCGCGGCCCGTGACATCGCGTTCGAGACTCGGGCCGAGGATCTCGACATCGAGGGCACGCTGGCCCGGATGGGCTTCGGACCGCGGGCTCGGGACGCCGGCCCGGTCGAGCGGTTGCTGCCGGCCGACATCGACGCCGAGTTGGAGCTCATGGTCAGTTTCATGATCCGCGTGCTGTTTATCGAAGTGTCGGCCTTCCACACCTTCCGCTGGGCTGAGGCGTGGCTGTCGGACCCCGACCTCGTCGCCGGCGATGGGGCTGCCGGGCGTCTGGTCAGCTACATCCGGTGCGACGAGACGCCGCACGTTGGGTACCTGGCCACTGCGCTCACCGAGCTGCGCGATCGGACCTGGATCGGCGAGGGCGGCAAGCGCCACGACGGTGCCGAGATGATCAGCCGTCTCTGGGACCACTTCCTCGCCCAGAGTCTTGGCCCCGGCCGGGAGCAGAGCCGGGCAGCCGTGCTGGGCGAGGTGGAACGGTGGTGCGCGCGGCACCAGCGAGGGGCCGACATCCTGGCCGAGTTCCACTCCCTGGCCACCTGAGCTGCTCCGGTGCTACGCCGACCCCGCACGATGAGGTCGGTGGTTCTCGAGCGTTGAGCAGGTCGCGGCTCGATTCTCAGGTTGGGCCAGCGTGGGTCGACGGCCGCCAGGCGAGCGGCACTGTGGCTCGGAGGTTGGTCACGCGGATCGAGAAGGTCGAGGTCGAGGGGAGGAAGAACCCTGCGGTGCTCCCGACCAGCTCGAGTTCGAGCCGGTGGTCCGGTGCCACCACGTAGTCGTTCGGCGGCAGCTCGAAACGGACCCGCTCGGTGACCGCCGTGTGGCGCCCTGGCCGAGCAGGGACCCGGGGGGCACACGCGCCGAGCTCCACGATCTGGCGGGTTTCCCCGCCCGGTGCGACGTCCCAGAGGCGTCCGATGAGCTCAGGATCGTTCCCGGTGATGGTGAGCGTCGCGCGCACGATGGCCCCGCCCAAGACGTGCAGCCCGTGCGGTCCGGCTGCGACCTGGTAGGTGGCCGTCCCCGGCTCGGGCGTGGCCGGGAGCGGGTCGCACAACGGCCGGTCGGTGGCGTCCAGGGCGGCGGCAATCGTCGGGTCACCTCCGGCGGAGGTGACCACCTGGGCGTTCGACCCGTCGAGGGTCACCGACGAGCGTGACAGCGCCGAGAAGGACCTCGCCCACTGGGTCGGGCCCGACGGCGTGGTGGACGGGCAGCGCTGGGCCCGCACAAGCACTCCGGTCCGAGGCGATCGGTGCTCGGCGACCGCCTCCAGGAAGTCGATGGCCGTCGCGTCGTCGAAGCCCACGTCGGCCGGCCGGTTTTGGGCCCATGGATGGCCGACGTCGTCGAAGACGAGCAGGAGGGGGGATCTCGATCCGTGGCGAGGTCCCTGGTCGGCGAACCGCAGTGCCTCGGTCACCGGGAACAACGAGTCGGTGAACCCGCTCTGGATCGCGGTGGGGGCGGGCCCGCCGGCCGGGGGCGGGATGCCGACCGCCGAATGGAACCGCTGGAGGTCTTTGAGCGCCCGCACCAGCGCCGGTGGAGACCCGGGGGCCGAAGCGGCGAGTCGCTGCCACACCTCGAGTGCCGATCGCCGGGGCTGGTACCCGGTCGCCTCGGCCTGGGCCAGGATCCTGGCCCAGGCCACCTTGAGCACCCCGAGCGGCGACCGGTCGGCTCGCGCCTGGTCGGTGGCGCCGGGGCCGGCACCATTGGGCTCCAGGGCGCTCGCGTAGTCGTCCCAGGGCCAGGCCGCGTAGACCGCGGCGACCGTCATCGGGATGTGCCGCCGCGGGCTGGTGAACGGGACGAAGCGGCCACTGGGCAGCTCGATCCGGTCCTTCAGCATGGCCAGCTCGAGCGCTTGAGCGGCGCCGTAGGAGACGCCGGCGACGGCGATCCCAGGTCGGGCCCAGCCCTCGTCCACGAGCAGTCCGGCCAGGTACTGCGTGTCACGAACCTCGTAGCGCTGGTCGGCCAGGTGGGACCAGCCCCGTGCGCAGGCGGGCGTCCCCCGTCGGGCGAGCGCGGTCCCGCAGGACCCCCCGAAGCCCCGAGCGGTGTACGAGAGCACCGCCCAGCCGTGGGAGGCGAACGTCACGTTGTCGATGGCGCCGTCGTCTCTGGCCGACTCGGTCTCGAGCTTGTTGCCGCCCAAGCCGTGGAGGAGGACGATGAGCCGGAACGGGGGTCTCCCGGCCCGCGGCAGGGTGAGATCGGCGTCCAGGGGCACGCCGTCGAACGATGGGACTCGGCGGCTGAGCCCGCCGGGGCAGAAGACGACGCCGTCGCGGGGCTCGCAGGCCAGGCGGCCAAAAGGCCTGGACAAGCCGACCGACCTGGTTCCGGCGGCCGAGGGCACGCCGGTCAGAGGACAGAGCAGGCCCGCGGCCAGCAGGCCCACGCCGAGGCGGCGGGCGATCCGCCAGGCGTGCTGGCGGGCAATCCGGCGCATCCTCGATGGTCGCCAGGTGGCGACCCGCTGTCAATGGCGTGCCAAGCCGATGGGGGTATCGGCCCCGGGTCGACCGCGTTGACGGGTTCCGGTCGAGCCGTCAGGCTGTCGGCGTGCCGCGGGGGGAAGGCAGCCTCGGCCGCCCCGGCGGCTTGCTGCGGTCGGTCGGGCTGGCCGTGACGACTGGCGCGCTCGGACCGAGCGATCGGGTCCCGAGCCGGCGCGTCGGTGGCCGCGTGGCTGGAGGTCGCAGTGCCCGGGCGGTCCGACCGCTGGTCCGGTTGGCGATGCCACGGGGTCAGCCGCGCTGGGCCCGGCCCGCTCTCACGCTGCTGACCGGGCTGGCTGCGTTTTTCTACGCCGACGGGTCTTCTGGCTACCTCGAGATCTACTACGCCGCCGCGGTTCGATCGATGGCCACCAGCTGGCACGACTTTGTGTACGCGGCCTTCGACCCCGCAGGGACGGTCTCCACGGACAAGCTCCCCGGCGCCTTCTGGGTCCAGGCCCTCTCCGTCCGAGCCTTCGGGCTCCACGACTGGGCCATCGTGCTTCCCCAGGTCGTCGAGGGCGCCCTCACGGTCCCGGTCCTCTACCACGCCGTCCGTCGATTGGGCGGTCCGGTTGCCGGGATCGTCGCCGCCGCGGTGCTGGCGCTGGCGCCGGCGAACGTGGCCCTCAACCGGGGGAACATCTCCGACACCCTGATGATCCTGCTCGTCGTGCTGGCCGCAGACGCCGTGGTCGGTGTCGTCACCACCGGACGCTGGCGGTGGGTGGCGGCCGGAGGGATCTGGGTCGGTCTGGCCTTCCAGGCCAAGATGCTGGAAGCCTGGTTGTTGCTCCCGGCCTTCGTCCTGGTCCTCCTGCTGGCCGGCCCGGGGCGGCTTGGTCGGCGCGCCGCTCAGGTGGCGGTGCTGACGGTGGTGGCAGTGGCCGTGTCGTTGAGCTGGATGATCTGGGTGAGCGCCCAGCCTGCCGGTTCCCGGCCGTACGTCGATGGGAGCCGGCACGACTCGGTCTTCGAGCAGGTGTTCGAGTACAACGGGTTCGGTCGGCTCGGCCAGCCCTCGCCCAACGCCGAGCTGTTCGAGACGATCGGGGTGGGTCCGCTCGCCTCCACCCCACCAGGGTGGGCCCGCATGCTCCGCGGGGTCTACGGCCGCGACACCGGGTGGCTCATCCCGCTGTCGTTGGTCGCGCTGGTTGGCGGGCTGGCTGCCCGGGGCCGGCGCTCGAGGCGGGACCGGTTGCGGGCCAGCCTCTTGCTGTGGGGGACCTGGTTGCTCACCCTGGTCGCGGTGTTCAGCGTCAGCACCACGATCAACTCGTACTACACCGCCGCCCTCACGCCTGCGCTGGGCGGCCTGGTGGGGACCGGCGCAGTGGTCGCCTGGGAGCTGCGGGGGCGGTTGGCGACGAAGCTGGTGGTGGCGTCGAGCGCCCTCGGCACCGGGCTCTACGCCGCCTGGCTGCTGCCGGCCACCGGGACCGACCTGCCAGGCTGGCTCGCCCCGACCGCGCTCGGTGTCGGTGCGGCCGCAGCGACATTGCTGGTCGGCTCCATCTGGCTTGGCTCCCCCCGGGTCGTTGCGGCGCTGCTCGGCGCGGCAGTCCTGGGCGCGCTGGTGGTCCCGGCCACCGCGTCGGCCTCGGTGGTCGACGCCGGCCAGGGGTCGTTCGACACCCCGTTCGAACCGGCGGCCTACGCCGCCGCCATGCAGGACCTCTTCGGCCCACAGCTGCGCGCCGGGGCGCGCGCGCTGTTGCCGGTGCTCGAGCATCTGCAGGCCACCTTCCATACGGCCGACCTGATGGCCACCCAGACAGCGGTGGTCGCCGCGCCGACGATCTTCGTGAGCGGCAAGGAGGTCATCCCCTTGGGCGGCTACGACGGCACCGGGGTGGAGCCGTCGCTGTCCCAGATCAAGGCGTTGGTGGCCGACAACGCCGTTCGCCTGGTCCTGGCCAGCCCCACCTCCCCCGATCCCCGGTACCGCTGGATCGCCCGGAACTGCCTGGCGATCCGAGGGCGCGCCCCGCTCGGTCGACTCGGCGTCTTCTTTTGCTCGCCCCTGAGACCTGGTGCCGCGCACCACCCGGGGCGGCCGCCGGCTGGCTAGGTCGGCGCCCGGCAGCGCGCGGTGCCACACCGCCGGCTCAGTGCAGGGCGGCCACCACGACCAACAGGATCGCCAGCGCGCCCAGCATGTAGGCGACGTAGGCGTCCAGCCGGCCGGACTGGACCGCCCTGGCCCGAACGGCCAGCCACAGCCACAGCGCCCGAGCCGGACGGAAGAGGTAGGCAACGAACGGCTCGGTCACCACCGTCTCGACGACCACCGGCGCGGCCTCACCGGGTCTGCTGGCCGGGCGGCGGGCGACCGACCGCCGTGAGCCCAGCACGTTGGCCAGGACGTGGCGGAGCGGGTTGGCGTAGGCGAAGGAGGTGTAGCCACTCACGGCGGTGCTGGCGGAGGTCCACGGGGGGACCCGCCGGATTCGGGCCACCCGCCCGCCCGAGAGCACCACCGTGACCAGGAGCACGACCGCGCTGGCGATCGGCAGCACGACGAACAGCCAAGACGGCGAGAGGATGGAGAAGTTCGGGACCACCGGCTGGAGGACCCAGGGGGACTTGAGCGCCGAGAGCACGCCGGGCGGCCCGGTCACTTCGGCCAGCCCACGCGCCAGGTACCGGATCACCCAGGGGGTCACCGCGGCCAGGCCCAGGCAGGGCACGGCCAGGATGGCGAGCCCTGCGATCGCCGCGGCTCCTTCGGCGGTTGGGTGGCCCGGTCGTGCGGAGGTTCGGCCCGCGACTGCCAGGCCGACCAACCGGACGAAGGCCAAGGCGGCCACCCCGAGGCTGAGGGCGACCAGCGCGCCAGCCAGCGCCATCGCCAGCCGGGCGGCGAGGGGGCCCAACCGGTACTCCTGCATGAGCGCCTCGAGCAGGAGCCACTCGGAGACGAACCCGAGGCTCGGCGGGAGGCCGGCCAGGGTCAGTGACCCCACGCCGAAGGCCAGCCCGCTCACTGGCCGGTGCCGTCCCACGCCAGACAGGGCATCGAGGGCACCGGTTCCGGCGTCGGCCTGCAAGAAGGTCGATGCGCCGAACAGCGCCGACTTGGCGAGCGCGTGGGCCAACACCTGGAGGCTGGCCGCGAGCAGCCCGAGCGCTGCCACCATGGGCTCTCCGGTGGCCTTGCCGGCCAGGGCGACGCCGTAGCCGACCAGGATCACCCCGGCCTGTTCCACGCTCGAATGGGCGATCACCCGGTCGAGCTGGCCGGCGACCGCGCCGAAGGCGATCCCCACCACGGCGGTGACCCCGCCCAGCACTAGGACCGCGACCGCCAGCCACAGTGGCGGTCGACCGAAGAGTCCAAGCCATCGCCACAGGCCGTAGAAGCCCACGTTGGCCGCGAGCCCCGCCATCGCCGCCCGGGTCGGCCCAGGCGCCTCCTGGTAGGCCACCGGCACCCAGGGATGGAACGGGACCAGCCCGACTTTGGCCCCGAAGCCGACCACGACCAGCGCGAAGGCGATCGCCTCGGTGGTCGAATGGGGCAGGCGATGGAGGGTGTCGAGCTCGGTGCTGTGGTTGGTGGCGGCGGTCAGCAGCACTCCGATGGTCAAGGCGCCAGCGCCAACCTTGCCGAACCCGAGGGTGAGCCAGCTGGCCGTCGCGGCGCGACGGCGACCCGAGCCGACCAGCCCGAAGAAGGCGAGGGTCAGCGTCTCCCAGGCGAACAAGAAGCTGAACACGTCGGCCGAGACCACGATCGTGGTCGCCGCTCCCAGGATGACCAGGTAGGCCGACGCCGTGCCCCGACGGGGCTCGCCACGGGCCGACCAGCTGATCGCACAGCCCGAGATGGCGACGCCGAGCACGCCGGTGAGGGTGAGGAACAGGCCGGCCAGCGGGTCGACCAGCACCAGCGTGCGGCCGAAGGCGAAGGTGGCCCCGAGGTCGAACAGCCGTGGGGTCCCGGTGGCGGCGTGCACGCCGACGGCGGCGACGAGCGCGCTGCCGACCGCGGCGGACAGATAGGGGATCCAGCGGACTGCGTTGTGCCGCGGCCCGAGCGTCAGGTCGACCACGGCGCCTGCGGCCCACAGTCCGAACGCGATGACCAGGAGCGGACCGATCACCTGGGACCCCTTCGTCTCGGGAGCCGCCCCAGCGCGAGGAGCAGGCCGTGGAGGATGGTGAAGGGGCTCGGGGGGGAGCCCGGAACCAGCACGTCGAGGGGGACGAGCCGCCCAACCCCGTCTCCGGCCGAGTAGGTGGGGCCGACCAGGCCGCCGCTCAGCGCGTCGGTGCCACACGCCACCACCACGCGGGGCTCGGGCATGGCCTCGTAGGTCCGCAGGAGCTCGTCGACCATCCCGGCCGTGCCCACCCCGGTGACGAGCAGGAGGTCAGCGTGGCGGGGGCTGGCGGTGAAGAACATCCCCAGCCGCTCGATGTCGTAGATGGGGCCGCTCAGTGCCGCGATCTCGGCTTCCTCGGACCCGTCGGAGCCAGCGTCGACATGGCGGATGTGGACCGAGCGACGGAGGGCACCGACTCGGCGGCCTACCTCGCTCCGCAGGGCGTCGAGGCTGAGATCGGGATCGGGCGGCACCACGAGGGCGCCGGCCGAGGTGGCCGCAAGCTCAACCGTTGGGTCCCACTGGAACACGTCGGGGCGCCGGGCGACGCAGCGGCCGCACACGATGCAGCGAGCCCGATCGACGCGCAGCGCGCCCGGCGTCTCATCGCCCGAACGGATCGCGTCGGTGGGGCACAGTCCTGCCTCGGTGTCGATCAGCCCGGCAGGGCTGCCGGGCCGGAGCGAGACCGCGGCTCGAAAGGTTGGTCCGTAGTCGTCGGGCCGTCGCGGGTAGCGAGTGGTCACGATGCCGTCGCGCAGCCCACGCAGCACCCAAGGCATCAGAGCGCGACTCCAGCCGGCGAGAGGCCAAAGCTTGCCTCGATGAAGACGAAGTCGGTGAAGATGTCTCCAGCGAAGGCCCGGGGGAGCAACCCAAGGTTGTGGAACGAGGCGGTGCGGGGCTTCACCCGAATCAGCCGCCCCGAATCGACCCGCACGACGTACAGCAGCTCGCCTTGGGGCGCCTCGACCGAGGCGATCGCCGTCCCGTCCTGGGCGCGCACCGGGACTGACCACGGACCGTCCGGCAGTCCAGCCAGCTCGACCAGTGCCAGCCGGATCAGTCGCACGGCGCCTTCGATCTCCTCCACCCGGATCTGCTGGCGGGCGAGCGCGTCGCCTTCGGTGGCGGTGGCAGGGACGAAGCCGAGCTCGGGGTAGGCAGCGTAGGGCCGGTCACCCCGGACGTCGTTGGCCACGCCCGAGCCCCGGCCCACCGGGCCGAGCGCCCCATGAGCGGCGGCCAGCGACGTGTCGAGCCATCCGGTTTGGGCCAGCCGGTCGAGGAACGACGGGGTGGCCATCAGGGCGTCGAGATCCGCCCGAAGGGGCGTTTCAAGCTCAGCTACGGCAGCCAGCGCTGCGGTCGGTTCCAGCAGTGGCGGCCCGGTCGTGCCTCCCGGGATCACCACCCCCCGGCCAAATCGATGCCCGCACAGCTGAGCCCGCAGGCGCAGGATCCGCTCCTTGTGCACTGACATCCGGGCGTTGGCGACTGCCTGCCCTGCGCCCTCGGTATGGCGGATCACCGAGTCGAGGTGGGTCGCGATCCTTTCCAGCTCGGCGTGGACCACCCGGAGGAGCCCGGCAGGTCGTGGTGGGCTCACGCCCCCGAGTTCCTCGATGGCCTGGCTGAATGCCAGGGCATGGGCGACGGCGGCGGTGCCCTCGACCCGCTCCGCCAGCAGGACGGCGTCGGGCACCGCCAGCTGCGAGAACCGCTGCTCAAGCCCCCGGTGCTTGTGGTGGACCAGCACGCCGAGGTGGGGGATCTCCTCGCCCACGGTCTCCACCAGGTACTGGATCGACTCGAACACCCCAGAGCGCACCGGTCCGTAGTGCAAGGTGAAGACTCCCTCGCCCCGGGCTCGCTCGGCTGGCTTCGGTTGGATCCCTGCGATGGTGCTCGGTGGGGTGAGCGACATCGGGTGGGGCGAGGCAGGAGCGCGCGGCAGCACGACGGGCTCAAGCGGGCCGGTCCCCTGGGCGACCAGGCCGAACAGGTCATGGATCTCCCGCTCGTACCACGCCGCCGACGGCACCTCGACGCTGATGGCGGGGTAGGTGCGCACGCCGGGGGGGAGCTCGGTCCGACGCACCTCCAGGGTCGAGTCGCCGGCCAAAACGACGAGCAGACTGGTGGAGTCGTCGGGTTCGGCTAGGGCGACCAGGGCGGCCAGTCGCCGACCGCGGCGCACATCGGCGGCCACGGCGGGGACCAGGTCAGCCGGCGCGATCGTGGGCCCGACCTCGCTCATCGCAGCTCCGTGGCGGCCCGGGCGAGGAGGTGGGACAGCGCGGCTGGCGGGTGCACCCCCAGGACCACCAGCGCCCCCAGCCCGAGCAGCATCGAGGCGGCCATCCAGGCGCTGCTCTCGCCTCGGCGGACCCCGACGGGCGCATCGTCGAGCACGGTCCGGCCGATGAACCAGCTGAGCGCGAGGGTGGCCAGGGTCACCAGCACCACGACGAGGGCGGCGACGGTATCGGACCCGGTGCGCAGGCCGCCCTCGACGATGAAAAGCTCGCTGCGGAAGATGCCGAACGGGGGCAAGGCGCTGAGGCCAAGCACCGCCGCCATCAGCATGGGGCCGGTCCAGGGGAGGACCGAAGCCGCTCCCTGCATCGAGGCAAGGTCCTTGGAGCCGAACTTTTGCTGGACGCTCCCGGCACCGAAGAAGGCGGTGCCTTTGGCTGCCGCGTGGGCCAGTACGTGGAGGAGCACCCCGACGGTGGCGATCGGGGCGGAGAAGCTCGTGCCAATCGCGAGCATGCCCATGTGCTCGACGCTCGAGTAGGCGAGGAGGCGCTTGAGGTCCCGTTGGCTGGCCAGCAGGAGCGCGCCCAGCCCGAGCGAAGCGACGCCGAAGCCGAGCAGGACCTCACGACCGAACGCTGGCCCGATCGCGCGGACGCTGATTTGGTAGAAGCGCAGGATGGCGTAGAAGCTCACCGCCAGCAACGCCCCCGACAACAGCGCCGACACCGGCGTCGGCGCTTCGGCGTGCGCATCGGGCAGCCAGGTGTGCACCGGGACCAGGCCCATCTTGGTTCCGTAGCCGAGCACCGCCAGAACGACGGACAGCCGCACCGCGGTCGCAGGGAAGTGGCTGGCGCTGCGCAGCAGCATCGGGACGGAGGCCTGGTAGGAGCTCCCCAGCACCGACGTCCCGGCCTGGTACAGGACCACGGTCGCAAGCAAGGCCAACCCCAAGCCGATCGAGGCGATGAGGAGGTACTTCCAGGCGGCCTCGGCCGCGGCGTCGGTACCGTCGATCGCGACCAGCAGGGCCGAGACCACGGTGGTGATCTCGACGGCCACCCACAGCAGCGCCAGGCTGTTCACCAGCGGGGCCATGACCATGGCCCACGCGAAGAGGTTGAAACCGGCAAGGAAGCGTCGGCGGTGGCGGCTGCTGGCTTCGGGACGGACGTAGCCGAGCACGAACAGCGCCGTGGCCAGGTACACAAAGGCCACCGCGCCGAGGAAGACCTCGGAGAGGGCGTCGACCCGAAGCCACCCGGAGAGGGCCACGGTGGTACCCGACGGCACCAGGGTCAGGACGCCCGCGAAGGTGACCGCCCCACTGAGCAGGGTGACGGAACGGCCGGCGAGCGGCGACGACCAGAGGCACACCAACGCGCTGGCCAGGGGCACGGTGCCGAGAACGAGGAGGATCCCGCCCACCTCAGCCTCGCAGCCGGTCGAGCCCGTGGGTCGACAAGGTCCGGTTCCGTCCGTGGTGCGCCTCGATCAGCACGCCGAACGCCACCACCGCGACCAGCAGGTCGAAGAGAACCACCATCTCGACCAGCAGCGGGAGTCCGGGAGCGAGCACTATGGTGGCCACCGACACGGCGTTCTCGAGAGAAAAGAACCCCATCGCTTGGGACACCACGTCGGCTCGGAGGATCACCAGGACCAGGGCCACCATGACCTCTGCGCCAGCTAGCCCAAGCGCAGATGGCGGCAGCAAGCGGGCGGGCAGCGGGAGCTCCCCTACGACGAAGAACCCGAACGCCGCCGCGACCAAGGCCAAAAGCACCATGGTGGCCACCTTGAGCCGGTGGCTGGTGACCAGCTCGTCCGGGTAGCGCCGAAGAAGGCGCAGTACCGCGAGCGGCACTGCAACCGCCTTCACCACCAGTGAGAGCGCGGCGAGCAGGTCGAGGTCGCCAGTGTGGGTGCTCAGCCCGAGGAGCAGTGCCAGCCCGCTGACCGCGAGCGACTGCGCTGCGTACAGGCGGACCTGCGTGCGAGTAAGCGCTGGCCGAAGCATTGCCAGCTCGCAAAGCAAGACGAGCACGACGAGCGCGTCGGCGCCCGTCGGCGGCCTCGTCGAGATGAGCGCGACCATCTCAGCCGCCTCCGATCTCTCGGACCAGCACTGCGAGGATGGAGATCGCCAGCGATGCCGACATGAACTCAGTGATCTTGAACAGGCGCAACTTGGAGAAGCTGTTGTCGATGAGGGCAAAGACCGCCCCGACTCCGACGCTCTTGCCGAAGAGCGCCACACACGCGATGACAACCGCGCTCGCCTGACGGCTGCCCGCCAGGCCCCATGGCGCGCTGAACACGTTCAACAGCAAGACATAGAGCAGCAGCTGCTTCATCGCCGCTCCCCAGCGCATGAGCGCGAGCAGCGGTCCTGAGTGCTCGAGTGTCCTCGCCTCGTCGATCATCCCCAGCTCGAGGGTGCTCGAGTGGGTCTCGACTGGGATCCGGCCGGTGTCGTTCAAGACCACCAAGAAGAACGCCACCGCTGCGAGGAGGTGTGCCGGCTCCACCGCGTGGGCGAGGGATGCCCGTGCCGCCGCCGCCTCGGCATACGGCAGGTCGGTCCCGGTCACCAGGGCAACCGTGAAGGTGACGAACAGGATCGACGGCTCGATCAGCGCTCCGAAGGTCATGGCCCGGCTGCTCCCCAACTGGGCATAGGGCCCGCCGGATGCCGCCGCCGAGACTGCGAGGGCGAAGCTGGCCAGGGCCAGGATGAACCCGCCTCCCAGGATGTCCCCCATGTACCCGAGCGGCAGTGGGTAGGCGGTAAGGACCGGGATGAGCAGGGGGACGGTGAGGTAGCACGCGAACGCGACCAGCGGGCCAGCGACGAACACCCAGCTGGCGCCGGTCGGGGCCAAGGTCTCCTTGGCGAAGAGCTTCGCCAGGTCGTAGTAGGGCTGGAGGAGTCGTGGCCCCCGGCGGCCCTGGACCCGGGCCTCGAGGTGCGCGATGACCCCGCTCACCAGCGGGGAGAGGACGAGGATCGTCAGCACTTGGAGTGCTTGGATCTCGCTCGGCGCCAACAACCCGCTCGACCTCCACGACAGGTGGACCTGCGTAGAGGCCATCAGCCCAACGGGCAGTTCAGCGGACCGGCCGCAACCGGAGCCTCATCCGGTGTCGACGTCAGCATAACAAGTGCGGCCGGCCGGTCAGGAACCGGTTGACCGATAAGGTGTCAGCGACGCGATGAGGCCCGCGGCTGCACGCGCGTGGCGTGCTGATGGCTTCTACCCCTCGTGTTCGTCGCGTGTGAGGAGCGCCAGTCGGCGTGCCTGTCGGTCATCCCCCCTGTCAGCACCCTGCCAACTGGTCCATCCCGGCTGGCGGACCGGGTCCGCTCGTGGCCAGCCGGGTCGAGGTCCGAGTGCTGCTGGCGGTGCTCGACGGCTCGGTCCAGGTGCCCGCGGTCCGTCGTCGCCTCCGGCTGGGCTGGGGGCTCTGCCCCCGCCACGCCTGGCTCCTGGCTGCCACCGAGATCGAGCTGCGCGGCGGCGCGCCGTTCACGACTGCGGTGTTGTACGAGGACTTGCTTCGCCGGGCGGCCAGGGTTCTGGGCCGCCGGGTGGCGACCGGACGCTGGCGGGTCAGCTCGTTGCACCCGCGGGCCGGCTGCATCGCCTGCGAAGGGACCGTCAGGTCGGCGGCCCAGGGGCCCGTCGCCGATCCCGAGACTGCCCTTGTGAACAAGCGGGCCCGGACGAGCGCGGCGTTGCACGCGACCGCCACCGTCTGGCGCCGTCGGTCCTGTCCGCGCTGTCTGGGTGGGACCGGTCCGCCGTGCCGGCTGCACTTCCTCTCCGGTCCCGAGCCGCCTGGCGGAGCGCGCCAGGTGACCGGCGCGCTCGACCAGTTGGCAGGGCAGCTGCGGCAGTACCGGCGGACCGCCTGGGACCCGTCGGGGGGCGAGCGCGCGAGCGCGTGGGTGGAGGCGCTCGGCTGGTTCGCCGGGTGGTGGTTCCCGGCCCGCTGGTTCGGAGCCGGCGGTGGAGCCGACGGTTGAGGGGGCCGGGTACCCGGCTGGAGGCGACGCTTCGCCGAGTGCACCGGGTGGTAGAACCACGGAGGGACGCTTCCACACGGACTGGAGTCTGAAGTGAGCGATCGAGCCGACACGATGACCACGGAGCCGGCCGAGCCCAGGGACGCCAACCTCGACCGGTTCGACCCCATGTTGCGCGCCCTGGTCACCTTCGGGCTGGTGGAGCCCGAGTCGGGTGACGATGGTCGTGATACCGGCGATGCCCGCAACGGCGGCCGCACGGCACGGTGGCGGCTGATCCCCGCGGTCCAGCGGCGGTTGGAGGAACTGGTGGCGCCGGCGCCGCCAGCCGACAAGCTCATCTATTTCGGGCACCGCTGCGCGTCGTGCGGCCAGCACGCGCCGACCCGCATGCACTCAGGGGTGCTGCTCTGTGATGCCTGCCGGGAGGTTGCCACCTCCTAGGCCGAGTCGTCCGGGATCGGCGGGTGCCGATTCCTCCGCCGAGCCGGCGTTGGCGGGCAGGCGGGGACGATCACGCGTTTCAGCCGCCTCAGCCGCCGCCCGATCGGCTCGACGGTCGGCCCGGAGCTGCTCACGCTCGTCGAAGCTCAGCCACTGGTAGAGGACGACCCCCATCGCCACCAGGGTGGTGAGCTCGCCGAAGATCCACAGGATCGACCCGCCGGCTCGGGTGTCGGTCACGGTGTGGAAGTGCGGGGCGATCGAGGTGCGGGCCTGGCTGAGCGCCACCCCGAGCACCGCGGTGACCGGGATGCCCACCGCCAACAGGCCCAGCTTGACCGGATACGAGGGTCGCCAGCGGGACGGGTCCTTGCCGAGCACGACCCACCAGAACAGGCAGCCCGAGATGAGGAAGTGCAGGTGGGTGAGGTCGTGGACCACGGGGTGCTCGAGCGAGAAGTTGTAGAAGGGCGTGAGGAAGTACCCGATCATGGTGGCGTAGGCGAGTGCCGCGACCACGAGCGGGTGGGTGACGAACGCGACCACCGGGTGGTGCACGATGGAGAGCAGCCGTTGTTGGGTGGGCCGTCCCGAGGCCTGCAGGGCAAGGGTCATTGGCGCCGAGAGAGCGAGGAAGATCGGCGCCACGTTCATGAGCAGCAGGTGCTGGACCACGTGGACGGTGAAGTTGGAGTCGTCGTAGGAGGCGACCCCGGACTGGACGGCGATCACCACGGTGGCGATGCCGGCCAGGAACCCGGCGGTCCGCCACTCCGGCCAGTGTCGGCCACGCCGGGCCAGCCGCCGAACCCCAGCCAGGTACCACACGACCAGGGCGAGCTCGACCGCCGCGGCCACCAAGGAGACCGGGTCGTGCTGCCACGCGGTGAGCAGCTGGTGGGCCGAGATCGGAGGCGACAGCACGGCGGCCACCTCAGCCGCCCCGCAGGGCCGGGTCCAGGTTCTCCACGATGTACTCCAGTTGCTCGGTGGTGAGCGGGCCCGGGTGGAGGACCTCGAGCGTCCCTCGGGGCGAGACGATCGCGGTGAATGGCAGGCCGGGGATCTGGTAGGCGCTCGCGACTTGGCCGGAACGGTCGACAGCCAGCGGATAGGTGACCCCGAGCTGGCGGGCGAGGCGGAGGGCAGCGCTTGGGTTGTCGGCCACGTCGATGCCGACGAAGTGCACCCGGCTCCCGAGGGCGCGAGACGCCTGCTCCAGAGCGGGGAGCTCGCCCCGGCAGGCGGTGCAGGTGCTCGACCAAAAGTTCACGACGCTGGTGGCACCGTGCAGGCTGGTCGACGTCACCGTTCGGCCTTGCCCGCCAAGGACCGGGAGGGCGAAGGCCGGCGCCCGAGCCCCGATCGCGGTCGGGTCAGCCACCGAGGAGGGTGCGCTGGGCCCGCCGACTGGACGCTGTTCGGAGGGAGGCAAGTCGTCCACTGCCAGCTGGGCCAGCGCGTGGGCGAAGATCTCGGTGTCGGCGGTCGCGGTGCCAAAGGAGCCGATGGCTCGCTCACGCCCGGCGGGGTCGATGAAGTACAGCTCGGTCGAGTGGACGACGGTCCGGGTGGTCGGGTCCTCTTCGACCTCGACCCCGTAGCGCTGCCAGACCTGCTCGAGCTGGGCCGGTGCGCCGGTGACGAAGAGCCAGTTCGCCAACCGTGCCAGGCCGTGCTCCTGGCTCCAGGAGGCCACCGCGGCGACCTGGGGGTAGTAGGGGTTGGCGTTGACCGACAAGAACACGACGTGGCGCGCCGCCGGCCCCAAGTCGCGGTCGGCGGCCACGACGTCTTGGGCCAGCAAGGTGCAGATGTCGGTGCAACGGTCGTCGTTGAAGCTGAGCACGATCGAGCGGCCCCGGAGTTGGCGGAGCGAGACGGCCTGCCCGTGCTGGTCGGTGAGGGTGAAGTTCGGGGCGACCGGGCTCTGGTCGGTCGCCAGGACATCCAGCCGCAGCAGGTAGGCCGACGCGCTGTTGATCCCCGGGGCGGCTTCCGGCGGCCCCGAGCCGGTCCCGACCCCGAGGAACAGCACGACGGCCAGCACCGCTGCCAGGGCCACACCGAGCGCGGCAAAGCGCAGCGGCGATCGCGGCGGCGGGGGCGCCGGAGCCGAGGCGGCCCGCTCGACCTCAAGGGTCTCAGCCATTGACCGGCTCGGCGACCGACGCCGACTCGGTGGCGGCCGGCGGCTCCGGGATCGGGGGACGCCGACGTCGTCGAGGGGTGGCCAGGAGGAACAGGGTCACCACGAGGACCATGCCCAGGACGGCGCCGATCACCCGGGGCGAACCGCTCAGCCAGTTGCTGATCGTGGTTTGGACATGCTCGACCAGCCCGATCGGTTCGGGGGCCGCGGTCGGGTCGGCCAGGTCCACCGCCCAGTAGAAGGCCAGGTATGCACCGACCAGGGCGAGGACCGCCCCCCCCAAGCGGGGGAGTGCCCGGCTGCGGCGGCCCAGCCGTCGCAACGGGTCCACCCCGATGGTGGCGACCACCAGGCCGGCCACGACAAAGAGGAGGCCCATCCCCAACGCGTAGGCCGCCGCGGTCCCGACGCCCCGGGCCGGGCCCAGCCGACCGAACGAACTGGCGACTGCGGCCAGGAACAGCGGGAGGGCGCAGGTGAGGGAACCCACCGCGTACGTGACCCCGAACCCAGCCATGGCCAACGGCCCCCGCCCGTCGCCGAGCCGCCGCAGCGGAATGGCGATCCTGAGGGGATGGCCGGCCGCGGCGGCGAGTCCGAGCGCCGCCATGCCAAGACCGACGGGCACCATGACCCAGGGCACCCAGCCCAGCACCAGGTCGACACCCGACTCCACCAGCAGGCCGCAGAGGCCGAACACCACCAGGAAGCCAGCGGTCGTGCTGACCCCGGTGACCAGGGCGCGTACCGTTCGACGGGACCGATCCACGTCCTGGCCCCCGACGAAGAACGTGAGGTAGGCCGGGAGGAGTGGGAACCCGCAGGGGTTGACCGCGGCCACCAAGCCGAGCGTGAACGCGTAGAGCAACGGTCCTGACCCGGCCCCCCCGGCCGCGCCGACCAGCAGCATCACCGGTGGTGGCAGCCGGGTGGTCCGGCCGACCTGGGCGCGCCGGTCGACCGCCCTGAGCAGGAGCGCAGGGGGCGCGTTGCTCGAGCCGGTGCCGAGAGGGGCACGTCTGCACCCTATGAAGACGGGACCGCAGGCGCCAGTCGCCGGCCCAGGCTTGGTGCGAACCACAGATAGGTCGCGGCGAGCGCACGCCACGGCCGCCATCGCTCCGCCTCCTGCGCCAGCGCTCGGGGGGAGCCCGGCCGTGACCAGAGCGCCTCGAAGCTCCGGCGCAACCCGAGATCGGAGGCCGGGAAGGCGTCGAGGTATCCGCACCGAAGCGCCAGGTAGTGCGCGCTCCAGGGGCCGAGGCCGGGCTGGGCACAGAGCGCGTCGACGAACACCTCGAGCGGTGCACTCCGCTCGAGGTGGAGGTCGCCCTGGGCGACCTGGGTGGCCAACGACCGGAGGGAAGCCGCCCGGGCCTGGCCCAGCCCGAGGCCACCCAGGTCCGCTTGGGCCAGCGTGGCCGGATCGGGGAAGGTGCGCTCCAGCCCCCACGGGCCGAGACCGCCGACCGGCCGCCCGTAGCGGGCGGCGATCCGGGCCAGGACCGTTCGGGCGGCGGCTACGCTGACCCGCTGTCCGCAGACGGTGCGCACGGCCGCCTCGAACGAGTCGAAGGTCCCCGGGGGGCGCAGCCCAGGGGCCGAGGCCACCACGGGCCGCAGCACCGGGTCGGTCCCCAGCAGGCGCTGGGCGGGCGCGAGGTCCACGTCGAGGCCGAACAGCCGCCGGACCCGCTGGACCAGGTGGATCAGGCCTTCCCAGTGGGGAAGGTGGCACACCAGCACCAGGTGGTCGGCCGTCCGGCCGAGCGACACCTCGAGCACGCCGGGGTCGCCGTCTATGACCACCGTCCGCCGGTAGGTTCCCCCGGCCACCTGCTCGACGCCGGGGATTGCCCGCCGAGCGAGGTATCCGAGGACGGCCTCCCACTCGAGCGGTCCCGAGAACGGCAGCCGCAGGGCGAGCCCACCGTCGGCGACCAGCCGGTCGCCCGACCGCCGGCGGGCCCGAAGCTGGCGGGGGCTGGCGGCAAAGACGTCTTGGCAGACCCGGTTGAACTGACGGATGCTGCCGAAGCCGGCGGCGAAGGCGACGTCGGCCACGCTGAGATCGGTGTCGTCGAGCAGCCGTCGAGCGAAGTGCGCCCGTCGGGATCGTGCGAGCTGGTCGGGGGTGACCCCGAGGTGGGCTTCGAACAGCCGGCGCAGGTGGCGTGGTGAGACTCCCACCCGTCGGCCGAGCTCGGCCTCGGTATGGGTGTCGAGCAGCCCGTCCACCACCAGCTGGACTGCTCGGCAGACGAGCTCGGGCCCCTCGGGGCTGAGGGGGGGGTCGGCCCGGTATGGCCGGCATCGCAGGCAGGCCCGGTAGCCGGCAGCCTCGGCCGCCGCTGCCAAGGCAAAGGGGCGGACGTTGGACGGGTGTGGCCGCCCGGCGCAGCCGGGCCGGCAGTAGATGCCGGTGGTGACGACGGCCGAGAACCCGCTCACCGGGCGATCATGGCGCCGCGATCGGGTCCCTGCCCAGACGGATCCGGACGGGTCACCGAGCGGCGTGTGCCAGCCGGTCGACCACCTCGTCGTCGCTGGTCGGGGAGAAGTCGCCGTAGGCCTCGCCTATGGCGAAGAAGGAGGCTGGGGTGCACGGGCACACCACCTCGTCGGCCAGGCCGGCGAAGCGGGACGCCACCCCGGGCGGCCCAACCGGTGCGGCCAGCACCACCCTGGCGCTTCCGGCCGCCCTGGCAACCTGGCACGCGGCTCGGGCCGTGGACCCGGTTGCGATGCCGTCGTCCACCACAATCACCATCCGGCCGTCCAGCGTGAGGGGTGGGCGTGCTCCCCGGTACCGGGACGCCCGGCGGGCCAGCTCGGCCCGTTCGGTCCGGGTGACCGCCTCGAGGTCCTGTTGCCCGAGGCCAGCGGTCCGCACCACCTCGGTGTTCACCACGGTGACGTCGCCCTCGCCGATCGCGCCCATCGCCAGCTCGGGCTGGAACGGCACGCCCAGTTTGCGGACGACGATGACGTCCAGCGGGGCCCCGAGCGCCGCCGCGACCTCGCTGGCCACCACCACCCCGCCCCGCGGGAGCCCCAGCACGAGCGGGTGCTCTGGCTTGAGGTGCCGGAGAGACTCGGCTAACCGGCGCCCGGCCTCGGCACGGTCTCGGTAGATCACCGCCCCCCACCGCCACTCGGTATGGCCACACTACCGAGGCGCTACCGTCGGCGCGTGCGCGCGAACGCCCGGTGTCCGGACGGCCCGACGTGGCGATCCACCGGCCCAAGGCCACGGTGACCGGGGGCGGCGCCTCCGGCCACCCGGTGCCCACCACAAGCGGCGCCTGGCTCGAGCAGCTGGGGCTGCAGTTGGAGGAGGTCTCCGGGACGGTGGTCCGCGGGCACCTCCACGTGGCCGAGGACCACCACACCCCGTGGGGGGTGGTCCATGGGGGCGTCTTCTGCACCGTCGTCGAGACGGTGGGCTCCCTGGGGGCCTCGGCGGCGGTCGCCGGGCGCGGCCAGGTCGCGGTCGGCACGCACAACGCGACCGACTTCCTGCGGCCGGTCGTGCGCGGCCGCATTGACGTGGTGGCCCGCCCGGTCCTGCAGGGCAAGGTCCAGCAGCTCTGGGCGGTCGATCTGACCAGCCACGACACCGGCAAGCTGGTGGCCCAAGGCCGACTCCGGCTTCAGAACATCGAAGCGCCGGGGATCTGAGCGGCCCGCGGCGTCGGGACGGCTCGGGGTCAGTGGTGGTGCTGCCGTGCCGACCCCGACAGGGTCGGCGTCGGCACCGTCGCCTAACCCAGGCTCGAGGCTGCGAGTGGGCGAGGGCCCCGCAGGGAGGACCGCCGGACCACCAGGTGGGGGGGGATCTCGATCCGGCAGACCGCGTCGCGGGGTTCCCCGCCGATCCGTGCCACCAGCGCCGAGACGGTCGCATCGGCGAGCCGCCGGCGAGGCTGGTGGATGGTGGTGAGCGGGGGGTCGCAGAGCTCGGCGAAGACGATGTCGTCGAAGCCGGTCACCATCACGTCGTCGGGGACCGAGATCCCCTCGGCTCGGAGCTCGCCGATGACTCCCAGTGCGACGACGTCCGAGGCACACACGATGGCATCCGGCATCGCTCCGTCGTCGAGGATCTGGCGGACCGCCCGGCGCCCGAAGTTGGCGGTGAACCGACCCAGGATGGGCTCCTCGCGGCGCAGCGACCGCTCCTCGGCTCCCTGCCAGAACGCCTGCAGCCGGACCCGGCCGGCCGAGCTGGAGATGGTCGAAGAGACGAAACGGACACTGTTGGCCCCCAGCTCGACCAGGTGGTCCAGCACCAGGTTGATGCCGAGCTCGTTGTCGAGACCGACATAGTCGGTGCTGAGGCCGGTCTGGTAGGCGAGTTGGACCACCGGGATGGACCGACTGGCCTCGAAGATGGCCCGGGTCGACGCCTGCTCGTCGGTCGGCACGACGATGAGCCCGTCGACCCGGCGCGACACCAAAGCGTGGATCCGGCGCGCTTCGTCCTCCCACAGCCCTCGGGCGTCTGCCAGCACCAGGTCCAAGCCGACCTGCTCCAAGAACACGTCGACTGCTTCGACCAGTTCTGCGTAGAACGGGTTGCGCAGCCACGGCACGATCATCCCGACGCTGCCGGTGCTGCGCGCCCGCAGGGCCCTGGCGATGCGGTTGGGCTGGTAGGAGAGGCGCCGAGCGGCCTCCTCGACCGCCCGGCGGGCGGCCGCAGAGCACCGACCCGAACCGGTGAGGACTCGGGACGCGGTCGAGATGGAGACCCCGGCCTCGGCGGCAACGTCGCGCAGCTGCACCGGCCGCGACCGGTTTTCCGAGGTCACGCTGCGATGTTCGTGGAAACCGGCCGGTAATGCAACCCTCTTGCCAGCGCAGCGCCTGGTGCGCCCCTCGCGACCTCCGGTGGGCCAACCGGGGCACCGGCGTGCTAATGGTGGTCGATGGAACTGTTCGAAGCGATCCGCACCACACGGGCCATGCGCCGGCTCGACCCCAACCGACCGGTGGCCGAGCGCGACCTCTGGACGATCCTCGAGGCCGCGACCAAGGCCCCGTCGGGAGGGAACCGCCAGGTCGCCCGGTGGCTGGTGGTCACCGATGCGCGCCGGCGAGCCGAGATCGGCCGCCTCTACGGCGAGGCCTGGGGGTCGGTCCGGGGGAGCTACGTCGCCGCCCAGGGGGAGGGCGCGCCCTCTGCCATCCTTCGCTCCGCCGACCATCTGGCGGCCCACATGGGCGAGGCGCCGGTGATCATCATCCCGTGTTCCCGGGCCGGCGACCCCGCCTCGATCTATCCGGCCTGCCAGAACCTCTTCCTGGCGGCCCGGGGCCTCGGGCTGGGGACCGCGCTGACCACGGTCCACCGACTGAAGGAGGCCGAGGTGAAGGCAGTTCTGGACATCCCCGAGGACGTCCAGACCTGGGCGATGATCCCGGTCGGCTACCCGCTCGGCCGGTGGGGCGAGGCTCGGCGGCGGCCGGTGGAGGAGGTCACCTACTGGGACCGCTACGGCGAGCGCCGGACCCGCGCCTGAGCCCGGCCGATGAGCTGGTCGGCCAGGGCTTGGAGGTCTGGCGCAACCACCTCAGCATCGCGGTAAGGAGGCGGCGGGGCGGATGGCGGCCCCCACTCGCTGGGTCGTGGGACGTACGCGGTGCGCAGACCACAGGCCGCGGCGGCCCGCAGGTCCCCTGGATGGGCCGCGACCAGCATCGCCTCGCTGGGTGCGAGCCCGAGCAGGTCCAGCGCGCCGCGGTAGGCGGACGGGTCGGGCTTGTAGGTGCCGAACAGTTCGGTCGAGATGATGCAGTCCCAGCGCAGCCCAGCGCGCTTGGCCATCTCGGTCAGCTGAGCGAAGCTGCCGTTGGACAGCGGGGCGACGAGGAACTGCTGGCGCAGCCGCTCCAGGCCCGACGCGGCGTCCGGCCAGGGGTCGAGTCGGCGCCAGGCGCCGAGGAGCTGGTCGCGCCGCTCGCCTGCGATGTCGATGCCGTAGCGCTCGACGAGGCCGGCCAGGGCTTCGGCCAAGAGCACCTCGACCGGGGCGAACGGTCGCCGACCGGCGACGATCTGGGCGATGGGCTCGAGGTAGCCCTCTCGCCGCCAGTCGTCGGCGAACGCGCCCCAGTCGAGGGTCCCGGCACCGGGATCGGGCAGCGCCCGTCCAGCCCGGATGATCCCTTCACGCCAATCCACCACGGTGCCGAAGACGTCGAAGAGGATCGCCACCGGGAGCTCAGAGGTCACCGGTTGACTCTGCCACCGCCTGCCCGAACGGGGCGACACCAAGGCGGTGGACCGCGTAGCCTGGACCGAGAACCGACGAGCGGCCAGGGTGTGCAGGTGGTGAGCGAGCCGACCACAGAGGAGGTCCGGGCCGAGGTCCGGGGATGGCTGGAAGCGCACTGGGACGACGACCGGCCGCTCGTCCAGTGGCGCTCGCTGCTCGCCGACTCGGGATGGGCGGTACCCCAGTGGCCGGTGGAGTGGTTCGGCAAGGGCTACACCGCCGTGCTGGCCCAAGTGGTGGCGGAGGAGCTCCGTGCCTTCGGTGCCGTCGGCACGCCGGTCGGGGCGGCCATGAGCCTGGCCGCACCGACGCTGCTGGCCCACGGCTCAGCCGAGCTGAAGCAGCGCTTCTTGCGTCGGATCCTCACCGGCGAGGATCGCTGGTGCCAGCTGTTCAGCGAGCCGACGAACGGGTCGGACCTGGCTGGGCTGATGACTCGGGCCGAGCGCGACGGTGACGAGTGGGTGGTGAGCGGCCAGAAGGTCTGGACCACCGGTGCCCGCTCGGCCGACTTCGCGATGCTGTTGGCCCGAACCGACTGGGACGCGCCCAAGCATCGAGGGATCACCTACTTCGTTCTCCCGATGCACCAGCCGGGGGTGGAGGTGCGACCCCTTCGCCAGATGAACGGGCACGCGTCGTTCAACGAGGTCTTCCTGACCGAGGCGAGGGTTCCTCCTGGCCACGTGGTCGGAGCAGTGAACGCCGGCTGGGGGGTTGCGCTCACCACCCTCGCCCACGAGCGTGGCCTGGGCGCGCTCCGGCTGGTCTCGGTGGAGGGGTGGCGAGAGGGCCGAACCGCTCGGGAGGCCCGGGCCGAGGCCGAAGAGCACGCCCGCACCTACGCGTGGTACCCGCAGCGAGCCGGACGGCCTGACCTGCTGGCCGAGCGATCCCGTGAGGCTGGCGCGACCGCGCCCCAGCGGCAGCTGGTCGCCGACGTCGTGGCCCGCAACCGAGTGGCAGCATGGAACGTCGAGCGGTCCCGGGCGGCCACCTCCCGCGGGCGCCAACCGGGCCCCGAGGGCTCGCTGGCCAAGCTGGCCGGCAGCGACATTGCTCGGCGGTCGGCCCGGGCGCACGGCTCGCTTGCCGGGGCCCACGCGCTCCTCGCTGGGCCCGACTCGCTCCTGGGCGGAGTGATCAGCGAGATCCTGGTCTCGGTGCCTGCCGGCTCGATCGCCGGTGGCACCGACGAGATCCAGCACAACATCGTGGGCGAGCGCGCCCTGGGACTGCCCAAGGAGCCGTCCGTCGACGCTGACCTGCCGTTTCGACAGGTTCGCACCAACGCCCCGTCGCGCTGAGTTCCGGAGTGCCGACACCGGTCGGTAGCGTCCAGCTGGCCGGCTCAGGAGCGCCGGAGAAGAGGAGGTGGCGGTGGTGAGCGACGTGACGGTGGAGGTCGGCGACGACCTGGTGGCGACGGTGGAGTTGCACCGGCCGCCCAACAACTTCTTCGACGTCGCCTTGGTGGCAGCGGTGGCCGATGCGTATGAGGAGCTCCAGGCCGGGTCGTGCCGGGCGATCGTGCTGTGCTCGGAGGGCCGGCACTTCTGCGCCGGCGCCGACCTCACCAGGGGGACCGAGCGGACGGTCGGGGACCTCTACGAGCAGGCAGTGCGGTTGTTCCGGGCTGAGCTGCCGGTGGTCGCGGCGGTCACCGGGGCGGCGATCGGCGGCGGGCTGGGCCTGGCCCTGTCGGCCGACTTCCGGGTTGCCAGCCCCGAGAGCCGGTTCGCGGCCAACTTCTCGCGCCTCGGGTTCCACCACGGGTTCGGCCTCACCGTGAGCCTGCCGGCAGTGGTGGGGAGCCAGGCCGCGGCCTGGTTGCTCTACAGCGGCCAACGGATCGGCGGGGAGCAAGCCCACGCGATCGGGCTGTGCGACCGCCTGGTTGGCTCGACCGAGGAGATCCGCGATGCTGCCCACCAGATGGCGGCCGAGCTGGCGGCGGCCGCGCCCCTGGCCGTCCGGGCCATCCGAGCGACCATGCGCCGGGGCCTGGCCGACCAGGTCCGGGAGGCGACCGATCTCGAGCGGGCCGAGCAGGAGCGGCTCCGCCGGACCGCCGACTTCGCCGAGGGGGTGGCCGCGTCCAGCCAGCGCCGAGAGCCGCGTTTCACCGGCGCCTAAGTCACCGGCGCCTGAGCCGCGCTGCGGGCCCGGGGTTGCCGGGCGTCCGTGGTTCCCGGCAGGCTGGCCGGTGGGGACGATCTGGGCCGCTGCCGGCCCGCAGGATCCACAGCGACAAGGGGGCATCCATGGCCAGCGACAGGATGGAAGCAGGGACCATCTCGATCACCTCGAGGAACGGTGACGAGATCGAGGCGTACCACGCCCGCCCCATGGAGCGCACCGGCTACGGGAGTGTCGTGGTCATCCATCACATGCCGGGCTACGACTCCTCCACCAAGGAGATCGCGCGTCGTTTCGCCGCGCATGGCTATGGGGCGGTGGTCCCCAACTTGTTCCACCGCTATGCACCGGGCGCGTCAGCCGATGACGCGGCGGCGGCGGCGAGGGCGGCGGGCGGGGTGCCCGACGCCCAGTGCCTCGACGACGTCGCCGGGGCGATGGCGTTCCTCAAAGCCCAGCCCGGCGCCAACGGCAAGGTGGGGGTGATCGGGTACTGCTCGGGCGGGCGCCAGAGCTATCTCAGCGCATGCAACCTCGACCTGGACGCGGCGGTCGACTGCTACGGCGGCGGCGTGGTGGCCACGCCTGATCAGCTGACCCCGCAGCGGCCGGTCGCCGTCATCGACATGACCAAGGACCTGCGCTGCCCGCTGCTCGGGCTGTTCGGGGTCAACGACGCCAACCCGTCTCCCGAGCACGTGGCACGGATGGAAGAAGAGCTGACCAAGCACCACAAGACCTTCGAGTTCCACAGCTACGAGGGCGCCGGTCACGCATTCTTCTGGGTGGAGCGTCCGAGCTACAACGCCGAGGCGGCTCGGGACGGCTGGCACCAGATCTGGAACTTCTACGGCAAGTACCTGGCGAGCTGAGCGATGTGCACGTATCTCACGACCACCGAGCAGGTTTCGGGGACTGGGCTGGGGGCCGGCGGCTGGTTCGCCATTGGGCAGGCGGTGGTCTACTTCGACCACCCCCAGCAGGCCCCGGTCGAGCACGCCTTGTGCATCGACTTCCGTCCCGGTGACCAGGCCGACCCGGCCCGGCGGGTGGCGATCGAACTCGACGCGCCCTCGGCTCGTCGGCTGGCCGAGTCGATCCTGGCCACCTTGGCCCACGACGAGGTGCGGGCCCTGGGGGTGGAGTGACGGCCGCCGAGGGTCCCGCTACCGCTGGGCCAGCGACGCCGCCGCCGCCAGGGCCAGGGACATCCCGCGGGTGTCGCCTAGCAGCCCCAGCTCCATGCGGTTCATGACGTAGGCCACCGTGAGCCGGGCGTCGAGGTCCGAGATCACGAGCGAGCCCCCGAGGCCGCCCCAGAAGCAGGCGGCTGGCCCGATCGGGACGGTCTGGTTGGCCAGCCCGTAGCCCATGCCGAAACGCAACGGGACCCCAAGCACCAGGTCCTCGCCGTTGGACTGCTCCTCGAAGATTGCTCGGCAGCCGCGCTCGGACAGCAGCCGGACGCCGCGGGCTTCGCCGTGGTTGGACACGATCGACTGCACCGCACCCACGCCGCGGGCGTTGCTCTGCCCGTTGGCTGCCGGGATCTCGGCCCGCCGCCAGGCCTCGTCCCAGCTCACCTCCGGGGAGAGCGGGGGGTTGGTGAAGGTCTTGACGAGCAGTGGGTTGGTGACGGTTGCCGGGTCGATGAGCGGCGCATCGGGGGTGATGACCCGGACCGTCCGCCCGTCGTCAGCCGGCGGGAGCCCGATGGCGAAATCGGCACCGAGGGGACCGGCTACCTCGGCGGCGAAGAAGGCGCCCAAGGTCTGGCCGGTCACCCGCCGAACCACCTCGCCCACCAGATACCCCTGGGTGAGGGCGTGGTATCCCGAGGCGGTCCCGGGCGGCCACCATGGCTGCTGCGCGGCCAAGAGGCTCGTTGCCTTCTCCCAGTCGTAGAGATCCTCGACCCGCATCGGTTCCTCCCAGCCGGCCAGGCCGGCGGTGTGGGAGAGCAGGTGGCGGACCTCGATCCGCTCCTTGTCGTTCGCCTTGAACTCCGGCCAGTAGGTGGTGACCGGCGCGTGGAGGTCGATCTCGTTGTGATCGGCCAGGATCAGCGCGCACAGGTTGGTCATCGTCTTGGTGGTCGACCAGACGTTGGTGATCGAGTCGCGCTCCCACGGGACCGTGCGGGCCTGGTCGGCGAAGCCCCCCCACAGGTCGACGACTGGCTCGCCCTCCAGGTAGACGGCGACCGAGGCCCCGACGTCGAGACCGTCGTCGAAGTTCTTCTGGAAGGCCTCCCGCACTGGTTCGAACCGCTCGTCGCAGGTTCCTTGGATTCCCCCGGTCTCAGCCACAGCCCCTCCCGCTCGTGCGAGAGCCGATCGTACCGAGTCTGCCCCGGTCCGGCCGTAGGCTCGGGGGGTGCGATCGGGCGACCCGTCGACAGCGGGAGTCGGGAGCGCCCGGTGACGCAGTTCCTCACCCACTTCCACGGCCCGGTCATCTATTTGATCGTCGCCGGGCTCCTGGTCGCCGAGTCGGGCTTTGCGATCGGGTTCTTCGTTCCCGGTGAGATCTCGATGGTCCTCGGCGGGGTGCTGGCCAGGGAGCACCGGGTCTCCATCGTGGTGATGGTGATCGTCGCGGTCACCGCTGCGATCGGCTCGTACCTCATCGGCTACGGGGTCGGCCGGCTCATCCTCCCGTGGATCCTGGCCCACACCCGGCTGGAACGGCATCCCATGGTCGCCCGGTCGCGCCAGCTGCTGGCCAGGCGGGGCGGGCCGGCAGTGGCGGTCGCCCGGTTCATCGCCGTGGTCCGGGCGGTCATGCCGGCGCTAGCCGGCTTGAGCGACCTGCGCTTTTCGACCTTCGTCGTCTTCGACGTCATCGGCGGGGTGGTTTGGGCAACCCTGTACACCTTGTTGGGGTACGCGTTGGGTACCGCCTACCAGCACGCGCTCCACACCATCGGGGTGTGGACCTATGTCGCGGCTGGGGTGGTGGTGGTGGGAGTGGGCGGCGTGCACCTGTGGCGGGTCCACCGGGCCCGCCACAGCCGAGCGGAGTCCACGGCGCCGTCGGTTCCCTCCGGCCGCCCGCCGCAGTGAGCACCGGCCAGCCAGCCCTGGGCCTGAGTCGGGGCGCCCGGATTTGAACCGGGGACCTCGTGCTCCCAAAGCACGTGCGCTAACCAGACTGCGCTACGCCCCGCGTCGTCGACGCCGGAGCAACGGTAGCGTCGCTCGCCGGGTGACAGGAGCCTCGGTGCCCGCCGGGTCGATCGGAGGGCGGCGTCCGACCAGTCCGCTCAGGCCGACGCCTTCTTGCCCAGGATCCGGTTCATTTTGGTGCCGCAGGTGGGGCAGGTGCCCTGGGCGGCTCGCCGCCCGTTGGCCAGGTCCACCTCGTGGCCCTCGAAGGTGCGCTTCTCGCGGCACTTCACGCAGTAGCCCTCGTAGCTCGCCATGTGCGACTCCTCCTCGCCTCTTGGTCCCGTGAGCTGGGCCGACCAGGCGGGACGGCACGAAAGCTAGCGGGGGGCGCCCAGGGCCGGGTGGACCCCGACCTGGGCGGGGCAGGCTCGGACCCGGCCCGGCCGGCTGGCACCGGCACTGCTGGGCTGTCCGCTCTAGCATGCGCCCGTGCCCGAACCTGTCCAGGAAGAGACCATTGCCGCGTTGGAGGAGGTCTGGGGCGCGACCGCCGCGGTGCTGGGCCAGCTCCACCCCGACGCCTGGGACCTGGCCACCGACTGCCCTGGGTGGAGCGTGCGGGACCACGTCTCGCACATGGTCGGCACCGAGCTCTCGCTGCTCGGCACCGCAGCGCCGCCAGCGCCGGACCCGATGCCCGAGCACGTCCGCAATCCGATCGGGCAGGCCAACGAGGCCTGGGTCGAGGCGCGACGCCACCTCCCAGGAACCGAGGTGCTGGCGGAGTTCGTCGAGGTCACGGCCCGGCGTCTGGAGCAGCTGCGGGCCATGCCACCGCAGCGGTGGGCCCAGCTCGGCTGGAGCCCGGTTGGCGAGGCCCCCTACGGGGAGTTCATGCGCATCCGGGTCATGGACTGCTGGGTCCACGAACAGGACATCCGCTGGGCGACCAACCGTCCCGGCGGCCGCGGCGGCCGGGGCGAGGCGATCGCCCTGGAGCGCCTCGTCCCGGCGATGGGCGTCGTCGTTGGCCGGCGAGTCGCGCCCCCTGAGGGCACCACGGTGGTCTTCGACATCACCGGCCCCCTGCCCCAGGTGCTCGCCCTCGAGATGGCCGGCGGGCGGGCGAACCCGCTGGCAGGGGCGCCAGAAGCGCCGAGCGTGCGGCTCACCCTCGGTGCCGAGCAGTTCGTCCGGCTCGCCTGTGGGCGCGCGTCGGGGACCGAGGTGCTGGCCTCCGGCGCCCTCGAGGTGGCCGGCGACGAGGCCCTGGGCCGACGGATCCTCGAGGCCATGAACATCATGGTCTAGGTCGCAGAAGGGGTCGCCGACCGCGCGGCAGCGGCCGGTAGAGTGTGACCTCCCGCCTATGCGTGCCACCGCCGAAGCGCTCGAAGGTTCCAAGGTCCGCCTCTCCGTCGAGGTCGACGAGTCGGAGTTCGACCGGGCCGTCGAGCAAACCTTCCGCAAGCTGGCGCGAGAAGTGCGTGTGCCAGGCTTTCGGCCGGGCAAGGTGCCGCGCCGGGTGCTCGAGGCCCGCCTCGGCGGCCCGGGGAGCCTGCGGGGTGAGGCGCTGCGGGAGGCCCTGCCCGAGTTCTACGCCCGGGCGGTGGCCGAGACCGACCTCGACCCCATTGCACCGCCAGAGTTCGACATCACCGCCGGGCGGGAGAGCGGGGCGGTGGCGTTCGACGCGCTGGTTCAGGTGCGCCCGACCGTCCAAATCCCCGGCTACGCCGGGTTGCAGGTCACCATTCCCTCCCTCGAGGTCACCGAGGACGAGGTCGACACCCAGATCGACCGGCTCCGAGAGAACGACGGGGAACTGGTCGTGGTGGACCGCAAGGCCCGCGACGGGGACAGCGTGACGATCAATCTCCATGCCCGAACCGACCGCGGGGAGGAGGTGGTCGGCGTGGACGACTTCCTCTACGAGGTCGGCAGCGGCTCGGTCGTCCCGGAACTCGACGAGCAGCTCCGGGGGGCCAAGGCCGGCGACGTCCTGGCCTTCTCCGGGCGGCTGGAAGGCCACCCCGATGCGCTGGCCTTCACGGTGCTGGTGAAGGAGGTCAAAGAGAAACGGCTTCCCGAGGCCACCGACGCCTGGGCTGCCGAGAGTTCGGAGTTCGAGACCCTGGCCGAGCTGCGGGCCGATATCGCCCGGCGGCTCCGGGAGCTGCACCTGCTCCAGGCCCGCATGGCCTGGCGGGAGAACAGCCTGGCCGCGTTGGTCGAGCTGGTCGACGACGACGAGGTGCCCGAAGTCCTGGTGGAAGACGACCTGGCTCGACGAGTGCACGACCTCGGCCATCGGCTCTCGGACCAGGGCATCGCACTGGACGAGTTCCTCGCGGCGACCGGACGGGACGCCGAAGGCCTGCTGGCCGAGCTTCGCCAGGACGCTCGGCGCGCCGTCAAGCTCGACCTCGCGCTCCGGGCGCTCGCCGAAGCAGAGGACCTGCAGGTCGACGAGGCGGAGTTGGCTGAGGTGCTCGCGTCGAGCGCCGAGCGCCTGCAGATGGACGTCCACGCATTGCGCTCCGAGCTCGACCGCAACGGACGGATGGGCGAGGTACGCTCAGAGCAGAAGAAGGCCAAGGCGCTGACGTGGCTGCTCGATCATGTGCAGCTGGTCGACGAACAGGGGAAGCCGGTGTCGGCCGACGAACTGCGGGCGACCGCGCAGGACCAGGACCAGGGCGACGAAGTGGAGGTTTCCGTGGAGAGCCAGCAGGCGGCGATGCCCGAGGGAGACGAGTCCTGATGGCTGGGGACCGTTCCCATCTCTCCTTCTCCAACTACCTGGTGCCCACCGTGATCGAGTCGTCCAACCGCGGCGAGCGGGCCTACGACCTGTACTCCAGGCTCCTCAAGGACCGCATCATCTTCCTCGGCACCCCGATCGACGACGCAGTGGCCAATCTGGTGTGCGCGCAGATGCTCTTCTTGGAGTCCGAAGAGCTCGACCGGGACATTCACCTGTACATCAACTCGCCTGGCGGTGATATCACCGCGCTGTTCGCGATCTACGACACGATGAAGTACGTGAAGTCCGACGTGTCGACCTTCTGCATCGGCCAGGCCGCCTCGGCGGCAGCGGTGCTGCTCGCTGCTGGCGCCAAGGGGAAGCGCTTCGCTCTTCCTCACGCCCGCATCCTCTTGCACCAGCCCTACGGCGGTGCCGAGGGGCAGGCCAGCGACATCGAGCTCCAGGCCAAGGAGATCCTGCGCATGCGCGACCTGCTCAACGGGATGCTGGCCGCCGACACCGGGCAGGAGCTGGAGAAGGTGGCCAAGGACACCGACCGGGACTTCGTGATGACCGCGGAGGAGGCGGTGCGCTACGGGGTCATCGACGAGGTCATCACCTCCCGGGAAGCTGCACCGCTCGAAGCGGTCGGCGCCGCGTAGGAACCGACGGGGTCGGACCCGAGCCGAAGAGGGGAGAGGGCGTGGCGAAGTTTGGCGAGGGCAGCGATCTGGTCAAGTGCAGTTTCTGCGGCAAGTCGCAGAAGCAGGTGAAGAAGCTCATCGCCGGACCGGGCGTGTACATCTGCGACGAGTGCATCGACCTGTGCAATGACATCATCGCCGAAGAGCTGACCGAGACCACCGAGCTCAACTTCGAGGACCTTCCCAAGCCTCGGGAGATCTTCGAGTTCCTGAACGACTACGTGGTCGGCCAGGAGTACGCGAAGAAGATCCTCTCGGTCGCGGTGTACAACCACTACAAGCGGGTCCAGGCCCGCCCGACCGGCGACGAGGGCGTCGAGCTGTCGAAGTCCAACATCTTGCTGCTGGGCCCGACCGGGTGCGGCAAGACGCTGCTCGCCCAGACCCTGGCCCGAATGCTCAACGTCCCGTTCGCGATCGCCGACGCGACCGCGCTCACCGAGGCCGGCTATGTCGGCGAGGACGTGGAGAACATCCTGCTCAAGCTGATCCAGGCGGCCGACTACGACGTCAAGCGAGCCGAAACCGGGATCATCTACGTCGACGAGATCGACAAGATCGCTCGCAAGAGCGAGAACCCCTCGATCACCCGGGACGTGTCGGGTGAGGGGGTGCAGCAGGCCCTGCTCAAGATCCTGGAGGGCACCACCGCTTCGGTCCCGCCACAAGGTGGCCGCAAGCATCCCCACCAGGAGTTCATCCAGATCGACACCACGAACATCCTGTTCATCTGCGGCGGGGCGTTCGCCGGTCTGGACAAGATCATCGCCAGTCGGATCGGTCGCAAGGGCATCGGGTTCCGGGCCGAGGTCTCCAACGGCCACAACGACGACGAGATCCTGAGGCGGGTCCTGCCCGAGGATCTCATCAAGTTCGGGCTCATTCCTGAGTTCATCGGCCGGCTTCCGGTCGTGGGTGCGGTGTCCCAGCTGTACAAGGACGAACTGATCCGCATCCTGGTCGAGCCGAAGAACGCCCTCATCAAGCAGTACGCGTACCAGTTCGAACTGGACGGGGTGGAACTGGTGCTGACCGACGACGCGTTGGAGGCGGTCGCCGATCAGGCGTTGTTGCGGGGCACTGGGGCGCGAGGGCTCCGAGCCATCCTCGAAGAGGTCCTCCTGGACGTCATGTACGACCTCCCGGGGCGCAACGACACCGGCAAGTGCGTCATCGACCGTGCGGTGGTGCTCGAGGGGGTCAACCCGACTCTCGTGCCCCTGACCGAGCCCCGGGCGAAGAACCCGAGAAGCCGTCGGGCTGCTTCGTAGGCAGCGCCGAGGTGGCCGGGATGGATGTCCCGTTCCCCTCCAAGGCCGAGGCGATGGCTTGGCTGGACTCGCACATCGACTACGAGTCGGCCATGCCGACCCGCCGCTCCCTCCCGACGCTCGACGCGATGCGCGAGCTGGTCCACCTCATGGGCAATCCGGAGCGCACCTACCCGGCGGTGCACATCACCGGGACCAATGCCAAAGGCTCGACCGCGGCGATGGTCACGTCCTTGCTCGGGGCGATGGGGCTCGCAGTGGGCACCTACACCAGCCCCGACCTCCAGCGGGTCAACGAGCGCATCGCTCGCAACACCGAGCCGATCGACGACGACTCCCTGGCCTCGGTGCTCTCCACCCTGGCCGGCTTGGAGCCGCTGACCAGTGCCCGGCCGACCCGCTTCGAGCTGCTGACCGCAGCCGCGCTGACGTGGTTCGCCGACATCGCGGTTGACGCGGCGGTGATCGAGGTCGGGGTCGGCGGGACCTGGGACGCCACCAATGTGGTCGACTCACAGGTCGCAGTGGTGACCAACATCAGCTACGACCACACCGACATCCTCGGACCGACGCTGGAGTCGATCGCGCTGGACAAGGCCGGGATCATCAAGCCCGGCAGCGTCGCAGTGGTGGGCGAGCGGGACAGCGACCTGGCCGCGATCATCGAAGCCAGGGCGAAGGAGGCCGGCGCCGACGTGGTGTGGCGGGTCGGACGGGACTTCGGCGTCTCCGCCAACCGGCTGGCAGTGGGTGGCCGGGTGGTCGACATCGAGACCCCCGGCCGCTCCTACCGGGACGTGCTGGTCTCCCTGCACGGCGCCCATCAGGGTGCCAACGCTGCCTGTGCGCTGGCGGCTGCGGAGGCCTTCTTCTCCCGGCCCTTGGACCCCGCAGTGGTCGAGCAGGCGTTCGGCTCGCTCGCAGTGCCGGGTCGCCTGGAGGTGGTCGGCCGGCACCCGCTGGTGGTGCTGGACGGCGCGCACAACGTCGCCGGGATGGAGTCGCTCGCTGCCGCGCTGCGCGAGGAGTTTTCGGTGGCCGGGCCGGCGGTTGGGGTGGTCGGGATGCTGGGTGGGCGGGACCCGGTTGCCATGCTGTCGGCCCTGCGGCCCGCCGGTCTCTCCTCGGTGGTCGCCTGTACGCCGAGCTCGCCTCGAGCGATCCCAGCGGAGGAGGTCGCGCTGGCCGGCCGGGGGATCGGCCTGGCGGTGGAGGTGGGCGGGACCGTCGAGCACGCGCTCGAGCGGGCGCTCGCCTTGGTGGCCGAGGACGGCATGGTGGTGGTGGCGGGCTCGCTCTATGTGGTCGGTGCTGCCCGGGGCGTGCTGGCCGGGGCGCCGTCGGACCACCGCTGAGCGGTGTGCGCTCCAAGCCGGCTTCCGAGGGGTGCGGGGGGCGCTGGTAGGGTCCTCGACTCGTGGAGCGGACGCTCGTCATCGTGAAGCCCGACGCCCTCGAGCGGGGGTTGGCCGGCCAGATCCTGTCGCGGCTCGAGGCCAAGGGCCTGCGCCTGGTGGTTGGCGAACTGCGCACCATGCCCCTCGAGCTGGCCCAGCGCCACTACGCCGAGCACCAGGGCAAGCCCTTCTACCCCGAGCTGCTGGAGCTCATCACCCGGTCGCCCTCACTGGTGGTGGTGGTGGAGGGACCGGCTGGCACCCAGGCCACCGTGCGCCGGCTGATGGGGGCGACCGACCCCAAGGAGGCGGCACCAGGGACGATCCGGGGCGATCTCGGGACCGAGCTTCCCGACAACCTGGTGCATGGCTCGGACTCGCTCGAGTCGGCCGCCCGGGAGATCGCGCTGTTCTTCCCCGGCCTGGCCTGAGCGCTGGGATGCGCTCCGAAGGGATCCACCCTTCGGGACTCAGCCCCAGACGTCCGCGGCCACCTCGACGATCAGTTCGAGCTTGGCGAACTGCTCGTCGATGGTGAGTTCGTTGCCCTCGACGGTCGAGGAGAACCCGCACTGGGGGGAGAGGCAGAGCTGGTCGAGCGGTACGAAGCGGGCCGCCTCGTCGATCCGCCGCTTGAGGTCGTCCTTGCGCTCCAGCTGGCCCCGCTTGGTCGTGACCAGGCCGAGCACCACCCGCTTGCCTTTGGGCACGAAGCGCAGCGGCTCGAACCCACCGGAGCGGGCGTCGTCGTACTCCAAGAAGAAGCCGTCGACGTCCAGGCGGCCGAAGACCGCCTCGGCCACGAATTCGTAGCTGCCCTCGGCAGCCCATGAGGAGCGGTAGTTCCCCCGGCACATGTGGGTGGTGACGGCCATGGAGGCCGGACGGCCAGAGATGGCCGCGTTGATGGTGTCGATGTAGATCTCGTGCTGGTGCGCCGGATCTCCGCCCTGGGAGGCGATGTAGGCCCGCTGGGCGGGGTCGTTGAGGTAGGCCAGGCTGGTGTCGTCGAACTGGAGGTAGGTGCACCCGAGCTCGCCAAGCGCGGCCACCTCGGCCCGGTAGGCGGCGCTCAGGTCTGACCAGAACTCCTCCAGCTCCGGATAGACCTGGGGGCTGATCGCCGCCCGGCCGCCCCGGTAGTGGACCATGCTCGGCGAGGGAATCGTCAGCTTCGGGGTGGCCGTGGTCACCACCGAGCTGAGGAACCGGAAGGCGTCGGCAAAGATCGGGTGGTCCAGGTGGACCCGGCCGGTCACCGCCAGCCCCGACGGGGTGAACGACAGGGTCTCGCGCTCGTTTCGGAAGTCGACCGCGATGGTCCCCTCGGTCCGCTCGACCCCCCCCAGCTGGTAGATGAAGTCCATGTGCCACGACGACCGGCGGAACTCGCCGTCAGTGGCCGCTCCCAAGCCGATCGCCTCCTGCCGGGCCACCACCGAGCGGATCGCCTCGTCCTCCACCTCGGCCAGCGCTTCGGCCGACAGCTCGCCGGCGGCGGCCCTGGCCCGGGCGGCCAGCAGCTCGGGCGGTCGCAAGAGGCTGCCCACGTGGTCGGCTCGGAATGGCGGTCCTCCGTCCACCTCCAACCCCCTTCGTGCCCGCTCGCCGAGACCCTACCCAGCCCAGGGGGCGACTCGCCGGTCCGCCGCCGGCTGGCGGCTCGGAACTACACTGATGTCGTTCTGACACGGGCGGGTTCGAGCTGGTCGGGCGAGGGCGGGCGCCCTTGTGCGCCCCGGTACCGGTCCCCTAGCCTTAGCCGGACGACTTGACGGCGGTAACGGCTGCGAGCCGCTACACCGGCCAGAGGGAACGAGACCCTATGCCCGATAATCGCCTGTTCCTCCTCGGACGTGACATGGCGGTCGACCTCGGCACCGCGAACACCCTGGTCTACGTCCGGGGCCGCGGGATCATCCTGAACGAGCCCTCGGTCGTGGCGGTCGACATGAAGGACGGCCGACCGCTGGCGGTGGGGGCCGAGGCCAAACGGATGATCGGCCGCACGCCAAGCAACATCCAGGCGATCCGGCCTTTGAAGGATGGGGTGATCGCAGACTTCGAGATCTGCGAGAAGATGCTCCGCTACTTCATCCACCGGGTCCACCAACGCCGGTTCGCCAAGCCCCGCATGGTCATCTGCGTGCCGTCGGGGATCACCGGGGTGGAGCAGCGGGCGGTGATGGAGGCGGCGGAGTACGCCGGGGCCCGCAAGGCCTACATCATCGAGGAACCGATGGCCGCCGCCATCGGGGCCGGGCTCCCGGTGCACGAGCCGACCGGCAACATGGTGGTCGACATCGGTGGGGGCACGACCGAGGTCGCGGTGATCTCCCTGGGTGGCATCGTGACCAGTCAGTCCATCCGCATCGGGGGCGACGAGCTGGACGAGGCCATCGTCGCCTTCGTGAAGAAGGAGTACAGCCTGGCCCTGGGTGAGCGCACGGCCGAGGAGATCAAGATGGCCCTCGGCTCGGCGTACCCGCTGGAGGAGGAGCTCCACGCGGAGATCCGCGGCCGGGACCTGTTGAGTGGCCTCCCCAAGACGGTCATCGTGTCGACCGAGGACATCCGTCGGGCGATCGAGGAGCCGGTGTCGGCCATCATCGATGCCGTCAAGACCACCTTGGACCGCACGCCGCCCGAACTGGCAGCCGACCTCATGGAGCAGGGCGTTGTGCTCACCGGCGGCGGGTCCCTCCTGCACGGCCTCGACGCCCGGCTCCAGCACGAGACCGGCATGCCGATCGTGGTGGCCCGTGACCCGCTGAACTGCGTGGCGATCGGTAGTGGTCAGTGCCTCGAAGAGTTCGAGGCCCTCAAGCAGGTTCTGATCACTTCCTCATCTCGCTGATCCGGCGGCCGTCCCATGCGCGTGGCCCGGCCACGGCGATCCCGCCGCACGCTGGTGATCGTCGTCGTGCTGGCCCTGCTGTCTGTGACCTTGATCACGCTCGACGCCCGCAGCGGGACCGATCGGATCACCGCCGGCCTGCGGTCGGTGGCTCACGACGTCTTCGCGCCGATCGTCGCCGGGGTGAACGACGTCCTGCGGCCGATCGGCGACTTCTTCGCGGGCTCGGTCCACTATGGCGCGCTGCAGGCAGAGAACCAGCGGTTGCAGGCCACCATCGGCCAGCTCCAGCTCCAGCTGCGAGAGGTCCAGGGCGAGGCCAAGCAGCAGCGCGAGCTGCGGGCCCTCGAGCACCTCGACTACTTGCCCGACGACAAGACCGTCACCGCACAGATGATCGGCTTCGACCTGTCCGACCTCGACGCCGACATCACGATCTCAAAGGGCCGCGACCAGGGGGTGACGGTGGGCGAGCCGGTAGTCGGCGCCGGCGGCCTGGTCGGCCAGGTGGTCGAGGCCAGCCACACCACCGCGGTGGTCCAGCTGATCACCGATCCGCGGTCATCGGTCGGGGTGGCGTTTGGTCCGACCGACCAGCTCTACGCCGAAGCGTTCGGCCAGGGCGCCGGCAAGCCGCTGGCAGTGAGCTTCCTGCCGACCGGGGCAGCGCTGCACCGGGGGGAGCGGATGTACACCAACGGCCTGAACGACGCCCAGTACCCGGCGGGGATCCCGGTCGGCACCGTCCGCACGTTCCACGCCTCAGCCGGGACCGGGACCGCATCGGCGACCCTGCAGCCAATGGCCAACCTGAGCGAGCTGGCCTACGTGGCGGTGGTCCAGTGGACCCCAGGCCTGTGAGCCGGGGGGAAGGCCAGTGACCTCCCGGGAGGTCACCAGGGGCCTTCTGGTCCTGGTGGTCACGCTGGTGCTGCAGCTGACCGTGGCTCTCGAGCTCCAGGTGGGCGGGGCCCACCCGGAGCTGTTGACCGGACTGGCGGTCGTCGCCGGCCTGGTCGGCGGACCCGAGCGGGGGGCGGTGGCCGGATTCTGCTCGGGGGTGGCGATCGACCTGTTCCTCCCCACCCCCTTCGGTTTGAGTGCCCTGGTGGGCACGGTGATCGGGGCCGCCGCCGGCCAGCTGGGCAGCTCTGGCGTGGACCGTTCCCACCCGCTGTTCCTGCCGGTGGCCGCGGCCGCCGGCAGCGCGATCGGCGTCATCATGTTCGCCGTGGTCGGTACGGTCCTCGGCCAGCCGGGCATGCTCAGCGCCAGGGCGGCGGTCGCGGCCGTCGTGGTCGGCGTGAGCAACGGGATCCTGAGCTACCCGATGGGCGCGGCCTGCCGGTGGGCACTGGGCCAGGAGGGCACCGGCTCGGCCTGGCGAGGCACGCTGGTCTCGGGCGACGGCTCGTGAGGCGGCGGCCGCCCGAGCCCTTCGGCCGCCGCCGGCGGCGCGCCGCCCGGCCTGAGCCCGGCCCCCGTCGCCCCCGCCGCACGCCCAGGATCCGGCGGCGTCGCAGCGTAAACGTGGGCGCGTTGGTGGCGGCCCCCCAGGAGGTCCCCTACCGGCCCAACCTCCGGATCGCCGTGATCGGGCTCATCTTCCTGGCGCTGTTCGCAACCATGGTGCTGCGGCTGTGGAGCCTGCAGGTCTTGGGGCAGAAGAACGCGACGGCGGCGGTGCACCAGAACGTGGTCCGGGTGGTGGCGGTCCCCGCCCCCAGGGGCGAAATCCTCGACCGCAACGATCGGATCCTGGCGGGCAACCGGGTCCAGCAGCAGATCGTCCTGTCCCGCTACGAGGCGACCGTCGACCCGGGGATCATCCCCAAGGTCGCAGCTCTGGTGGGGGAGACCCCGGCCCAGATCGACCAGGCCCTCTCCGACAGCCAGTACAGCGTGTACCAGCCGGTCCCGATCCTCACCGGGGCGCCGATGGCCACCATCCAGTACCTGGAGGAGCACAAGAGCGAGTTCCCAGGGGTGAGCGTGCAGCAGACCACCGAGCGCGACTACCCGCTGGGCAACGGCTGTGGGTGCGTGGCCGCGCACGTGCTCGGCTACGTGGGGCCCATCACGGCCAAGGAACTGCGAGACAACCCCAAGGCCGGCTATCAGCCCTCGAGCCAAGTTGGCCAAAGCGGCCTCGAAGAAGCGTACGAGCCCTACCTGCGGGGGGTGGAAGGCAAGGACGAGCTCCTGGTCAACGCCCAGAACCAGGTCGTCGGCACCCTGCGCCGGACTCCGCCCAAGCAGGGCGACACCCTGGTCACCAACATCGATGCCAACCTCCAAGAGGCGGTCGAGGGCTACCTGCGCCAGGTGATCATGGCCGACCGCAGCACCCGTGACCCGACCACCGGCGTCTACCCGGCAGCGCTGGACGGCGCCGCGGTGGTCGAGGACGTCAACACCGGCGCCATCCTGGCCATGGCCTCCTACCCGAGCTACAGCCTGAACGACTGGGTCGGGGGCATCTCCACCGCCGCCTACGACGCCCTCACCCAGGGGTGCCAGAGCTCGCTCGGGGGCTGCCCGCTGGACAACTACGCGATCGACGGCCTGTACACCCCGGGGTCCACCTTCAAGTTGGCCACCGCCACCGCCGCGCTCGCCGACGGCCTGGTCTCGCCCAGCACCACCGTCGACGACACCGGGCTGTTCAAGGTCCCCGGCTGCAACACCAGCCTGGCCGGCGGGGCGGGGGCCGGGTGCCAGTTCCACGACGCCGAGGCGTCGGGGGCGGGCTACGTCAATGTCACCAAGGCCCTGGCCATCTCCGACGACTACTACTTCTACGACATGGGCTATCTGTTCTACGTCGACCAGAAGCAGTACGGCCCGACCCCGATCCAGAACGTGGCCGACGAGTACGGCCTGGATCAAGTGACTGGCATCGACCTCCCCGGCGAGGCCCAGGGCCGGGTGGACAGCCAGGCCGAACGGGAGCTGCTGCACAAGGAGGCTCCGGCCGCGTTTCCCAACACCTCCTGGTACGTCGGGGACAACCTGGAGATGGCGTTCGGCCAGGGGGCCACGGTGGTCACCCCGATCGAGCTGGCCAACGCCTACGCGACGTTCGCCAACGGTGGCACCCGGTACCAGCCGCAGATCGCCGCGGCCCTGGTTGACCCGTCGACCGACAAGGTGGTGAAGCGGTTCACGCCCCGGGTGGTTGGCCACGTCTCGATCCCGCCGGCGGCCTACTCGGCCATGCTCCAGGGATTCGAGGGTGCGGTCGAGTACGGGACCGCGGCCAGCACCTTCCAGGCGTTCGCCGGCTTCAGCCTGTCCCAGTTCCAGATCGCCGGCAAGACCGGCACCGCCGACACCGCGATCAGCTCGATCACCAGCGGGACCGACGAGCCCAACGCGTGGTTCGTCGGCTTCGGCCCCGAGCCCAATCCCCAGTACGTGGTGGCGGTGGTGGTGTCCCAGGCCGGCTACGGCGCCCAGGCAGCCGCGCCGGCGGTCATGAACATCTTCAACTACCTGGTGACCAACCCGATCGGGCCGGTCCAGCTCCCCTCGCCGAAGAACCCCCCGACCACCACCCCGGCGCCATCCAACCCGCCCGCCGGGGCCTCGAGCGCCCCCAAGGGCTGAGGCAGTCCGAGCGGGTAGTCCGGCGAGCCGCTCGGGGGCACAATGGGGCCGACAGGGCCCGGGGAGGTGCCATGAGGAGCGCAGTGTTCGACGCCGACAGCCACGTGATGGAGACCGAGGAGTGGCTCCCGTCGTTCGCCGACCCGGCGGTGCGGGAGCGGCTCTCGGGCCTCGGGCTGGCCAACGCCGGGTCCGGCGCGGCCGAGCTGATGGCCAAGCTGCCGGCGGTGTGGGCCGAGCACCGAGAGGCCGAGGTCGGCCCGGAGGTGATCGCCGGGCCCAAAGGGTGGCTCGCCCCCGGCGCCCTGGACACCCAGGTGCGCTCCCGGGTCCTCGACGCGCTGGGGATCGGGGCCCAGCTCGTGTTCCCGACGTTCTCTCTCAGCCACTTCAGCTCGAGCCGGGACCTCGACGTCCTCTACGGCGGGACTGGCGCCCTCAACCGGGCCATGTGCGCCTTCTGCGAGCCCGACCCGCGCCTCAAGGCCGTCGGGTTCCTGCCGCTGGCCGACCCGGCCCGGGCGGTGCAGGCCCTCGACGAGGCCCTCGAGCTCGGGGTCGCCGCGGTCTGGATCCCGTCGGACATGCCCGGTGACATCGGTCCGGCCCACGTCGATCTGGAGCCGGTCTGGGCCCGGCTCGCGGAGGCTGGCGTCCCCTTCGTGCTGCACATCGGGGGCGGCAAGTTGCTGCCGCGCGCCTACCACAACAACGGCCGTCCCCGACCGGCCGACTGGTTGGGCGGGGGCGAGAACCTCCGGGCCAAGGACTTCCCGGTCGTCCACCACTCCCCGGAGCGGTTCCTCGCTTGCCTGGTCCTCGACGGCGTGCTGGCACGCCACCCGCAGCTGCGGGGGGCCGCGATCGAGCTCGGGGCGTCGTGGGTCCCGGCCTTCCTGCGGAACCTCGACCATGCCCACAAGAACTTCTCCCGCACCGAGCCGCTCCTGCGGGAGCTGAGCGCCAAGCCCTCCGAGTACGTCCGGCGCCAGCTCAAGTTCACCCCGTTCCCCTTCGAGGACACCCGCTGGCTCCTCGAGCAGTGCGGGCCCGAGCTGTTCATGTTCTCGACCGACTACCCACACCCCGAGGGTGGCCGCCACCCGTTCGAGCACTTCACCGCCGCCCTGGAGGGCTTCGACACCGAGGTGGCCGAGCGGTTCTTCTGGGCCAACGGGGCCGAGCTGCTGGGGCTGTCCTCCTGATCCGGCCCCGGCGGCTGCCGCCGCCTCGGACCGCCTAGACTGGCCGCTTCGTGCGATCGCTGTGGCCGAGCATCGAACCGCTGCTCGACGGGGTCACCAAGCCCGCCCGGTACATCGGCGGTGAGCTCGGGGCCCTCACGCCCGAGCACCGTCCGGGCGCTGTGTCCTGGCTCCTCATCTACCCCGACACCTACGAGATCGGCCTGCCCAACCAGGGCCTGCAGATCCTCTACGAGCTGCTGAACGAGCGCCCGGACGCCCTGGCGGAACGGGCGTATGCCCCCTGGGTGGACATGGAGGCAGCCATGCGAGCCGCCGGCGTGCCCCTGTTCAGCCTGGAGAACCACCTGCCCGCTACGGACTTCGACGTCCTGGCGTTCAACCTCTCGGCCGAGCTGGTCTACACCAACGTGCTCAACCTCTTGGACCTGGCCGGGCTGGCGGTGCGCAGCGCCGAGCGGAGCGCCGCCGACCCTCTGGTGCTCGCGGGCGGGCACTGCGCGTTCAACCCCGAGCCGCTGGCCGATTTCATCGACGCGTTCGTGCTGGGCGACGGTGAGGAGGTGGTCGGCGAGATCACCGAGGTCATAGGGTCCTGGCGGGCCCAGGGCTCCGAGCGCCAGGCGCTGCTCGAGGCGTTGGCCTCGCTGGACGGGGTCTACGTCCCCAGCCTCTACGAGGTGCGCTACGCGGGGGACGCCCTCGCCGAGGTGGTGCCGGCCAGCCCGGCGGCACCGGCCGAGGTCCGCAAGCGCACCATCGCCGACCTGGCCGCCTGGCCCTACCCCAAGGCCCAGCTGGTGCCGCTCACCGAGGTGGTGCACGATCGCCTGAACGTCGAGGTGTTCCGGGGCTGCACCCGGGGCTGTCGGTTCTGCCAGGCCGGGATGGTCACTCGGCCGGTCAGGGAGCGGCCGGGCGAGCAGGTGCGCGAGATGGTCAGAGCCGGGCTCGCCCGGACCGGCTACGACGAGGTCGCCCTCACCTCGCTGTCCACCGCTGACTTCTCCTCGATCGAAGAGACGGTCCGCGCGATCGTGGGCGGCGAGTGCGGCGACCAGCAGGTCTCGGTCAGTCTCCCGAGCCTCCGGGTCGACGCGTTCACGGTGGCCACCGCCACCGAGATTGCTCGAGCCCGGCGCACCGGGCTCACCTTCGCGCCCGAGGGCGGGACCTGGCGGATGCGGCGGGTCATCAACAAGCTGATCCGAGAGGAGGACCTCTACGGCGCGGTGGAGGCTGCCTTCGCCAACGGGTGGCGCCGGGTCAAGCTGTACTTTTTGATCGGGTTGCCGACCGAGCAGGACGAGGACGTCCTCGGGATCGCCGCCCTCGCCAGACGCTGCGTGGAGATCGGGCGCGCCTACCACCGCTCGCCAACCGTGGTCGCCTCGGTCGGCGGCTTCGTGCCCAAGGCCCAGACCCCGTTCCAGTGGTGCCGCCAGGACACGGTCGAGGAGCTGCGGCGCAAGATCAACCTGCTGAAGGAGGCCTGCCACAAGGTGCGCGGGCTGTCGCTGCGCTGGCACGACCCGGAGGCCTCGGTGGTGGAGGGGCTGGCCTCCCGGGGCGACCGCCGGATGGGCGCGGTCATCGAGCGGGTGTGGCGGGCCGGCGGCACCTTCCAGGAGTGGTCGGAGCGCTTCGACATGGCCACCTGGGCCGAGGCCCTGGCTGCCGAGGGCCTGTCCTTCGACGCGGTCGCGTATCGGGCCCGGGACGAGGACGAGACGCTGCCCTGGGACCACCTCTCGGCCGGCCTCCACAAGGACTTCTTGTGGTCGGACTGGCAGGACGCCCTGGCCGCGGTGGCGGTCGAGGACTGCCGCTGGACCCCTTGCTACGACTGCGGTGCCTGCACCGGGGCCGGCTTGGAGCACGTGGTGGCCTCCCCGGTGCCGCCAGCCGGCGGGAGCCAGGGGACTGGCCAGGACCTGTCCCGCGGCGACCGGGTCCCGGTTCGCTTCACCGCGGGCGTGGGGACCCGCTGAGTGACCGAGCGCCTGCGGGTCCGTTTCGTGAAGCTGGGCAAGGTCCGCTTCACCAGCCACCGGGACGTGGCCCGGATGTGGGAGCGGGCGGTGCGTCGGAGCCAGCTCCCGGTGGCCGCCTCGCAGGGGTTCAACCCCCGGCCCCTCCTGGCCTTTGGCCTGGCGCTGCCGACCGGGGCCGAGTCGCTGGCCGAGTACCTGGACATCACCGTGGTCGACGGGGCGGCCGTTGTCCCCCTCGACCAGCTGGCCCGGGACCTGTCGGCTGGGCTCCCGGTTGGGGTCGAGGTCGCGGCGCTCGGCTGGGTGACCGGTGACGCCGGCTCGTTGCAGGAACAAGTAACATCGTGCTCCTGGGACCTGGAGGTACGCGGCGTGAGGGCATCGGAGCTGGCGAGGAGGGTCGAGCAGCTGCTCGGCGCTCCCAGCGTCCCGGTGCAGCGTGAGCGCAAGGGTCGAGCCGTCGACGACGACCTCCGCCCGGCGATCCGGTCCCTGTCCGTGACCCCCCGACAGCAGGACTGCGCTGGCGGTGGGTCGGTTTGGCTCCAGGCCGAGCTGGCTACCCGCCCCCGGGGCGTCCGACCCCGTGAGCTGGCCGACGCGCTCGGCGCCGACGTGGTGCTGGGCAGAGCCCGCAGGACGCAACAGTGGATCGAGCATGGCGGTGAACGGCGGGAGCCCTTGGGCATGGGCGCCGGCTTGGGGACCGCTATCGCCGCGCACGCCTGGGAGCGTGCGTCGTGAGTACGCCGAGGAGGGCCTTCCCTCATGAACGATTCGACGTCCCCCGCCCCCCAACCAGGGCAGACCGGGGTGGGCCGGCAAGGGGGGGAGCCCGAGCACCGCGGGGCCGCTCCGGGACCTGAGGCCCTGGCCGCCCCGCCCCGGCCCCGGATCGGGGACACCCGGCCGGCGCCGGTGCGCCGGCCACCGCCTGCCCCGGTGGTCGGCTCGCCCCCGGCCAACGGCTCGTCGGCCGCCCCGCCATCGGCACCGGCTGAGGACCAGACGCCCAAGCGGTCCCGATCGCGTCGACGCCGCTCGTCCCGGAGCCGGCCGGTCGGGCGCTACGCCATGTGCGTGCATGTCCAGCCTGGGCTGACCCAGATCGCCATGCTCGAGGGGCGGACGCTGGTCGAGCACTACGTGGCCCGCAGCGCCGACGAGACCACCCAGATCGACGGGAACATCTACTGGGGTCGGGTCCAGAACGTGCTGCCGGGCATGGAGGCCGCGTTCGTCGACATCGGGATCCCCAAGAACGCGGTGCTCTACCGGGGCGATGTCCGCTACGACCGCGACGACGTCGAGGCTGCCCCGGGCGGCGAGCAGCCCCGGATCGAGCAGGTGCTGCGCCCCGGCCAGACCATCTTGTGCCAGGTCACCAAGAACCCGATCGGGGCGAAGGGGGCCCGCCTGACCCAGGAGGTCTCGCTGCCCGGCCGGTTCGCGGTCCTGGTGCCCAACAGTGCCACCTTCGGCATCTCCAAGCGCCTGGGCGACAACGAGCGGCGTCGGCTCCGCCGGATCGTCGAAGAGGTCCGGCCGCCGGGGCACGGCCTGATCGTGCGAACCGCCGCCGAGGGGGTGAGCGCCGAGGAGCTGGCCCGCGACGTGTCGGCGTTGCTCGAGCAGTGGTCGGCGGTGGAGGCGGCGGCGGCCCGCTCCGACCAGCCCCGCCTGCTCTACCGGGAGCCGGACCTGGCGATCCGGCTGCTGCGAGAGGAGCTGAACAACGAGTTCCGCTCGGTGATCATCGACGACCACGCCCTCTACGAGGAGGTCCGCCGCTACGTGGCCTCGGTCAGCCCGGAGCTGGCCGAGCGAGTGGAGTTCTACGACCCTGCGGTCGAGCCGCTGCCGCTGTTCGAGCGCTACCACGTGCACGAGCAGCTCCACAAGGCACTGGACCGGAAGGTGTGGTTGCCCTCGGGCGGCTCCCTCATCATCGAGCGCACCGAGGCGCTCACCGTGATCGACGTGAACACCGGCAAGAACGTCGGCAAGACCAACTTGGAGGAGACCGTCTACCGCAACAACCTGGAGGCGGCCGAGGAGGTGGCCCGGCAGCTGCGGCTGCGGGACATCGGCGGGATCATCGTCATCGACTTCATCGACATGGAGATCCGGGAAAACCGGGAGAAGGTGGCGGCCGCCCTGCGCACCGCCCTGGCGCGGGACAAGACCCGCACCCAGGTCGGGGACATCTCGGAGCTGGGGCTGGTGGAGATGACCCGCAAGCGGGTCTCAGAGGGCCTCCTCGAGTCGGTCTCCACCATCTGCGAGGCCTGCAACGGCCGCGGGATCGTCCTCGACGCGGCCGTGCTCTGAGCTGGGCCCCCGACCCCCGGGGGCCCGATAGGATGACGGGCTCGTGTACGCGGTGATCCGGACCGGCGGCAAGCAGGAGAAGGTGAGCGAGGGCCAGCGGGTGGCCGTCGAGCGGCTCGACGCGCCGGTGGGGTCCGAGGTCGAGCTCGAGCCAGTCCTGGTGGTCGACGGGCCCCGGGTGCTGGCCCGGCCCGAGGAGCTGGGCGGGGCCAGCGTGCGGGCCCGGGTGCTGGGCGAGCGGCTGGGGCCCAAGATCCGGGCCGGCACCTACAAGGCCAAGACCAACCAGCGCCGTCGGTGGGGCCACCGCCAGCGGCTGAGCACGGTGGAGATCCTGGCCATCACCGCCCCCGGCCAGTCGGCCGGGGCGTCGGGCTAGCCGAGGAGGAGCCATGTCCAAGACCAAAGGTGGCGGCTCGACCCGCAACGGCCGAGACTCCCGGGCCCAGCGCCTCGGGGTGAAGGTCTACGACGGGACGGTGGTGACCGCCGGATCGATCCTGGTCCGCCAGCGAGGCACCCGGTTCCACCCAGGGCTCGGGGTCGGTCGGGGTGGCGACGACACCTTGTTCGCCCGCCGAGCCGGCGTGGTCCGCTTCGGCCAGCGCCGGGGGCGCAAGCTGGTCGACGTCGTCGAGGCCTGAGGCGGGGCCCGCCGGCCGGGGCGGGCACCAGGGGCGCCGTAGGATCGGGGTCGTGGAGGACCGCTACCACCCCCCGCTGGAGGAGTACCTGGAGACGATCCACTCCCTCCAGGAGGAGGGGACCCCGGTCATCGGCGCCCGGATCGCCGAGCGGATGGGCCGTGCCGCGCCGTCAGTCTCCGAGATGCTCGACCGGCTGGCCGACGAGGGCTATGTCCGGCGCCGGGGCCGGGTGGTCGAGCTGACCGAGGCCGGTGCCGCGCTGGCGGCCAAGGTGGTGCGCCGGCACCGCCTGGCCGAGCGCTTCTTGGTCGACGTGCTGGGCCTGGAATGGCACAAGGCCCACGTGGAGGCCGGGGTGTGGGAGCACGTGATCTCCGACGACGTCGAAGCCCGCCTCGTGGCGCTGCTGGGGAACCCGTCGACCTGCCCCCACGGCAACCCGATCCCGGGATCCGACCCCCCGCCCTCGGCTGCGCTCCAGCGGCCGCTGGCCGGCGTCGAGGCCGGCACCACCGTGCGGTTGGAGCGGATCTCAGAGGCAGTGGAGATGGACATGGGGTCGCTCGTCTACCTGGACGAGCACGGCTTCGTCCCCGGGGTCACCGCCGTGGTCTCCTCGCGGGGGCCCGACGGCACCCTGGTGCTCGAGGTGGGCGGGTCGACGGTGGCCTTCGGGACCGAGCTCTCCCGCCGGCTGTTCGTCGCCGCGGTGTAGGTCGGGCCGGTCCATGTCGAGCTTCGTCGACCGGGCGCAGCTCCACGCCAAGGCCGGCGACGGCGGTGCCGGCGCGGTGTCCTTCCGCCGCGAGGCCCATGTCGACCGGGGCGGCCCGGACGGCGGCAACGGCGGCCGGGGCGGCGACGTCTGGGTGGTGGCCTCGCCCAACCAGTCCTCGCTGCTCGGGTTCCGCGACCACCCCTTCCGCCGAGCCGGCGACGGCGACCACGGGTCGGGCCGGCGCCGGGCCGGAGCCACCGGCGCCGACCTCGAGGTCCCGCTGCCGGTGGGGACGGTCATCGCCGACCACCGCACCGGCGAGGTGCTGTGCGACCTGGCGGTGGCCGGTGACAAGTGGCGGGCTGCCCGGGGGGGGCGGGGCGGCCGGGGCAACGCGGCGTTCGCCTCCAACCGCCGCCGAGCTCCGGCCTTCGCCGAGCAGGGGGAGCGGGGCGAGGAGCGGTGGCTCGCGCTCGAGCTCAAGCTGGTCGCCGACGTGGCCATTGTCGGGTTCCCCAACGTGGGCAAGTCCACCCTCATCTCGGCGATTTCGGCTGCCCGCCCGAAGGTGGCCGACTACCCGTTCACCACGCTCGAGCCGCACTTGGGAGTGGTCCGGGTGCCCGATCGCTGGTCGACCGGGACCGCCGACTTCGTGGTGGCCGACATCCCCGGGCTGGTGGAGGGGGCGGCCGAGGGGCGGGGCCTGGGGCACGAGTTCCTGCGCCACGTCGAGCGGGCCCGGGTGCTGCTCGTGCTGGTGGACCTGGCCCAGACGGTCGGGGCGCCGCCGCAGGCCCAGCGCTCGACGCTCCTCGAGGAGCTTCGACGGTACCGGCCCGAGCTGGCGGCCCGGCCGCGGCTGGTGGTCGGGTCCAAGGCGGACCTCGTGGCCGACCGGGCTCCCGGGGCCGAGGTCTGCGAGCTGTGCGTCTCGGCGGCGACCGGAGCCGGCCTGCCGGCGCTGGTCGGCCGGCTCGCCGCCATGGTGGCCGCGGCCCGGGCGGCGCCGGTCACGGCCACCCGGACCGTGCCGGTGGTGCACCGGCCGCTCCCCGACGGCGTGGAGGTGCGGCGCCGAGGCCCGGGGGTGCTCGAGCTGGTCGGCCCGGCCGCCGAACGGGCCGTGGCCCTGAGCGACCTCACCGACGACCAGGCGCTCGACGTGGTCCTGGGCCGCTTGCGCCGGCTGGGGGTCGAGCGGCTCCTGGTCCGAGCGGGGGCCCGCGATGGCGACGAGGTCCTGGTCGGCGGGCTGTCGTTCACCTGGTTCAAGGACGGCTCGGAGGCCGCCCTGGCGGTCGGCGCCGAGGAGGCCGGGCGCCGGCGGCGGGGGCGACGGTGACCGGCCGGGTGGTGGTGGTCAAGCTGGGGTCCTCCTCGGTGACCTCGCCCTCCGGTGCGCCCAACCGGGCGGTGATCGGCTCGATCTGCGAGCAGCTGGCCGGGCTGCGCAGCGCTGGCCACCGGGCGGTGCTGGTCAGCTCGGGCGCCATTGCCGCCGGGTGGGCCGCGCTGGGCGACGGGCGACCGCCGCCAGCCGACCCGGCGCTGCTCCAAGCGGTCTCGGCCGTCGGCCAGCCCACGGTGGTGGGGGCGTGGCTCGAGGCGCTGGCCGGGGTGGGGCTGACCGGCGGCCAGGTCCTCCTCGCCCCGCTCGATTTCGTGCACCGTCGCCAGTACCTCCACGCCCGCCAGACCCTCCAGCACCTGCTGGAGCTGGGAGTGGTCCCGGTGGTGAACGAGAACGACGCGGTGGCCGACGAGGAGATCCGCTTCGGGGACAACGACCGGCTGGCCGCGCTGGTCGCCCACCTGGTCGGCGCGTCGATGCTGGTCCTTTTGACCGACACCCCGGGGCTGCTGACCGCCGATCCGAGGGAGGTGGCCCATGCCTCCTTGATCGAAGAGGTGGTGGAGATCGATCAGCAGCTGGAACGCCGGGCCGGCGGTCCGGGCAGCCCCCTGGGCAGCGGCGGCATGGCGTCCAAGCTGGCGGCGGCCAAGATCGCGACCTGGTCGGGGATCGAGACGGTGATCGCCGACGCCGCCCGCCCGGGCGTCCTGGCCAGCGCGCTGGCCGGGGCCCCGGGGGTCGGGACGGTGTTCCGGGCCCGCCCCCGGGCGGTGCCGGCCCGCAAGCTGTGGATCGCCTTCGCCCTCAGCTCGGCCGGCACGGTGGTGGTGGACGACGGCGCCCGTCAGGCCCTCCTCGGCGGCGGCCGGTCGTTGCTGCCGGCCGGGGTGGTGGCGGTGTCGGGGAGCTTCGAACCCGACGACGCGGTGGAGGTCCGGGACCAAGCCGGCCAGCTGGTGGCCAAGGGGCTGGTCCGGTGCCCGTCGGCCCGCGCTGGTGAGTGGGTCGGTCGGCGCACCGAGGAGCTCCCGGCCGACCTGGCCCACGAGGTGGTCCACCGGGACGACATGGTGGTCCTGGGCGACTGAGCGCCGGCCGTGGTAGGCATCGGGAGATGGACGAGCGGCACTTCACCCTCACCTGTGCCGAGGGGGTCGAGGTCCACGGAACCCGATGGGCTCCCGAGCGGCCCCGGGGGGTGGTCCAGGTCCTCCACGGCTGGGCCGAGCACCGCCGGCGGTACCGGCGGCTGGCCGAGCGGCTGTGCGAGGCCGGGTACGCGGTGTGGGCCGAGGACCACCTGGGCCACGGCGAGACCGGGGCCCGCGGTCCGGGCCTGGGCAACCTCGGGCTCCGGGGGATGGAGGGGGTGGTCGAGGCGATCCTCGAGGTGACCGCCCGACTCCGGCGGGAGGACCCCGGGCTCCCGCTGTGCCTGCTCGGCCACTCCTGGGGCTCCTTCCTGGCCCAGCGGATCGTGCGGACCTGGGGGGACCGCTACGACGCCCTGGTCCTGACCGGGACCACCAGGCGGCCGGCCAGCGAGTCCCGGGCCGCCCCGAGCCCGCGGGCCGACGGCCGCTACGACTGGCTGACCCGGGACGAGGCCGAGGTGGCCAAGTACGTGGCCGACCCGTGGTGCGGCTTCGAGAAGCTGAGCCCGAGCCCCCACGACCCCCGTCGGGCCTATCTGGAGGAGGGCGACGACGCCGCCGTCCCGGGCTCGCTGCCGGTGCTCATCTTGAACGGCGCCGCCGACCCGGTCGGTGGCGAGGCCGGCGGCACCCGGCTGGCCGCCGCCTACCAAGCGGCCGGCCTCCGGGACGTCACCTTGGTCGTCTACCCCGGTGCCCGCCACGAACTGTTCAACGAGACCAACCGGGACCAGGTCACCACCGATCTCATCCGTTGGCTGGACTCCCGCATCCTGCCGTTGGCCGGCGGCCGGTCCGAGCACGCCGGCAGCCGCCGGCCGGCCGCCCAGCTCCCGGAGCCGCCGGGGTGAGCGAGCTGGCCGCCGGGGTGACCCGGACGTTGCTCGGCCACGAGGTCCGGCGCTCCGAGGACCCCGACCTGCTGACCGGGTCGGCGCGTTTCGTGGGCGACCTGGCCGTCCCGGGCATGTTGGAGGCAGTGTTCGTCCGCTCGCCGGTCGCCCACGGCGTGCTGCGCTCGGTGGCCACCGAGGCCGCGGCCCGCTGCCCCGGGGTGCACTCGGTGTGGAGCGCGGCCGAGCTGGCTGCGCCGCCCATGGGGGCCGACCCGGCGCTGGCCCGGCCGCTGCTGGCCGCAGGCAAGGTCCGCTTCGTCGGCGAGTCGGTGGCGGTGGTCCTGGCCGAGACCGAGGCGGCCGGGCGGGACGCGGCCGAGCTGGTGGAGCTGGACATCGACCCGCTCCCGGCGGTGGTCGACCCGCTGGACGCGCTCGCCGATGGCGCGCCGCTGTTGTTCGAGGACCACGGCACCAACGCGGTCGGCGGCCGCCACCACGACCCGGACCCCGAGTTCTTCGCCGAGGCTGATGCCGTGGCCACCGCCCGCCTCCGCCACAACCGGGTGGCCCCGGTGACGATGGAGCCCAACGGCGTCCTGGTGGTGCCGCACCAGGACGGCTCGGTCGAGGTCTGGGTGTCCACCCAGAGCGTGTTCGGCGTCCAAGGCGAGGTGGCTCGGACCCTCGGCCTCGACCGATCGGCGGTCCGGGTGCGGGCGCCGTGGGTGGGCGGCGGCTTCGGGGCCAAGGGCGGGGTGTACCCGACGCCCTGGTGGCCGCGGTGCTGGCCTGGCGGGTGGGCCGCCCGGTCCGCTGGATCGAGACGCGCTCGGAGAACCTGGTGAACATGACCCACGGCCGGGGGATGGTCCAGGACGTCGAGGTCGGGGTGACCGCGGCCGGACGACTGGTCGGCCTGCGGGTCCGAGCCTGGGGCGACGTCGGGGCGTACCCGCTGCGCGGGACGTTCATCCCCCTGGTGACCAGGCTGATGTCGGCGGGCGTCTACCGCTGGGCTCGGCACGACTTCTCGGCAGTGACCGTGGTCACCAACACCACCCCGACCGGCCCCTATCGGGGCGCCGGTCGCCCCGAGGCGGCGGCCCTGGTCGAGCGGGCGGTCGACATGGCCGCCGCCACCATCGGCATGGACCCGGTCGAGCTGCGACGCCGGAATCTGCCCGGCCCCGAGGAGTTCCCGTTCACCACCGCCACCGGCGCCGTCTACGACAGCGGCAACTACCAGGGCGCCCTCGACCGGGCGCTCGAGCTGGCCCAGTACGACCGGCTTCGGGCCGAGCAGCGCGAGCTGCTCGCCGCAGGCCGTGAGCTGCTTGGGATCGGGGTCGCGTGCTACGTCGAGACCTCGGGCCGGGGCGCAGAGTTCGGGTCGGTCAGCGTGGAGGACGACGGGACGGTCACCGTGGTGACCGGCAGCGTCCCCCACGGGCAGGGTCACGAGACCACCTGGGCCCAGATCGCGGCGTCGGTGCTGGGCGTCGACCCGGCGGTGGTCCGGGTGGTCCACTCCGACACCGCCCAGGTGGACCACGGCGTGGGCACCTTCGGCTCCCGCTCGTTGCAGCTGGCCGGGTCGGCCGTCCACCAGGCCGCGACCGAGGTCCTGGACCGGGCCGTCCGCCTGGCCTCGGAACTGCTCGAGGCCCGGCCCGACGACGTCGTGGTCGCCCCCGGGGGGTTGGGGGTGGCCGGGGTGCCGTCCTCCACCCTGCCGTGGGCCCGCCTGGCTGCCGAGGCGGCCCGACGGGGGGTTGCCCTCCAGCGCCAGCTCGACTTCGAATCGGCCGGCTCGTTCCCCTTCGGCTGCCATGTTGCCGTGGTGGTGGTGGACCGGGAGACCGGCCTGGTGCGGCTCCGGGAGATGGTGGCCGTCGACGACTGCGGGGTGGTGGTCAACCCGCTGCTCGCCCAGGGCCAGGTCCACGGCGGTCTGGCCCAAGGGATCGCCCAGATCCTGTTCGAGGGCGTCCTCTACGACGACCGGGGCAACCCGCTCACCACCAACCTGGCCGACTACCTCGTCCCCTCGGCCGCCGACCTGCCCGGGTTCCGGACCGACCACACGGTCACGCCCTCGCCCAACAACCCCCTCGGGGCCAAGGGGATCGGGGAGTCGGGGACCACCGGGTCGGTCTCGGCAGTGTGGAACGCGGTGGTCGACGCCCTGGCGCCCTTCGGGGTGCGGCACCTGGACCCCCCCTTCACCCCCGAGAAGCTGTGGCGCACCCTTCGGGCCGTCGACCCCTCGCCGGCCGGGTCGTGAGCTCGTCGGGGCCGGCCCGAACGCCGCAGTATGATCGGGTAATGTCCGCCGAGCTCGCGAGCTTGGGAGTTCGGGCCCGGGCAGCGGTGAAAACGATCTCAACGTCCTCTGCCGCCGCCCGAGACCAGGCCCTGTTGGTCGCGGCTGACCTCCTCGCGGCCCGGGCCGGCACCCTCCTCGACGCCAACCAGGCCGACCGTCGGGCGGCTGCCGCCGTGGGGATGGCCCCGGCCGCCCTGGACCGGCTGACCCTGGATGAGGCCCGGATCGAGGCGATGGCCGAGGGGCTCCGGCGGGTGGCCGCGCTTGCCGACCCGGTCGGCGAGGTGGTGGACGGCTGGGTCCGACCGAACGGCCTGCGGGTCCAGCGGGTCCGGGTGCCCCTCGGGGTGGTCGGGGTCATCTACGAGAACCGCCCCAACGTGACCAGTGACGCGGCCGGCCTGTGCCTCAAGTCGGGCAACGTGGCCTTCCTGCGGGGCTCGTCGTCGGCCCTGCGGTCCAACCAGGCGGTGGTGGCGGTGCTGCGGGAGGCACTCGACAAGGCCGGCCTCCCCGCCGACGCGGTGCTGCTGGTCGAGGACACGAGCCATGCGACCGCGCTCGAGTTCATGCGGCTCCGGGGGGTGATCGACTGCCTGGTGCCCCGGGGAGGGCGGGAGCTGATCGAGCTTTTGCTCGAGCATGCGACCGTCCCCTACGTGCTCGACGGGGACGGCAACTGCCATGTCTACGTGGACGCGGCGGCCGATCTGGACATGGCGCTCGACATCGTGGTGAACGCCAAGACCCAACGGCCCGGGGTGTGCAACGCGGCCGAGAGCCTGCTGATCCACCGGGCCGTGGCCGCCGAGTTCCTGCCCCGGGCAGCCGAGGCCCTGGCCGGGGTGGAACTGCGAGGCGACGCCGCCACGCTGGCCCTGGTCCCCGGGGCGACGCCGGCCACCGAGGCCGACTACGCGACCGAGTTCCTCGGGCTCTGCCTGTCGGTCGCGGTGGTCGACGACCTCGACGCCGCCATCGCCCACATCGAGCGGTACGGCTCGGGCCACACCGAGGCGATCGTGACCCAGGACCTGGCTGCTGCCCAGCGCTTCGTACGCGAGGTGGACGCGGCGGCCGTGGTGGTGAACGCCTCGACCCGGTTCGCCGACGGCGGGGAGCTGGGTCTCGGTGCTGAAGTCGGGATCTCAACGCAAAAGCTGCACGCCCGCGGTCCGATGGGACTTCGCGAGCTCACGTGTGCCAAGTGGGTCGTGTGGGGAGAGGGACAGACACGGACATGACCACGACGAAGGACCCGCTCGGGCTGGGCGACATCGGGCCGGCCCGGTTCTCCTCGGTTCCCGAAGTCCGCCAGGGCTTGGCCGAGGTCGGCTACCTGGCCGACGAGGGGATCGCCGGGGTCGTCTACCTGGCCGATCGGTTGGCCAAGCCGGTGCTGGTCGAGGGTCCGGCCGGGACCGGCAAGACCCAGCTGGCCAAGTCGGTGGCCGAGCTCACCGGCAGCCGCCTCATCCGCCTCCAGTGCTACGAGGGGCTGGACGAGTCCAAGGCGCTCTACGAGTGGAACTACCGCAAGCAACTGCTGCGGATCCAGGCCGGCCAGGTCCTGGCCGACGGGGCGGCCGACCCCTCGGCCGACCGCCATTCGCCCACCTGGGCCGAGCTGGAGGAGGACATCTTCTCGGAGGACTTCCTGCTCACCCGGCCGCTGCTGGAGGCGATCCGGGCCGACGAACCGGTGGTGCTCTTGATCGACGAGGTCGACCGGGTCGAGCTCGAGACCGAGGCCCTGTTGCTCGAGGTGCTCTCTGAGTACCAGGTCTCCATCCCCGAGCTCGGCACGGTCCGGGCGACCCGGTTGCCGATGGTGTTCCTCACCTCCAACAACACCCGCGAGCTGTCCGAGGCGCTCAAGCGGCGGTGCCTGTACCTGCACATCGACTACCCCGACATCGAGCGGGAGCGAGACATCGTGAAGCACCGGGTTCCCGGCATCACCGACGAGCTGGCCGACCAGGTCGCTCGGATCGTGCGCTCGCTGCGGACCATCGACCTGCGCAAGCTGCCGTCGGTCTCTGAGACCCTGGACTGGGCCCGCACCCTGGTCGTCCTCGGGGTCTCCTCCATCGACGCCACCGCGGCCAGGGACAGTCTCCACATCTTGCTCAAGTACCAAAGCGACATCGACAAGGCGGCCAAGGAGCTGCTCTCGGCCACCGAGGCCTGAGGGGCGGGGGCCGGTGCTCCACCTGCTCTCAGGGTTCGTCGAAGAGCTGCGCCGCGCCGGGCTGCCGGTGTCGTTGACCGAGCACCTCGACGCGGCCGAGGCCATCCATCACGTGCCGATCGAAGACCGCGAGGCGCTCAAGTACGCGCTCGGGGCGACCATGGTGAAGTCGGCCAGCCACTGGCACGCGTTCGAGACCGCGTTCGACATCTACTTCGCCCGGGGCCTGGGCTCGGGCGAGCCGGGGGCAGCCGAGGACGGCTCGGCGCCGGGCGACCGGCGCCCGCTGGCGGGGGAGCGCCAGGGCCAGCAGGGGGGCGGGGCCATGGACCAACTGACTCCCGAGGAACTGGCCGCCCTCCTCTACCAGGCGCTGCTCCAAGGCGACCAGTCCCTCATGCGGGTGATCGCCCGCCAGGCGGTGACCCGGTTCGCCGGCATCGAGCCCGGTCGCCCGGTCGGGGGGACCTACTACCTCTACCGGACCCTGCGGAACCTCGACCTCGACGGCGTGCTGGCCCGCCTGGTCGGCCAGGCCAAGCGGGAGCGCGAGGAGCAGGGCCAAGGCGAGCTCTCGCCGCTCGAGGAGCGCTTGCTCGGGGATGAGTACCGGGGCCGGATCGACCAGCTGAAGAAGGCGGTGGAGGACGAGATCCGACGCCGCCTGGTGGAGGACCGGGGGGCCGAGGCGCTGGCCCGCTCGATTCGCAAGCCGCTCCCCGAGGACCTCGACGTCATGCATGCCACCCGCGACGAGCTGGCCACCCTCCAGCGGGCACTCCAGCCGCTGTCGCGCAAGCTCGCGGTGCGGCTGGCCCGCCGGCGTCGCCACCGCCGCCGGGGGCCACTGGACTTCCGGGCCACCGTCCGGCGCTCACTGTCCACCGGCGGAGTGCCGGTGGAGCCGCGGTTCCGGCACCCTCGCCCGGCCAAGCCCGAGATCGTGGTGGTGGCGGACATCTCGGGGTCAGTGGCATCCTTCGCCCGCTTCACCCTGCACCTGGTGTACGCGATCCAGTCGCAGTTCTCCAAGGTCCGAAGCTTCGTGTTCGTCGACGGGATCGACGAGGTGACCCGGTTCTTCGAGCGGGCCGAGGATCCGGCCGAGGCGGTCCAAAAGATCAACACCGAGGCCGACGTGGTGTGGGTCGACGGGCACTCCGACTACGGACATGCCCTCGGCGTCTTCTATGACCGCTACGGCGACGAGATCACCAGCCGTACCAGCGTGCTGGTGCTGGGGGACGCTCGCAACAACTACCACGCGTCCGAGGACTGGGTCCTGGCCGAGTTGCGCAAGAAGGCGCGCCACCTCTACTGGCTGAACCCTGAGCCTCGCGACTACTGGGGGTCGGGCGACTCGATCATCTCGGAGTACGGGCAGCACTGCGACGCGGTGGTCGAGTGCCGGACGCTGCGCCAGCTGGAGCGGTTCGTGGGAGACCTGGACTAGGGGACTCGAGCGAGGCGTCCTTCCGGCATGGGGAACCGGCGTCGGCCTGTCTGGAAGTCCGGACCTTTCGAGACCGCTCGGAATTGGCGCCGTCGACCCCATGCATCGTCGAGCACAGACGCGCCCGATGGGCGGCGGCCCATGACGGCACGCCACGAGGACTCCACGGACGAACAAGGGCAGACCGGCCCAGCCTCGTGCCACCGGGGTTCCGATCACAGAAGGCGACCCTTGTCCGTCGTGATCGCCGTGACGACCTTCGTCAGTGGCTCTGTGATTCTTGCCGGATGCGGCGTTGCGAGCGGCAACGCCACGTCGCGGGGTGAAGCGACGCCACTGTCCTCTGTCTTGCGATGGGGTGTGGTCGGCAATGGCGGAGCCATCCCGGAGCTTCAGCTCGACCGACCAAGCCTCGTCACTGGAATCAGGGGGAAGGTCGTACAGATCGCAACCTCGAACTCCGACGGGTACGCGCTCACCTCGACCGGTGTCGTCTATGGCTGGGGGGTCAACAGCGACGGAGAGCTGGGAGGCGGGCACCGGACGCCATACGAGACGAAGGCGGTCAAGGTCGACTTCCCCCCGAAGATCACGATCAGAGCCCTCGCCAACCCCATGCCCTTCGACGCCGGGATCGCGATCGACTCCGCTGGTCACGCGTGGGGCTGGGGGCTCAATGGCGCCGATGACCTTTGCCTGCCCGGACTGGTCCACGTTCGGCCACAGGAACTGCCGCTCAGCGACGTGACGCTTGCCGCCGGCGCCCGCACGCACGCACTCTTCGATTCGAAGGGCAGGCTGCTCGCGTGTGGTAGTGGCGACGCGGGCGAGTTGGGCAACGGGTCGACGGCATCGTCGAACGTGCCGACCCCTGTGGTCGGGCTGCCACCCCGCACCGAGATCACCGCGCTCACGGCCTCGTGGGAAGGATCGGGCGCGTTGCTCGCCAATGGCGATTACTACGACTGGGGGTACAACGCCGCTGGTCAACTGGGCGACGGCTCCACCACCAATCGGGCCGTTCCGGTGAAGGTTGCCCTCCCGTTCCCGGTGAAGCAGGTCTTCCAAGGTGGGAGCGGGCCGCAGAACGGACAGACCATCGCCATCTTGGCGGATGGATCGACGTGGGCGTGGGGAGAAAACGATCGGGGTCAGCTCGGCATCGGCAGCACGAAAAGCTCCGATGTCCCGGTGCCGGTGCACGTCCCACACGGCGTTGCCTTCGTGAGGGTTGCCTCAGGCGGCTACGCCAGCTACGCCATCGATCGCTCGGGCCGACTCTGGGTCTGGGGTGACAACCAGCACGGCCAGCTTGGGGTCGGCTCGAGCCGACAGCTCGCGACCCGGCCGAGAGAGATCGCTCTGCATTTCGCTCAGGTGTCGTCGACGGCTCAGAACGTGGCCGGACTGCAATACCGACCGCCGCAGTCGTGACCAACGTGGTGTCGACCGTGGCGGCGGTCGACCAGCTGGCCTCGATCGCGCTGCAACCACGAATGGGCGGAATGTCGGGAGGTCAGCCTGGCCCTCGGTCAGCGGGCGTGACGTCCACGTTGGCTCGAGCCCTCCTCGTGTCATGTCCGAGTACGGCGGCACTGCGACGAAGCGGCTGCGTGCCGGCGCCGCGCCAGTTCGATCGGTTCGTGCGGGCCCCGACGTGTGAGCCAGCGGGGCCGATCGGGCGACGGCTCGCCGCAGCGACGACCTCATTGCGTCGGGATGGGGGCCTGCCGCCACGGAGTGGACCGAGCTCGTCGCCGTCGCCTGGCCCGGTGCGAGAGCCCGGACGGACAGGGGGTGTTCCGAATCGATCGACCCTCGATCGCGCCGTGCCGGTCATAGGTGCCACTGCTAGTCGAGGAGGGCCCGGCGCGCGGCCCAGCTGGCCGGGATGTCCGAGCCGGCGACGCGTGCTCGGTGAAAGCGGGTCCCATCCATGTGCGCGCGGAGCCGCTCCATCACCCGGCGGTGCGGGTCAGCGGCGACGAAGGCGTCCAGGTTGTCCTGGTCGTTCCAGACCGAGAAGGTCCAAAAGGTACGGCCGACAAGGTCCGCGTCGAGGCTATAGCCGACCAAGCCGGAAGCCGAGGCGAGCTGGCGGACGATCGCACGAGTACCGGCCATGACCACCGGCACCGACCGATACCGCAGCAGCCGTAGTTCCGAGACGAGCACGGTGTAGACGCGCTCGGGGTCGATCGGCGTCCGGCTCCTCCAGGGCAGTGCGGGCACGGAGGTCCTCCTTAGGGTGATGGCCGGCCTGACGCTACAGCGGTGCGAGGACGATCCACGAGAGGTTCCCTCGGGGGCGGCCGCGTCGGCGCCCCAGCCACGAGCAAGGAGCGGTCGTCCAGGGCCGCGAGGCAGGCGTCGATGCCGGTCGCGCCGAGTCCGGTGGCGCCGCTCGGCCCCTACGCCCGATCCGTGATCGTGGCTCCGGGAGCTCCGGCTGCGCCCGACCACAAGGCCGGGGTCAGCGGCGCGGGCACGACACAGTCGGCAGCCGACCCCGGCCGGCACCGTGCGGGCCTTCTCGGCACGCTGCCCGGAGCGCTGCCGGTCAGTCGTCGGGCAGGTCTCGGAGCAGCTCGGTGATGCGGTACGCGAGGTCGAGGGCCTGGCGAGCGTTGAGCCGGGGGTCGCAGGTGGTGGTGTAGCGCTGGTCGAGGTCGGCCTCGGAGATCTCTTCTGCCCCCCCCAGGCACTCGGTGACGTCGTCGCCGGTCAGCTCGAGGTGCACGCCGCCGGGCCACGTCCCTTTCTGGCGGTGGACCCGGAAGAAGCCCCGCACCTCGGTCCAGATGTCCTCGAAGTTGCGGGTCTTTCGGCCCGAGGAGCTGGTGAAGGTGTTCCCGTGCATGGGGTCGCAGGCCCACACCACCGGGTGGCCAGACTCGTTGACCGCGTCGATCAGCGGGGGCAGCAGTTCCTCCACCCGGCCGGCGCCCAGCCGGGTGATGAGCGTGAGCCGGCCTGGCACCCGGTGCGGGTCGAGGGCGTCGCACAGCCCGACCACCTCGTCGGGGGTGGCCGAGGGGCCGACCTTGGCGCCCACCGGGTTGAGGATGCCCGAGAGGAACTCGACGTGGGCACCGTCGAGGCGGCGGGTGCGCTCGCCCACCCAGAGCATGTGTGCCGAGCCATCGACCCAGTCACCGCTCAGGGAGTCCCGACGGGTCAGGGCCTCCTCGTAGTGGAGGATCAGGGCCTCGTGACTGGTCCAGAAGTCGACCTGGTGCAGCCCGGCTTCCTGGGCCAGGTCGATGCCGCAGGCTGCCATGAACCGCAGGGCTCGGTCGATCTCGCCTGCGATCCGCTCGTAGCGGCGGCCCTCAGGAGAGGTGGAGACGAACTGCTGGTTCCAGGCGTGGACCTGGGTGAGGTCGGCGAACCCACCGGTGGCGAACGCCCGCAGCAGGTTCAGCGTGGCGGCCGACTGGTGGTAGGCGGTGATGAGCCGTTCGGGGTCGGGGCGGCGGGCCTCGGGATCGAAGGCGTCGTCGTTCACCATGTGGCCGCGGAACGCCTCGAGCTCGGTGGAGCCGATGATCTCGGTCGGTTGCGACCGAGGCTTGGCGAACTGGCCTGCGATGCGGCCGACCTTCACCACTGGGACTCCGGCGGCGTAGGTGAGGACCGCCGCCATCTGCAGGATGACCTTGAACTTGTCGCGGATCTGGTCGGCTGAGAACTCGTCGAAGGACTCGGCGCAGTCGCCCGCCTGGAGCAGGAACGCCCGGCGGCTTGCGACCTCGGCCAAAGCGGCGGTGAGGTTGCGGGCCTCGCCCGCGAAGACCAGGGGCGGCAGGGCGGCCAGGCGAGCTTCCACCCGCTTGCGGGCGTCCTCGTCGGGCCAGGTCGGCTGCTGCTCGGCGGGACGGTCGCGCCACGACCCGGGGTACCAGGTGCTCGGAGGGGTGACGGCAGAAGCCATGGTCCCCCAAGCGTAGGGGCTGGCGGCCCCCGGGCTGGTGCGCTGGTCTGTGGGGCGACCCGTAGGCTGGCGGCCCATGCCAGGCAGCCCCCGAGGCGAGCGTCTGGGCGTGTTGGGCGGGACGTTCGACCCGCCGCACCGCGGCCACGTCGCAGCCGCTCGCGCCTGCGTGGAGCAGCTCGGCCTCGACCGAGTCCTGTTCGTGGTGGCGAACGACCCCTGGCAGAAGAGCCCCCGGCGCTCGGTCACCCCGGCCTCCCACCGGCTGGCCATGGTCGAGGCGGTGGTCGGCTCGGTGCCTCGCGCCGAGGCCAGTCGGATCGAGCTGGAACGGGGCGGTCCGAGTTACACGGTCGACACCGTGGAAGCCCTTTCGGCGGCAGCCCGGGCGCGGGGCGATCCCGAGCCTCAACAGTTCCTGATCGTGGGGGCAGATGTGGTCCCGACCCTCGGCACCTGGCACCGGGCCGACGATCTGGCTCGGCTGGTGATCGTGGCGGTGGTCCGCCGACCAGGCTCCCCCGAGCCGGCGGGGCTGCCCGGGTGGCGGCTCGAGCGGGTGGACGGAGCCGACGTGGCGGTCTCGAGCTCGCAGGTCCGTGAGGCCGTTCGGGCCGGCCAGCCCCTCTCGGACCTGGTCCCAGAGCCGGTGGAGCGGTACATCCGGGCCCACAGTCTGTACGCTGTACCCAGATGACCGCAGCCGGAGTGAGCAGCGCCCGCTCCCGTCGGAGGACCACCCGGGCCGAGGTGCACCCTCGGCCGGCGGTGGTGGCTCGGGCCACCCTCCCGGCCGAGGCCATCGCAGCCCGGACCGTGTCGGCCAGTCGCCGCGACCTCCACGCCGCTCGCCGGCTCCGCCGGCGGGACGCCGCGATCGGCCTCGGGATCCTGGCCGCGGCCCTGGGGGCGACCGTCTGCGTGCTGGACATGGTGCATTGAGCTGGCGGGCGGCCCGAGTGACGGAGCCGTCCCCGTGGGGAGGCCGGTGAGTTCCCTCGGTCGGCCGACGGTCCCCGACAGCGCGTTGGTGGCGGCCCAGGCGGCCGACGACAAGCTCGGCGCGGACACGGTCGTGCTGGCCATGGGGGAGCTGCTGGGCGTGGTGGATGCCTTCGTGGTGACCTCGGGCCGCAACGACCGCCAGGTCAGGGCCCTGGTGGAGGAGGTCGAGCGGCGGGTTGCCGACCACGACGGCACCAGGCCGCTGGCGGTCGAGGGCCTGGCCGACGCGACCTGGGTGCTCATGGACTACGGCGACTTCGTCGTCCACGTCTTTGCCGAGGAGACTCGCGGCTACTACGACCTCGAGCACCTGTGGGCCGGGGCACCCCGGGTCGGCTGGCAGCGGGCCAGCGCGCTCGGCCAGCGGCGCTGAGCACGGCTCAGCTCGGCGTGCAGTTGAACGAACCGAAGTTGTAGTCGTCGGCCGCGCTCACCGGGCCGTTGACCGTGGCCCCGCTGGCGATGGGCACCGACTGCGGGCTGCCCTCGACCTCGAACAGCACTTTGGTGAGCGGGGTGAGCGCGCAGGACACGGTGTAGACGACCTGCTCGACCTCCTGCTCCTGCTGGGGGGAGCTGCCCGAGATGAAGTCGATCGACAGGTCGACGGTGACCATGCCGAGCTTGGACACGCTCAGGTCCAAGAGCCTGGTAGTGGGAGGGATCGCGCTGGCCAGCCCCTTGAGGCGTTCGGTGTCCGTCGGCCCCAACAGCAGCTGGCGCACGATCGAGGAGAGCTGACCCTTCTGGGGCACGCAGCGAGCCACCGGTGTCGGGGCGCCGTTGGCCAGCTGGTTGAGCAGCACGACGGTGACCGGGACGGCGCATCCTGGCGATGTGCTCGGGGTGACCTGGGGGGCGCTCGGGATCTGACTCGGGGCGATGGCCCTGGGTCCCCCCGAGGTCGAGATGCCGCAACCGGCCGTGACCAGCGCGACCAGCGCCAGCGCGGCCACGACCCCGGGCGCTCGCCTCCTCACGACGGTTCCTCGCCGTCGGTGATCGGGAGCTCGACGGTGAACCGGGCCCCGCCGCCGGGGGCGTCTTCCACGCCCACCAGGCCGCCGAGGAGCCGAACGTGCTCAGCCACCAGGGCGAGACCGAGCCCGGTGCCGGTGCTCGCCCCCCGGCGGCCGGCCACCTGTCCCCGGTAGAAGCGCTCGAAGATGCGGCGGCGCTCGGACAACGGGACCCCGGGACCGTGGTCCTCGACCGCCACCACCATGGTCGGTCGACCCCGTCGGTCCGGTCCGGGCTCGGCCGCGACCCGGGTCGCGCCGCCGGCATAGAGGGCGGCGTTCTCGAGGAGGTTGGCCATGACCCGCTCGAACCGGCGCTTGTCGACCTGCAGGGTCACGTTGTCGAGCACCGGGTCGATCCAGATGGCCGGGGGCGGCACCGGGGTGGGCAGGGTGCGCATCCCGGCGCTGACCGACTGGCGGACCAGCTCGCCGGCGTCGACCACCTCGAGCGACATGTCGGCCGAACCGGTGTCGGAGCGGGACATCTCGAGCAGCTCAGCAACCATCCGCTCGAATCGCCGCAGGTCGGCACCCAGCAGCTCGAGCGCCCGGCGGGCGCGCGGGCTGAGCTCGGCGGCGTGGGCCTCCAGGACGTTCAAGGTGTTGGCGATGGTGGTGAGCGGGCTGCGCAGCTCGTGGCTGACGTCGGAGGCGAACCGGGCATCGCGCTCGATTCGGTCCTGGAGCTGGTCGACCATCGCGTTGAACGAGAGGGTGAGCCCCCGAAGGTCGGGGTCCTCGGTGGTGGCACGCAGCCGGGTGTCGAGGTCGCCCCGGGCCACCGCGACCGCTGCCCGGGACACCGCGCTCAACGGTCGCAGTGCCCGGCCACTGGCCATCCGCCCGACCACTCCGCCGAGCAGCGTGGTCACCAGACCCCCGAGCACCAGGGCCAGCGCCAGCACATGGAGGGTGTGATCGAGGTCGGCCAGGTCGAAGATGGCGAAGTACCGGGCGTCGAGCGTGGGCAGGGGAACCCCCACTGCCACCTGGGGTTGGTTATTGAGCACGAAGGTCTGGGTGGCCGGCGTTCCGGCGCGGACCATGGCCCGAAGCGCCTCTGGGAGGTCGCCGATCGACACGGTGAACGAGTTGGACGAGTACGCGGTCCCTCGGAAGTACAGGACCGAGGTGGTCGCGCCGGTCGCGGCGTTGAGGTCGGCCACCACGTTCAGCTCGTTTGGGACCGGCTGGCCTGGTGGGACCACCACCAGCCGCTGCTCCACCGCGGCCCGGCCGGCGAAGGCTTCCTTGATGGCGGCGTTGATCCGGTCGCCCACCAAGAAGTGGGACGTCGCGTAGTACGACAGGCCGCCCATGAGCACCGACAGGAGCAGCGCGCCCAGCGCGAACAGCCCGGTCACCCGGGCCCGAAGCCCCAGCCGCTCCCATGCCGCGACCGGGGCCCGCAGGTAGCGGTGGAGCCGGCGGTCAGCTGGTGCGGGGGGCGCGTCGGCCACCACCGCCTCGGTCACCTCAGGGGACCAGCTTGTAGCCCATGCCGCGGACAGTGAGGATGTGGCGCGGCAGCGCCGGGTCGGCCTCCACCTTGGTCCGCAGCCGGCGGATGTGGACGTCGACCAGCCGACCGTCGCCGAAGTAGTCGTAGCCCCACACCCGGTCGAGGAGCTGCTCTCGGGTGAGCACCTTGTTCGGGTTGGAGGCGAGCTCGCACAGCAGCCGGAACTCGGTGCGAGTGCAGTGCACGTCATGGCCGTCGCGGTGGCGCAGCACTCCCTGTTCGGGGATGAGCTCGAGGTCGCCGAAGGTGAGCACCCGGGGCTCCTCCTCGGCCGGTCGGGCCCGCCGGAGCAGGGCCCGGATCCGGGCACCGAGCTCCTTGGCCACGAATGGTTTGGTGACGTAGTCGTCGGCGCCCGCCTCCAGACCGGCCACCACGTCGTGGGTGTCGGTGCGGGCGGTCACCATGATGATCGGCACCGCGCTCTGGCGTCGCAGGGCCCGGCAGCACTCGAAGCCGTCCATCCCGGGCAGCATGAGGTCGATGAGCGTCACGTCAGGGGGCTGGGCGTTGAAGTGGTCCAGCGCCTCCTCGCCGCTGCCCACGTCGTCGACCTCGTAGCCCTCCTCCTCCAGGGCCAGGCGCATCGAGGAGCGGATCCGTTCGTCGTCCTCAACCACCAAGATGCGGCTGCTCATGGCGTCGCCTCCAGCACTGGGTCGGCGGCCGTGGCGACCGAATGGCGACCGGCCCCGACCCGCCGCGGCCGATCTTGCCATAGCTGCTGCGGTCCCTGGCGCCGCGTCGCGCCCTGGTCACGGTCCCCGCCAGGACCAACCGGTGGCCGTAGCGTTGGCCCGTGCCAACGCCGGTGACCGACCCCGAGGCGGACCTCCGGCGCCGCTGGGAGCTGGAGGGGTTCGAGGCCGCCCTCTCCGGGCGTGCCGCGGCGACCCGCCGGGCGTACGGCAGCGACGTCGCGGCATTCGCCGAGTGGGCCGGCCGGGCCCAGGTCAGCTCGCCGGCGCAGGTCGAGCGGCTCCTGCTCCGGCGCTACCTGGCGTACCTGGCGACCCGTCGGTTCGCCCGGGCCACCGTGGCCCGCAAGGCGGCGGCCCTGCGGGCCTACTTCGCGTGGTGCCGGCGGCGCGGCCTGGTCGAGCTGGACCCGGCCCGGGGCCTGTCCTCCCCCAAGGCGGCCGGGCGACTGCCCCGGGTGCTCTCCGAGCGGGAGGTCGACCGGCTCCTCCAGCTCCCACCGGCGCCCCCGGAGCGGCTGGAGCAGGCGGTGGTCTGCCGTGACCTGGCCGTGCTCGAGCTGCTCTACGCCGCCGGGCTGCGGGTGGCCGAGCTGTGCGGCCTCGACCGGGCCGGCCTGGACCTTCCCGGGCGCACGGTCACCGTGCTCGGGAAGGGGTCCAAGGAGCGCCGGGTGCCGATCCACGACCGAGCAGCCGCGGCGATCGAGCGCTGGCTCACCGAGGGGTGGGCGGTCCTGGCCACCCCGACCAGCCCCGCCGAGGCGGTGTTCTTGAACCGGGCCGGCCGCCGCCTCGGGCCCCGCGACGTCCGGCGGATCCTCGACCGCCGCTCGGCGGTCCCGACCCACCCCCACGCGTTGCGGCACAGCTTCGCCACCCACCTGCTCGACGAGGGGGCGGACCTGCGGGTGGTCCAGGAGCTGCTGGGCCACGCCAGCTTGCAGACGACCCAGGTCTACACCCATGTGAGCAAGGAGCGGCTGGTTGCCGTCTACCGCCGCACCCACCCCCGGGCCTGAGCGCCGCCGCCAGTGGTGCCGGGGCCGGGTACACTCGGGCGCCGCCCACAGGGGGCGGCGTGGCCAACGACACACCCGGGCGCGCGCAGCGGTCGCCTCCACGCGAGGTGCTGCGCCCGGGGAGGAACAACCGACTGGAGGACTGACCCGTGGCCGTCGTCACGATGCGCCAGCTGCTCGAGGCCGGGGTCCACTTCGGGCACCAGACCCGCCGGTGGAACCCCAAGATGCGCCGGTACATCCTCGGCGAGCGCAACGGCATCTACCTCATCGACCTGCACAAGACCCTGGAAGGGATCGAGTCTGCCTACTCCTTCGTCCGGGACTTGGTGGCGGGGGGAGGCAAGGTGCTGTTCGTCGGGACCAAGAAGCAGACCCAGGGCCCGGTGGCCGAGTACGCGCTGGCCTGCGGGATGCCCTATGTCAACCACCGCTGGCTGGGCGGCATGCTGACCAACTTCGCCACGGTCAGCTCCCGGGTGAAGCGCATGCGCGAGCTGGAGGCGATGCAGGCGGCCGGCGACTTCGACGGCATGCCCAAGCGGGAGGCGCTGCGCCACGTCCGAGAGCTCGAGAAGCTGCAGCGCAACCTGGGGGGCATCAGCGGACTCGACCGGCTGCCCGATGCGATCTTTGTGATCGACACCAAGAAGGAGCACATCGCGGTCACCGAGGCGAACAAGCTGCACCTGCCGGTGGTGGCGGTCGTCGACACCAACTGCGACCCCGACGTCGTGACCTACGTCATCCCGGGCAACGACGACGCCATCCGCTCGGGGACCCTCATGTGCCGGATCGTGGCCGAGGCGGTGCGGGAGGGCCACTGGATCGCCGGGCACCGCCCACCACCGAACGGCTCGAGTGGTCCCCGGCCCCAGCCGACTGCCCCGCCGGGCCCGCCGGCCGCCGAGCCGGCACCCGAGCCGCCCCCGGCGGGCGAGCCAGCGGGGTCTGCGGCCCCGCAGGACCCGTCCGGGCTGGTCGCAGTCGGTTCCGACGGCGTCGACGAGGAGGGGTAGCGGTGGCGTCGTTCACTGCCAAGGACGTCCAGCGCCTGCGCCAGGTCACCGGCGCCGGGATGATGGACTGCAAGCGAGCCCTCGAGGCCTGCGACGGCGACATGGAGGCGGCCAAAGGATGGCTGCGCGAGCGCGGGCTTGCCGACGCCGCCAAGCGGGAGGACCGCGAGGCCGCCCAGGGGGCGGTTGCGGTGGTGAAGGACGGACCGGTCGCGGCCATCGTCGAGCTGCGCTGCGAGACGGACTTCGTGGCCAAGGCGGCAGAGTTCGTGGCGACCGCCGACGAGCTGGCGGCGCTGGTGGCGGCCGAGGGCACCGAGGCGGTGGCTGACCGCCCAGAGGCGGTCGAGCAGCTGGCAGTGGTGCTGAAGGAGAACATCTCGGTCGGCCAGGTGTACCGGCTGGTCGCCGGCGAGGGCGAGGTGGTCGACACCTACCTCCACCAACAGTCCGGACGGGGCGTCAACGCGGTGGCGGTGGTCCTCGCCGGCGGGACGCCCGAACAGGCCCACGAGGTTGCGCTGACCGCCGCCTTCTCCCGGCCGGCCTACGTGTCACGGGACGAAGTGCCGGCCGAGGTGGTCGAGCAGGAGCGGCGGACCCTCGAGGCGTTGACCCGCAACGAGGGCAAGCCCGAGGCGGCGCTGGAGCGGATCGTGGAGGGCCGCCTGAACGGCTGGTTCAAGGAGCGGGTGCTGCTCGAGCAGCCCTCGGCTCACGACGACAAGACGTCGGTCGGTGCCATGCTGGGTTCGGCTCGGATCGTGGGCTTCGCCCAGGTGGTGATCGGTCCCTAGGATCGTCCGAGCCGACATGGGGGCGCGAGGTGGCTGACCAGAAGCGAGTCGTGCTGAAGATGTCCGGCGAGGCATTGGCCTCGGCCTCCTCGGAGGAGACCCTGGACGCCGCGGTGGTCCAGCGGTTCGCGGTGGAGATCGCCGAGGCCCGCGCCGAGCTCGACCTCGAGCTCGCGGTGGTGGTCGGCGGGGGGAACATCTGGCGAGGGACCACCGGTACCGGGGCCGGGATGGACCGAGCCACCTCGGACACCATGGGGATGCTGGCCACGGTGATCAACGCGCTGGCGTTGCAGGACGCGCTGGAGAAGCACGGGCAGGACACCCGGGTGCTGACCGCGATCCACATGGCCGAGGTGGCCGAGCCCTACATCCGGCGCCGGGCGGTCCGCCATCTGGAGAAGGGCCGGGTGGTCCTGCTGGCGGCGGGGACCGGGAACCCGTACTTCACCACCGACACCTCGGCCGCCCTGCGGGCTGCCGAGATCGAGGCCGACCTGTTGTTCAAGGGGACCCACAGCGGGGTCGACGGCGTCTACAGCGCCGACCCACGCCTCGACCCCAACGCGACCCGCTTCGACGAGATCTCCTTCATGGACATCGTGGCCAAGGATCTGCGGGTGATGGACCTCACCGCGGTGACCTTCTGCAAGGACAATGGCCTGCCCATCAGGGTGTTCGACCTGATGCCGGCCGGGAACCTGCGCCGGGCCCTGAGCGGCGAGCAGATCGGTACGCTGGTCCGATGACCGAAGAGCTCGGCCAGGTCGTGCTCGAGGAGGCCAGAGAGAAGATGGCCAAGGCGGTGGAGCACGCCAAGGGCGAGTTCGCCTCGGTGCGCACCGGCCGGGCCTCGCCGGCGCTCGTCGAGTCGATCATGGTCGACTACTACGGGACCCAGACGCCGCTGCGCCAGCTGGCCAGCTTCAGCGTCCCCGACGCGATGCTGCTGGTCGTCTCTCCCTACGACAAGAGCTCGCTCGGCGCCATCGAGCGGGCGATCAGCGCTTCGGACCTGGGCATCAACCCGGCCAACGACGGCACCGTGATCAGGCTGGCCTTCCCGCCCCTCACCGAGGAGCGCCGCCGGGAGTTGGTGAAGGTGGTGCGGCACAAGGCCGAAGAGGGGCGGGTCGCGGTTCGGAACCTCCGCCGGGCAGCCCGCCACGAGCTCGAGAGCCTGGAGAAAGAGGGCTCGCTCACCGCCGACGAGCTGGAGCGGGTCGAGAAGGAACTGGAGAAGCTGACCCACGGCCAGATCGGCGTGATCGATGAGCTGCTCAGCCACAAAGAGCGGGAGCTCTTGGAGGTCTGAGGGGGAACAGATGGCCAGAGAAGACCACGAGGACCTGGAGCACACCGGGTATCGAAGCGGGCAGGTGCGGATCGTGGGGGCGCAGCCGGCCGGCCGGGTGACTGGGGGGGCGGAGCCCCCGCCGACCGAGGAGGCCGCGCCCGACCAGGGATCCGCCCAGGGCTTCGTCGTGCCCCCGCTGCCGCACTGGACCGAGCCTCCCACCGGCGAGGTCCCGTCGGTCCTGTCCGGCTCGTCGGCTGACGACCGCTCGGACCCCTTTGCCACCCTGCGCGCCCCCACCTGGCGGGAGGAGGACGCCGACTGGGAGGCCCAGGACGGGGGGTTCGAGCCCTCGATGCTGGCCGGACAGGGCGAGGCTGGGGGGCTTGGTGCCGCGGGCTCCGACCGCCAGCCGTGGGTGTTCGACCTCCCCGGAGGGGCCAGGGGCACGGCCGGGGACCTCCTGAGCGAGGACGCCTGGGACGATGAGGCCGAGGAGGCCTGGGACGACCTGGCCGGGGGGGCCGCGACGCCGTGGACCGACGACGACGGCCCGGCCACTGCCGTCCTCCCGGCAGTGGGCCGGGAGGACCCGGTGCCTCCAGGTCCGCAGGAGCCAGCCGAGGCTCCGGCAGCGGGCGAGGACCAGGAGGGGTCGAGAAGCGAGTCGCTGGTCGTCGACGATCTCGACTCGCCGCCCGAGCCGCCGGCGTCCCGGCTCCGCTCCTTGCGGGCTGCGGCCGGCCGTCGGTCCGCTCCCCGCCCCCCGGCCGACCGGGCGGCCCGGGCAGCGGAGCGGCTGCAGCCGCCGGCGCCGCCCGAGCCGGCCGAGCCACCGCCGCGCAACGTGGCCGCCGCCATCGCCTCGGGCGTGGTCCTGGGCGGCCTGGCCCTCATCACCTTCAAGGCTGGTCCGGCGGCGGCGGTGGGCTTCATCACCTTGGTCGTGACGCTGGCAGCGGCCGAGGCGTTCGCCGCCTTCCGCCGGGGCGGCTACCACCCGGCCACCCTGCTGGGGCTGGCGGCCACGGTGTCGGTCATGGTCGCCGCCTACAACCGGGGCCTGGGCGCGCTCCCACTGGTGCTGGTGCTGCTCGTGGCTGCGTGCTTGGTGTGGCACCTGGTCGGGGTGGAGCGGACCGATGCGGTGCGCTCCACCGGGACCACGGTGTTCGTGTTCGCCTGGGTGGCGGGGTTCGGGTCCTTCGGGGCCCTGCTCCTGTCCCCGTCGCTGTTCCCCCACCGCCACGGGATCGCCTTCCTGCTCGGCGGGGTGGTCGCCGGCGTCGCCTACGACGTCGGCGCGTTGGCCTTCGGGGCGTGGTTGGGCCGCCATCCCCTGGCGTCGGCCAGCCCCAACAAGACCTGGGAGGGCCTGGTCGGTGGCCTGGTGACCTCGCTCATCGTCTCGGTGGTGGTGCTGCACCTGGTGCACCCGTGGACCGCCGGCAAGGCGGCGGCGCTGGCGCTGGTCGTCTCGGTGGTGGCCACGCTGGGTGATCTGTTCGAGTCGACCGTGAAGCGCCACCTGGGCCTCAAGGACATGGGCCGGCTCCTCCCGGGCCACGGGGGCATGCTCGACCGGGTCGACGGTCTGTTGTTCGCCCTCCCGGCCACCTACTATCTGGTCCTGGCGTTCCACCTGGGATGACCGGTCACCGACGGTGACCGACTGCGCCCCTGGGGGCGCCCGGCGGTGGCATGCTGGCCCGATGGCCGAGCGCAACCGGGCCGATGGGTAGCACCACGGTCAGCCTGATCGGCTCGACCGGGTCGATCGGGACCCAGGCGGTCGAGGTGGTCCAGGCCAGCGACGGTCGGTTCGAGGTGGTGGCCCTGGCTGCCCACGGCTCGATCGACCTGCTGGCCGAGCAGGCCCATGCCCTGCGCCCGGCCCTGGTGGCGATCGGCGAGCCGGCCCTCGCGCCCAAGCTGGCCGAGCTGGTGCCACCGGGCACCGAGGTGGTCAGCGGCCCCGAAGGGTTGGCCGCCGCGGCCACCGCCGCTGAGGTGGTCCTCAACGGGGTGGTTGGATTCGCTGGCCTCCCGGTGACGCTGGCCGCGCTCGGTGCCGGGCGCCGCCTGGCCCTGGCCAACAAGGAGTCCCTCGTCGCCGGGGCGCCGGTGGTCCAGCAGGCCCGGGCCACCCCGGGGGCCGAGATCGTGCCGGTCGACTCCGAGCACTGCGCCGTCCACCAGTGCCTGGCCTCGGTGGCCTCGGTCGACCAGGTGGCCCGCCTCCTCCTCACCGCCTCGGGCGGGCCGTTCCGGGGCCGGGACCCCGCCTCGTTGGCCGAGGTCACCGTGGAGGACGCACTGGTCCACCCCACCTGGAAGATGGGCCCCAAGATCACCGTCGACTCGTCGACCCTCATGAACAAAGGACTCGAGGTGATCGAGGCTCACGAGCTGTTCGGCCTCGACTACGACCGTATCGAGGTGGTCGTCCACCCCCAGTCGATCGTGCACTCCATGGTCGAGCTGGTCGACGGGGCGACCCTGGCCCAGCTCTCGGGGCCCGACATGCGCCTGCCGATCGGCTACGCCCTCGGGTATCCGGAGCGCCTGCCGGTGGCCTTTTCCCCGGTCGACTGGGGCCGTCCGGTCGAGCTCACCTTCGAGCGGCCCGACCGCCGGGCGTTCGGCTGCCTGGAGCTCGCCTATCGGGCCGGCCGAGCTGGCGGCGGCGCCCCGGCCTGGCTGAACGCGGCCAACGAGGTCGCGGTGGCCGCCTTTTTGGCCGGACGGATCGGGTGGCTGGCCATCGCCGAGGTGGTGGCCGAGACCCTGGACGCCTTCGACGGCGCGCCGATCGACTCGGTCGACGCGGTCTTGGAGGCCGACCGGGCCGCCCGGGCGCGCGCCAGCCAGGCGGTGGCCCGGCGGGCCGGATGACGGCGGCGGCCCCGGCGCAACCCCACAGCAGCCGACGGGCCCTGCTGCGCCTGGGTGTCGCCGGTGCGCTGGTGGTCGGGCTGTTCCTCGCCTTCGGCTTGGGCGACCTGCTGGCGGTCATCGTGGCGGTGGTGCTGATGGTGATCGTCCACGAGGCCGGCCACTTCGCCACCGCCAAGTGGAGCCGGATGAAAGTCACCGAATTCTTCGTCGGCTTCGGACCCCGCCTGTGGTGGGTCCGGCGGGGAGAGACCGACTACGGCATCAAGGCCATCCCGGCCGGGGGCTACGTGAAGATCGTCGGCATGACCAACCTCGAGGAGGTGGACCCGGCCGACGAGCCTCGCACCTACCGGCAGGCGCCGTGCAGCCGGCGGGTCCTGGTCGCCTCGGCGGGCTCGGTCATGCACTTCGTCATGGCGTTCGTGCTGGCGTGGGCGGCCTTGGTCTTCGTGGGCGCCGCATCGCAGCACGAGGTCCAGGTGGTGGGCTTCGTCCCCTTCGCGCACCAGCGCCTCAACCCGGCCCAGCGGGCTGGCCTGCGGGTCGGCGACGTCATCGACTCGGTGGACGGCCACCGCTTCGCCACCCCTGACCAGCTCAGCGCGACCATCGCCCGCTCGGCCGGGCGCCCGGTGGCCCTCGGGGTGCGCCGAGGCCACCAGCAGCTGGTCGTGGCAGTGGTGCCGGCGCTCCACCGCCATCTGGTGGGGGGTCGAGAGCGTCGGGCGGGGGAGATCGGCGTGGAGCTGGGCACGGTCACCGTGCCCGAGAACCCGCTCGGCGCGCTGGGAGGGGCGGCCGTGGTGCTCGGCCAGACCACTGCTGGCGCGTTCGCCGGCCTCGGGCACCTGCTGTCGCCGAGCGGGATCGGCAGCTACGTGCACCAGGTGGTCAATCCCTCGGCGGCCAGCCCGGCCCAGCAGGCCGAACGGCCCGAGTCGATCATCGGGGCGGTCCGCACCGCGGTGCAGGGGGCGAAGGCCGGCGCCGGACCACTGCTGGCGGTGCTGATCGCGCTCAACATCTTCATCGGGATCGTGAACATGGTGCCGGTGCTGCCCCTTGACGGCGGCCACGTCGCCATTGCCCTCTACGAGCGAGCCCGGAGCCGTCGCGGCCGCCCCCCCTACCACGCCGACGCGGCCAAGCTGATCCCGCTGGCCTACGGCTTCGTGGTCCTGCTGGCCATGCTGGTGGTGTCGGCCGCCTATCTGGACATCACCCACCCGGTGCCCAACCCGTTCGGGTGAGCCGGCGCGCCGCCAGCGGGCCCGGCAGGGCACAATGGAGGCGTGGAACCCTCCGCCGGCCTGCTCAGTCCGAGGCGCCCGACTCGCCAGATCCACGTGGGCAGCGTCCCCATCGGGGGTGGCGCGCCGATCTCGGTCCAGTCGATGACCACCACCAAGACCGCCGACGTCGAGGGCACGCTGGCCCAGATCTACGAGCTGGCGGCGGCCGGCGCCGACATCGTGCGCTGCACCTGCAATGAGGAGGCGGCGGCCGAGGGGCTGGCCCAGATCGTGCCGCGCTCGCCGGTGCCGATCGTGGCCGACATCCACTTCCACCACGCCATGGCCCTGGCCGCGCTGGAGGCGGGCGTCCACGGCCTGCGGCTCAACCCGGGCAACCTGCGCAAGGAGTCCGAGATCAAGACGGTGGCCCGCGAGGCGAAGGACCGCGGCGTGCCCATCCGGATCGGGGTCAACGCCGGCTCGCTCGACAAGGAGCTCTACGAGCGCTACGGCGGCGTGACCCCCGAGGCCATGGTGGAGTCGGCCCGCCGGGAGCTCGAGTACTTCGCCGAGGTCGGCTTCGAGGACGTGAAGATCTCGGTGAAGGCGTCCTCGGTGGCCCTCATGATCGCTGCCTACCGGCTGGCCTCGGAGACCTTCGACCACCCCTTGCACCTCGGGGTCACCGAGGCCGGCCCGCCGCCGGCCGGCTTGGTGAAGGGCACGGCCGGCATCGCCACCCTGCTGGCCGAGGGGATCGGCGACACCATCCGGTACTCGCTCACCGCCGACCCGGTCGAGGAGGCCCGGGCCGGTCGCCAGCTGCTCGAGGCCCTGGGGCTGCGGGAGCGCAAAGGCCTCGACCTCATCGCGTGTCCGTCGTGCGGCCGAGCCCAGGTGGACGTGATCGCGGTGGCCCAGGCCGCCCAGGCGGCGCTCGAGGAGCGGAACCTGCCGATCCAGGTCGCAGTCATGGGGTGCGTGGTGAACGGCCCGGGGGAGGCCCGGGGAGCCGACCTCGGGATCGCGGCCGGCAAGCACAAGGGCCACCTGTTCATTCGGGGAGAGATCGTCCGGGTGGTGCCCGAGGACGAGATGGTCTCCCAGCTGGTGGCAGAAGCCGAGCGGCTGGTGGCCGAGGGGGTGGAGGCTCGACTGGCCGCCGCCGACCGGTCGGCCGCGGCCGAGGCCGAGGCCGACCGCCAGGCCCTGCTGGCGGAGGGCGGCTCCGACCCCAACGCCTCGGGCCAGCGGATCGAGCGGATCCGGCGGCGGGTTCGCGACGGCGACTAGGCGGCCCCGACGGCGGCTGCCGCCGGGGCGGTCGCGTAGCGTGGGCACCGTGGCACAGGACTCTGGGGCGCTGACCCCTCGCGCCGCCGACTTCCCCCGCTGGTACCAGGAGGTGGTGGCCCAGGCCGAGCTGGCCGAGAACGGGCCGGTGCGCGGCACCATGGTCATCCGGCCCTGGGGCTTTGCGATCTGGGAGCTGCTCCAGTCAGAGCTCGACCGGCGGATCAAGGCGGCCGGGGCGCAGAACGCCTACTTCCCGCTGTTCATCCCCGAGCAGTTCTTGCAGCTGGAGGCGTCCCACGTCGAGGGGTTCAAGCCCGAGCTGTGGGTGGTGACCCACGGTGGGGGTGCGCCGCTGGAGGAGCCGGTGGTGGTCCGGCCGACCTCGGAGACCGTGGTCAACCACTTCTTCGCCAAATGGATCCACAGCCACCGGGACCTGCCGTTGTTGATCAACCAGTGGTCCAACGTGGTCCGCTGGGAGCTGCGGACCCGGCTGTTCCTGCGGACGAGCGAGTTCTTGTGGCAGGAGGGCCACACCGCGCACGCTACCGAGGCCGAGGCCAGCGCCTACGCGGTGCGCATCCTGGAGGACGTCTACCGGGACGTCACCGAGGGGGTCATGGGCATCCCGACACTGGTCGGGCACAAGACGGCGCGCGAGCGGTTCGCCGGCGCGGTGCGGACGTGGACCTGCGAAGGGATGATGGGCGACGGCAAGGCCCTCCAGCTCGGGACCAGCCACGAGCTGGGGGACAACTTCGCTCGGGCCTTCGGCACCACCTTCTCGGACCCGACCGGCGCGACCCGCTACGTGTTCCAGACCTCCTGGGGCGTGAGCACCAGGCTGGTCGGGGGGTTGATCATGGTCCACGGAGATGACTACGGGCTCCGCCTCCCGCCGGCGCTGGCCCCCCGCCACGTGGTGGTCATGGTGGTCCGGGCAGGGGAGTCGACCGGGAAGGCGGCCGCCGCGGTGGCCGACGACCTGGCGAGCCGGGGGCTCCGGGTTCACCTCGACGACCGGGCAGAGCCGTCCTTCGGCCGGCGGGCCATCGACTGGGAGCGCAAGGGCGTGCCGGTCCGGGTCGAGCTGGGGCCGCGTGAGGTCGCCGAGGGCACCGCGATCTTGGTGACCAGGCACGACCGGGCCAAGACGCCGGTCGCGCTGGCGGGCCTGGCCGACGCGGTCGTCGAGGCCCTGGACACGACCGCTCGCCGCCTCTACCAGGAGGCCCTGGCCTTCCGGGAGGCCCGGCTGCGCCGAGTGGCCACGGTGGCGGAGGCCATCGAGGCGGCGGCATCGGGGTTCGCAGTGTTGCCGGCGGCCTCGCTCGACGCCGGCGGGGAGGACCGGCTGGCCGAGGCCGGGGTGACCGTGCGCTGCCTGCAGCGGGACGACGGGTCGCTCGCACCGGACGACGGCGACGACCTGGTTGCCGTGGTCGGTAGAGCCTACTGACTGGTATAATTCGGCGGCTGTCCGGTCCCCCAACGGGACCTCGTGGAGCGTGGGCCGCGGCCCACGCTTTCATTTTGCGGTCCGGTCCGCAGGACGGCGGCCTCGGGGGAAGGGGCAGACCAGCAGCACGGAGAGGAGGTGGCAGTGGACGTGACCCGGCAGCTGGCCGACGCGCTGTCACCGGTGCTCGAGTCCTCCGGCTTGGAGTTGGTCGACCTGGTGGTGGGCCGCTCCCAGGTCCAGGTGACAGTGGACCGCCCCGGCGGGGTGGACCTCGACACGCTGGCGCGGGCCAACCAGGCGCTGTCCCGGGCCCTCGACCGGCTCGACCCGTTCCCGGGTCCCTACACCCTCGAGGTATCGAGCCCGGGGCTCGAGCGCCCCTTGCGCACCGCGGCCCAGTTCGCGCGGGCGGTTGGGGAGGTGGTGAGCGTCCGCACCCGCCCCGACGCGGGCCTCACCCGGCGGCTCCGGGGGGTGCTGGCGTCGGCCGACGAGGCCGGCTGCACCGTGGAGGGTCCGGAGATCCCCGACGGGTCGGTGCGCCTGGCCTACTCGCAGATCGAGCGAGCCCGGACCGTGTTCGAGTGGAAGCCCCAGGGCGCCGCCACCCCGGCGGCCCGCGCCGGCAGGAGAGAACGGTCCAGATCATGAGCAAGACCAACTTCGAGTTCTTGGACGCCCTGAGCCAGATCGCCCGAGACAAAGGGATCTCGGTCGACACGCTCCTCGATGCCCTGGCCAACGCCCTGGTGGCCGCCTACAAGCGGCGACCCGACGCGGCCGAAGAGGCGGTGGTCACCATCGACCCCGAGTCCGGCGAGATCCGCGTCTACGGCCAGGAGCTGGACGAGGAGGGCAACGTCGTCCGGGAGTGGGACGACACCCCGGCTGACTTCGGTCGCATCGCGGCCCAGACCGCCAAGCAGGTGATCCTCCAGCGGATCCGCGAAGTCGAGCGGGACATGAAGTACGAGGAGTACGCCGGCCGGGAGGGCGACATCGTCACCGGCATCGTCCAGCAAACCGACAACCGCTACACCCTCTTGGACCTGGGGAAGGTGGAGGCGCTGCTGCCCCAGGCCGAGCAGGTCTCCTACGAGCGCTACGAGCACGGCGCCCGGCTCAAGGCCTACATCGTGGAGGTCCGCAAGACCACCAAAGGCCCCCAGATTGTGGTCAGCCGCACCCACCCCGGGCTCATCAAGCGCCTGTTCGAGCTGGAGGTCCCCGAGATCTCCTCCGGTGTGGTCGAGCTGAAAGCGGTGGCTCGGGAGCCGGGCCACCGGACCAAGATCGCGGTGTGGTCCAACGACCCAAACGTCGATCCGGTCGGCGCCTGCGTGGGGGCCCGGGGGTCGCGCGTGCGCATGGTGACCAACGAGCTGCGGGGGGAGCGGATCGACGTGGTCCCCTTCTCCGACGACCCGGTGGAGCTGATCCAGAACGCACTGGCCCCGGCCCGGGTCCGAGAGGTGCACCTGGACGAGGCGACCGGCACCGCCACGGTCATCGTGAGCGACTACCAGCTGTCGCTGGCGATCGGCAAGGAGGGCCAGAACGCCCGGCTGGCGGCCCGGCTCACCGGCTGGCGCATCGACATCAAGAGCGAGAGCCAGCTGGAGGAGGAGGCGGCCTACGAGTCCCAGGACTGGGCCGAGGGGGAGTGGGTCGAGGACGAGTCCGGGGAGATGGTCTGGAAACCGGCCGAGGGCGGCGAGGCCATCTCGGCCGAGGCGTGGAGCCAGGCTGCCGAGGAACAGGGTGACCAGGCCGCAGACCCCGCGTCGACCGACGCACCTGCCGACCCCGGATCGGGTGCCGGCGACGGCAGCTGAGCCGGTCCGCACCTGCGTCGGGTGCCGTCGGCGGGCCCCGATCCGCGCGCTGGTCCGGGTGTCGCGTCGCCAGGGTGCCTTGGCGCTAGGCCCCGGCCCCGGCCGCGGGGCATGGCTGTGCGCCGGCTCGCCGGAGTGCTTCGACCGGGCGGCTCGCGGCGGGCGGTTGGGCCGGGCGCTGCGCGACCAGCTGAGCGACCGCGACCTGGTCGGCCTGCAACGGGAGCTGTTCGGCTGACCGGCGGTCGTTCGGCGCCCCCTCGGCGGGGCCGGGGACCGCGAGCCGGCCTCGTGGCCGTGGCCCCGCTGGTCCTCGTCGCGGTCCTGTGGGTGCCCGCGGTGGGGGCGGACGCGGCCGGCGCCGGGCCGGCACCGCCGGCCGTCCCGACCGGCACGCTGCGGATCGCGGCCACCGGCGAGCTGGGCCCGCTCGACACCTGCTGCGCCGAGTACACCGAGACCAGCGCCCTGCTGCGCCTGGTCAGCCGCCAGCTGGTGTCCTTCCGGCCGGCGGCTGCCGGGTCGGCCTTCTCCGGCCCAGTGGGGGACCTGGCCACCGTCGCGGTGAGCCCCGACGGACTGACGTACACCTTCACCATTCGGCGGGGGGCCGACTGGGACGCACCGACCGGGCCCCGCCAGGTGACCTCGACCGACGCACAGCGCGGGATCGAGCGGCTGTGCAACCCGGTGGTGCCGGCCCCCGAGCTCGGGTACTGGACCGGTGTCATCCAGGGGATGGCCGCCTTCTGTCGGGCGTTCGAGACGCTGCGCCTGCCGCCGGACCCCGCCGGTCAGGTCGCGGCGATCGCTGCGTTCCTCGCCACCCACCGGGTCACCGGGATCTCGACCCCGAGCGCCCGCACGGTGGTGTTCCGGCTCCTGCACCCCTCGAGCACCTTCCTCGATGTCCTGGCGCTGCCGATGAGCTCGCCGGTGCCAGTCGAGGCGCTCTCTGCGCTTCCCGGATCACTCGACGAGGCACAGCACCTCATCTCCGACGGCCCCTACACGGTTGCGTCCTCCATTCCCGGGGTCGGCGACACCTTCGTCCCCAACCCGGCGTGGCAGCAGCGGACCGACCCCATCCGCCACCAGTACGTCGCCACAGTGTCGGTCACCGAAGCGGAAGACCCGGCTGCGGTGGTCCAGCAGCTGGCAAGCGGGCAGGCCGACCTCGGGTGGGGCGTGACCGAGGCGGCGGCCCCGGTCGCCGGCCTCCGAGTGCTGGCGCCGTTCTCCGGCGCGATCACCTACCTGGTCTTCAACCTGCGCTCCCGGGCCGACCACGGTGCGCTGGCTCGGGTCGCAGTCAGGCGGGCGCTCCAGTACTGCGTGGACCGGCGCCAGCTGGTCCAGGTGAGCGGCGGCCCCGGGCTCGACCGGCCACTGGACCAGGTCCTGCCGCCCACCGTCTCGGTCGGCTCCCGCCCGCTCCACCCCTTCCCGACACCCCACGGGAACGGTGACCCGGCCCGGTGCCGGTCGATGCTCGCGGCCGCCGGCTACCCCCACGGCCTCACCCTCACGCTCCTCGACGACGGCGACGCCCCGATGCCCGCCCAGGCCTCCGCGCTCGTGGCCGAGATGGCCAACGGTGGGGTCACCCTCCGCCTCGCCGAGCAGCCCAGCTGGGGGGCCGAGGTCGGCGTCTTGGAGAGCCCGGCCGAGCGCAGCCAGTGGGACGTCGCGCTGGCCACCTGGTACCCGGACTGGCCTGGCAACGACGCCGCCAGCTACCTGGGGCCCCTCCTCTGCGGGCGCGGCCCGCTGGCCGGACCCACGAACTACGGCGGCTACGACGACCCGGTGGTCGATCGGGCGGTCAGCGCGGCCGAGGCCGCGGCCAGCGCCCGGCAGGCCGCGGCCGACTGGGAGCGAGCCGACGTCCAGGCGACCGAGCGTGACCCGGCCTGGGTTCCGCTCCTCACCCAGGCGGTCCCCCAGCTCGTCGGGGCCGACGTGGTCCACGCCCGCTACCTGGCGGCCATCGCCGGGGTCGATCCGACCGACCTGTGGATCGAGCCCTCGGCGGCACCGCCGGGGGCGGCCGGAGGTTGACCCCTCCGCCGGCTCGGTAGCCTCGGAGACGACGCCGAGGGCGCGCCCGGCCGGGCCCGGCCTGCTGTTGTGGGACAATGACCTGCGAGCGGCCGGGTCGGCGCACGTGCCGGACGACCTCCGACCCACACCCAGGAAGAACGCGAGAGCGAAGACACCGTTGGCAGCGAAGATCCGCGTGTACGAGCTGGCCCGTGAGCTCGGGCTGACGAACAAAGAGGCGCTCGACCTGTGCCTGTCGCTCGGCATCGGGGTGAAGAGCCACTCGTCGTCGATCGAGGACGCCCAGGCTGACCGGGTCCGGCGCAAGGCCGACGCCGAGGGGCTCCGCCGGCCGGCCGAGGCAGCCGAGGCAGAGGCCCCGGCCCCCCCGCCTCAGCCGGCAGCCCGCCCAACCCCGCCGCCAGCACCCGAGCCCTCCCCGCCCCGGCCCCGGCTGGTCTCGAGCGCACGCCCGGCCCCGGCCCGGCCGTCGCCGCCTCCGGCTCCGGCCGCTCCCCGCCCGGCCGCCGCCGGGCCCCCGCCGACCGCCGACCCCGGGGTGCGACCCGAGCCACGGCCCCGCCCCCCTCGCCCGCCGCTGTCGCCGTCGGGCCGCCCCATCCCGCCGCCGCCGGTGCGCCCGCCGCTGTCGCCGTCGGGCCGCCCCATCCCACCGCCGCCGGGCATGGGGGGACGACGGCCCTCGCCGCCCACCCCGCCGCGGAGCGGGTCGGCCTACGGGTCCCGCACCGGTGGCCGCCCGCCCGGTGGCGGCGCGCCGCGACCGGGGGCCGGGTCGGGCGGACGCCCCGGGGGCGGGTTCCCCCGGCGCTCCGGTCCGGGGGGCCCGGTCGGCGCCCCCCCGACCGGACGGGGAGGGTTCGGACGGGGTGGCCGCCCGCCGCAGCGCCGGACCCGGCGCCGCCGGCGCAACCTGGAGGAGCTCGAGCCCACCCAGCTGACGGCGTACGTGCCGTCCACTGCCCCGGTCCCCGAGGGCGAGATCATCGTCGAGCGGGGCTGCACCGCTCGAGACCTGGGTCCCAAGCTCAACCGCTCGGCCGGGGACGTCATTCGGTTCCTGCTGCTCCAAGGCGAGATGGTGACCGCCACCCAGTCGCTGAGCGACGAGATGATCGAGCTGTTCGCGGCCGAGCTGGGGGCCAACGTCCGCCTGGTTGACCCGGGCGAGGAGGCCGAGGCCGAGCTGCTGGCTCGCTTCTTCGAGGAGGACGACGAGGAGGCCGAGGAGGACCTGCGGCCGCGTCCGCCGGTGATCACGGTCATGGGCCACGTCGACCACGGCAAGACCCTGCTCCTCGACCGGATCCGCCAGACCAACGTGGTCGCCGGCGAGGCCGGCGGGATCACCCAGCACATCGGCGCTTACCAGGTCAACTGGAACGGCCACCTGCTGACCTTCATCGATACCCCAGGCCACGAGGCGTTCACCGCCATGCGGGCCCGGGGGGCCAAGGTCACCGACATCGTGGTCCTGGTGGTGGCGGCCGACGACGGGGTGATGCCGCAGACCGTCGAGGCGATCGACCACGCTCGGGCAGCCGGGGTCCCGATCGTGGTCGCCCTCAACAAGATCGACCGGCCCAACGCCGACCCCGGCCGGGTGCTCCAGCAGATCGCCGACCGGGGCCTGGTCCCGGAGGCCTGGGGCGGCGACACGATCACGGTGGAGATCTCGGCGCTCCAGGGCACCGGCATCGACGACCTGCTCGAGCAGCTGATCCTGTTAGCCGAGGTGGAGGAGTACCGGGCCAGCCCCGAGGGCCGGGCCCGGGGCACGGTGCTCGAGGCCAATCTCGAGACCGGCCGGGGACCGGTCGCGACCGTGATCGTTCAGCGGGGGACCCTGCGGGTCGGCGACGCGGTGGTCGCCGGCTCGGCCTGGGGCAAGGTGAAGGCGCTCATCGACGACCGCGGCGACCAGGTGAAAGAGGCGCTGCCGTCCATGCCGGTCCAGGTGCTGGGCCTCTCCGAACCGCCGCAGGCCGGCGACGAGCTGCGGGCGGCGGCCGACCTGGCCACGGCCCGCACCCTGGCCGAGGCCCGAGCCCAGCGGACCCGGCTCTCCGGACACCTGCCAGCCCCCTCGGCCACTGGGGCCCGGCTGGAGGACCTGTTCGAGCAGATCCAGCGGGGCGAGACGGCGACCCTCAACATCGTGCTCAAGGCGGACGTGCAGGGGTCGCTCGAGGCGGTGACCGAGGGCCTGCGCAAGCTCGAGCGTGACGACGTGAAGCTCAGCTTCGTGCGCCGGGGGGTCGGGGGGATCAGCGAGAACGACATCACCCTGGCCAAGGCGTCCAACGCGACCATCATCGGCTTCAACGTGCGGCCGGACCGGCGGTCGCGGGAGCTGGCGGAGGCCTCCAACGTCGAGATCCGGACCTACGAGGTCATCTACAAGCTGCTCGAGGACATCGAGGCGGCGATGCTGGGCATGCTCGCCCCCACCTACGAGGAGGTGGTGACCGGGGAGGCCGAGGTCCGCCAGATCTTCCGCATCCCGAGGGTCGGGGCGGTGGCCGGGTGCTTCGTGCACCACGGCACCGTTCGGCGGGGTGCCAAGGTCCGTTTCCTGCGGGAGGGGGTCGTCATCTGGCGGGGCACCATCGCCTCGCTCAAGCGTCACAAGGACGACGTGCGGGAGGTCCAGGCCGGCTTCGAGTGCGGGATCGGCCTCTCGGACTTCCAGGACCTGAAGGAGGGCGACGTCATCGAGACCTTCGAGGAGCGCGAGATCCCGAGGGCCTGAGGCCCGGTGCCTGCGATGCCCGAGCGTCGAGGGTCCTTTCCCGGGCGTGTCCCGCCCTTCCCGCGCACTCTGCGGGTCAACGAGGCGCTCCGTCAGGTCCTGGCGGTGGAGATCGAGCGGCTGGCCGACGCCGACGAGCGGCTCCGGCTGGTCACGGTGACCGGCGTGGTCAGCGCGCCAGACCTCACCCAGGCGACGGTGTACCTGGACAGCCTGGGCGAGCCGGCGGCCGAGGCGCTGGCCGAGCGCCGCGTCCAGCTCCAGCGGGCGATCGGGCGGCAGCTGCGGATGAAGCGGACCCCCCGGCTGGGCTTCGCCCCCGACCCGGCGGTGTCGGCGGGTGAGGCGGTCGAAGCAGTCCTGCGGCGCCTGAAGGACCGGCCCGCGGGCCGGTGATCGGGTTCCTGGTCGTCGACAAGGAGGCCGGCTGGACCTCCCACGACGTGGTGGCCCGGTGCCGGCGGGTGCTGGGGGTCCGGCGAGTGGGCCACGCCGGGACCCTGGACCCCGGCGCGACCGGGGTGCTGGTGCTGGGGGTCGGCCCGGCCACCCGGCTGCTGCGCTACCTCAGCAGCTCGGTCAAGGAGTACCGGGCCGAGATGATCCTCGGGGTCAGCACCTCGACCGGCGACGACGAGGGCGAGCCGGTGGCCCGCTTCGACATGGCCGGGGTGACCCCGGCCCAGGTGGAGGCGGCGGCCGCCGCCTTTCGGGGGGAGATTGACCAGCAGGTGCCGATGGTCTCGGCGGTGAAGGTGGGCGGCCAGCGCCTCTACCGGCTGGCCCGCCAGGGGGTGACGGCACCCCGGCCGTCCCGGCGGGTCAGGATCGACCGGCTCGAGGTGGCTCCGTTGCCCGAGCCGGGGACCTACGCGCTGGCGGTCACCTGCTCGGCCGGGACCTATGTCCGGTCGCTGGTCGCCGACCTGGGGGCGGCACTGGGCGGCGGGGCCCACCTCCGCCGGCTCCGCCGGGTGCGGGCCGGGCGGTTCACCGAGGCCGACGCCCGGCCGCTGGCCGAGATCGAGGCGGCCTGGCGGGACGGCCAGCCGGTGCTCCGGTCGCCGCTCGATGGGCTGGAGCTTCCGAGCGCGCCGGTACCGCTCGAGCTGTGCCCGTCGGTGCGGGCCGGACGGGCAGTGGCGGTCGAGGCCTGGGGAGACCTGCCGCCGGGCCCGGTGGCCCTGGTCGACCCGGCGGGCGCACTGCTGGCGGTGTACGAGCGGGCCGAGGGCCAGCCGCTGGCCCGACCGGCGGTGGTGCTCGGCCCGGGCTGAGCCCGCTCCGGCGCTCCTCAGGAGCTTCGCCAAGACCGTCTATGGTGCCAGCGATGGAGGTGGTTGCTCCGGACAGCTGCGCGCCCAGTCCCGGCGGTGCCGCGGTCACCGTGGGCGCCTACGACGGCGTGCACCTCGGGCATCGCCACGTGATCGGCCGGCTGCGCGACCTCGCGGCTGCCCGGGGCTTAGAGACCGTGGTGGTCACCTTCGACCCCCATCCGGCCTCGGTGGTGCGGCCCGAGTCGGCCCCCACCACCTTGACCGACCTCGAGCAGAAGTTGGAGCTGCTGGCGGCGTGCGGCGTCGACCGCACCCTGGTGGTGCCGTTCGACCGGGCCCGCTCGGAGGAGTCGGCCGAGCACTTCGTCGAGGCGGTGCTGGTGGGCGCGCTGGGCGCCCGGCTGGTGGTGGTGGGCCGGGACTTCCACTTCGGCCATGGCCGCAAAGGGGACGTGGCGCTGCTCTCGGCCATGGGCGCCGAGGCCGGGTTCGAGGTGGTGTCGGTGCGTCTGGTCGGTGCCGACTCCGGCCCGCCGATCTCTTCGACCCGGATCCGCCGGTGTATCGCCGAAGGTGACGTCGCCGCTGCGGCGGCCATGCTCGGCCGGGCGCACCAGGTCCGGGGCACCGTGCGCCACGGGGCTGGCCGGGGGGCTCGGCTGCTCGGCTTCCCGACCGCCAACGTTGGGGTGGGCCGGCAGATCGCGCTTCCCGCCCCCGGCGTCTACGGCGGCCGGTTCTCCTGGCGGGCGGCCAGCGACCACCCGGCGGCGATCTCTGTCGGCCAGCCTCCCACCTTCGAGGCCACCGGCGACGGGTCGCCCCTGGTCGAGGCGTACTTGCTCGACTTTGAGGGCGACCTGTACGGCGAGGCCGCCCGGGTGAGCTTTGAGGCCTGGATCCGGCCCCAGCGCGCCTACGACGACCTCGGGGCACTGGTGGCCCAGATGCGGGCGGACGTCGAGGCGGTCCGGGCCGCCCTGGCCTGAGCTGGCCCGCTCGCTGGTCGGCACTGGGGAACGGGACTGCTGCGCATCGAGCGCCTTCTCCGGGGCTCCCGTGACCCGTCGGCGCCACCATCGCAGACGGTGGGCCGCCGGCGGGCGTACCCCTCACGGCCAGAGTGCCCCGGCACCCGCTCGGGCGCTCGGGCGTCGACCTGCTAAAGTTGCGGTCTGGAGCGGGCTGTGCTGGCCCGCACCGTTGCGTGCCACCGGGCACGCGGCCGGCCCCTGGCGACGGCTCCTCTTGAGCCGGTCCCGGGAGCCGTACCCAGACAGCGTGGTGGTTCTCCTGCATGCCTGACAGAGCGGCGATCATCGAAGAGCACCGCCGGCACCCCACCGACACCGGGTCGCCGGAGGTGCAGGTGGCCTTGCTCACGGACCGCATCGCGCAGCTGACCGAGCACCTGCGGGTCCACCCCGGGGACCACCACACCCGGCGGGGGCTCATGAAGCTGATCGGTCGACGGAGGCGGCTGCTCGACTACGTCGCCCGCAACGACGTCGAGCGGTACCGAGCGCTCATCGGGCGGCTGGGAATCCGCCGGTAACAACAGACCTTCCGCCCGGCCCTGTGGCCGGGCGGTTGCATACCAGACGGGCACCGCCCCAGGTCGGCTGCCAGTCGCCGATCACTTCGGCCGACGGCCGCGAGGTGATCGACCACTGGGAACCGACACGGGGCAGCCCCTGAGTTCAAGGAGCGACATGGCCGAGGCCATCTCCGTGTCGGCGCCGATCACCGGTACCGACCGCCACCTGTCCTTCGAGGCCGGCAAGCTGGCCCAGCTGGCCGACGGTGCCGTGGTGGGGCGCATCGGGGACACCATCGTGCTCGCCACCGCGACCGCGGCGCGCAGCGTTCGGGAGGGCACCGACTTCTTCCCGCTCACCGTCGACATCGAGGAGCGGGCCTATGCCGCCGGCAAGATCCCCGGCTCCTTCTTCCGCCGGGAGGGCCGGGCCACCGACCAGGCCATCTTGACCTGCCGGCTCATCGACCGGCCGCTTCGCCCGTCGTTCCCCAAGGGGTTCCGCAACGAGGTCCACGTGGTGGGAACGGTCTTCGGTGCCGACCAGCAGAACCCCCACGACGTGGTGGCGATCAATGCCGCGTCGTGCGCGCTCATGATCTCAGGGATCCCCTTCGAAGGTCCGATCGGCGCCGTCCGCATCGCCTACTCGGTCGAGGGGGACTGGATCCCCCACCCGACCTTCCAACAGGGAGACGAGTCGACCTTCGAGCTGGTGGTGGCCGGGCGGGCCCTGAGTCAGGACGCCGACGCCGAGATCGCGATCATGATGGTCGAAGCCGGGGGGACCGAGCGCTCCTTCGAGTACTACGCCCAGGGCGCGCCCAAGGTGACCGAAGCGGTCCTGGCCGAGGGGCTGGAGGCCTCCAAGCTGTGGATCCGAGAGTCCATCAACCTCCAGCGGCAGCTGGTGGCGGCCTTCGAGGCGGCCCGAGGGCCGATCCAGCCGATTGCGTTCACCACCTTCACCGATTACGGCGACGACGTCTGGTCCCGGGTCGTGGAGGTGGGGACCGGGCCGCTGTCGGAGGCCAACCGGGTGACCGCGAAGGCCGCCCGCAACCAGGCCGTCGACGAGGCCACCGCGTCGGTGCTGGGCGCCCTGGCCGACGAGTTTGCCGGGCGGGAGGGCGAGGTGAAAGCAGCCGTGCGGGCCCTCACCAAGCAACTGGTCCGCCAGCGGATCATCGAAGAGGGAATCCGCATCGATGGCCGCCGCACGACCGAGATCCGGCCCCTGTCGGTCGAGCTCGACCTGTTTCCCACCGCCCACGGCTCGGCCCTCTTCCAGCGGGGCGAGACCCAGGTGGTCAATGTGACCACGCTCGGGATGCCACGCATGAACCAGCTCCTCGACACCATCTCGCCGGACGACTCCAAGCGCTACATGCACCACTACAACTTCCCGCCGTACTCGACCGGGGAGGCCGGACAGATGCGCGGACCCCGCCGGCGGGAGATCGGCCACGGGTTGCTGGCCGAGCGGGCCCTGCTGCCGGTGATCCCGAGCGAAGAGGAGTTCCCCTACACCCTGCGGCTGGTGTCCGACGTGCTGGCCTCCAACGGCTCCACCTCCATGGCCTCGGTCTGCGGCTCCACCCTGTCGCTCATGGCGGCCGGGGTGCCTATCGCCGCCCCGGTGGCCGGGATCGCCATGGGCCTGGTCCACGAGCAGGGCCGCTACGTGACGTTGACTGACATCTTGGGAGCCGAGGACGCGTTCGGCGACATGGACTTCAAGGTGGCCGGGACCGCCGACGCGGTGACCGCCCTGCAGCTGGACACCAAGATCGACGGCCTGCCAGCCGAGGTGCTGGCCACCGCGCTCGAGCAGGCCAAGGAGGCGCGGCTCCAGATCCTGGCGGTGATGGAAGCGGCCATCGCCGAGCCCCGGCCCCAGGTTGCCGAGAGCGCACCCAAGATCGTGTCGATGGAGATCCCGATCGACAAGATCGGGGAGGTCATCGGGCCGAAGGGCAAGGTGATCAACACCCTCCAGCAGGAGACCGGGGCCGACATCACCGTCGACGATGACGGGATGGTCGGCACCGTGACCATCGGGGCCAAGGACGCCCGGGCGGTGGCCGAGGCCCAGCGCCGGATCTCGCTCATCCTCGACCCGCCGACCGCCGAGATCGGCGCGGTCTACAGCGGCAAGGTGGTGAACCTGACCAAGTTCGGTGCCTTCGTCAACGTCCTGCCGGGGCGGGACGGGCTGCTGCACATCTCCAAGCTCTCGCCCCTGGCCGGCGGCCGCCGGGTGGGGTCGGTCGAGGAGGTCCTGAGCCTCGGCCAGTCGATCGAGGTCCGGGTGGACGACATCGACCAGCAGGGGAAGGTGTCGCTGTCGTTGGCCAGCGCCCCGCCCCCCGAGCGAGACGAGGGCGAGCCGACGGCCTCGGGCAGCCGGCCGGCCAACGGCAGCTCGACCTTCGCCTCCTTTGAGGAGGCCTTCGAGGCCGAGCTGGTGGCCGAGCTCGGCGACCTCGGCCCAGGGTCCGCCCCCGCCGGCGACGGCCGGACCGGCGAGCGGCGCCGTTCCCGGTCCCGCCGGCGTTGAGCGGCCGGCGGGCCGACGCTCCCGCCACCTCGGTCGAGACCCTGCCCTGCGGGCTCCGCCTGGTCACCGAGGCGATGTCCGAGGTCCACTCGGTGGCCATCGGCTTCTGGGTGGGCAGCGGCTCACGCGACGAGCCGGAGCAGGTTGCCGGGGCGTCTCACTTCCTCGAGCATCTCTTGTTCAAGGGCACTCCCCAGCTGAGTGCAGCCGCGATCGCCGAGGCCCTCGACGAGGTCGGCGGTGACTGCAACGCCTATACGACCAAGGAGTACACGACCTTCTTCGTCCGCCTGCTGGCCGAGCACCTCTCGCTCGGCTTGGACATCCTGAGCCAGATCATGTGGGACCCGGCCCTGCGGCCGGCCGACCTCGAGTCCGAGCGGACGGTCATCCAAGACGAGATCCGAATGCACGCCGACGAGCCCGCCGACTTGGTGGTCGAGCGATGCCTGGCCGGGCTGTTCCCGGGCCACCCGTTGGGCCGGGACGCCTTGGGGACCGCGCAGAGCGTGGGGGCCATCACCACCGACGACGTCCGGGGGTTCTTCGCCCAGCACTACCGGCCCGGGAACATGGTGGTGTCCGTGGCTGGCCGGCTGCGCCATGAGGAGGTGGCGGCGGCGGTCCAAGCGCGCTTCGCCGGCCCGCCGGGCGGCGGCCCCCCGGAGCGGCGACGGCCCGAGGACCGAAGCGAGCCGGTGGTGGTGGTGTCCCGGCCCACTGAGCAAGCCCACCTGGCCCTGGGCATGCGCTGCATCGCCCGGGCCGACGAGGACCGGTGGGCGTTCTCGGTCCTCAACCAGGTGCTGGGGGGCGGGATGTCCTCCCGGCTGTTCCAAAAGGTCCGGGAGCAGCGAGGGCTGGCCTACTCGATCGGGTCGGAGCGGCTGGCCTTCGAGGATGCTGGCTCGCTGTGCGTGGTGGCCGGCACCGCGCCGGAGCGGGCCGAAGAGGTCCTGTCCATCGTGGCCGGCGAGCTCGGGACGTTGGCCGCCGACGGGGTGAGCGAGCGGGAGCTGGCGGTCGCCAAAGGGAACCTCCGGGCCGAGGTCCTGCTGGCCATCGAGGACTCGGGGGCCCGGATGAGTCGGGTCGGCTCGGCCCTCCTGCTGCACGGCGAGGTGAAGACCGTCGAAGAGATCCTCGGTCTCATCGAGTCGGTCGGACGCGACGACGTCCGACGGGCGGCGCAGCGGCTGGCCGGCGAGCCGCGGACCCTGGCTGTGGTCGGCCCCTTCGGCCAGGGTGATTTCGACCACGTCGTGAGCGGGCTGGCCGCCCACCTGGCCTAGGTCCACCCAGTGACCGCGGTCGCCCCGACGGCCGGCGCGGCCGCATCCTGGGCCCGGGTCCGGGCGCTCGCCCGCTCGCCGGACGCCTGGCCGGTGGCGGTGCTCGTTGGCGTCCCGGTGGTCGCCTTCGTCGTGCCGGCGGCCCTCGGGTACCCGGCCATCAGCTACGACAACCTGCTCCAGAACTTCCCGCTGCGGGTGCTCTCGGGTCAGCTGCTGGCGGCCGGCCACCTCCCGCTGTGGAACCCGACCATCTGGTCAGGCTCGCCATTGCTGGCCGGGCTCAACGCCGGCTCCTTCTACCCCGGGACCCTGCTGTTCGCGGTCCTGCCGGCGGTGGGGGCCTGGGTGCTCAACCTGCTCGCGCTCTACTGGGCGGCCGGGGTGGGGTTCTACGCGCTGGCTCGCCAGTACGGGTTGCGCCCGCTGGCGTGTTTCCTCTCGGCGCTCACCTACCAGGTCGGCGGGGCCATGACCGGCCAGCTGGTCCACCTGGGGATCGTCCAGGGGATGGGGTGGATGCCGCTCATGGTGCTGGCCGTGCTCCGACTGTCCTGGGCGGTGCTGGGCACCGGGCCCAGCCCCGAGTACCGCCGCCGGCCAGCCGCGGTCAGCTCCCCGTGGCCCTGGGTGGCGCTGTTGGCCGGGGTCATGGGGTTGAACCTGCTGACTGGCGAACCTCGGAGCATGGCCGAGACCGAGATCGTGGGCTCGGTCTTGGTGGCCTGGTTGGCCCTGCGCGGCTACCCCGGGGACACGGTCACCCCACAGCGCCGCTGTGCGCTGGTTGGCTACGCCGCCCTGGCCGCGCTGTGGGCGGTGGCCCTCGGGGCGGCCGAGCTGTTGCCCGGCCGCTCGTTCATCCTCGCCTCCCAGCGGGCCACCGAGAGCTACACCTTCTTCGGGCTGGGCTCCCTGCGCCCGTCGTGGACCATCCTCATGCTGGTCCAGAACCTCTTCGGCGGCAACGGGGTGTTCGGCCAGCCCGCCTTCTCGAACACCTACAACCTGCCCGAGGTCACGGGCTACGTGGGCCTGCTCCCGCTGGCCGCCTTCCTCGTGCTCGTGGTGCGCGGGGTCGGGCGGCGGGCCGACCCCCGGGCCCGGGACTGGCGGCCGTGGCTGTTCCTGGCCCCCCTCGGCCTGCTGCTCGCCTGGGGGACCTTCACCCCGCTCGGCCACGTCTTCGCCGAGATCCCCTTTTACAACAAGGTCCGCTTGGACAGCCGGAACCTGCAGATCGTGGACCTCGCGCTGGCGATGGTGTTCGCGTTCTGGCTGGAGCTGTTCTTGTCCGGGGAGTGGCGGGAGCGGGCCGACCGGCCGTTGCGCTGGCTGCGGGAGGTGGCGGTCCCGGCCGCCTTCCCGCTGGCCGGGCTGGCCGCCGCACTGAGCATGCTGTGGTTCCCGGTCACCGTCCTCACCGCCCTGGGGGCCCTGCCGACCGACCCCAACGGCCGCCGGCCGTGGATGGCGGCCCAGGCGGCGGTGGCCGTCGGGGCCCTGGCGGTGGTGGTGGCCTGGCGCCGGAGCCCGCCGGCGCTGGCCCGTCGGCTCCTGGTGGCAGTGGTGGTGGCCGACCTCGGCCTGTTCAACCTGGCCTGCTCGACCGGCATGTGGGCCGGGGGCCAACCCGAGCCGACCCGAGCCGAGGGCGCGGCTGCCCTCGGCGCCGCCGGCCGCTTCGCGATCGTCGGCGTCCCCAGCATCACCCAGCTCAGCTCGATCTCGGAGCCCGACCTCAACGCGCTGACCGGGCTCGACAGCGTCCAGGGCTACGGCTCGATCCTGAGCGGCACCTACGACCAGGTCACCGGGACCCACTTCATGTCGACGATGGACCCGTGCGCGCTCGCCCGGGGAGTGTTCGTCCCCCTCCGCCTGGCCACCGTCCTGGTCCTGCCCGGCTCCCTGGTCCAGCGTCTGGCCCCCGGCCAGGCGCCCGGCCCCCCGCCGCGCTGTCCGGGCGCGGCGCCGGCGGGCACCGCCAGCAGCCGCACCTTCTACCTCGGCAGCCAGGTCACCGTGACCAGCGCGTTCTTGGCCTCGGCCCGCCCCCCAGCCGACGCGCCGCTGGTGGGGGTGGTCGGTCCGAGCGGTCGCCTCGGGTACCCGGGTCAGTCGGCGCGCCGCCGGCCGGGCGGCTGGGAGGTGCGCTTCGACGGTGCCCAGCGGGCCCAGGCGATCGTGGTCCGCGGACCGGGCGGCCGGGCCTGGAGCGAGGCCTCGACGCTGACCACGCTCGGCGGGGGGCGCGACGAGCTGGACGGCCCCTTCCAACAGGCCTTCGGCCAGCCATCCTGGCACCAGCGGGGCTTCTGGGAGGACTACGCCCGGTTCGAGACCGACCGGTTGGGGCCGACGGTGGCGGTGGTGGGGGTCCCCGGCGCTCGGGCCACCCGGCTCGCGCTCGGGCCCGAGGGGGAGGAGACCGACGCGGTGGTCACCCCCCGGCCGGCGCTGGTGGTCCGCTCCGAGGCCTACCTGGCCGGCTGGGAGGTCCGGGCCACGCCGATCGGCGGCGGCCGCACGGTGCGCTTGCCGGTGGTCCGGGTCGGACTGATCCAGGGGGTTCGGGTCCCGGCTGGGCGGTGGCGGCTCACCTTCACCTACTGGCCCTCCGGGCTCACCCTGGGCGGGGTGGCCTCGGCCGTCGGGGTGGCGGCGCTGCTGGGGGTGGTCGCCTGGCGGCTCGTCAGACGGCGCCGTCTGGGTCCGTCCGGGCGGTCTGCTGCCCGCTAGGGTCGGGCAATGCTCCGGGTTGGCGTGGTCGGTGCCGCCGGCCGGATGGGCCGCACCGTGCTCGAGGCCGTCCAGGAGGCCCCGGACCTCGAGCTGGTGTGCGCGATCGACCCGGCTGCGGCCGGAGAGGACCTCTCCGAGCTGCTGGACGGCCCCTCGCCCCACCTGGCGGTGGCCGACGGTCTCGACGCCCTCCTCAGCTCGTCGGCCGACGTCGCGGTCGAATTCGCCTCCCCGGCCGGCGTCGGCGAGCGGCTGGAGTGGTACGCGTCCAACGGGGTCCACGCGGTGGTGGGGACCACCGGCATCCCGCCGGCCGTGCTGCGTCGGGCCGAGGCGTTGTTCGCCCGCTCGGCCGCCAACGCAGTGGTCGCGCCGAACTTCGCGCTAGGAGCGGCCCTGCTGGTCCGGTTCTGCGAGCTGGCGGCCCCGGTCATGGACGGGGTGGAGATCGTCGAGCTCCACCACGACCAGAAAGTCGACGCCCCGTCGGGCACCGCGCTGTACACCGCCGAGCGAATCGTTGCTGCCCGAGAGGCCGGAGGCGCCGGTCCGTTTGCCCCCGACCCGACCTCGGCGCTCGCCCTGGAGGGCGCGCGGGGCGGCGCCGGCCCCGGTGGGATCCGGGTCCACGCCGTCCGGCTGCCGGGCCTGGTCGCGCACCAGGAGGTGGTGTTCGGGGCGGCTGGCCAGGCCCTCACCATCCGCCACGACTCCTTCGACCGGCGCTCCTTCATGCCCGGCGTGCTCCTCGCCGTCCGCTCGGTGGCCGGCCGCCCGGGGCTGACCGTGGGCCTGCTGGCCCTGCTCGAGCGCTGAGCTGGGTGGTGCTGCCGGCCCCGACCCGCCAGCGCATCCTGGAGGCGGCCTACGCCTGCGTCGCTCGGTGGGGACTGTCCAAGACCTCCATCGAGGACGTGAGCAAGGAGGCAGGGCTCTCTCGGTCCACCCTCTACCGCTACTTCCCCGGCGGCCGGGAGGAGCTGATCGCGGCGGTGGTCGGCTGGGAGTACGACCGGTTCTTCGCTCGCCTCTACGACGCGGTCCACGACGCGACCACCCTGGAGGAGGTGCTCGAGCGAGGACTCCCACTGGCCCACAAGGCCATCGTCGACCACGAGGTCCTCCAGCGGGTCCTCGAAACCGAGCCCGAGCTCCTCCTGCCGGCCATCACCGTGCGAGCCGAGGGCACGATCGCCCTGGTGGCCGAGTTCCTCCGTCCGTACCTGGAGCGGCACCGTCTGGCTCGGGAGGTCGACATCGAGACTGCGGCCGACTTCTTGGCCCGCATGGTGCTTTCGTACATGACTGCCCCTGGTCGCTGGGACCTGGAGGACCCCGAGCAGGTGGCTCGGTTGGTGCGGGCCGAGCTGCTGGGCGGGATCGCGCCGCCTGACTGAGCCATCCCACCGGACGGCTGGCGCCACCTGGATAATTGTCGATCGATGGCTCGACCGGCCGCGCCTGCGTCCCGTCCGCCCGGGCGCCTGGTGCCCGGGCGGGTGGCTTGGGGTGCCCTCGGCGGCTCGGCGGTGCTGGCGGTGGCGACGGTGGCGGGAGACCCGCCCGACCTCCGCCCGGCGCTGGTCGCCGCCGGCTGCGTCGCGGCGCTGGTGGCCATGGCGGTGGGGATCCGCCGCAACGCCCCACCCCGGCGGGGTCCATTCGAGGTCCTCCTGATCGGCGCCGCGGCCCTGGCTGCCGGCGGGTTCCTCCGCTTGGCCGAGCACGCCCAGGGGGTCCTGGGGCTGCGGCGACCCCTGGCCGGCGACGTCGTGGTCCTGGCCGGCTGGGTCCTGGTGGCCTTCGCGGTCACGGTCTTGGCCCGCGCCCCGTACCCCAACGGCCGGGCCAACCTCGACACGGTGTTGGACGGCGCCGTGGCCGGGGTGGGCGCGTACGCCCTGCTGTGGCTGACCGTGGTGGGTCCGGCCGTGTTCGGCCGACCGGCCGACGGGACCGAGCAGGCGGTCCTGGCGGTGCCACCCGCCTTGGCGATCGACGCGCTGGCGGTCGCGCTGGTCGGCATCTTGGCTCGTGCGCCGCGCACCCCGGCCGCCCGGGCACTCACTGCGGCCACCGCCCTGTTGGCTGCGGCCAGCGCGCTCGACCTCGTCGCCCAGGTGGGGCGGGCGGCCGTCCCGGGGGCCCTCCTGAGCGTGCTCGACCTGGTAGGGGCCGGCTGCCTGGCGGCGGCCTTCCTGCACCCGACGGTCCGGCGCCTGTTCGGGGGTCGGCCGCCAGCCGGGGAGCGACCAGAGCCCGGGGTCCGCCTGGGGGTGGTCGTGCTGGTGCCGGCGGCCCTGGCCGTCGCCGGCCTGGCCGATCCGGGACGGCCCGGCGGCGCCGAGGCGGTCCTGGTCGGCGCGGCGGCCCTGGCCGGGTGCCTCGGAGCGTGGCGGGTCGGGCGAGCGACCCGCAGCGCGGTGCTGCGGGAGGCCCGGCTGGCCCACCAGGTCACCCACGATCCGCTGACCGGGCTGGGGAACCGGACCGCGGCCGAGCAGGCGATCACCGCTGCCTTGGGTGCTGCCGCCCGGGCCGGCGAGCAGGTGGCGGTGGTGTTCTTGGATCTCGACCGGTTCAAGCTGGTCAACGAGTCCCATGGCTACAGCGTCGGGGACCGGCTCTTGGTCGAGGTGGGGGAGCGGCTCACCCGGGCGTTCGGCCGTCGGGCGCTGGTGGCCCGGGTCGGCGGGGACGAGTTCGCGGTGGTGGTCTTCCCGGTCCACGGCCCCCTGGGGGCGGCGCGGGAGGCCGAGCTCGCCCATGGGGTGTTGGCTGCACCCTTCCCGCTGTACGGGACCGAGCTCGCCGTCTCGGCCAGCGTCGGGGTGGCGGTGGGGTCGGGGACCGAAGGAGACACGGACGCCGAGAGCCTGCTGCGGGATGCCGACACCGCCATGTACCAGGCCAAGGAGTCCGGCCGGGACATGGTGGTCCGGTTCGACCCCTCGATGCGTGACCGGATCGCCGACCGCCTCGCCCTGGAGCACGACCTGCGCCAGGCAGTCGAGCGGGACGAGTTGCGCCTGGCGTTCCAGCCGATCGTGACCCTGGGAGAGGGGCCGCCGACCGTCGCCGGTTTGGAAGCCCTCCTTCGCTGGGAGCGCCCCACTCGCGGGCTCGTGCCAGCGTCGGCATTCATCGAGTGCGCCGAGGCAGCCGGCCTGCTCACCGAGATCGGGGATTGGGTGGTCCGAGAGGCGGCGGCCCGCCTGGTTGGCTGGCGGGAGGTCCCCGGCGCCGAGGGCTTGTTCGTCTCGGTCAACGTGTCCGCCCTGCACCTGAAGAGCCACACCCTGTTGGCCAGAGTGCGTCGGGTCTTGGCCGAGACCGGCCTCGCCCCCGACGCGCTCTGCCTCGAGCTGGCCGAGTCGACCCTCATGGACCGGCCAGCCGACGGGGTGGCCTTGGTGGTCGGGCTCCGGGAGCTGGGGGTGCGCATCGCGGTGGACGACTTCGGCCACGGCTACGGCTCGCTCGCCTCCTTGCGCCAGTTCCCGGTGGACTACGTGAAGATCGATCGCCGTCTGGTGGAGCCCCTGGTTGATGGGGACGCCCCCGAGGCCACTCTGGTTGCCGCGATCGTGGCCATGGCCCGGGCCATCGACGCGGTGACGGTGGCCGAGGGGGTGGAGCACGAGCGCCAGGAGCAGGTGCTCCGGGAGCTCGGGTGCGACCTGGCTCAGGGGTTCTTGTATGCCCGCCCGGTCCCCGACGACGAGGTGGTGCCGACCCTGCGGGCCATCTCGCCCCGCCAGGGGCTGCGGCTGGTCACCGGAGATGGAGGCGCAGGTCGGCCAGCGCGCTGACCTCGGCTGCGAGCTCGGCCGCTCGGTCCCAGTCGGGCGGCCGCACCGCCGGTTCCAGCCCGGTGCCCTCGACCATGATCCGCTGCAGGACCCGGTCCCGCTGGGCCAGCCGTCGGTGCCACTCGCCGAGGTGCATCCAGGCCGGCAGGCTGGCCGGGGAGTCGAGGTACGGGCGGGGCTCGACCCCCTCGAACTCGTGGAACGGCCGGTGGAGCTTCCACTGGAGCATCCGCAGCACCGGCACGTGCAGGATGGTCAAGGCCCACGGGAAGCCGAGCCGGGCACCGAGCACCGAGACGGCTTGGCACAGCGCCATGGTCACCAGCCCCGAGAAGGCGGCGGTCCGGTACTCGGGCCCGATCGCCATGGCAGCCACGTCCCAGGTGTGGTTGGGGTCGTAGTCGAAGCCGCACGCCGCGAACAGCCGGTCGGCGTCGATCGAGAAGGCGGGGCCGAGATCGTTGCAGGTCTTGAGCCCGGCTCGCGACGGCAGGACCAGCCGGACCATGCCGGCTGGCAACCGCCGGTGGTGGTCGAGCACGCACAGCAGGAGGCTGGCGTGGTCGTAGGGGGCGAAGGCCTCGGCCGCCGTCGGGCCGCCGGGCGCCTCGGCCAGCACCCGGGCCTCCAAAGACCGGGCCAAGGCCGCCTCGGGCGCTCCCGGCCCCAGGGCGTAGACCCCGAGCGGCTCGGGGGCACCAGCGGCCAGCTGGGCAGCCAGCGACCGCAGCCCCTCGGGGTCCGGCTCGGCCCCGCTGCCGGCCGGTGCGATGCTGTCGACCCGGTTCGGGCGCACCCGTGCCATCGAGCCCACCACGCTAGTGGTCTCCCGGTCCCAGCTGGTGGTTCCCCCTGGTCCTCACGCCACGGCGCGTTGACAATGAGACGAATTTCGCCCTATCGTCTCAGTCATGGTGGGGGTGATCGGGATCGAGCGACCGGCGGTGGCGGCGTCCCGGCCCCTGCGACGCCTGGGGACCAGCGACCGCTCCTCGCAACGCATCCGGATCATCGACGCCGCCCTGGCGTCCATGGCCCGCACCGGCCGGTTCCGCACCAGCCTCGACGACCTCGCCGCCAGTGCCGGGGTCTCCCGGGCCACCGTCTACCGCCTCTTCCCCGGTGGGCGCGAGGAGGTGCTGGCGGCCATCGTGGACACCGAGGTGGCCCGGCTCTTCTCGGAGCTGGCGGTGGCGATGGGGGAGGCCGCCGACCTGGAGGCCGCGCTGGTGGCCGGGATCGTGACCGCCGCCCGCCGGCTCCGGGGCCACGCGGCCCTGGCAGCGGTGGCGGCCACCGAGCCCGGCCTGGTGCTCTCCCAGCTCTGTTTCGGCCGGTTCGACCGGGTGCTGGCGGTGGCCTCGGAGTTCGCCGCCCCCTTCTTGGCCCGGTGGCTCGAGCCCGACCAGGCGGCCCGGGCCGCCGAGTGGGCCACCCGCATCGTCGTCAGCTACCTCCTCACCCCGGGCCGTGGCCTCCTCGAGGTGACCGACCCCGACGACGTGGCGGCGCTGGTCGGACGCTACGTGGTCCCGGGTGTCCTGGCACTGCATCCGCCCGGCCCAGGGAGGGCAGGACCCCAGCGGGCCCGGCAGTCCCACAAGGAGGCGACCGAGTCATGACCAACGAGACCAAGACCAACGAGACAACGGAGGGAGCCATGGGCACCGACGCCAACGGCACCGAGCAGGTGGTGATGCGCAGCACCGAGGAGATCATCGGCCGGGCCGACGTGAACGACCTGACCGCCATCTTGTCGCTGGTCGGCCGGGAGGAGCCGAGTGGCTACCACCGGGTGAAGGACAACTGCGAGGCCGAGTTCACCTGGAACTACGAGAAGGGCCGGCTCGAGAAGCTGGACAAGCTCTACGAGAAGGCCAAGACCGCCCAGTGGAACGCCCGCACCGACCTCCCCTGGGACACGCCGGTCGACCAGGAGGCGACCCTCATGGCCAACTTCGCCACCAACCCCGAGCAGATGGGCTGGGACGAGGCGATGCTGGAGGGCACCTCCCTGGCCAAGTGGGGCCCGAAGGAGTGGCTCCAGTTCGGGATCGAGAGCCAGAACTGGACCCTCAGCCAGTTCATGCACGGCGAGCAGGGGGCCCTGCTGTGCACGGCCAAGATCGTCGAGACCGTCCCGTGGATCGACGCCAAGTACTACGCCGCCACCCAGGTGGTTGACGAAGCCCGCCACGTCGAGGTGTTCTCCCGATACCTGGACGAGAAGATGTCGGGCCACTACCCGATGAATGCCCACCTGGGCCTGCTGCTCGACGACATCATCGCCGACTCCCGCTGGGACATGACCTACCTGGGCATGCAGATCATGGTGGAGGGCCTGGCCCTGGCGGCCTTCGGCTTCATGCACCAGATCTCCGAGGAGCCGCTGCTCAAGCAGATCCTGCGCTACGTGATGGCCGACGAAGCCCGCCACGTGGCCTTCGGGGTGCTGAGCCTCCAGGAGCTCTACTCGCAGCTGTCGGCAGCCGAGCTGCGGGAGCGCCAGGAGTTCGCCTTCGAAGCCGCGGTGCGGATGCGGGACCGTCTGCGCTCCCAGGAGGTGTGGGAGCGGATGGGCGTCCCGTGGGAGGACGTCGTCACCATCGCGCGCCGGGAGGACCCCTCCAAGGACGACTTCCAGATCCTGCTGTTCTCCCGGATCGTGCCCAACCTGCGCAAGCTCGGCCTGCTCGATGCCGCCGACGGCTGGCTCCGGCAGAAGTTCACCCAGATGGGGGTCATCGAGTTCGAGAACCTGAGCGACTCGACCGAGGACCAGGACGCGTTCGCCGACGGCTCGCCGGTGGCGCGGGGCGTGGCCTGAGGCAGCGGCGCCCCGGTCCGCTACCGGGGCGCCCGCCACTGCCGCTGGTACCCTGAGCCCGATGGAACCGGAGCACCGTGGCCGCTTCGGCGCCCTGCTCACCGCGATGGTGACCCCGTTTGACCGCGACGGCGAGCTGGACCCGGAGGGTGCGCAGCACCTGGCCCGGTGGCTGGTCGATCACGGCAGCCAGGGCCTGGTGGTGTCGGGGACGACCGGCGAGGCCCCCACGTTGAGCGACCGGGAGAAGTTCACCCTCTGGCGGGCGGTCAGGGAGGCCGTCGAGGTCCCGGTGGTGGCCGGTGCCGGCACCAACGACACCGCCCACTCGGTGCAGCTCGCCCGCAAGGCCGCCAAGGCCGGGGTCGACGGGCTGCTGATCGTCACCCCGTACTACAGCCGTCCGTCCCAGGCCGGCGTGCGGCGCCACTTCGAGGCGGTGGCGGCGGCGACCGACCTGCCGGTCATGGTCTACGACATCCCGGTCCGCACCGGCCGGGCCATCGCCCTCGAGACCCTGGTCGAACTGGCCTGCTCGGTCGAGACCGTGGTCGCAGTGAAGGACTCGACCAAGGACCTGGCCAGGGCCGCTCGCCTGGACGCCCTCACCCCGGCCCGCTTCGAGGTCTACTGCGGCGACGACGATCTGGCGTTGCCCATGCTGGCGGTCGGGGCGGTGGGGGTGGTCAGCGTGGCCGCCCACTGGGCCGGCCGGGAGATGGCCGAGATGCTGGCCGCGTTCAGAAAGGGCGACCTGAGCGGGGCCCGGGCGGTGTTGGCTCGCCTGCTCGAGTCCTTTGCCTTCGAGTCGACCGAGGCGTTTCCCAACCCCCTCCCGGCCAAGGCCGCATGCCGTGCCCTGGGGCTGGCGGTCGGGCAGTGCCGGGACCCCCTCGGCCCGGCCCCTGCCGCCCTGGACGAAGCCGCCCGGGGCGTGCTCGAACGGCTGGGCATCCCGGTTGCCTGAGGGGGCATCCACGGCAGGCCCGGCGCGCCGCCGGTCCCGGGCGCGCCGGCCGGCTGCTCGCCCCCGGCCGGTCCGCCTGGTGTTCTTGGGCGGGTTGGGCGAGATCGGTCGCAACTGCGCCTGCCTGGAGGTCGACGGGCGGATCCTGGTCATCGACTGCGGGATCATGTTCCCCGAGCCCGACATGCCGGGGATCGACTTGGTCCTGCCCGACTTCTCCTACCTGATCGACAACGCCGAACGGGTCGAGGGGATCGTCCTCACCCACGGCCACGAAGATCACACTGGCGGCCTCGCCTTCGTGCTGCGCCACCTGTCGGTCCCCATCTACGGCTCCGAGCTGACGGTCGGCCTGGCCAGCAACCGCATTCGGGAGGCCGGGCTGCTCGAGCGGACCACCCTGGTGCCGGTGGCCGACGGCGAACGCCGACGGATCGGTCCCTGCGAGGTCGAGTTCATCCCGGTCACCCACTCGGTGCCCGACGCCTTCGCCCTGGCGTTCCACACCCCCGAGGGGGTCGTGCTGCACTCGGGAGACTTCAAGCTCGATCTGCACCCGGTGGATGGGCGGCGAACCGATCTGGCACGCATCGGCGCGCTGGCCGAGGACCCTGGGATCCGGCTGCTGCTGTCTGACTCGACCAACGCCGAAGAGCCCGGGTTCACGCCGTCTGAGAGCGCGGTGGGCGAGACCCTCCGCCAGCTGTTCGCTGCCCGGGCCGACCGGCGCATCGTGGTCGCCTGCTTCGCCAGCCACATCCACCGGGTCCAGCAGGTGGCCGACGCGGCCCGGGCGGCTGGCCGACGGGTGGCCTTCGTCGGGCGCTCGATGGTGGCCAACGTCGAGCTGGCCCGGGGGCTCGGGTCCCTTTCGGTGCCCGACGACGCGCTCGTCGACATCGACGAGATCGGGCGCCTGGAGCCCGGGGAGGTCTGCGTGGTCTCCACCGGGTCCCAGGGCGAACCGATGTCGGCCCTGTCGCTCATGGCCACCGGCGAGAACAAGCGAGTCCAGATCGAGCCGGGTGACGTGGTGGTGATCAGCGCCCACCCCATCCCGGGCAACGAGTGGTCGGTCGGTCGGGTCATCGACGAGCTGCACCGCCGAGGAGCCGAGGTGGTCCACTCGGGCACCGCGGCGGTGCACGCCAGCGGGCACGCCCGGCAGGGCGAGCTGGCCACGCTGTTGTCGGTGGCCCGGCCCCGGGCCTTCGTCCCGGTCCATGGCGAGTTCCGCCACCTGGTTCACCATGCCGAGCTGGCGGTGCGGATGGGGGTCCCGGCCGACCAGGTGCTCTTGTGTGAGGACGGCGACGCCTTGGTGCTCGAGGCCGGCGAGCTCCGTCGGGACGGCACGGTCCCGGCCGGGTACCTCTACGTCGACGGCACCGTGGGCGACGTGGGCCACGGGGTGCTGCGCGATCGGCGGATGCTGGCCGACGAGGGGGTGGTGATGGTGGTGGCGACGGTCGACCTCCATGCAGCGACGATCGTGGGGAAGCCCCGGGTGATCACCAGGGGCTGGGTGCACGCGCCCGAAGCCGAGGACCTGCTGGAGGAGGCGGTCGAGCGAGCGGCCGAGGCGGTGTCGGGGGCATTGGCGGATGGCGCCCGGGACCCAGAGGTGCTGGGGCGTGCCCTCCGGCGCTCGGTCGGGGCCCTGGTCGGGGAGCGGACCCGCCGGCGTCCCATGATCATCCCGCTGGTGCTGGCGGTCTGAGCCCGGCCAACGCCGGGCGGACCTCAGGCGCCCCGGCGGTGGCCGGCCCCGGCCGCGGGGGCGCCGCCCAGCGTCGACAGGTCGATGCCGCCCCGCCACAGCACCGGGTCGAGGTCGGCCGCCGGGGAGGGACGGGCCAGGAGGAACCCTTGGCCCCGGGTGCAGCCCAGCCGAACCAGCGCCGCCATGTCGCGCCGGTTCTCCACTCCCTCGGCCACCAGCTCGAGCCCGAAGGACTCCCCCAGGTGGACGATGGCCTCGACGATGGCCTGGTCGCTCGGTTCATCGGCCAGGCCGTTCACGAAGCTCATGTCGATCTTCAAGGTGTCGATGGGGATCCGCTTCAGCTGGGCCATCGAGCTGAACCCGGTCCCGAAGTCGTCCAAGGCCAGTCGGACCCCGAGGGCCCGGAAGTCCTCCAGGATGGCGATGGCCCGGTCGACGTCCTGCATGACCACGTGCTCGGTGATCTCCAGGCACAGCGCCGAGCCCAGCAGGTTCGCCTGGCGGAGGCAGCGGCTGATGTGGTCGGTGATGCCGGGTGACGACAGCTGGGCCGGCGACATGTTCACTCGCATGAGCAGGTCGAGGCCGGGGTAGCGGTCCCGCCATACTTTCATCTGCCGGCAGGCCTCCTCGAGCACCCACCGGCCGAGGTCGACGACGAGACCGGTCTCCTCGGCCACCGCGATGAACTGGCCGGCCGGGATGATGCCCCGCTCGGGGTGCTCGCAGCGGACCAGGGCCTCGACGCCCAGGACCCGCCCGGTCGTCATGTCGATCTCTGGCTGGTAGTAGAGGCGGAGGCCGCCGTTGGCCAGGGCGTCGCGCAGCAGCATCTCGGTGTCGGTGCGCTCGTCGATCGCCAGCCGCAGGACGTCGTCGAAGAGGACTGCCCGGTTGCGCCCCTGGGTCTTGGCGGCGAACAGCGCCACGTCGGCGTTGCCCAGCAGCTCCAGGGGGTCCATCTCGCCCGGCTGGGCCAGCGCGATCCCGACCGAGGCGGTGTGGGAGACGTGCTGGGAGCTCACCTCGAGGGGCTTGGAGACCAGCGACAGCAGCCGGTTGGCGGTCGCCATGGCGGCCAGCTCCCCCCCACCCCCGTTCATGACCACCACGAACTCGTCCCCGCCGAGCCGGGCGGTGAAGTCCCCGGGGCGGACCGACATCCGGATCCGATCGGCGGTGGTGATGAGGACCCGGTCCCCGGCCAGGTGGCCCAAGTAGTCGTTCATGTACTTGAACCGGTCGATGTCCAAGAACAACAGGGCAGTCGGGGTGCGCCCGGCCAGGCGCCGCTCGAGCTCCTCGACCAGCGCCCGCCGGTTGGGCAGGCCGGTCAGGTCGTCGTGGAGGGCCAGGTGCTGGAGCCGGGTCTCGGCGTCGATGCGGGCGTCCAGCTGGACCAGCATCGACGCCACCGCCTGGAGGGCGTTGATCTGGGGCTGGGTCCACTGGACGTCCCGGAACATGACGAACCCGAGCGCCCCATCGGTGACCCCGCCCTTCAGCAGGGGGACCGCGACGCCGGAGAACTCGGTCACGCCCGATGCGTCCTTGACTCGTTCGTTGTACTCCTCGGGGTTCTCCGAGGTCCGGGCCACCAGCGGCTCCTTCAGGTCCCGCAGCGCGGCGAAGACCGGGTCGGAGTCGAAGGGCACCACCGCCAAAGGATCGGGATCGGGCTTGTCCGGCCGAGGCGGGTACTCGGCCACCAGTATGCTCACGTCGGCCACCAGGTCGTTGCGGCGGATGAAGGCGGTGTCGGCCCGCAGGAACTCGGCCAGGACGGTGAGCACCTCGGTCAGGGTCTCGGTGTAGGTGGCGGCCGACGCGACCATCAGCCGGTTGGCCACCCCGATGACCAGCTCGTCCAGGCTGCCCTGGTACTCGGCTGACGCCCGGGCCCACGCCGACGCGCACAGGGCGGCGAACACCCGCACCGTCGAGATGTCGGCCGCCGCCCAGGCCTCCCCGGCCTCCCGGGCGACCCCGAGCGCCCCGGCAGCCGGGCCCGGGCCCAGCCGGACCGGCTCGGCCCACACCGACAACCGACCACCGCCGGCGACGGGGACCTCGAGGTAGCCGAGCGGGCCCTCGGCCTCCAGGCGGGCCCGCATGGTCTCGGCGATCGCCAAGGCGGCCGACTCCTCGTAGCCCTCGACCACCCAGTTGGTGGTGTCGGCCCCGACTGGGGCGTGTTGGGGGAGCGGGAGCAGCACGATGGCCTTGGACCACGGCAGCAGCTGGGACAGCCCGGCCACGATGACCGGCGGGTCGGCCGGTTCGAAGCGACCCGCGCCACTCGCTCCCAGGTCGCTCGGGGTGGGAGGTGGCTGGCTCATCGCTCGTCCGCAGCTCGTTGGGGGTCCGACCGAAGCCGGTGCTCAACCAAGCTTACGATGGCAGGTGCGCCAACAAGTGGATCATCGGCTGATGGCACGGTTGTTCCGGATCTGCCGTGAACTGGGGCGATGGCTACCGATGGGTAGCAGAGCGGTCAGCGGGCCCGGCCATCGGCGGGGTGCCAGCCAGCACCGCCTCGAGCGGCAGGCGCCGGCTTTTGACCGTCGGCGCAGGGGCGTGGCTGAGCCGCAGGACCAGCCCCAGCTGCTCGCCCGGGCGCAGCTGGCACAGCTCCCCGAACGACGCCGCCAGCCTGGCCAGGCGCCGGCCGAACCGCTCCCCGGCCAGGGTCTCGAAGTGCTCGTCGTGGTGGGCGTAGAGGAACAGCGGGGAGACCGGGTGCACCGCCAGGCCGGCGGCCTCGGCCGCCAGCCACACCCGCATCACCGCGGCGCCGCAGCGGACGAAGTCGATCGGCCGTGACCCGACCGCGGTGACCACCGCCATCCCCGAGCACGACGCGACCGACGTGCGGGTGTTGTCCCCCAGGGCCTGGCCGGCGTCCCAGTCGGCTAGCTGGGCCATCACGTCGGCTCGGCGGGACAGGGCCAGGGCCGCCAGGTCGGCCTGGTCCAGCTCGAGGGTCCGCACGTCGATGCCGGTCTCGAGCGGGTCGACCCCGGGCCAGCGCAGCTCGCCCACCATCTCGGCGTGGAGCCGGGGGGTGAGGAAGCGCAGCCGGTCCGACTCGGCCAGCAGCTCCCCGGCCTGGTCCAGCTGGGCCCGGTCGGTGAGCAGATGGACCTGGCCGCCGCCGGCGGCTGCCGCGTCGGCCAGCCGCTGGAGCACCGGGGCCGGGATCGGGGCCGGGGTGCCCTTGCGCCGGTTGGTCGTCCGGGCGAGCACCGGCCCGAGCAGGCTGGCCAGCTCGGGATCGGTGCCCTGGCCCAGGTGGAGCAGGCCCACCGGGCCGTCCAGGCGGGCCTCGGGGAACAGCTCGAGGGGTCCCAGCCGGCCGACGGCTGCCGCCGCCACCGTGGCGTTGAACAGGGCGGCCCCGACGGCGAGGTAGCTGGCGCGGTAGGCGACGTCCATGGTGACCGACTTGGTCGGGTCGAGGAACGCCGCGAAGCTCCGGTCGGTCAGCTGGAACCGCCACGGCTGGACGTTGCCGCCCGAGGGGGCCCGACTGGCCGCGAACGCGATCAGGCGCAGCGGGTCGGACGGGGGCTGCTGGTCGGTCGGCTCGGGCTCGGCCGGTCGGGCCTTGGGGCTGGCCGGCTCGGCGAGCGCGCCGAGGAGCGCATCGGTGTCGACCCGGAGGCGTCCGGAGGGCAGGTCCCCGTCTCGCACCAGGCGCAGGATGGCGGCGGCGAGCGTGGCTGCCCCCAAGGTGACGTCGCCGGCCAGCTGGGGCCAGGTGCTGAGGGATCGGCCGACCTCGGCCAAGGATGCCGCCCCCCGAGCCGAGACCTGTTCAGGCTCGAGGATCTGCAGCACGTAGGGGACCTTGTCCCGCATCGAGAGCCCCGCAATGTCGCTGGCCTGCACCCCGGCCAGCAGTCCGTGGAACGGCTCGCGCTCGGGGTCCTGGTCGAAGCGTTCGATGTCCAGCAGGCCCCGGTCGCTCGTCTCCATGAGCACCGGAATCCCTCTGGCCCGAGCGGCTTCGCGTACCAGCAGCTTCATGTCGATCGAGTCGCACTCCTCGACCACCAGGTCCAACCGGTCCAAGAACGCGGCCAGGTTGTCCTCGTTGAGCCCTTCGGGCCAGATCGACACCGGGAGGTAGGGGTCGATCTCGGCGATCCGGCGGGCTGCGGCCACCGCCTTGTTCAGCCCCAAGTCGAGCAGGGTGGCTGGGATGCGGTTGAGGTTGGTGGTGGCCAGCTGGTCCATATCGGCCAGCCTGAGCTCCCCGCACAAGCCCTCCATGGCCAAGAGGTGCGCGACGGCATGGCCGACGCTCAGGCCGACCACGCCGATTCGAACCTGGCGCAGGCGGGCCTGCTCGGCGGCGGTGATCTTGTGTCGGTTCCGGTCCAGCCGCAGGCGGTCGAACGACCGCGGCCCGACCGTCTTGAGGAGGCTGCGGCGCCAGGGGTAGTAGACGTAGCGGGGCGGCTCCGCCCGCAGCTCGGGGTCGACCGGCGGCCGCAGCTGGTCGAGCTCGGCCCGCTGGGACTGGAGCCGATCGACGACCGTGGTCCCCGCCGAGATCAGGCACTCGGCCACCGCCCGGTCCCCCCTGGAGCGGCAGTCCAGGACCAGCGGCCGCCACCACTGGTCCTGGAGCCGGGTGGAGGCCGAGCGGACCGAGGACCACGGCGTCGGCGCCAGCTTCACCAGCTCGCGGCGCTCCAGCACCACCTGGTGGGGGACGGTGCCGGCCAGCAGCCGGGAGCGGCGCCAGCCCATGAGCACGGTCCGGTACTCCTCGCTCGGGAACGGGACGCTCTCCGCCCCGAGCAGGTACGCACCGCCAGCGACCAGCGGTTCGATGTGCTGCTCGGCGATGGTGGCGATGGCGTGCTCGCAGCGCAGCCAATGCAGGGTATGGACGAGGCACCGGTTCAGGCTGGTGAAGGTGGAGTGGGGCGCAGACCCTTTGACCAGGCTCCAGGCCCCCTTGATCTCGAGCACGCCGTGGGCAATGAAACTGGCCACCTGCGCGCGCAGCCGATCGATCTCCGAGGAGCTGGCCATCTCGATGAGCGAGGAGGACTCCTCGATCCCGTTGAGCGGGCCGTGGAAGCGCACCCCGGAGCCAACCGTGCCGTCGGCCCGCCGCCCGACGATGAACACCGAGACGCTGGAGCCGTCTTCCAGCGCGTCTCGGTCGATCACCTCGCCCACGCCGTACTTGGCGTAGGCGGCGGTCGCCCCGTCGAGGTACTCGGCCCACACGTCGGGCCGGGCCCGCGGGTGGTGGAACTCGAAGGTGAGCTCGGTCGTCTCGTCGTAGAAGCCGTTCCCCAGCAGCTGGCTGGTAGCCGGCAAGGTGGCCCGGTTCATGGCCCGTCCTCCCGCTTCGCGATCTGTCCCTGGCTCGACGCGCTGGGCTCCCACGCTGCCTCGGAGCCCATCATGGTAAACCACATCAATGGGATTTGGGAGCGATACGGCCCCCTACAGCGTTGAACGGTCCAACTTGGCGCCCACCGGCTCAGCCCCGCCCGGCCCGGTGCCGCAGGTAGCGGTTGAACGCGGCCAGGGTGGCCCGGGCGGCCGACTCGTGCTCGCTGCCCGAGCGGGCGATGCCGACGAGCTCGGCACCGTCGTCGGTGCGCAGCACCACCCGGACCGGCGGGCCCGCGACGCCCCGGCCGGAGCTGATCGAGGCCACCTCGGCCTTTACCTCCAGTCCGAGCCGCTGGAGGGCGGCCAGGGTGGCCCGGACCGGGCCGACCGGCGCCGGCGCGGCCTCCACCCCGGTGGCCGAACGGCCCTGCCAGGACAGGACCACCCGGACCCCGTCCCGGCCGTCAGGCGCGCTCTCGACCAGTGCCACCCGTTCGTCCGGCCAGTCGGCGGCCCCGGCCGCCAGGGGCTCGGTCGCCGGCGGGGTGAGGTCGAGGACCTCGACCGAGGCCGAACCTCGGAAGCTTCGGGCCACCCGGGTGGCCGCGTCTTGGAGATCGCCCTCGGGGTCCATCACGACCACGGTGATGGGAACGTGGCCGGTCGGTTCGGGCGCCCCGAAGCCGACGTCGACCACCCCCGGCAGCAGCCGCAGCTCGAGCTCGAGCTCCGAGAGTCCGTCGGTCACTGGTCCACCCTCTCTGGTGCAGGGGCTGTCACGGTTCCTGTGACTCGATGAGGGTCGGGGTGACGGCCAGCGCCGAGACGCGGGCCCTGCGGGCCGTGGTGCGAAGCCGGACCGATCTGGTCGACCAACGGGTGGCCGCCGCCAACCAACTCGAGGCCATCCTCGATGCCTTCTGGCCTGGCGCTAAGGCCGTG
>Ga0209061_1000284_pt1 | contig 149651 bp, 119 predicted proteins | sample Coa_R1_10_FD_187157 | JGI IMG/M metagenome (GOLD analysis project Ga0209061, IMG submission 187157) | Surface soil microbial communities from Centralia Pennsylvania, which are recovering from an underground coalmine fire - Coalmine... | ecosystem: Environmental > Terrestrial > Soil >... | reverse complement strand
GGTCGCCGCGCCCCCTGATCACGCTCTCCGCCCATGCGGCCGAGAACCCGGCCGAGTAGCGGTACCACTTATGAACGGGCAGGCTCATGTTTGCCGCGAAGCCGGCCTGAAGGCGCGCGCTCTCGTCTGCCGGCTCCCCGCTAGGGGCGCCGCCGGCGGCGGCGCCTCGTCCTTCCGGAGCGGCCGCGAGCGCCATTGAGGCAGACCATGTGGCGACCCGAGCGCCCGCCCCAAAGCGCGTTTAAGGGCGCGTTTTCACCGGGTTCTGAGGGGCGCAGTCGAAACACGGCGATCTACCCGATGACGCGCCCGTCGCCCCCCGTCTCGGTCGAACCCCCTCTAAAAATGGACGCCCGAAAACGCCGCTTTCCGCTCGGTCGCCCGGCCAAAGGGCCGCGCGACCTCGCTAAGCGGCGCGCATGGGGGCGTCACGCCGCCGCCTCGGCGGCGTGACGATGCGGTAAGAGAAGGCTTCGCCTCGGCGCCCCGAAGGGGCGCAGAAGCGAAGCGTGCGCTCTGTCTTCGCCGGCGAAGACAGAGCGAATTGTCACCAGCGCGCCTCGGCGAAAGTCGATGACGCAAGGCGCGGAGGGTGCAGGGCGCCCGGCCCTCCGAAGGCGCGGGGGTCGCGCGGCGGGCGTGCCGCCGGCGCTGCAAGGACGAGAGCCGGGGCCGGCTGGCGTGGGAAGGAGAGGGAAATGCTCAGGCGGGCCGAGGCGCTGACGTGGCTATGCCGCGCGGCGAGGCGAACCCGAGCGGGGGCGTGGCGCCTGCAGGGCGGACGACGCGGATCCGGGCGCCGGATGATGCCGTGCCGTCTGCGCCGGCGAGCCGGGGCGTGGCGCGGCTGGGACGGCCGATGCGACGCGCAGAGGCGCGGCCCTCCGGCTCTGCGAAGCGAAGGCGAGGCGGCGCGCCTCGCCTTCGCTGGGCCCGCGGCACCCGCAGGGCGCCGGCGGCGCTTAGATGGCGAGAGGGGTGCGCAACGGTCCCGCGCCCGAAGGGCGCAGGCTCCGGGACGCCTACAAGAGGGCTGCGAGGCGCTCACCCGCTTCGCCGGCGTCGCGAGAGCGAGAAGGGGAACAGGCCGCGCTTCGCCTGCGATGGCAGACGCTGCGAGCACAGGCAGCGCTTCGCGGGCGTGAGGATTCTCATGGGTCCCGCGCGCCCGAAGGGCGCGCTCTATTAATGGCGGCGGAGCTGCCGGGCGGGCACGGTGTTTTTGCGGCTAGCGCCGTGGCACGACAGCCGGCGCTGTACTTGGCAGAGGGCGCTTCTTCAGGAATGACAGGGATAGGGTGCGGATCCCCTCCAGGGACGTCTGACCAGGGCTTACGCGTGAAAACAGCGCCCTGACGGGCCTCTAGCGGCCCGGAAGCTCAATACCATCCGCCAGTGGGTGGGGTTTTCGTGCTAATCTGTTATGAGAGCCATAACAGATAGGAGGATGCCATGATGGTGGCGTTGGCCAGACGTGACACCCCGAGGGTGCTGCCCGGGACGCTCATAACCCTGCGGAGGCGCTGCGGCAAAGCAGGCTGCCGGTGCGCCAACGGCGCGCCGCACGAGACGCCGGCCCTGTCCTACAGCGTGGGGGGCCGCTCGAAGATGCTGACGCTACGGCCCGAGGAGGTGAAGGCCGTCGGGGCGGCGGTCGGCCGTTACCGCAAGGCTGTCGAGGGCCTCCAGGCAGAGGCCTACGCGGAGCTGGAGCGCTTCGTGGCCCAGGCACGCGCACGGCGGGAGGGCGACAAGTGAGCGCAGGAGCCACCTGTTTCGCCTCGGCCGAGGAGTGCTTCATAGAGGTCGTGTCGTTCCTCGAGGGGGACGAGGCAGCCTCCCTCGACCACGGGGAGCTGGAGGAGCGCCTGGAGGAGAAGAGCCGGGAGGTCTTCCGCCGGCTCTACCAGGCCCACCTCGACCTGCGAGCACTGCGCGAGCAGCGCTTGGCGGAGGTGGCGGACGCAGAAGGAGCGGCCCGCCCCTACGCAGAGCCAGGCCACGCCCGCGCGCTCGGGGTCGTCTTCGGGGAGGTCGAGGTGAGCCGCTTCGCCTACCGGGCCAAGGGCGAGGCCAACCTGCACCCGGCGGACGCCTGGCTCAACCTGCCCGAAGAGCGCTACAGCCACGGGCTCAGGCGCTTGGCTGCGATAGAGGCGGCCAGGGGCTCTTACGACTCGGCGGTGGAGGCGGTCTGGCGGGCCACGGGCCAGAAGGTCCCCAAGCGCCAACTGGAGGAACTGGTGCGCCGCGCTGCAATGGACGTGGAAGGCTTCTACGCCTACCGCGAAGCCGAGCCGGCCGGGGAGGGCGACGTGGTCGTATTGAGCTGCGACGGCAAGGGGATCGTCATGCGGCCCGACTCGCTACGCGAGCCGACCCGGCGTGCCGCCGAAGCCCGCTCGGCCAAGGCCAAGACGCGCCTCTCCAGGGGCGAGAAGAGCGGGAGGAAGCGGATGGCGACCATCGGGGCCGTGTACGAGGTAGAGCCCTGTCCCCGCTCGGCGGCCGCCATATTCCCCACGGAGCCTGCCGAGCAGACCACCCCCGCTCCCGAGGCCAAGAACAAATGGCTCACGGCGAGCGTGGCCGACGACGCCGCCGAGGTGATCTCCAGGGTCTTCGACGAAGCAGAACGAAGAGACCCTGCCCACGGGCGCACCTGGGTCGCCTTGGTAGATGGGAACAACCACCAGATAGAGCGGATCGAGGCCGAGGCAGGACGAAGGGCCGCAAAGGTCACGGTCGTCGTCGACTTCGTGCACGTGATGGAATATTTGTGGGGCGCGGCACGGAGCTTCTTCGCCGAGGGCGACCCCGCGGCCGAGGACTGGGTGCGCGACCGCGCCATGGCAGTGCTCGACGGCAAGGCGAGGGACGTTGCGGCCGGCATCCGGCGAAGGGCGAGCACCGAAGCCCTTGACGCCTCTGCCCGCAAAGGCTCCGACGAGTGCGCGACCTACCTGGCCAACAAAGCGGGCTACCTCGACTACCCGAAGGCCCTTTCGTCAGGTTGGCCCATCGCCACAGGAGTGATCGAAGGAGCTGTAAGACATGTTTGCAAAGACAGAATGGACGTAACCGGGGCCAGATGGTCCGTAGACGGGGCAGAAGCGGTGCTCAAGTTACGCGCCCTCAGGTCCAACGGCGACTTCGATGCCTACTGGCGGTGGCACCGCTCACGCGAACGCCAACGAGTCCACGAAGCTCGCTACCACGAGAACGTGATCCCAGCTGCCGCGTAAGGGTTTCCCTCGAAAAGAGCTGCACCCCACCGGCGACTTTAGCCGCCCCCGGCTAGGGCGGCGCCAACTCTCGATGGGCCGGGGTAGGTGCGTGACGCCGCCCTACCTGGTACCTAAAACTGCGGAAGCCTACCTGTACGGCCAACAAAGGCAGGCGCTGAGCCCTTACCGCGGCACCGCCAGCCAGATGACGAGCCCACTTCGTCGCCTGGAAGTGCCGACATGCCACGCTTTTAGGTGCAATTGTGCTTTCTGTCGCGCTTTTGGCTAAGTTCTAGCATCTTTCGTCCCCAAAACGCCCGGGCACCGCCATGCGCTCGGAGCGCACCAGACTTTGCTAGCCGCCGTCTGAGCGGCAAGCCCCACAGCCTCTAGTTGCCTCTAGTTACTGCGGTCCCCCCGGGTCGTTACTGCGGTCCCCCCGGGGCGACCCTTCGGCCCGAGCGGGCCGAGCGCTGGCCACTAGTACATAGCAAGACGGCACGATGGCGCTGGCAGCGGCGCTCTCTGCCGGAAGGGCGCCCCTTTGACCACGAGGGTGACCGGCTAGGCCTGCGACGGCAAGCTGGACGCGACTTGGGCACTGGTGCGGCGGCCCGGCAAGGCTGGGCACGGCCTGAGCTGCCGTGCTGACGTGAGCTGCTTTGGTTGACGAAGGCAGAGGGCTCGACGCAAGCAATGCGGCTCAGCGCAGGAGCGACCTGCCATGCTGGCTATATGAGCTACGGCCTCTTGCCCGCCGGCCTGCCCTCGCGCACAAGGGGGCGGCTTTTCGGGCGCAACGTCCTCGAAGCTTTGTTCCGCGCTGCCCCGGACGAGGACCTCTTCCTCGGCGAACTGCTGGTGGGCGTAGACGAGGAGACCGGCCGGCGTTACCTGTTGCGCGTCGTGGACATTAGCTACGGGACCGAGCACCGGGAACCAGGTTGGGCGGAGAGGGTTGCCGGGACGCTCCTGGCGGACGACGCTCGGGGCGAGACTGGCGCCCACAGCGTCCACGAGCAGCCCAAACGCACCTACCGGCTGGCGGAGTGCCGCTGCCTCGGCTATCTGGCCCCGCCAGCCGCACCAGAAGGGCCTCGCACCGTTTTCCGCAAGCCGAAGAGCCTGCCGACGCAGTTCTCCCGGGTCGTCTCGCCCGCACCAGACGACTTCGCTTTCCTGTCCAAACGCATGGGCGACATCCCGATCGGGTTGCTGCGCAGCGGCGAGACGGTGGTGGACTTCCAAGTCGGCATCCCAGGCGAGAGCCTCGCCACCCATGTCGGGGTGTTCGCGACGACCGGCATGGGCAAGTCCAATCTCTTGCAGGTGCTATCGGCCGGCGTGATGGTAGCCGGTGGCCGCTACGGGCTCTTGCTGGTCGACCCCCATGGGGAGCACCGCGCCGCGCTCGCTCGGCACCCCTGGGCCGGCGCCGCACTGCGGACCTATGCCGACCGCAGCCTCCCCAACACGACCACCCTTCGCATCAGCCTGGCCGAGTTGTCTGTAGACGACCTACGCACGGCCTACGAGTGGTCCCGGCCACAAGAAGAAGCCCTCCACGAGCTAGAACGGTTTTACTCGGCAGCGTTACCGAGCGAGGGCGGGGGCGAGGGCAGCGCTGGCGGCCCAGGCGAGCCTGCCGCCCTTCGCTCGGGCTCCCCTGCTGGCGACCCCTCTTACAGCTCGGGGGCGCAGAGGCCTGGCCGGCGCTCTCGCCGTGCGAGGGGCCGCTTCGGCGCCGGCCTCGCCTGGCTCGCCGAGTTCGCCGACGTGGAGGACCTCGCCGGCTTCCGGGAGGTCGAGCTCTCAGGCCGAGTAGCGCTCAGCACCCTCCAAGTAGTCCAGCGGCGGGCCCGTCGGATCGTTGACCTCCCCTGCATCTCTACAGACCCTGCGGTCTCGGTGGGCCGGCGCGTGCTCGACGAACTGGCGGAGGGCAAGGTCGTGCTCGTCGACGTGAGCGGCCTCGGCAGCACTGAAGAGGTCCTCGTCGCCTCCTACCTCACCCGCCGGGTACTGGAGGAGTGGCAGGACGCCTTCTTGGAGGCCCCAGAACGCCGGCGGCGGCTCCCGGTGGTGGCCATCGCCCTCGAAGAAGCACAACGAGTGCTCTCCGCTAGCAAGGACCGGGAGACCAACGTCTTCCCAAGGGTCGCACGAGAGGGCCGCAAGTTCGGCGTAGGGCTCATCGCTGTGAGCCAGCAGCCCAAGCTCTTAGACGACGAACTGCTCAGCCAGTTCAACACGTTCTTCGTCCTCGGCCTAGCCGACGAGCGAGACCGCAACATACTGCGTTCTTCGGCCAAACAAGATCTCTCAGCCCTCGGCCCAGAAATCCAGGCTCTCATGCCGGGCGAGTGCCTCCTTGCCAACTTGGCAGCGCCGTTTGCCGTTCCGGCCTCCGTCTACCTTTACGACGAAGTCGTGAAGCTCGCCGCGCCGGCGCCAGTGAGCAGGCCGACTGCCGCTCCAGCCGTGTCCGCCCTAGTCGACTGAACCATAACTTGCTCGCGCTCGGGCTCCAAGGACGCAAGCCCAGCCAGTGCTCAGCGCGGGCGCTCGGTTCGGGAAAAGTCGCCAGCGACCTGCCGGAACCTCTGCAAAATCTGGAACAATTGCTCCAGGTCCTCTGGTCCCATGCCCGGTCGGGAGAAGACCTCCTCGTTGAGCGCCCTAGTAGCCCGAAGGGCCAGTTCGCGGCCAGAGGGCGTGATCTCGGCTAGCGTCGTCCGCCGGTCGGTGCTGTGCGGGACCCGCCGGATAAGCCCTTGGAGCTCCAAGCGGTCCACCGCATTGGTCACGCTTGTCGGGTGTACCTGTAGGCGAGCCCCGATCTTGTTTAGGGGCAGCGACCCCTGACGCGAGAAGACTAAGAGCATCAGCACCTCATAGCGGGCAAAGGTGAGCTGAAGCCGCCTGAGCACTGCCTCTATGCGACCAAGGAAGACCTGTTGGGCCCGCACGATCGAGGTGACGGCCGCCATGCCAGCACTCGCGTCTTGCCAGCCATGGGCGGCCCACTGCCGGCGAGCCTCCTGCACGGGGTCGAAGTCGAGGGGACGCGTCACAGAGCACAGCTTTTCACGCCGACGTGGCGACCGTGGTCAGCCGCTCTCGGGCTGCCCACCAGCCTGCTCGGGCTGCCCACAAGCCCGGTCGACGGACAACCCCGACAAGGGCGGAACTACCTAGTCGCCGGCTCCCCTTCTGCGAGAAGGACGGCCAGCCAAACGGGCTCCCAAACAGTCCCTTCTTTGTCCATGTCTCACCGCCGTGGTGTACTTGTCAGTATGAAAGCCATCAAGGCCGCCGAGACCGGGGAGGCCATGAAGGCCGCCGGCGCACTACCGGCATGAGGGTCGCAGCTATCGGGGACGCCCACCTCGGGCGCTCTTACCTCCCTTACACAGTCGAGCCCGGGGTCAACCAGCGCGAGTGGGACTTCGAGCGGTCCTTCGAGGCGGCCTTGGAGCTGGCCCTCTCGCAGGAGCCCGACGTCGTCGTTTGGTTGGGCGACGTCTTCGACCACCCCGCCCCCCACTACCGCTCCTTCCGGGTCGCCCAACGCGCCCTAGCGCGTATAGCCGCCCAGGGCGTGCCAGCTGTGGTCATCAGCGGCAACCACGACACCCCCCGCCTGCCCGGACGGGGCAGCCCCTACTCAGTACTGGCCGACACTTTCCCCGAGATCCACTTCGCCCACCGCTACGCGTACGAGCGCTTCGAGCTGACCGTTGGCGGCGACACCCTAGTAGTCCACGCGGTACCCCAGATGCTCACAGTCGAGGCGACCCTCGAGGCGCTGGAGCAGGCCGCTGCCAACCGGAGCAGCGAGCACACGAACCTCCTCCTTACCCACCCGCGCATAAAGCAGCTGGAGCCTCGCCACGCCGACATCAACGAGATCGAGATCGACGTCGGCACCCTCCAGTCCGACCTCGTGTTGCTCGGCCACTACCACTTCCACACCGAGGTCGCTCAGCACATCTGGTACGCCGGCTCAACCGACACCTTCAGCTTTGCTGACGACCCCGACAAGCCCAAGGGCATCTTGGTGCTGGACACGGTCAGCGGCTCTTGCCGCCACCTGCCTCTTTCGGGCCAGCGGCCGCTCGTCACCTTGGAAGCCGTGCGGGCGCTCGGCCTCTCGCCGGCGGAGCTCCAAGACCAAGTCTTGGCGAGGGCGGCAACGGTGCCCGCAGGTGCCGTGGCGCGCTTGTACCTGGAGGGCGTGGACCCCGAGGCGTTCCGCCTCCTCGACCGACAAGCCGTGCGCGAGGCGGCCGGCGCAGCGCTGCACCTCGGGCTCGAACCTCAGTTCCAAGACGTGGCCGTGCATGCAGAGCTGCCCCAAGTAGAGACCCTGGGAGGCCAGTGGGACTCCTGGCTCACCCACCAGGACTTGACGGGCCTGGACCGCGCACGCGTGCGCGACCTCGGCCACCGCTATATAGAGCAGGCCATCGAGGCGGCGGGCTAGAGCGGGCCCAAATGCTGGTCCAACGGGTTTACCTGCGCAACTACCGCGTCTTCGAAGACGAGCTCGACCTAGAGCTGCCCCCCGGCCTAGTCGGCATCTACGGGCCCAACGGCGCCGGCAAGTCCACGCTGCTCGAGGCCCTTCTTTGGACGCTTTGGGGCAAAGCCCGCACGACCAAAGACGAGATACCCTCGGCCGGCTCGCGGGGGGAGTGCGTCTCCGAGGTGACCTTCGAGCACGAGGGCCATCTCTACCTCGTGCGCCGGCGCATCGTGGGTGCAAACGCCACCGTGCAGGCTCAGGCGCACTGCGACAACCTCGCAGTGGCCGAGGGCGTCCAGGACACTGCTCGCTACCTCCACTCGGTGCTCGGCATGGACGACGCCGCGTTCCGGGCATCAGTGTTCGCTGAACAAAAGCAGCTCGCTGCGTTCAGCGAGCGAGGCCCAGCCGAGCGGCGCAAGCTCGTGCTCTCCCTCTTAGGCGTAACGCCGCTCGACACAGCCCGCGACCGGGCACGCGCCGACGCCAGGGAGGCGTCCAGCCAGCACGAAAAGCTCCAGGGGATGCTCCCCGACCTCTCAGAAGCCGAGCAAGCGGCTGCGGACGCGGAGGCCCACGCGGCGGCGGCAGAGCTGGTGGCAGAAGAGGAAGAAAAGGCGGCGGCCGCGGCAAAAGAGCGCGCCGCAAACGCTCACCAGCGCCTCTCCCAGTTACAAGAGGTCCACCAACGCCACGAGCTGCTGGTCTCTGCTGGCAAGTCGGCGAGGGCGGCCCTGGACGCGGCCACCAGCCAGGTGGAGCAGCTGGCCGACGAGCTCGCCAAGCTCGCCCAGGCGTCGGCCCGCCTGAGCGAGCTCGAGCCACAAGCCGACGCGCTCCCAAGAGCCGAGGAGCTGGCCAAGCTCATGGAGGCGGTGTCCAAAGCCGCTTCAGAGCTAGAAGCCCTCCCGGAGGTCGCCGAGCCCCCTGCGCCCGACGAGGAGGGGCTCGCCGGCGCGTCCCAGGCGGCACTGGCCGCTCAAGCCGCCCTTGGTAGCGCCAAGGCCACCTTCGACGCTGCCCGCGCAGAGCACGAGCGCGCCAAGCGCGCCCTGGAGCAGTCCTCCGAACTATCTAGCCAGGAGGACTGCCCACTTTGCGGCCAACCCCTCGGCGACGCGTTCGTAGAGGTCCAAGCGCATAGGGCGGCCGAGGTGAAGGCCGCCGAGGAAGCTCTAACTGAAGCGGGGCGCGATCTAGCGAAGTGGCAAAAGGCTGCCAGCGAGGCCGAACAAAGGCTCCGCAACCTGACCAGCGAAGCCCGAAAGGCGCGCGAAGCTCGTTCGGTTTGGCAGCAGGCCCAAGGTCGTCGGCAGGACGCAAGCGGCCGCCTCGGTGCTGCCCTTTCCGCCCTCTCGGCGTTCGACAAAGACCTCGGGGCCTCGCTCGGGCCCCGGCCCGCTGCCGCCGCCCTAGCCCAAGCGCTCGCCCAGGCCTGCTCCGAGCGAGACGCTTTGCGCGCGGCAGCCGAGGAGGTCACCCTGCTAAGGGGCCAGTTGAGACGCCGCCCCGAGGCAGAGAAGGCCCTGGAGGAGGCCAAAGCTCGTGCGCAGGAGGCAGTCGAGGAGGTGCAGGCTCTCCGAGACGAGCTGAAGGCCCTCGGCTTCGACCCCCAGGCCCTGGCCAGCACAAAGGCCGCCACCGAGGAGGCTGACGCCGCCTCGGCAGAGGCACAAAAGCGTGCCGGCGAGGCGAGGGTCGCCGCGGTCAGAGCACGCACAGAGGCAGAGGCCGCCGCTGAACGTCTCGCCGGCGCTCGTTCGCAGCACGCAAAGCTGGCCAGCCTCGAAGCCGACGCGGTGCACCTCCGGCGCACTTCTGAGCTCCTCAACGCCTTCCGCAACAGCGTCGTGGCGGCCGTCGGGCCGCGCCTCGCCGTTCAAGCGGCCGAACTGTTCGCCGAGCTCACTGACAACGATTACGACCGCCTGGAAGTGGACCCCGACACTTACGGCCTGCGGATCTGCGACGCAGGCATCTCTTACGACCTAGAGCGCTTCTCGGGCTCAGAGGTTGACCTCGCCAACCTCGCGCTCCGCGTGGCCATAAGCGAGCACGTGCGGTTCCAGTCCGGCGGGGCGGTGGGCCTCTTGGTGCTCGACGAGGTGTTCGGCCCCCTCGACGAAGAGCGCCGGGCCCGGATGCTGCTCGCTCTCGAACGCCTACGAGCTCGCTTTCGCCAGATCCTCGTCGTGACCCACTCGACCGACATCAAAGAACAGCTGCCAAACGCCATCGAGGTCACGAAGAAGCCCGGCCGGCGGGCCTCCGCGCGCCTTGTCAGCGCTGGTGCCTGAGACCGCTACGAGCAGCCCTGTAGCGTAGCCAACAGGCAGCCCTGTAGCCAGGACCGAACCTGGTCGTCCGAAGACGAACTGGCCAGCGGGACGGCTGGCAGCTCAGCGGGCCGAGGCTCCCTTGGCCGGCACGCCGTCGCCCTCGACCCGAGCCGGAGGCCGTGGCTCCCCCGGCCTGTGGGGAAGGCGGCTTGCTGGCCGGTGCGGCACGATGGTCTCCGCAGGCCAGCGTCGCGGGCCAGACCACGGGGCGGGCACGCTGTCGGTCGCCCTGGCCAAGGCGTAGGCAACGGGCTCGTAGTTGACACGCCAGCCGCGAAAGTCGGGCCAAGCCTCGGCCGCCGACCGCTCCAGCGGGAACCCCACCTCTGCGAGCTGCTCGAAGGCGGCGCTGAACTTCTCGAAGCTGAGCTCGATCTCGCCATTGGGGTCGGGGTCTGGCTCTGTGCCAGGGACCAGGCCGAGGGGCTGCGCGATCTCGTACATGGCAGTGAAGCCTGCTCGCAGCGCGAGCCTCGCCTCTCTGCGCTCCCGGCTGGGGGCGACCGCAAGCAGCATGGCAGCCGAGTCCATGACGGCCAGCAGAGCTATGACCCACGACGTGAGCGGCTTGGGAGAGCGGAACCACACGAGCTCCGAGTAGTTGGAGTGGCTCTCGGCCACATCGGCTGCCCAGCGCTCCCAGGTCGCGTACAGCTCGGGGAGGTCCTCGGTCCAAGCGGCACCGCCGTAGCGGGCCCGGGCGAGAAGTTCCGGCCCCCAAGGGGGGTTGCCCGCACGCGCGCCGAGCAGGGTCACTTCGGTCTCCCGGCGGTTGAAAGCCGAGTACAAAGTGGGCAAGTACGCGACCTGCAGGCTCAAAAGCCCGATCCCTGCTGCGGCCGCAACCACGTCGACAGCGGTCGGGGCTCCCGAGCGCGTATAGACAAAGCCCAGCGTGAACATCGAGCTCGCCACCTGCTCAAGGGCCAGCGGCAGTCTCCCCACCGACGGCCAGAGCACGAGCGCGAACCCGGCCTCGTAGCCGGCGAGCCACGCCAGCAACCGGACCAGCAGCAACACGGGGCCTTGGAGGGCCAAGATGGCGTCCCTGCGCTTGTAGGAGCTACAGGTGCGGCAGAGGAGCCAAAACAGCTGGTCGACCCCGTACATGACGCCCCTGGAGATACGGCTGGAACCCGAGCGGGGCACGACCAACGCACGAGCGATGTCCGAGGTCATCGCCAGCACGGCTGCCACGCCCGCCACGATGACCAACGGGTGCCACCACGTGGGGTGGCATCTTAGTGGAGGAGGGCCGAAACTTATGTAGGGTCGGACCAATGGCACGAGGAGCGCTTCGAGGACCTTGACGCTGCTCGCTGTCGCTACTGTCGCCGCCCTGCTCGCCGCCGCAGTCTTCGCGGCCTCCACCGCTCTCCTGCACCGTTCCGCCGGGATCGTGGCACAAACCACGCAGGGCAGAGGCCTCGGCAGGTTCGTTGCAAGCACCTCGTTACACCCGGTGTGGTTGGCAGGCATGGGCGGCCAGATCGCCGGCTTCGGCCTACATGCGGTCGCGCTCCGCGACGGCCCCCTGACCCTTGTGCAGCCCCTCATGGTTACAGAGGTGGTGTTCGCCCTGCCGCTCCGCCAGCTCCTCGAGTCGCGCACGCCCCGCCGCTCCGAGCTGGCCTGGGCGACCTTGCTCTGCGGCGGGCTAGCGGGGTTTTTGGTGGCCGCCACCCCCTCTCAAGGTACGCATCACACCCCCGATACCTCCGCGAGCGTCCTCACCGTCGCCGCGATAGGCGCTGGCGTGGCTCTTTGCGCCTACCTGGGACGCAGCGCCCAGGGCACCTGGCCCGCCGCTGTGCTGGGCGTGGGGGCGGGCCTCGCGTTCGCGGGCACCGCTGGCGCACTAAAGGAAGTAACCATAGAGCTGGGGGCCGGGTTTGGGTCGATCTTCACCAACTGGCCCGTCTATGGGCTCGCAGCGGCCGGCGCGGCGGGCATGCTGCTCACGGAACTGGCGTTCAAGGCCGGCCCTCTCAGGGCAAGCCTCCCGGCGATGTCCACCGTTGACACGGTCGTGAGCTTGGTGATCGGCGTAGCGGTGTTCGACGAGCCCTTCCGGGTGGGTGCCATCGCCCTGTTCGGCGAGGTCACCGGCCTCGTAGTCGTAGTAGCAGGCCTAGCCGGCTTGACCGTCGGCCAGGAAACTGGCAGTAGCTGGGGCGCACCTCCAGCGAAGCCAAAACGTCCTCAAGGCCCCGTCCGAGAGACGAGCTTAGCTGGCCAGTAAGCCCACGCCGCTCCATAACCCGCGGCAGGACGAGCACAAAGACGGCCTGCCGCAGCGGGGCTCCCGCGGGGGAGAGCCGAGGCGGTAGGGCTGGGGCGCACTAGCGCAGCTCATGTAAGAGGCTCATATAGGCGAGACGTAACCCGAAAGAGGGGAGCCCGAGGGGTGGGTGTCGGCATAGTACTCGTCGGCGCGCACCTCTACCACGCTAAAACCGGTGAGATCTCCGTCCCCGTTGACGGCTGTCGGGCCGCGCTCGGAGGCCGAGTAGCCGACCACCACCGCGACGTGGGACGCATAAAGGGTGGAGGGGTCGAGCCCATAGACGGCCACGTCACCCGGCTGGGGCACGTAACCGCTCCCGAGGGGGTGCCACGTCCCCGTCCTTTTCCCCCACTCGTAAAAGCTCGCGGCCGAGGAGTTGAGGTCGCCGTTTATGTACTGGTAAACGACGGGCACGCCCGCTTGCTTCCAGACCCATGCGGCGAAGTCCGCGCACCACTCCTCGGCCAAGTTGGAGTTGCCGCAGTCGGCCGAACCCGAGCGCCAGTAAGCACTGTACTTGTTGCAGTAGCTGTCGGGAGGGTCCGTGCGGTAGCCGACCTGGCTCTCGGCGATCTCCACGATCTTGGCTCGCAGAGGAGGCAGCGTCGCGGGGTTGGGGACCATGACCGTGCTCCCGGTGGCCGTCTCGAGCGCCATGTAACGGCCGCTGCTGTGGCGCTGCCCTGGCGCACCGCCGGCGAGATGAGCCCCGAGCCAGCCTGCGCCTACGACCACGACAGCGCCTACCAGCGCGGCCAGCCGCCGTCTGTGGACCACCTGTCGCCGCACGGGGGCCCATCGTGGAGGCCGGACCTTACAGCAAACTGAACGAACTGGCCTACCTGACTGCGCCGGCCCGCCTCCATACGACCTCCATGTGCGCCCCGCCTCCCGGGGCGTCGCCTATTCTCCACTTGCCCCCGGTGCTGCGCACAATTGCGTCCGCTATGGCCAACCCTAGCCCGGCGCCGGTCACCTGGCCGCCGGCGCTGCCCTCAGGGGCCTCAGCCCACACGCCCGAGCCGGCTTGGTCCGCCCGGTAGAAGCGGTCGAACAGCCTGGGGCGCACCTCTGGAGGGATGCCCGGGCCAGTGTCCTCGACCGCCAGGCTGACCGACGCAGAGCGCGCGGCCACGGTGACCTGTACCCGTCCTCTTGGGCCTGCATAGCGGCAGGCGTTGTCCAACAGCACGCCGCACAGGCGGTCGAGCCACACAGGCGGCGCCTTCACGAGGGCTGGCACAGCCCCTTCGGAGCGCACAGAAAGCTCAGTCCCAGAAGCGGCTGCGACGGCCAAGAAGCGGTCGGCGCAGCTGCCCGCCAGCGCCGCCAAGTCCACCGGCTCGTCTCCTGGTGGCGGAGGCACCGAGTCAAAACGGGCGAGGAAGAGCAGCTCTTCTACGATGTGGCGGAGCCGTTTGCTTTCCGTGCTCACCCGTTCGAGCGCTTCTCGGTAGGCAGAGGCGTCCCGGCTGACAGACAGGGCAAGGCCGACTTCGGCCTCGATGACCGTTAGCGGCGTACGCAGTTCGTGGGAGGCGTCGGCGGTGAAATCGAGCTGGCGACGGCGGGCTTGCTCGACCGGGCGGGACGCCATCACTCCTATAGCCAGCGCGACGAGGAACGTGGCCAGCACCAGTGGCGGCCCCGCGATGAGCTCGGCCCGGGCCAAGACGTCCTCGACCCGCTCGGTGTTCACCAAGCTCTCGCCCGCGACCACCCAACCGCTCCCGCGGCGGGCCGCTAGGAGGCGGAAGTCCTCGTTGCCAAGCTTGGCTGTAACAGCGCGGCCCGAGGGGGCCCAAGCTTTGGGGGGAAGTTGGGGGGCGTTCGCGCTGAGCGCCACGGCACCGCGGCCGACGCCGGCGAGCCAGATGAGCACTGGGGCACGCTCGACGTCCCGGTCTGCGGGCAAGAAGCTGCCCGGCTCTGGCGCGCGCAAGCTGCCAAGGCGGACTTCTTGGAGGGCTGCTGCCAAGTCGCTGTCCACTTCAGAGACAAGGTGGCCCGAGTCCACGACGTCGAACGCCACGGCCATCGCGCTATAGAGCCCTCCCACCAGGACCGCCGCTGCTGCGGCCACCCTGGCTGCGTGCACCCACCCCGGCCGCCCCCCCAAGTGGGAAGGCCCCGCCCACTGTAAGTACCGGCCGACAAAGCCAGCGGCGCGCCGCAGCCCCCCGCCGCGCGCTCCAGGGCTCTTCAGTGCGGCCGCGGCCGGCGCCCGCAAGGCGCTCACAAAGGCAGCACCCTGTAGCCCACCCCCCGGACCGTCTCGATCCGTGCCTGGGCCGGGGCCAGCTTGGCCCGCAGGCGGGCAAGGTGCACGTCGATCGTGTTGGAGCCGACCGCGTCTGCCTCTTGCTCCCAGACGTGCAGGGCAATCGAGCGGCGGTTCACGACAGCGGGCGAGCGGCGCATGAGCAGCTCCAAGATCGCGAGCTCGGTCGAGGTCAAAGCGGGGCGCTGGCCAGCGGCGCGCACCTCCCTAGTGGCCGGGTCGAGCTCGACGTCGCCGACTACGAGCACGGACGGCTGAAGGCTCCTCGGGCGGCGTTGGAGCGCTCGGAGGCGCGCCAGCAGCTCTCCAAAGTCGAAAGGCTTGACGAGGTAATCGTCAGCGCCCTCGTCGAGACCGGTCACCCTGTCCGACGCGGTGTCCCTCGCCGTAAGCATGAGCACCGGCACGGGGTTGCGCCGCCCCCGCAGGGCGCGCACCACGTCCAGCCCGGAAACCTTGGGCATCCGCCAGTCGATGACCGCCACCTCGTACTCGTACTCGCGCAAAAAGCCGAGGGCCGCTTCGCCGTCTCCCACCGCGTCCACGACGTAGCCATGCTCTTTCAGGCCTCGCTCCAGCACCGAACGCAGTGCAACGTCATCTTCGGCCAGCAACAAACGCACCGGTCGCTCCCGCCTAGTCGCCGGAGTTGGTGGGGCCCTGGCTCGGCACCTGAGGATCTTACCTTTTCAGCGCGGAGCTCAAGTTCACCGGGGGCTCAAGGGCAGACAACCCAAGGGGAGGGCTTCCCAGCCTGGCCGACGAGACTCGGCGACTACCGCTACCTACGATCGAGCTGTGGCAGGCGACGTTGCCGCCCACGCGTACGTGGAAGACAAGGCGGGGCATTTGGCCAGGACAGCAAAGCGGTTTTTCATATTTGCCTGCGTCCTTTTGGTGCTGGTCGCTGCCGGCGCTGGCTACCAGTACTTCCGCTCGCTCCCGCCCGCCCGAGCCGCAATGGTGCTGCCAGCCGAGACCACCTTCCCCGGCCCGCGCGCGAGCTTGCCTTGGCCGCCCTTTGCCACTGCCGCGCTTGACGTCGAGGGCGTCGGGCCCCTAGGGGGTGAGAACACGACCGTCGAACGGCCCCTCGCCAGCGTCGCAAAACTGGTCACTGCGTTGGTCGTACTGAAGCAGCACCCGCTTTCTATAGGTGAAAGCGGGCCTTCTATAACCGTGACCCCGGCAGAGGTCGCCGCTTACAAGGCCGACGCCGCCGAGCACCAGTCGGTCGTGGCCGTAGCGGCGGGCGAGCGCCTGAGCGAGCTCCAAGCCCTCGAGGCGATGCTCATCCCCTCAGCGAACAACGTCGCCCGGATCCTCGCGCGCTGGTCAGCGGGGAGCGTGCCCGCCTTTGTCGCCGACATGAACGCTGAAGCCGCCGCCCTCGGCCTTCACCATACCCACCTCGTCGGCCCCTCAGGCCTCAACCCGGGCAGCATAGGCACGGCCCCCGACATGGTCCGGCTGGGAGAAGCTGTCCTCGCCAACCCGCTCCTCGCTCAGATCGTCCAGATGCCCCAGGTCACCCTCCCGGTCGCGGGCACGGTCTACAACTACGACTACGCCCTCGGCCACGACGGGATCATCGGCATAAAGACGGGCTCGACGACCGGCGCCGGCGGCAACTTCGTCTTCGCCGCCCGCCGGCTGATCGCCGGCCGCAGTGTCACCGTCGTCGGAGCGGTGCTGGGCGCGACGGGTGCTCAGCCCCTCACCTCGGCCCTTTCCGCAGGTGAGGCGCTCGCTAACGCCGCCTTCGGGCAGCTGCGGGTGGCGACTGTCCTGCCCAAGGGGCGCCCCGTTGTGGTCGTCAGGGCGAAATGGGCGGCTCAAGTGGTAGCCCGCACGTCCCGCCCGGTCAGCCTCTTTGGGTTCCCAGGAGAGCTAGTCCACATAGAGGTCGAGCGAGCGGCCGCCCTGGCTTCGGCGAAGGTGACCAAGCTCGCCGCCGGCGAGCGCCTCGCCACTGTCAGGGTGCAGGCTGGCGCACAAGTTGGAGCCGCTCCCGTGCTCGCCCCCGGGCCGCTCCCGCCGGCGCCGCTCAAGTGGCGCTTCGAACGGGGCCTCTGACCTGCCCGGCTACGGCCCGGTGGTCCAAGGCCGCTCCGAGGAAGGCGAGCACTGCCAGCACCTCGTCGCGCCGCCCCGTAACTGCGGCGAGCGCTTCGAGCTTGGAAGCCATAGCCGCGTCTGCCTGACGAAGCACCAAGAACCCAGCCGGCGTCACCGAGAGCTGCACGGCGCGCTGGTCGCCCGAGTCTTCAGAGCGCGATAGAAGCCCTCTCGCGCAAAGAGCTTCCACCGACGCGCTCACAGCTGGCTTGCCGAGCGCCAGCCACTCGGCCACGCGGCTCGCCCTCTCGTGGCCTTCGGCGACGGCCGCGAGCACACGGTAATGCGCCAAGGAAAGCTCGCCGGCGCTGCGCTCGAGCGCCCGGGAAAGTCGAGCGATAGCCCTGACCGCCCTTACGAGCTCGCCGTCCGGCTCGGCCGAGCCCGACGGAGCCTCCGAGCCGCCGGCGCGCGCTGGCCCTGCACCTACCACCCGAGCGATCCTAGCTGCGGCCTTGGCCCCCACGCCCCGGCCGCGGCCGCGAACTTTGTTGCCATTGCGTCAGCCTCCCGCCCCTTGGCCGGCTGCGCCCAGCCGTGGTAGCGTCGAGCTGGGCACGAAATACGCTCGGTCCCAAGGGAGAAAAAGATGGCACTAGCCCGGCTCGCACGCCAGAGCGACCTGTGAACACTACAGCGAACGGCAAGCCTGCTTCGCTCCGTGACGTTGCCCGCTTGGCCGGCGTGTCGCTCGCAACGGCATCTTGCGCCCTCGGGCAGGGCCGGCGAGGTGTGAGCGGGCCCATGCGAGCGCGTGTACAACGGGCCGCCGACGAGCTGGGCTACGAGTTGCGCCCCCGCGGCCGGAGAAGGACGCGACCGCTCTATGTAGGCGTGGTCGTCCCGGAGCCAAGCAACAGCTTTTTTGCGTCGGTCACCGGGGCTCTCGCGGACGCTCTCGCCGCTGAAGGCCACCTCTGCGTCGTCGCCGCTTCCCGCGAAGACCCCGAAGTGGAGGACCAAGTCGTGAAGTGGCTCTCGCCCCGGGTGGACGGCCTGGTGCTGGCCCCAGCGGCCCAAGTGGGGCCCGCGACGCTGGCGCTAGCCAAGCGGGGCGCCCCGGTTGTGCTCGTGGACCGTGACGGGGGTGCGCCCCAGCTGCCGAGCGTCGCCATGGACAACTTCGACAGCGCCTACAGGGCGACCATGATCTTGGTAGAAAGCGGTTTCGAGCGCATCGCGATAGTCAACGGCCCTCAGCGAGTGAGCACGGCCAGGGACCGGGCCAACGGCTACTTAGCGGCGCTCGCCGCCGGCGGCCTCGAGCGGAGCGAGGAGCGCATGTGGTTCGCAGAGTTCAGCTACCAAGACGGGCGCCGGGCAGTGGACTGGCTGCTGCAAGCGCCCGAGCGCCCAGACGCGATCTTTTCCACCAGCGCGATCCTGACTTCGGGCGTGCTGACGGGGCTCCGCCAGCACGGGTTGCGCTGGCCCGACGACGTGGCCGTCGTGGGCTTCGGGGACGCCGTATATGCCGCTTTGGTGGAACCGGGCGTGACGGTCATCGAACAGCCGACGAAGACTATGGGCGAGACAGCGGCACGGATCTTGCTCGGGAACCCTGGCTCGCACCAGGAAGCCCCCCACATAATGCTGCCTTCCAAGCTCGTCCTCAGAGACTCGCATTGGCGGAGGGCCAAGCCCGCCGACCGGCACATGAGAGAGCGGGCGGGCGGCATCGTCGCAGGAGCGGTCTCACGATGACGAGCCCTTCGCTAGCAGGGGGCACGAGGCAGGCCGGCGAAGAGCCGGTCCGCGCCGGTGTGCTCGGCTGCGGGTCGATCGGGCCGCTCCACGCCGAAGCGCTGAGCGGTGTAAAAGGGGCGCGCCTTGTAGCGGTAGCGGACTTGCGCGAGGAGCGAGCTCGGTCACTAGCAGCGCGTTATGGCGTCAAATGGGCTTCGAGCCTCGACGACCTGCTCGCAACCGAGGGCATTGACCTAGTTTGCATCTGCACACCGAGCGGGACGCACGGGGCGCTCGGCGCCCAAGCGGCGCGCGCGGGCAAGCACGTCGTGGTCGAAAAGCCGATCGACGTGACCCTCGAGGCCGCCGACGAGCTCATAGCCGCCGCCAAGTCGTCAGGGGTAGTGCTCTCAGTCATCTCCCAGCACCGCTTCGACGCCGGCGTCGCCGCCTTGAAGGAGGCGCTCGAGCACGGAAGCCTCGGGAGGATCTCCCTCGCTGAAGCGCGCGCGTGGTGGTACCGCACCCAGGCCTACTACGACTCCGACACCTGGCGGGGCACCGAGGCTCTCGACGGAGGAGCCCTGCTCAACCAGGGCGTCCATTTGGTGGACCTTCTTTTGTACCTGCTCGGCCCGGCAAAGTCGGTCTTCGCGCGTACCAAGACAGTGGCCCACGAGATGGAGTGCGAGGACCTTGCGTTGGTGTCGGTCGAGTTCGCGAGCGGCGTCGTCGCTTCGATCTCGGTCACGACCGCCAGCTACCCGGGCTCGCCAGAGACCCTGGGCGTGACGGGCAGTTCTGCATGCGTCGTGCTCGAAGCGGGCGCGGTGGTGTCCTGGCAGACCGACGAGCACTCGGCCTACGACCTTGCGCCTGCCGCGGGCTCTCGCCAGGCGAGCGCCGCCTTGGGGTCGGCCAACCTTGCGGTCAGCGCTCACCGGGCCCAGCTCCAAGACGTGGTGGACGCGATCAGAGAGGGCCGGGAGCCCGCCATCGGGGGCCACGATGGCAGGAGGGCGCTCGAGCTAGTGCGGGCGGCCTACACCTCGGCCCGCACCGGCCAGCCGGTCGAGGTCAAACAGGAAGGCTGACGGGCGAGCGGCGGCGGGCCGACTCGTAGACGGCAAGGACCAGCTCCAAGGCGTTGCGGGCCTCCTCGCCCGTCACCAGCGGCTTGCGGCCTGCGTCGATGGCAGCTAGGAGGTCGGCCACTTGCCGGGCGTGGGAGTCGTTGCCAATAGCGGCGGGGTCCGAGCCGCCAGAGGACGTCCCGGCGGCAGCCGCTGCCGGCGCCTCGGAGGCGACACGGGCCCCGTAAAGGCCCATTTCCCCGTGGTCACGGGTAAGTTCTTTCAACACGACCTGGCCGTCTTCGACCACGACTGTCCCCTCGGTGCCGCTTATTTCGAGCCTCTCTTTGAAGCCGGGGAAGGCAGCCGTCGTCGCTTCCAGCGACCCGAGCGCGCCGGACGCAAACCGTATGACCGCCAAGGCGATGTCTTCGGTCTCCATTTGGTGAGCGGCCGTGGCGGTGACCGCCATCACTTCGGACACCGGCCCCATGCACCAGCGCAGCAGGTCCGTGTAGTGCACTCCTTGGTTCATCAAAGCGCCGCCCCCGTCGAGCGCCCACGTCCCACGCCAGTCACCGCTGTCGTAGTAGGCCTGGGTGCGGTACCACTTGACGCGAGCGTCGCCGAGGATGACGCGCCCGAGCTCGCCAGCTGACAGCATCTTGTGCAGCTCTGCGACGCCGGGGTCGAAGCGGTGCTGCGAGATGACCGTCATCGTGACTCCCGCCTTGTTCACTGCCCCGATCAGCCTGTCGGCTGCGGCAAGGGAGATCTCGATGGGCTTTTCCACGACGAGGTGCTTGCCTGCCAGAGCAGCGCGGGCACCGACTTCAGCGTGCAGGCCGCTCGGCACGCACACAGACACGACGTCGATGTCGCTCCTTGAGAGCAGTGACTCTAGGTCAGGCTCGAACTCACCCCCCTCCGCTTCGGCGAGCGCCTTGGCGCGCTCTGGGATTATGTCTGTACAAGCCACAAAGCGGGCGTTTGGGAGCGCGTTGGCCACCTGTGCGTGCCGAGGCCCGATGACCCCGCAGCCGACTACGCCTATCCCGTAAGTACGGCCAGTCAATTGCCACCTCCTGTGCGTGCTGCCCAGGCTCTCTCGACCCAGGGCCTCAGTACGTCCATGTGCTGGGGCAAGGCGACCTCGGGGTCTTCGATCTCGGGGTGCCAGCGCTTTTCCCACTCGACCGAGACCGCGCCCACGTAGCCGTTAGCCGCCAGTACCTCGAGCATCTCGCGCACGGGGACCTCGCCTTGGCCCATTAGCACGAGCTGCCAACCGCTCGGGTCGCTCTCGCTCCTACGGGCGTCTTTTACTTGTGCGAGCACGAGCCGGGCGCCGATGTTGGCGTAGACCTCGGCCGGTGCCTCCCCCACCCGGTGGGGGTGGTGGCTGTCCCAAACAGCTCCGACCCACGGCGAAGGCACCCGGTCGAGCAGCTCCCTTACCACCGCAGAAGCGGAGAAGCTGTCGTGGGTCTCTACGCCGACTGCCACCCCAGCCCGCTCGGCGACGGGCACGGCCTCCTCGAGCACTTTCGCCGCGCCGTCCAAGGCCTGCTTGCGGGGGCCTTCCTCCTCGGGGAGCTTGCCACCGAACACTCGCAGCGCAGGAGCCTCCCACTCGCTGGCGAGCTCGAGGAACGCCTTCACCTGGCCCACGGAGCCTTCTTCGGTCAGGCGCACCGAGCTGTCCACGGCGACGATGGGCAGGCCCGCGACATCTTGCTTGACTTGCCTGCGCGACGCAGCAGCCATGGCCGGGTCGATGAGCTCCCCGTCAACCAAGCGCAGCTCGATGCCTTCGTACCCGCAGCGCTTCCCGAACTCTGCCACCTCGGCTAAGGGCCGGCCCGGGAAGGCGAGCGTCGAGAAAGCGAGCAGCGGCTTAGCTCTAACATTGACTTGGCTCAACCGACCCACCTCCACCGCTATCTTAGCCGCTCGCTACAGCCAAAGTTTGCAAGGCCGGGGCCCGGCGCCGTGACGGGCGACTTGTCGTGCACCCGGAACACTGCTATATGTTAAGGCTTGCAGCTTTCAGCAAGGGAGAGCGTACGCGAACAAATAGGCGTACAGCGGGAGTACCACCAAAAAGGGGCGGCTGGTGCAACCCCTGCCGTACCCAGGACCTCAAAGGAGGAACGCATGAGCAAACTACCTAGGCGTCAGCCACGCTGCTTGCTGGCTGCCAGCGCGTCGGTCAGTGCCATGGTCTCGCTGGTCGGGCTCGGAGGGACTGCGTCCGCCGCCAGCGCGCACAACGCTCCCTACGCGGGGATGACCTTGACTGCGCTGGACGGTGCACCTACGGGCGCTACCGGGCCCCAGACCCAGGCTTACTACAACGAGATCGCCAAGGTGTTCAAGCAAGAGACGGGGGCGACGCTCAAGTGGCAGTACTACTCGTCCCCATCAGAGGAAGTCACCGACATAGAGACGGCCACGGTGTCTGGAAGCGGGCCGGACGTGATCTCTTACGGGACGTCTTTTGTCGGGACCTTGTGGGCGACTGGCGACTTCACGCCGCTCACCAACGCCGATTGGAACGTCCTCGGAGGCAAAGCGTCGTTCATGAAGTCCACCTTCTATGACGCCGGTGTGAGCGCCTCAGGGCTCCAGATCACCAACCCGAGCGCCCCCAACAACAAGTACATAGGCGTCATCAACGAGGTCAACCCCTTCGTGCTCGTCTATAACACCAAGTACTTCAAAGAAGCCGGCATCGCGGGCCCGCCCAAGACCTGGTCCCAGCTGGTGAGCGACGCCAGAGCCGTCCAAGCCAAGCTGAAAGGCGTTTATGGGGTCGCGATCGACCCCCAAGACGCCTATGACCCTTGGAAGAACGACTTCTTCTACGACGCCCAGCTCGGAGGCGCCAAGCCCTGGGAGTGGGTGAGCCCCAACGGGAAACAGGTCAACCTCGACACTCCACAGATGCAACAAGCTGTGAAGTTCTACTTCTCGCTGGAAGACCAGTTCCACGTTGCGCCGCCGGCGTCGCTCGGCTGGAACGACGCAGAAGCCGCTGCAGCCTTCGAGAAGGGCCAGGTAGCAATGTTCATCCTTGGCAGCTACGGTTTTAAGGCTGCCGTAAAGGGCACTCCAGTGCAAAACGACCTCGGCTTCGCGTTGCTACCTACGGTCCCCTATGGCTATTCGAAGCTGCCGCCGGGCGGCATTCCCGTCGAGACCGAGACGACCGGCAACTACTTCGCCATCCCCAAGTACGTGACTGGCAAGCTTCAAAAGCTCGCCCTTTTGTTCGACAAAGTAGTAGTTTCGCCTCAGATCCAGCTGTACCAGTTCAAGGAGCTTGGCTGGATCCCGGTCAACAACGCCGGCATAAAGGCGGTCGAAGCCTATGCACCCGCGAGCAAAGTGTTCGTGACAGCTGAGGAGGAAGCCATCCCTACTTCTACGGCCCCGGTCTGGTCCTACGTGGAGCCGGGAGTGCTCACTGCTATGCACAACATAGGCAGCTACCTCGCGACCCACGGCGACAAGTGGGACCAGGCTTACGCCGACCAGCAGCTCGCTCAAGCCAACGCTGCTGCGCAAGCGCACGCATGAGCAGGTAACCGCCCACCTTTGACGATGATGGCTAGTCCGCCATTGGCCAGGGCGGCGCTGTCTGCCTTGGCCAATGGCCCTAAGTGTTGCCGCAGGAGGCATTGTTGAGGCGACTGCCTATTAGGCGGTGGTCGTGGCTGCACCGGTAAAGGCGCCGCCTGGCCAGCTCGTGAAGAGCTATAGGGCCGCGCGGGCCGGCGAAGGCGCTCCTTCCCGATCGTGGTGGGCGCGAGCCAACCAGCGCTGGAAGGACCGGCCGCTTTGGATGCTTGCGCCGGCCACGGCCGCTCTGCTCATTATCATCCTCGTCCCTACGGCCATTACGGTCTGGCTCTCGTTCTTGAACGTCAACGTGAGCACGCTGCGAGAGTGGCTGGGAGCGCCCTTCTACGGCGTGCGCAACTTCGTCAACGCCTTCACCCAGCCGAGCACCCTCGGGGTGACCCTTGGCTGGTCGATATTCGTCTCGTTCGCTTTCTCGCTGCTCACGACCATCGTGATCACCCCGATCGGCATGCTGGCGGCTTTCTCGGTGCACCGCCGGTTCCGGGGACGAGGGATCGTCCGCGCCATCTACCTGGTGCCGTACACGATCCCGACGTTCGTCACCGCCCTCACCGCCCGCGTCGTCTTTTTGAACGGCTCTGGCCTGGTAGACAAGATCCTCGGTGGCCTCGGGGTCACCAACGGCAAAACTTACTGGCTGATCGGCCCGCACGCCTACTGGGCGATGCAGCTCACAGAGATCTGGGCTACCTGGCCATTTATTTACCTGATGACCCTGGCCGGGCTGCAGGCGATCCCGAAAGAACACTACGAGGCTTCTGCGCTCGACGGGGCGTCAAAGGCCCAGCGCATCCGCTACGTGATCGTGCCCGAGCTTTCCGGTGTGCTGAAGCTTGCCATGTTGCTCTCGACGATCTTCCATTTCGGCAACTTCACCCTCGCCTTCGTCATGTTCGGCAGCCCGCCGCCGGCGGGTGCAGAGGTGCTGCCGATCGCGGCTTACTACAACGCTTTCAGCTTCTTCAATTTTGGGGAAGCAGCCGCGATCGCCGTAGTGACGGTCGTGATCTTGATGGTGCCCGCCTATGTGTACATGCGCTCGACCCGGCTGGCGGGAGGGTTGAACTAAGTGGCGCGCGCATCTGCCGCTCTCGGCGTTGCCGGGCCGGAAGCCGCCCGCGGGGCAGGCCGGCGCAGCTGGCCGCCGAGCCGGCGACGGAGCGCCGTCGGGCGGGGCGAGGCTGAGCTGTTGTTGCCCGTGTGGCTCTCCCGGGCGGTCGTGGTGGCGGTCCTCGTCGCGGTGCTTGTGCCGCTCGGCTACATGTTGCTCATGTCGCTCACCCCCAACTACGACGTAGCCGCGGGCGTTGTCAGCTTCGCGGTGCTCACGTTCCACAACTACGTGAGCATGTGGAGCACCGCTCCCCTCGCCCAAGGCTTGGTCAACACGTTGATAATCGCAGGCACTTCGGCCGCCTTGTCGGTAGCCGTCGGGCTCATGGCCGCCTACCCGCTGACCCGTTTCGCGTTTCGTGGCCGCCGTGGCTTCCTCTACACCTTGATCGGCGTCCAGACCGTTCCGGGGACCACGCTCCTGCTGCCCCTGTTCGCCGTGTTCTCGTGGATCCAAACGTCCGTCTCGGTCCACCTGATCGGCACTTACTTCCCGATCATCCTCACGTACATGACCTTCGGCGTGCCGCTTTCGACCTGGCTGCTCGTCGCTTACATGCGGACGGTGCCTCGCGACCTCGACGAGGCCGCGCTGGTAGACGGGTGCAGCCAGATGGCGGCCCTCGCGCGCGTGATCCTCCCAGTCATGCTGCCCGCTGTCGTCGTCGCCTTCTTGTTCGCCTTCTTGGTGGGCTGGAACGACGTGCTGTTCGCAAGCGTGTTCACCAATCAGAGCACCCAGACCCTTGCCATCGCTCTCGAGCGCTTTTCCGCTAGCTCAGAAAACGGCGGGCTGCCCGTCTACGGCCAGCTGATGTCGTCCGCGGTCGTGAGCGCAGCTCCCGTAGTGATCATCTATCTGATCTTCCAGCGCTACCTTGTCCACGGGTTGGCGGCCGGGTCGGTCACGGGCTAAACAGGGTTAGATTGGCACAGGACCAATAGGAGGCAAAGCGATGAGCACACAAGTAACTTTCGGCATCTGCACCATGGGGGCGCCGCCCAGCGAGCAGCGGGCCAAGGTCCTCCGGGACGCCGGCTGCGACTACTACGAGCCTGCCGTGGCCACCGGGGTGATGGCCGAAGATAGAGACGACTTCGAAGCTAACCTAGGTCGCTGGTCGGTAGGAGGGCTCGAGCCAAGGAGCGCCAACGTCTTCCTCCCCGGCGATCTCAAAGTGGTCGGGCCGGAGGTGCACCCTGAAAAGGTCCAGGCTTACATGGGAGAAGCGCTCCGGCGGGCCAAGGTCCTCGGCATCGAGCGCATCGTGTTCGGCAGCGGCAAAGCCCGGGAAGTGCCTGACGGCTTCCCGGTGCAAGAGGCGTACCGTCAGCTAAAGCAGGCCTCCCGTTGGGCCGCGGAGGCGGCCGAGCAGGCGGGGGGCGGGGCCGTGATCTGTCTCGAGCACCTGCGCCACCAGGAGACAAACATCCTAAACAGCCTCGCCGAAGCAGGCCAGATGGCTCGCGAGCTCGACCTGGCCAACGTGGGCTTGGTGGTGGACATCTACCACCTGATGGAAGAGCAAGAGGACTTCGGGGTCGTAGGCTCTGTAGCCGACAAGGTAGCCCACGTCCACGTCTGCGGGCCGGACCGCCACCCTCCCGCCGCCGAAGACGAAAAGCGCCTGGTGGCTCTCTTTGAAAGGCTCGCAGCCATCGGCTACCGGGGCCGCATCTCGATAGAAGCCAGCTTCGCCGACATCGAATCCGAGGCGCCGGCGGCACTCGGCGCCGTCCGCCACGCCGCGGAGGTGGCTGGCCTTGCTTGATGGGCCCATGGAACGCCTTTGCCCGGTCGCGGGTGGGCCGCGATGAGCAAGCTTTCGCTGCACCCAGACCGGCTATTGCCTTCTTCGCCAGAGCAAAGGGAAACGGCGAGGGCAATTTTTGCCGAGATCGAGCACCTGCCCCTCGTCTCGCCACACGGGCACCTAGACGCCGCTTTGTTCGTCTCCAACGAGGCCTTCTTGGACCCTGCCCAGCTGCTCATCACGGCCGACCACTACGTGGTGAGGCTGCTCCACGCCCAAGGCGTCCCCATGGAGGCGCTCGGCGTGGGGACGCCCGCCGACAGCCAGCGCGCCGAGGGGCGGGAGGTATGGCGCCAGCTTTGTGCCCACTGGGGCGCCCTGGCGGGCACCCCTTCGCGCCTGTGGCTCGAGCACGAGCTCTACGACCTCGTCGACCTGCGAGAAGTTCCCTCGTCAACTAACGCGGACCGCACCTACGACCAGATCCGCTCCAGGCTCGCCGAGGACGACTTGCGCCCCCGCGCCCTGTACGAGCGCTTCGGCCTCGAGGTGCTGACCACGACCGACCCCGCCACGAGCGACCTCGCCCTCCACCAGGCCCTCGAAAACGACCCCACCTGGAAGGGCCGGCTTCTGCCCAACTTCCGACCCGACGAGGTGGTGGACCCGGCTCAGCCCGGCTTCCTCGCCAACCTTGCCCGCCTGGCCGAAGTTTCCGGCACCGACACGAGCACGTACGCCGGCTACGTACGCGCTCTTGAGAGCCGGCGGGAGTTTTTCCGCCAGCACGGTGCAACGGCCACAGACCACGGCGTGCCCGTCACCACGACCGAGCGGTTGGGACCGGCGCAAGCCGCTCAGATCTACGAGCGACTGCGGCGTGGCGAGGGCTCGGGAGCAGACATCGAAGCCTTCCGAGGGCACATGCTCGACGAGATGGCCCGCATGGCGGCCGACGACGGCATGGTGATGCAACTGCACGTTGGCGTCGTGCGCGACTACGACCCCGGGTACGCTGCCGCCTACGGGCGCGACATAGGCCAAGACTTCCCCTACGCCATGGAGTTCACGCGGACCTTACGGCCGCTGCTCTCGCGCTACGGCAACGCTGAGGGCTTCTCCTTGGTCCTCTACACCGTCGACGAGACGACCTTCTCGCGCGAGATCGGCCCCCTGGTCAGCTATTTCCCTTCGCTGTTCGCCGGGGCCCCGTGGTGGTTCCTCGACGCGCCCGATGCCATGGGCCGCGCTTTTTCCGCCCTCGGCGAGACGGCCGGCATTTACAAGCTCGCCGGCTTTGTAGACGACACGCGTTCTTTGTTCGGCATCGGTGCTCGCCACGACGTAGCGCGACGAGCGTGCGCCGGCTACCTTGCAAGGCTGGTCTGCGAGCACCGCCTCTCCCTAGAGGAGGCCACGCAGCTCGCGGTCGGCTACGCCTACCGCCGGCCAAAGGAAATCTTCAAGGTGTGAGGCCGAGCTCCCTCAAGGCGCACGCCTATGGAGCTGGTAGGAAACCGGCCCCGCCCCAGCCAAGTCCAACCGGACGACGCCTACCAGGCCGTGGCGGGACTCGTAGCCGTGGGGCAAGTGCACGGCTCGTTCGACGTGGCGGTCGGTGACGAGCTCGACTTGTTCGCCGGGTACCGAGAGGCGTACACCGGACGGTGCCGGTCCCACGACAGGGCTGATGCCGTCCCCCCGGTCGCGAACGTAGGGCACCACCAGGCTGCACGGGCGGTCGCCGACGCTTTCAACCAGCCTCAGGGTCTCACCGTCTATGAGTGCTCGCAGCCGATAGGGCAGCCCGTCCGCCTGTGCGGATGCTTCAAGCCAGCGCGTAGCTGGGTCGTAACGAGCCGAGCGCGCCTTTATACGCCGCGCGCCGGCAACAGGCCGCAAACCGCTCACGGCGTCGTGCACCGCCAGGCCCAGGGTCAACGCAGAACCACTAGCCACGTGGCGCACTTGGCCGCCAAAACGCCACCACCGGCCCAAGCCAAGCGACACGTCGGCGATCCCGAAGGCGTCGTAACCAGCTTGCGGGGCCAAATTGACGTGGAGAGACCAGCCGTGGCCGTGCAGCAGCGACCGCCACAGCGGTTCGGCTTCTACGAGGGAGCTCTGCTCAGCTCCGAGAGCGCTCGGGGCGCAACTTCTGCTGAACCCAGCCAGCACCGCCGCAGCTAGAAAAGAAAGGGCGAGCGAAACGTAGTGGGCGTCGGCCGTGTAAGGTTCGTAGCCTACACGGAAATTTGCCGGGAGGACGTTTTCCACTGGGCTCAGGCCCTCGCCTCGCGGGCGCTGGCAAGCTGTTGCCGCAGCGAGGGAACGCATTGCGGCTTCTTGGGCGGCCAAAGCGAGGCGCTCGTCCGTACAGAGCTGAGCGGCACGATGAAAGTAGGCGCACTGAGCCGTCAAAGTCCACAGCTGGCCGGTGCTGCGGTGAGCGCTGGCAAGCGAGCCATTGGACAGCTGCACAGACAAGCTGCGCCGGAGCCCGGTGTCGAGGAGCCGCTGAAGGTGCTCCCGGTAACGCCCGTCATATCCCTCAGCCAACAATTCAAGCATGTGATAGCGAGTGAAAAGGTCGTAGGAGTTGGGGAAGCCCGGCTCGTAATAGCACCCCCTTCCGAGGTCGACCCTCGCGTCGGCCCCCTCGAAAAATGGCGCAAGCCAGCCGTCGGCCGCCGTCGGCGGGTAGGGGGACAACCCCTCGCGAGCCCGCAGCCACTCCCCTAGGAGCCAAACCGCCGCCCAGTTGTGGGGCGGACGGGCGGCGAAGACTTCTGGCACCGCCACCTTGCGAACGCGCTCAGCCAGAGCGCCGGCACCCGGCCTGCCAGCGGCTCGCAGCAGCTGCAGGCAACGCAGCGCTGGCAGCCACATGAAGTCGCGATGGGCCCGAGCTTGCGGGCCGGCGAGCGGGCCCAAATATGAGCTCGTCGCCGGCGCGTCACAGGGGTCGAGAAGGTGGCGGAGCGTCGCGCCAAGCCCCCGCTCTGCTCGTTCGAAGTACCTAGCCGCTGCAGGACCTCCGCACAGGCGGCCCATTGCCGCGTTGACATAGGCGAAGTAGGCAGTGCCGTACTGAGTGGGCTCGCCAAAGACGGGGTCGTAAAGCTCGCCCGAGGGCTGCAAGAAGCGGCCCAAGTAGGCAACGCCCTTTTCCAAGAGCTCCTGTGGGCTCACGACGGGGCTCACGCCGCTACCGTAGGGCAAGAGCAGGCCCCAAGAACTTCGGCGAGCCCGCAGGGCGAGCTGCCTGCCGAGACACCTGCCTGCACATCAAGGGCAAGCTGGCGCTATTCGAGCCTCGTAGCCGACATCTCTGCCCTGATCGCCAGCTCTGCCGCCTTGAAGGCGTGCTCTTGGGTCATAGCCGTCTCGGTACGGTCGAGGACGTCGCGCACGAGTTGGCCAAAAAACGGGTAGCCGACTTGGCCGCCGACAGGAAAGTGGTGCTCGCCCTCGCCGTCCACTAGGTAAACCTGGTTGCCGGCGGGGCCCCTCGCCACGTCCAAGTACTTGCGCAGCTCTATGTAGCCCTCGGTGCCCAAAATAAACAGACGGCCGTCGCCCCACGAAGACAGCCCGTCGGGAGTGAACCAGTCCACCCGGAAGTACCCCGCCGCCCCGTTGTCGGCTACGAGCGAGCAATCTCCGAAGTCCTCTAGGCCAGGGTAGGCCTTGTGGCCGTAGTTGGCAACCCGGCTGGCGGTGACGGTGGCGTCGGAGGCACCTGTGTAGAAGAGGAACTGTTCCACCTGGTGGCTCCCGATGTCGCACAGGATGCCCCCATAACGTTCCTTCTCGAAAAACCACGGCGGCCGGCTCGCCACGTTTGCCCGGTGCGGGCCCAGGCCCAAGACCTGGACTACTCGCCCGATGGCTCCGTCCTCCACGAGCTGGCCGGCGAACACAGCCGCCTCGACGTGGACGCGTTCGCTGTAGTAGACGGCGTACTTTCGTCCCGTGCGCGCCGTCGACTGCCTGGCAGCCTCCAACTGCTCCAGCGTGGTCAAGGGAGGCTTGTCCACGAAGAAGTCCTTGCCGTGCTCCATTGCCCGCACCCCAATGGCCGCCCGCTCGGAGTTCACCGCTGCGCATGCGACCAAGGCGACCCTGGGGTCCTCGAGAACTTCTTGCTCCGAGCTCGCGGCCACCGCTCCCGGGAAACGCTCGAGGAGAGCCTTCACCTTTTCTGGGTCGGGGTCCCAGACGAGGGCGAGGGTGGCGCCAGCCTCGGTGAGGCCGTTGCACATCCCATAGATATGGCCATGGTCGAGCCCCACAGCAGCAAAGTTGAGCTCGCCGGGCTCGCAGGCCCGGGCAGGCTTACCTCGCGGGGCGTAGTTCATCCCGTCAGTTGCGCTCATTTGCTCGTCCACCTCCTGCTCGCCAATCCTAGGAGACAGCTTCTCCACGACGCCTGCCGGCGGGCTAGCTTGAGCGCAGCTATGGCTACCAACGACACGTTCGTTATCGTCGGGGCCTCCCTCGCCGGGGCCAAGGCAGCCGAAACGCTCCGCATGGAGGGCTTCGACGGCCGCGTCGTCCTGTTGGGAGAGGAGCCCGTCCGGCCCTACGAGCGGCCGCCCCTTTCCAAGGAGTACCTCCGAGGCGAAAAGGGCTTCGACCACGCGGCCGTGCACGCCGCTGGCTTCTACGAAGACCAAAACATAGAGCTGCGGACCTCTGCGAAGGTGACGCGCCTGGACCCGGCCGCTCACCAAGTCGAGCTCGCTTCGGGAGAGCTGGTCGGTTACTCGAAGTTGCTGCTTTGCACGGGCGCTACGCCTCGCGGGCTCAGGGTCCCCGGCGCAGAGCTTCCGGGCGTGTACTACCTGCGCACTGTGGCCGACTCCGACGCTTTGCGGGAAGCACTTTTGGGTTCGCCCCGGGCTGTCGTGATCGGGGCAGGCTGGATCGGTTGTGAAGTCGCAGCCTCGGCCCGTCAGCTCGGCGCGGACGTCGCCCTCGTAGAGCTGACCTCTGCCCCCCTCGAGCGAGTGCTCGGCCGTGAAGTAGGTTCGCTCTTCGCCGGCTTGCACGCTGACCATGGTGTCGAGCTGCACTTCGGCACCGGCGTGGAGGCATTGGAAGGCGCCGGCAAGGTGGAAAGAGTGCGCCTGTCCGACGGGAGAGCGCTGCCCGCAGACCTCGTCGTGGTCGGCGTAGGGGTGACACCGCGCACCGAGCTCGCCGAAACTGCCGGCCTCGAGGTAGCCGACGGCATCGTGGCCGACGAGCACCTCGCCACCAGCGCTCCCGACATCTACGCCGCCGGCGACGTAGCGAGCGTCTATTACCCCCGCTACCGGGCACACGTACGCCTAGAGCACTGGGCGGGAGCTCTCAACCAAGGCCCCGCCGCGGCCCGCAGCATGCTAGGGCAAACGGCCCCTTACGACGAGACGCCCTACTTTTACTCGGACCAGTACGACTTCGGCATGGAGTACCGGGGCTGGGCGCCGGCGTTCGACCAAGTGGTCTTCCGGGGGGACAAGACCGCACGCGTGTTCATATCCTTCTGGCTGAAAGACGGCGTACCCGTGGCGGCCATGAACGCCAACATCTGGGACGCCGGCGACGCCATCGAAGCCCTGCTCCGCGCCGGGGCAAGGGTGCGCCCCGAGCGCTTGGCCGACGGCTCCGTCCCTCTCGAGGCCGTCGCCAACTGAGCGCTGACAGGGTCGCCCTGGCGTAGCGCTAGCTGGCACCAGCGTAGAGATCGCACGCCCGCCAGCAGTACCACGCCGCGACAGATCGGTAGGGGGCGAACGGCTCCCCGAGACGCGACAGCTCCCTTTCGGAGGGCATGGGGATCCCCCACGCGAGGCCGTAGCCTCGGCGCACGCCGAGGTCGCCGGCGGGCCACACGTCGAGCCGGCGCAGCTGGAAGAGAAGGAACATCTGCGCCGTCCAGCGGCCTATCCCGCGCACGGCGCACAAGGCGGCGACCACGTCCTCATCGCTTTGCTTCTTTAGGCCAGCTGGGTCGAGGACTACCCTGCCGTCCAACACCTTGGTGGACAGGTCGATGAGGGTGGCTGCCTTGTTGGCCGACAACCCTGCCCCCCGGAGCCGCTCGGGCCCGAGGGCGAGGACGGCGGCAGGCGAAACATCACCAGCAAGCGCCTCCAAGAGCCTCCCGTGGATGGCCCTGGCTGCCGGCCCCGCCAGCTGCTGGTAGAGCACCGAGCGCACCAAAGCTGCGAAGTGGGCCTCCATCGGGGGCCGGAGCGCCGGCGGCCCCGCCGCTTCGACGAGCTTCGCGAGGACTGGGTCCCGGGCAGCCAGCTCTAAAGCGGCGCGTTTGTGGTCGAGCTTCGCCGGCATGTGCTACAGCCTGCCAGGCCTGCCTAACACATCGCGCCAGTTCCTAGATGACTGTACGCTCACGTGCTATCGGCCTGGGCAGCTGACCGCGACCACCAGCGACGCCCGTGGCTCTCTCTCCCAGAGCTCGTAAACCGGGTGCTCGTCTAGCGCCGGCCCTGTTAGCGAAAGGCGCTCGATCGTTTGGCTGAGCACAATGATCGAACACACGCACACGGGCCCCCAAAACCTTGACGGCCCGGTAGCGCCTACCCAACCACGAACACATGGTCGAGCAGCCTGTGGGCCGCGCACAACGGCGCTGCTAGCCGCGCTACGCTTTTGTCTCTCAGGTTTCTCTAACAAAACGGCCGCGAGGCCGCTAGGCACGAGGAGGGTGCATCCAATGAGAAGACAGGGCCATTGGAGGGCGATGGCGGGGGCGGCTGCCGCAGGAGGCGCGCTCTTGGCCGTAGGGGTGACAGGCCTTCCCGGGGTGGCGAGCGCCTCGGCGGCGCACGCGTCCAACAACACAGTGGTCACTTTCGCCGAGGGCCCGGGGACCCCGCCTGACTACATCTTCCCCGAGACGACGTCGGCCAACCAGACCCTTTACAACAACAGCCAGTTCATCAACCTCATGTACCCGCTCGTGTACCTTCCCGACCCCTACCAGCCGGTCATGGACTACAGCCGCTCGATGGCCTACCCGCCGAAGTTCTCGGACCACGATACGGTCGTAACGGTCACGCTCAAGCACTGGAAGTGGTCCGACGGGGCCCCAGTGACCGCGCGAGACCTCGTGTTTTACATCAACCTGGGCAAGGCTGAGGGCACTACGTGGGGCAACTACGCCGGCCCGACCCAGTTCCCCTACAACCTGAAGAGCTATACAGCTGTCAATGCCTCGACGATCCGCTTCGTCCTGAAGAGCCCGATGAACCCGACGTACTTCATCGACAACGGGATCGACTACATAACCCCGCTCCCCCAGCACGCCTGGGACAAGACGTGCGCCACCTGCCGGGTCGGCAACTACGACATGACGCCGGCGGGAGCCAAGAAAGTGCTCGCTTTCCTCCAAAAGGAAGCATCTGACACTAGGACGTACGCGACCAACCCTCTCTGGAAGGTCGTGGACGGCCCTTACATGCTGAAGAGCTTTGGCGGCGCCAGCTCTCCTGACGTGCTCGTAGCCAACCCCCGCTACTCGGGGACGCCCCCGGCCATAAAGACTTTCGAAGAAATCCCCTTCACCACCGACTCGGCTGAGTTCATCGCCCTCCGCTCGGGCAGGGTCGACTACGGGTACGTTCCGACCCAGGACATCCCGGCCATCCCGTCGGTAAAGGCCGAGGGTTACAACGTCACCCCGGTGCCGACCTGGGGCTTCGACTACATCATCCCCAACCAGAAGAACCCGCAGGTGGGGCCCATCCTCTCCCAGACCTACATGCGCCAAGTGCTCGCCCACCTGGTGGACCAAAACACGATGATCGCCCACTTCATGCAGGGTTACGGCGTGCCCACCTACGGGCCGACGCCCATCTACCCCAAGGGCAACCCGTTCGTGTCCCCTACTGAGCTGCACAACCCGTACCCCTATTCGGTCTCTGCTGCCGAGAAACTGCTCAAAGCTCACGGCTGGCAGGTGAACCCCGGCAAGGTGGACATCTGCGAGGTGCCCGGGCCTTCTGGCTGCGGCGCCGGAGTCACCAAGGGGGAGAAGCTCTCGCTCAACCTGCTTTACTCGAGCGGCAACACGATCCTTACTGAGGACACCGACCTCTTCCAGTCTGACGCCGCGCTCGCGGGTGTGCAGATCAACCCCCGCTCCGAGAACTTCAACACCGTCGTAACCCAAGTCCAGCCCTGCGTCCTGCCCAAGGACAAGGGCACCCCTGTCTGCAACTGGCAGCTCGGCGAGTACGGCGGCATCAGCCTGTCCACCTACCCCTCGGGCGAAGGCCTGCTCAACACCGGCGGGGCCTTCAACGCCGGGCAGTTCTCCGACCCGACGCTCGACAAGTTGATCCAGGAGAGCACAACGTCGACGAACCTGTCGGTTTACAAGCAGTACGAGGACCTCGTCGTAAAGCTGGAGCCGTGGATCTGGCAGCCAGTGCCCGACAACATCTTCGCCACCAAGCGCGGGCTCTCGGGCTACGGCTTGACGAGCGAGTTCGACGGCGGCTTCGGCTACATCGAGCCAGAGTTCTGGACCTTCAACAACAAGTGAGCCGCTAGGCACTGCGGGTCTGTCTCCTTGGCGGTTGTGAGAGCGAGCCAAGCTTTGGGCTTTTTCCCGGCTTGGCCGCTCTCGCGCCGGCTAGCAGGCGTCACGAACATGCCGAGAAAGGCTAAAGAGCGTTGACGGGCTACATCATCAGGCGCTTCTTGCAGTCCCTGGTCGTCTTACTGCTCGTCACGCTCATCATGTTCGCAATGTTCCACATGCTGCCCGGCAACCCAGCGCGTGCCGAGCTAGGGGTGCACGCCCAGCCGGCCGCCGTCGCCGCCTTCGACAAGCTCCAAGGGTTGGACAAGCCGGTCTGGTACCAGTACTACCTTTACCTGGACCACCTGGTCCACGGCAACCTAGGTTTCTCCTACGTGCAAAACGCCTCGGTGGCGCTCCTGTTGGCGCAGCGCCTCCCCAAGAGCATCCTGCTCGTCGGCTTGGCGACGGTCCTCGCCGTCATCGTCGCCATCCCGCTCGGAGTAATGCAAGCCGTGCGGCGCAACAAGCCAGAAGACTACTTCTTTACCGGTACCTCTTTTGTCTTCTACTCCTTCCCGACATTTTGGCTCGGCATAATCTTGATCGAGATCTTCTCCATACAGGCGCACTGGCTCCCCCCCGAAGCACCAGAGGGCACCAACGTGGGACAGATCCTCGCCGATTGGAAGGGCCTCGTCCTGCCTGTACTTACACTGGCGCTTGTCAGCATTGCTGCCTACAGCCGCTACATGCGGTCGTCGATGATCGAAAGCCTGGCCCAGGACTACATCCGGACCGCACGCGCCAAGGGCGTGAGCCAAAAGGCGGTCCTGCTGCGCCACGCGCTGCGCAACTCTCTCATCCCGATGGCCACGTTGATCGGGCTGTCGCTCCCCGCCGTGCTTTCTGGCGCAGTGATAACAGAGTCAGTTTTCAACTACCCAGGTGTGGGTTTGCTCTTCTACCAGTCTGCCCAAAGCAACGACTTTTCGGTGCTGCTCGGCCTCACGCTCATCGCAGCAGTCGGCGTGGTCGTCGGCAACCTTATCGCCGACGTCCTCTACGCGGTCTTAGACCCGAGGATCAGGTACTGACATGGCCGCTCAAGTAGCCCCCGACACCCCTGCCTTGGCAGGTATAGGGGTCGCGGGGCAAACAGCAGGGCACGCCGAGCAGTACGAAGGTGGCGAGGGGCGCTCTTCGGGGAGCGTGCTAAGGCTCACGCTCCGCACGTTCATCGAGAACAAGCTGGCGGTCACCGGCCTCGGGATCCTAGTTTTTTTGGTCCTTTTCTGTTTCGTGGGGCCCCACATCTACCTGACCAACCAGCGTACGGTCAACCCTGCCTACTCCAACTACCCGCCCAGTGGTGCCCACCTGCTCGGCACCGACTCCGAGGGCTTCGACGTGCTCGGCCGGCTCATGGTGGCGGGCCAGAGCTCGATCGAGATCGGCCTCGCCGCCGGCTTCGCCGCCGCCATCTTCGGCACGCTTTACGGAGCGGTCTCGGCTGTGGCCGGCGGCATAGTCGACGCGGTCTTGATGCGCGTCGTGGACGCCCTTTACTCTTTGCCCACGCTTTTCTTGTTGATCCTGCTCTCGGCGATCTTTGCTCCCAACCTGCCCCTCATGATCATCGTGCTTGCCTTCATCGCCTGGCTCGGCCCAGCCCGCCTCGTCAGAGGAGAAGGGCTCACTTTGCGGACGCGCGAGTACGTACAGGCGGTCCGGGTCGCCGGCGGAACCCAGGGGCGCATCGTCGTGCGTCACATAGTGCCCAACGCGATCGGCACGATCATGGTCAACACCTCGTTCCTGATCGCCGACGCGATCTTGGCCTTGGCAGCGCTCAGCTACCTAGGCCTCGGCCTCCCCGACACCGTCCCGACGTGGGGCGGCATGCTTTCCAACGGCACCAACGTGATCTTCGACGGCTACTGGTGGCAGCTCTACCCCGCTGGCGTGGCGATCGTGCTCACCGTCGTCGCCTTCAACTTCATTGGCGACGCCCTCCGCGACAGCCTCGACGTCCGGCTCCAGCGCCGCTGAGGGCCGGGCTCAAGCAGGCGCAGCCGCCAATGACGCCTCTTCCCCTTCGAGCGGCGTCTGGAGCGGGAAGTGGCAAGCGGCTAGGTGGCCGGGGCCAAAGGGCCGCAGCGGGGGCTCGACCTCGGCGCAGACCTCCTGGGCGAAAGGACAGCGCGTCCTGAAACGGCACCCGCTCGGCGGGTTCATTGCTGACGGCAGCTCACCTTGCATGGGCGCCTTGCGTGCCCGCCGGGCAGCCACTGGGTCAGGGACCGGGATCGTGTCGATGAGGCCCTGGGTATAGGGGTGAGCAGCGTGGGCGTAGAGCTCTTCAGCGGGCGCCACCTCGACGAGCTTGCCCAGGTACATGACCCCGATCGTGTCTGCGAGGTACTTCACGACAGCGAGGTCGTGAGAGATCAAGATGTAGGTGAGGCCGTGACGCTCCTGAAGGGACCGCATGAGGTTCAAGATCTGGGCTTGCACGGAGACGTCCAAGGCCGACACCGGCTCGTCCGCCACGATCAGCTTTGGCTGCAACACGAGCGCCCGGGCGAGGCCGATGCGCTGGCGCTGGCCCCCTGAGAACTCGTGCGGGTAGAGGTCACCTGCCTTAGGTGAAAGCCCCACCTCCTCGAGCACTTCTCTCACCCGCTGCTCTTGCTCTCGCCGGCTCCCCGCGCGCTGGATCACGAGAGGTTCGCGGACGATCGAGCGCACCCTCATACGGGGGTCCAAGGACGAGTAAGGGTCTTGGAACATGAGCTGAAGCTCCCGCCGGCGGTGCCTGAGGCGCCGGCCGCGCAGCTTGGACAGGTCCGTACCCTCGAACACGATCCTGCCCGAAGTCGGCCTTTCCAGCGCCACCACCAGCCTGCCGGTCGTCGTCTTGCCGCAGCCGGACTCGCCGACGAGCCCGAAAGTCTCGCCTCTGCGGACGGTGAAAGAGACGCCCGACACCGCCTTTATCGTGCCGACCGTGCGCTGCGCCACGGCACCGGCAGTAACCGAGTACTGCTTTTCCAAGTCTTCGACGCTGAGCACCACCTCCCGCCCCGTGAGCCTCTCCGAGTAAGCGCCCTTGGCAGAGCCAGGCACGAGCCCAGGGGAGGGGGCGTCCAAGACGCCGGGGATCTCGTAGGGCGAGGCAGCTCCCCCCGGCGAGGCCGCGCCAACTGACGGTACTGCCGACGTGGTGGCCCCGTCTCCAGCGAGGACCTGCCCGGGGCGGTCGACGGGGTGGAAGCACGCAAAAACGTGTTCCTCCAAAGGGTGCTGACCGGTGCCAGCGTCAACCGCGCTCTCTGCCTGAGGGTTGCCGGAGGCCAAAGAACCACCAAAGCCAACAGGCCCGGAGCCGGGGCCGGGCGCCAAGGTCGGCTCGGCTTCCCAGCAGTCCTCCCTCGCATAGCGGCAGCGAGGGGCGAACCGGCAGTAGGTGAACTGCCTCGACAGGTCGGGCGGCAGCCCCGGGATCGAGTAGAGGCGCTCAGCTTTATCTTGGTCGAGGCGCGGTATCGCACCAAAGAGCGCTTCAGCGTAGGGGTGCCTCATCGCCCCGAACAGCTCGGCGGTCGTGGCCGCCTCGACTACCTTGCCCGCGTACATGACCATCACCCGGTCCGTGCGTGCAGCGATCACCCCTAGGTCGTGGGTGATGAGAAGGACCGCCATGTTGAGCCGCTTCCGTAAGTCGTCGATCAGGTCGAGGATCTGGGCCTGGATCGTGACGTCGAGCGCGGTGGTGGGCTCGTCGGCTATGAGGAGCTTGGGCTCGCACGAAAGCGCCATAGCTATCATCACGCGCTGGCGCAGGCCGCCGGACAGCTGGTGAGGGTACTGGTGGATACGCTCTTCGGGGCGCGGCATGCCGACGAGGCGGAGCACCTCGACCGCGCGTTCCAATGCCTCTTGCTTAGACGCCCCCTTGTGGATCCGCACCGGCTCGGCGATCTGGCGGCCTATCGTCCAAGTCGGGTTGAGCGACGTCATCGGGTCCTGGAAAACCATGGCCACGTCGTTGCCCCTGACCTTTTGCATCTCCTTTTCTGACAGGGGCAACAGGTCACGGCCGGCGAGGCGGACGCTGCCGGAGGTTATGTGGCCTACGTTCGGCAGCAGCTTCATCACTGCCAGGCCCGTCGTGGTCTTGCCGCAACCAGACTCGCCGACAAGGCCAAGGCACTCCCCCGCCCTCACCTTGAGCGACACGCCGTCCACGGCCTTTACGTTCGCGCTGCGAAGGTGGAACTCGGCCCGCAGGTCAGAGACCTCCAGCACCACCTCCGGGCTGCCGGCGGCCCCCGTCGTCACGAGACGCGCACGCTTTCCATCGAGCTAAAGGTTAGCCCCGCTCAAGTGGGGACTGACCAGCACGCGGGCGCGGCCACGAAAAGCTCCGCCGTCCCGCTGCCGGACCTGCTCGGCTGCTGCTACCCCGGGCAGTGCAGCACCCCTTAGGGAGCTCTCCCCAAGGCTGGCGGCTCGCCCTTGGGCTTGGACGAGGCTCTAATGGCTCGATGAGGCTCTCTAAGGCCCTTGGGGCTCTTCTGGCGTCCGCCGGCTCGCTGGGTGCCTTCCTAGCGGCACCGGCCGCTGCTTCAGCGGGCAGTAACGGCCTTGGCAGTTTCCACCCGCTTTCGGTGACCTTCGTGTCGCTCGAGCACGGCTGGGCGCTCGGCACCGTGCCCTGCAAGAGCACTGGAGCGTGCCTTACCCTCGCCGAGACAGCCGACGCGGGGCGGACTTGGGCCGCTCGGCCCCTCCCGGCAAAGCTCGTGGCTGCCGCCGACCGCCCGGTGACCAACGGGGTGCCCGCCGGCAAAGCTGGCTACGTCCGCCTGCCGGCTGTCCTCTATGGGCTTTCCAGCCTCGGCGTGCGCTTTGCCGACGGCGCCGACGGCTGGATCTGGGGCGGGCTTGCGGTCTCCGACAGCAGCGTGCGGGCTGAACTTTGGTCAACCCACGACGGCGGGGCGACGTGGCGACAGATCCCCGTGCTGGCCGGCTCCCTGGCGCAGTACTACGGGAGCGTCCTCGACCTCGAAGCGGCCGACGGGTACGCGTACCTGATGGCCCCGGACAACCACGACGGCGTCGACATAGAGAGCACCCCGGTCGGCTCCGACGCCTGGCACATAGACCGGGCCCCCCTTATGCTGCAGCCCGCCGGCGGCACCCAGCTCGAAGGCGCCATAGTCCTCCAAGCAGGGCGCGGCTGGGCGCTCGTCGGCAACGACCGAGGTGTCACTGGCAGCGCTTCTTTGGCTGGAAAAGCCGTGTGGTCGAACTGGGCCGCCCCCTGTGCGAAGGTCGGCGACAGCTTCGTGGTACCGGCCGCTCCCACCGCCTCCGACCTCGTGACCGCCTGCCAGATGGGGGGCTACGCCTACTCGTTGTCCAAGTACGCCCCGCCCGGCGCCAAGTTGGGTTCTTGGTGGCTTTACTTCTCCCACGACGGCGGCCAGACCTGGAGCGCAGGCCCCGAGCTCGGGCCAAACGGTTACGCCTTCAGCGGCCTCGTCGCGTCTCCGCTGCCGGCTACGGCCCTGGTGGGCTATGGCGAGGTTGAAGCCGCCCCGCCGGCGCAGCTGCTAGCGAGCTTCAACGGTGGGCGCACGTGGGCCAGGGTCTACCGCGGAGAGTTCCTCTACCTCGGTTTCACGAGCCCAAACCAAGGAGTGGGCATCGTGCGGCTCCGCCCCTCCAACGTAGCGGTGACCGAGATGGTGATGACTTTCGACGGCGGGAGGAGCTGGTCGAAGGTGCACTTCTAAGTGGGCTTGGCGGTCGGCGTCTCAAACGGTCGGCGTCCGTCGGGCCCGGCCCTCGCCTCCAGGCCCCCCAAGGGCTCCCGGTCGCTTTCAAGGCCATCTGGTCGTAATCTTGGCTGCCAGCACGCTCGTTTTGCGCCCAAAAGGCGCACCTCCGCCTTGAGCCGGCGCGCTGGCCCTTTGGCTCCGGGCTCGTCTGGCGACATTGGCGCGACCTTGCCCTAAGGGCGGTCGGTCATGGCTCGACGGCAAAGCTTTCGACCGCACTGGGCAGTACGGTGCCGGCCGACGACCCGTACCAGCGGGCGTCGCCGTAGTTGAACACGTTGCCCTTGTCCGTCACCAACCAGTAGCCGCGCCCGTCGGGGGTTGGCGCGAAACCGACCACGGGCGGGACCAGGCGCTGTGCCAGCGACCCGTACCAGCGGGCGTCGCCGTGGTTGAACACGTTGCCCTTGTCCGTCACCACCCAGTAACCGCGCCCGTCGGGGGTTGGCGCGAAACCGACCACGCGCGGGACCAAGTAGTGCGCCGGCGAACCATGAAAACGGGCGTCGCCAAAGGCATAAATGTTGCCGTAGGTGCTGACGAGCCAGTAGCCACGCCCGTCTGGAGCGAGGGCAAAAGCGGCGATCGGCGGCACGTGCCGGCCTGCCGTCGAGCCGTACCAGGGCGCATCTCCGAAGTTGAACACGTTGCCCGCTCGCGTGACCAGGTAATAGCCGCCGCCCGACGGGCTAACCGCGATCGCAACGGTCGGGGTTGAAAGGTGCCTGCCGGCGACCGAACCGTACCAGGGCGCGTCTCCGTACGGGAACACGCCCCCCGAAGAGCTCACCAAGTAGTAGCCGAGGTGGTCAGGTGTCGTGGCCATGGCGACGACGTCGCTCGGGTGCTGTGCACTTTGTGGGGCTATGGGTAGGGCCGAGCCTCGGCCGATCACCTCGCCGCTTGCAGTCGTGTACCAGTAGCCGGCTCCATAGCCAAAGAGGGGAACGGCCGGGCGCCCGGTCGTTATCTGGAGGACCTGGCTGGCCGTGCTCCCTTCGCCGTTGGAGGCGGCCAAGGTAACGATGTAAGTCGCCGAAGTGCCAGCCGGCACCTCACCGGAGATCGTGGCCGTTCCATTGCCGTTGTCATGGAAAACCATGCCGGTAGGCAACGTCCCCGTCAGCGTGATGGTCGGAGAGGGCGAGCCGGACGCCGTTAGGGTCACAACTGCGTTGGCCCCAGGTAGCACCAGGACCTGAGAAGGGCTCGTAAACCTGGGCGGGCTCACCACGACCGGGGCCGGGGCAGGGGTCACCGTTATGACGAGCTGCTGGGTGGCGGGGGTGCCGACGCCGTTGGCCGCAGTAACAGTCACCGGGTAGGTCCCCGTCGTGCCAGCCGGTGGCGTACCAGCGATGGTAGCCGTCCCGTTCCCGTTGTAAACAAAGGTCATCCCCGGCGGCAGGGCGCCAATCTCGGTGATAATGGGCGCCGGGGTGCCGGTGGCCGTGACAGTAAAGGTCCCGAAGCTCCCGGCCACGACGTCAAAGGTTGCGGGGCTCGTGATAGTGGGAGCAGCTGTCGTCACGGTGGGCTCGTAGAGCTGGGCGACGGCTGTGGGACCGGTGGCAGCCTGGCCGCCGGCGAGCAGTACGTCGCCGTTGCCGAGCGCGGTGGCGGTGGCGAAGCCCACCGGGACCAACATGGGCCCAGTCGTGCTCCACGTGCCGTTGGAAGGGTTGTACAGCTCGGCTACCGCGCTCGGTGCTCCTGTCGGGCCCGTGAGCCCGCCGGCGTAGAGCACCTGGCCCGACCCAAGCAAGCTCGCGGTCGCCCCATAGCTCGACGCCGGCAGACCGTTAGCAGTTTGCCAAGAGCTCGTGGAAGGGTTGAAGATCTGCGTGGCCGGGGTCAGCGTCCCAGAAGGCGTGGTCTCACCACCCGCTACGAGGACTGCGCCGTTGGGCAGATTTGCTGTGGCGCCATAGGCCACCCCGACGGGCATGGGCGCGACCTGCGACCACGACGAGCTCGAAGGCGAGTAGACCTCGGCGTTGTCCACGACTGTGCCCGAAGGGCCCGTCTCGCCGCCGGCTACGAGCACCTGGCCGCCTGTCAGCGCGTCGACCTGGGCGCCGGCCACACCGACAGGCAAAGACGAGGTGAGCGTCCAGGCCCCGGTCGCGGGGTCGTAAAGCTCGGCTGTTTGCGTGGCGGTCGCTGTCGCTGAAGTACTCGTGAGCCCGCCGACATAGAGGACCTCGCCCGAAGCCGTAAGCGCCGCGGAGGCGTCGAAGGTCGCTTCCTGAAGTGAGCCCGTCAGTGACCACTGGCCTGTGGAGGGGTTGTAGAGCTGCGAGAACTGCGTGGCGCTAAGGGCACCGGCGCTGCCGGTGAGCCCGCCGGCTACGAGCACCTCTTGTGCCCCCCCAACGGTGACCAAGGTGGCCGTCGCGTCGGTCACCGGGACCAGCATGGGCCCAGTCGTGCTCCACGTGCCGTCGGAGGGGTTGTACAGCTCGGCTACCGCGCTCGGTGCTCCTGTCGGGCCCTGCCCGCCCGCCAGGAGCACCTCGCCATTTGGTAGCAATGTCGCGGTGGCGTGGCTCTCAGCGGCAGCGAGCGACCCAGTAGCTACGAACCCTCCTGCCACTTGGGCGCTCGCCGGGCCCGGCGCGAGCCCCACCACCAAAAACCCCGCTGCCGTACCTACCGCCGCCACGGCAGCCGCGACTACACAAACAGGGCTCCTTTTGCCCCTGAACATCAGACGTTCTCCTTTGTCCCGCCGCGGGCGTTCCCGCCGGCCCAGCACCTACAGAGCCTTTTAGTAGCTCATAGCAATGCTAGACCCTATATAGCGCTAATGGTTCGCGGGTAGGTAGGAGCGGCCGGGCGCGTGCGCGCGGTCCTCGCGCCCGACCTTCCCTACCCCAAATAGGCGAGGTGCGGGCCGTGGAGCTCTCGGTACTCGGCCAGCAGTTCTCTCGCCGCTGTGATGCCGGGCACAAGGGGGTGGAGCGCGAGAGCGCGCTCAGCCAAGCCGGCGTCGGCGCTGACAGCCGCCTCGACGAGCTTCCTTTCGTAGTCCTTCATCTGGGTGACAAGCCCGCGCGCAGAACGTGGGAGCTCGCCGGCCGCCATCGGCTGGATCCCGCCGGCGTGCACAAACGACGGTACCTCCACCACGTCGTCGGGCTCCAGGAAATCCACAGCCTTGCCGTTGGCTGTGTTCACGATGACCTGGGCTGGCTGGCGGCCCGTCAGGCCCGCGATGACCCTGAGCGCCACGCCTTCGTAGCCGCCCGCTCTTGCCTCTTCGAGTAGCTCCGGGCCCTCTGCCTCGCGCTCAGCGCGAGCGTTAGCCTGGCCGCTCGTGCCCTCGACGTCAGTGCGCATATAGGTGTCTCGCCGTACCCCGAGCACCATCGAGTACGCCGCCCACGCCTCTTTCACGCCGCCCTTGTCGAAAGCGCGGCCGAGACTGGCGAGCAGCTCTTCGTTGAGCCGCAAGACGTCCTGGCCCCGGCTGGAGCCCGCACGGCGGACGCCCTCCACGTACCGCCAAGAGTCGTAGTAATAAAACACGTACTCTGTCGGCACCGCCCCGACTTCGCGCACCATGTCGGCGTCGAAGGCCGCGAAACGGTGGTCGAAGCTCTGCAGCTCCTCGTAGCGGCGGAGCAGCTCGCCGATGCGCTCCTCGCCCGCCACGCGAAATGAGGTTATCCAGCCGAGATGGTTTAGCCCCGCGTACAGCCACGAGGCCTCCCGCGACGGCACGGCCAAGAACTCGGCCAGCCTCTCCAGGGCGCTCCCCGGCGTGTCGCAGACCCCGACCACCGGGACGCCTCCGTAAAGTGACAGCGCCTGAGTAATAATGCCCGCGGGGTTAGTGAAATTTATGAGCACCGCGCTAGGTGCGACCTCCCTCAGCGTCTGGCAGTACGACAGGACGACGGGGATCGTACGAAGGGCCATCATGGCGCCCCCAGGCCCCGTCGTCTCCTGCCCAACGAGGCCCCGCCTCAAAGCGACCTGTTCGTCGATAACACGGCCCTGGTCGCCGCCGACGCGCACCGCTGAGAACACAAAGTCCGCGCCGGCTAGAGCTTCCTCGGCACTTTCGGCCAGGCGCACCGAACCAGGCTTGCCAAGAGCGCTGGCCAGCTCCACCGACAGGCGTCCTGTCGTCTGGCGGCGCAGCGGGTCTGGCTCCCAAAGAGAGATTTCGCTGAACAACGCCCCGCCTGACGAAGGCGCGTCGCTGGCGAGCACGGTGCGCACGAACGCTGGCATACGCGCCCCGCCTCCGCCTAGTACGGCTAGCTTCATTTCGTACCTCCCAAAAAAGCCTAGCCCGCCTGCGGAGGCCCGAGCGGCCTCCCGCTCCATATCTCGGGCACGTCCAGTTCCCCCGAAGCGCCAAGCCTAGCGGCCGCCTCCGACCCAGCCGCGTTCGCCAGCGCCACGGCCGGCAGGAGGCTCGAACCCTTAGCCAAGGCACCGATGAGCGCCCCGGCAAAGGCGTCTCCGGCACCGGTGAGGTCCTTTACCTCCACATCTGCTAGTCCCTCGGCGACATCTATGGCCCGGCCGCCCCAACCGACCGTCGCTCCCTGGGCGCCGCGTTTGCAAACTACGAGCGGGCTCCACGACGACGCCACAGCCAGCGCCTTTTGGAAATCTGCCTCGCCGGTTACCCGCCTGAGCTCCTCCTCGTTGGGCAAAAACAGCTCCCCCAACTTGGCACATTCGACCACGGCTTCAGGGAACTGCTCGATCTCTTCGAAGTTGACGTCCACTGCGACCTTCGTCCCCACCGAGCGCGCCGTCCTCAGTACGCCGAGCACCTGGGGCCCAGCGTGAAGGTACGCCCAGCTAGGGCGGACCGCTTCGATCACTTCGCACCAGCGCTCGGGCTCAGGACGCTGCTGGTCGGGCTGTGGCGGCACATGAGTGATGAACGCCCTATCTCCTTGGTAGTTGATGACGACGGTAGTCCCGGCGACCTGGCCCTTCGCCCGCAAGCAAAGCTCTGTGCTCACCCCTTCGGCTAGGCAGAGCCGCTCCGCGAGGCGAGAGCCGAGGTCGTCACCGAGGAGCCCCGCTATCGCCGCTGCCGCCCCAACCTTGCTCGCTGCGACGGCGGAGGTTACGGCCCCCCCGCAAGAAAACGCGAAGTCATCTATGAATATCTCCTCCCCCGGCTTGGGCAGCTGGTCGGTGTGCCCAAAGACCACCTCGAGGAAGACCGACCCAAAAGAAACGACTTCGGTCACTGGCCGCACCCGCGCGCTCACCGAGCCGCCTCGGCGGCGACGCCGGCGGCGGGAGAAGGAGCGTTCACGTGGCACGCAGCCTCGTGGCCGGGGGCGACCGGCTCTAGCTTCGGCGTGACCCGCCTGCACACTTCCACCGCGAGCGGGCAGCGCCACCGGAACCTGCAGCCTTCACCGGGGCCCACGACGCGCGGCGGCTCCCCTACGTCTGCCGACGTAACCCCGAGCTCGGCGCGGGGGTCCGGCACCGCGGAGAGGAGCAGCTGAGTATACGGGTGGACGGGCTCGTGAAGCACGGGCTCCACAGCGCCTTGCTCCACGAGGTGGCCGGCGTACATGACAAGCACGCGGTCGGAAACATAGCGTGCCGAGGCGATGTCGTGGGTGATGTACAAGACCGACACGCCCTCCTCGTCGCGCAGGCGCGCCATCACGTTGAGCAGCCCGATCCGGATAGAAACGTCGAGCATCGAGACCGGCTCGTCGGCGACTATGAGCTTCGGCCGGTAGGAAAGCGCCTGAGCAAAGCCCACGCGCTGGCGCTGCCCACCCGACAGCTCGTAAGGGTACTTGGCCATCACCTGCGCCGGCGGGACAAGGCCGACCACCTCCAACACCCGCTCTGCTTCTGCCTGGCGTTCGCGCCGGCCAAGCTCGGGACGGTGCAGCTTGAGGCCCCTCACGAGCACGTAACCGATCGTGTGGGCCGGGTTGAGCGAGCTGAAGGGGTCCTGGAAAACCATCGGCACCTGGCCTCTGTAAGCGAGCAGGTCTCGCCGGCGGCGTAGCTGGGTGACCGGCCTGCCACGGAAAAAGATCTCCCCGCTGGTGGGCCGGTAGACCATAGTGAGCAGCCTCGCCACCGTGGACTTGCCAGAGCCTGACTCACCCACCAAGGCCACGATCTCCCGGTCGAAAATGTTCATGTCGAGGTCGTCCACCGCGTGGAGCGCCCGGCCACGAAGCCCACCTATACGGAAGTGGCGTGTGAGGCCCTTGGTCTCCAAGAGCACCTCAGGCACGTACGGCCTCCGTACCTGCCGGCCCTACGTTCTCAGGCTCCCTCCCTGCCTGCGAGCCGCTCGGAGCGTAGATCAGGCAGCGGACTTCGCCTTGGCCCACCGAGTAAAGCGAAGGCTCGACTTCCCGGCACGCCGGCATCACCTTCCTGCAGCGTGGGCTGAAGTTGCAGCCAACCGGCAGCCGCGACAGGTCCGGTGGCGCACCAGGGATACCTTCAAGGGGCGCCTTTGGGCCTCGCACCGACGGGAAAGCTTCAAGCAAGCCTTGGGTGTAGGGGTGCAGCGGAGCCTCAAAGAGGGGGCGGGTCGCCTGAGACTCGACGACCTGGCCGGCGTACATGACGAGCACCCGGTCCGAAAAATGAGACACAAGAGACATGTCGTGGGTGACGAAGATGACTGCGAAGCCGAACTGGGCTTGCAGCTGCTTTACCTGCACCATGAGCGAACGCTGGGCGACCACGTCTAGCGCCGAGGTCGGCTCGTCCATCAATATGAGCTCTGGCGAAAACAATAGCGCCATCGCGATCATGGCCCGCTGCCGCATGCCGCCCGACAGCTGGTGCGGGTAGCTACCTAAATGGACGGGGTCAATTCCCACCATCCGCAGCACCTCTTCGCTCCGCTGGCGGATCTTCTCTTTGTCTCTTTCCCCATGGGCCTTCATGGCGTCTTTGAACTGCGCTCCGACAGTGGTCACCGGGTTGAGCGCGTTCATGGCCGACTGCATGACGACCGAGAGGGACCGCCAGCGCAGCGCTCGGAGCTGCTTGTCGTTCATGGCCACCATGTTGTTGCCACGGAACATGACCTGGCCCCCGGCGAGCTCTGCGGGCGGCGAAAGCAGGCAGGCAATGGCGAACAACAAGGTGGACTTCCCGCACCCCGACTCCCCGACTACAGCGAGGAACTCGCCATGGCCAAGGTCGAAACTGACGCCGTCGACGGCCCTGGCAGCGCCACCCTGTCCCAGGTAATCGACAGAAAGGTCTTGCACGCTTAGGACCGCAGTCACCGCCGCTGCCTCCGCACAGGCCTGAGCGCCGGGTTGCTCACCTCGTCGAAGGCGTACTGTAGCAGTGCGAAACCGGCCCCGAGCATGGCTATGCACACCCCCGGCATGACCGCCCACAGGGGAGAGCCGGCTTGAAGCGCTTCATTGTTTTGCGCCCAATAGAGCATGGTGCCCCACGAGAGCGTCTCGGGGTTGCCAAGGCCGACGAACTGTAGCCCCGCTGCAGTGATCACCGAGTAGATCGTAGTGCCCAGGAAGATAGCGACAATAAGCGAGGTCATGGTGGGCAAGATCTCCGAGACGATCACCCGCCAGCGGCGCTCTCCTCTAAGGCGCGCCGCGACGAGGAAGTCTCGGTTGCGCAGCGAGAGCGCCTGGGCCCTCAGCTGCCTTGCCCCGTAAGACCACCCCGTCACGACCAGGACCGCGATCAATATGCCATCTCCCCCGTTCTTTGAGTACGCGGCGATAACCACGACCAATGGGAACGCTGGCAGCACCAAGAACACATCGGTGACCAGTGACAGTACGCCGTCAGCCAGGCCTCCTAGGTACGCTGAAGTCACTCCTATAATCACCGAGAGCAAGGTAGCCAAGCCCCCTGCCACAACGGCGATAAATAGAGACTGGCGGGTAGAGTAGATGAGCTGCGCAAAAAGGTCCTGGCCATAGGCCGTCGTGCCGAGCAGGTGAGCGCTCGACGGGCCGAGCGAGGGCTGGTAGATCTCGGCGTTGGGCTTGTCATGGGCGACAAGGCCGGGGAAGGCGGCCAAGAAGCAGAAGACGAGGAGGATTACAAGGCCACTAGTCGCCTTACGGTTGGAGATGACTGCCCCGATGAGGCGGCCAAACGCGCCTGCACGAACGCGCTGCCAAACCGCTCCCGCCAAAGACAGACGGTGTTCAGCCACCGTAGCGGTCACCTTGGCACCCCCTCAAGCCTGGGCCCTTGTACGTGGGTCCAGCACGATGGTCACAAAGTCCATAATAAGTACGGCGACGAGCACAGCAACCGTTATAAACAAAAACAACGTTTGCATGAGAGCATAATCCTCGTTTTCCACCGCCTGAAGGAGCATGTACCCGACTCCCGGGTAGTCGAACACGTACTCGACAAGTATTGCCCCAGACACTACGAAGCCAAGCGACATGGCGAAGCCGGTCAGGTTAGGGAGCACAGCGTTGCGACCAGCGTAGTTGAACATGATGCGTGCAGGCGACAGGCCCTTGGCTCGCGCCATGCGCACGTAGTCCTCGGCCAAGACCGAGATCATGTTATTGCGCATGGTGAGCACCCAACCCCCAACAGAGGTGACAAGGATCGTCAATCCCGGCAAGACGGCATGGCGGAGCACGTCACCTATGAAGTGCCAGCTCAACCTGATGCTGTCGGTGTCCGAGTACCCGAACCCCTGGGGCAACCAATGCAACGTCACCGCGAACAGGAGCAAGACAAGCATGGCCAAGAAGAAGTACGGGAACGCCCCAACGATCACGAAGAAAGGTGGTAACAGGCTGTCGAAGGCGCCGTTGCGCCGCCACGCAGAGCCGATCCCTATCAGCGTGCCTGCAGCGAACGCCAGGACGGTGGTCACACCGACGAGGCCGATCGTCCAGGGAAGAGCGGAAAACACCACCTTGGACACCTGCTCGGGGAAGAAGGTGAGCGACGTGCCGAAGTGCCCTGTAAACGTATCGCCGAGGTAGGAAAAGTACTGATGGACCGCGCTTGCTTTGCTGTCCACACCAAAGGCGATCTCAAGTGCCTTGAGGGCCGTGCCGTTTAGCTTTCCCTTGTACTTGGCCATCATCGCGATAGCAGGGTTGCCCGGCATAAGCCGTGGCAGCACGAAATTTATGGTCAAGCACGCCCACAATGTAAGCACAAAAAAGCCCAAGCGGCGCAGTACGTAGCGCATTAGCCTCGTCCGTTGCCGCTTGGGCTCACCATCTCGCCGCTAGCAGGTACCCGCCGAAGCTGCCATGCTCACTTCGGAGCGAGGTGCAGCAGCAGCACCTCGTTGTCAGGGAAGATGTAAATCGCTGGCTGAGCATAGGGGTTTTTGGGTGTCACCCAACCGGAAAAGTCTGCGGTGTTGTACTGGTACCAGTCCACCGATTCGGTCATCGGGATGACGGGTACCTGCGACAGCATCACCTGCTCGAGCTGGTCTACGATCTTGTGCTGCAAGGCAACCGAGGTCGTCTTGGCGTACTCGTCGATCAGCTTGTCTGTGGCGGGGTTGGAGTAACGCTCGTAGTTAGTTGTGGCTGGCTTGTTGAGCGGTGCCGTATTGCCGCTGTAGAGAAGCTGGCGCAACTCGTAATAAGGGGTCGGGCCTCCAGTCTCGTTGTCGTAAGCCAACTGGAAGCGCCCGTAGAGGAGGTCTGGTGTGAAGTCCGTACTGGAAAGGTTCTCCGGGGTGATCTTGATGCCGACCTGCGCCAGCTCGCTTTGGATCACCTGCACTGACGCTACCCAGTCGGAGTTGCCCCCGACGTTTATGATCGTAAAGGACAGCTTCGTACCGCCCTTCTCCATGACCCCGCCGCGGCCCATCTTGTAACCAGCCTTTTCCAGGACAGACTTCGCCTTGGCTGGGTCGTAGCCGTAGTTGTACTTGGCCAAGAGGCTCTTGTCGAGCCACGAGGAAAACGTGGGGGTGACGATCCCAGCCTGGTTGGACGGCGGCTCGTAACCGTACTCACCGATCGACGAAACCCGCTGCCGGTCGATTGCGTAGGCCATGGCTTGGCGGACGGCCAACTGGTTGAGAGGGGGCTTGTCTAGGTTGATGAACATGCTGACGTTGGCCACCGGCGGGAACCAGTAGTGGTTGTTGGGGTTGCGAGAGAGGTAAAAGGCCTTGATGTTGGGTATAAACTGAGCGCCTAGCTGGGCTTGGCCAGTCGCTAGCTCCTCGTTGGCCGGAGTATTGGACGTAAAGGCGGGGTACTCGATGGTCTTGACCTTGGGCAAGCCGGGCTGCCAGTAGTGAGGGTTCGCTGTGTAGGTGACGTTCTCGGCTGTGCAGGCGCTCACGGTATAAGGGCCTGTCCCGACTGGTGAGGAGTCAATGTAATTTACTGGGTTTTTGACCGAAGACCAGATGTGCTGGGGGACGATGAACACCTGGTCTGCCACATAGTAGAAGTACGGCACGGCCGGGCTCTTGAACGTGAGGACCACGTTGTCGCCCTGCTGGGCGACGCTTTGGAGGACTGTCCAGATCGAGTTCAAGTCCATGGCGGGGTACTTCTTTAGCATGTCGAAGGTAAAGACGACGTCGCTAGCGGTGAGGGGCTTGCCATCGCTCCACTTCACGCCCTTCCTGATCGTGAACGTGAGCACCTTGTTGGCGTCGCTCCACTTGTACGAGGTAGCCAACCAAGGCGTTGTCTTCGCGTTCTCCAGCGTGTTGACGAACACCAGGGGCTCGTAGACAAAGCCGTTGCTCAAGGAATCGACTGACGGGTTGTAAGGGTTGAACCCGCACGTCCACAGCGCGCCCGACTCGTTAGAGATCGTGAGCACTCCCGAAGCGGCGTTGCGGGGCCGGGCACTGGCAGCCGCCGTACGTGCCGGGCCCGGCGCAGTCAAGCTCAGGGCAACCGCCAGCGGCGCGACAAGCATTGCAGGAACGTAACGTCTTTTCATATTATTTTACCTCCATCGTGATAGGTCCTCTTGGTGAAGCGTTATCGGCGAAGCTTCGGCGCGGCTTATCTGACAAGCTGCTAGGCACAACGGCCAGGTCACTTCGCTGACGGTACCACCCAGGTCGGTGCCCAGCTGGACGGCACCGAGCAGTTTCACAAAAAAGAAACATGCAACCCAAAGGTCGCGATAACACCAGGGAAGTTGGGTCACTTTGCAACGAGCGGGCCCTCCCTGCTCATCTCTGTGCCGCCCCCAGGCTCGCCAGCGCCCTACACCCCGGCTCCTCGTGCAGGCGGAGCCCGGCCCCGCTCGCGCCCTTCGTACAGCCGGCACCGGTCACTAATAGTAAGGTATCCTGCCTATGGACAGCGTGCAAGTCGGCTACAGTCGTCGAAAGGCGCCAGAGTGGGGTCGGTGACCGTGCTTGGCCAGTAGCGAAGACACGCAGCTCAACTCTGCGGCAGAGGCCGGTCCTGCCAGCGGCCTTAGCCGCTCTGCCAGGAGCCTCCCTGTTGCCACGGGCAAGGGCCCGACAGCTACTCCAGCCGGCCGACCGCAGCTGATGAGGGCGATCAACGAGCGGCTGCTACTCGAGCACATCAGGGTTGCTGGGCCTATTTCGAGGGCCGAGCTGGCACGGACGTCGGGCCTGTCCAAGCCGACGGTGGCCCTCACGCTGGCCAACCTGGAGGCCGAAGGGCTCGTGAGGATCGCCGGCCTGCGGGCGGGCTCTCGCGGCCCGGCGGCCGTGCTCTACGAGCTCCGGCCCGACGCCGGCTACGTGCTCGGCTTGGACGTCGGCCGAGAGTACCTGAGGGGCGCGCTCGCCGACATACGCGGCACGGTATTGGCTCGGCTCTCCAGGCCCGCCCATGCAGTGAACGCCACCGACCGTGTCGGCGAACTGGTCGCCCTCGCCGGCGAGCTTGTCTCTTCCGCTGGCGTCACTCGGAACAAGGTGAGCCAGGTAGTGATAGGCAGCCCTGGCGTGTACGACCCCTCCCGGGGTGCCCTCGTCCTGGCAGCCAACGTCCCAGGTTGGGAGAGCCCGAAGGTCCTGGCAGCCCTGAGGCGCTCGCTCGGTCCCAACACGCTCATAGAGAACGACGTCGACTTGGCTGCGCTCGCAGAGCGCGATATGGGGCACGGACGAGAAGTGAGGACCTTTTGCTTCGTCTCTGTAGGCAGCGGTACCGGCATGGGCCTCATCATCGACGGGCAGCTCCATCGGGGAGCACACGGTGCCGCCGGCGAAATCGCCTACCTACCTGTGGCCGATGTCGACGTAGCCCCCGCCGCAGCGCGTAGGCACGGCCTGCTCGAGGCCGCCGCGTCGGCCTCGGCCGTCGTGCAGGCCGCCCGCAGAGCGGGCGTAAAGGCCGCCCGCAGAGCGGGTGCACACCGGCCAGTTTCGGCGCGCGAGGTCTTTGAAGCCGCCGCCAAGGGCGACAAGGCAGCCACCTGGGTAGTCGAGCGCGAGGCGCACGTGATCGCCAGGGCCGTCTCTTCAGTGGTCGCCGTGGTGGACCCCGAGCTCGTGGTCCTCGGAGGCGGCATAGGCCAAGCGCCAGGGTTCGCGGACGCAGTAGCCGGCGAGCTCGCTCGACTTGTGCCCTTCGTGCCCGACCTCAAGGTCTCTGCCCTGGGCCACGACGCGGTCGTGGACGGCTCGCTCGTGCTCGGGCTCGAACGCGCCTGGAACGCCGTTCTCGATCGCCCCTCTTAGAGGCTGCCAGCCCGTGCGCCGACGGAGGGGCGGGACGGGGGAAGGCGCAGTAGTAGTAGGTAGTAGACAGTACTCCGATGAGGTACGTCTTCCGGCCGCCCGCTGACATCGCCTCCGGCCTGCTTACGCTCCCCTGGCAGCTGCCCTTGGAACAGTGGCAGGACGAACGGCTCGTCGAGATCCGTCACGTCGGCACCTCCCGCCACGTCGTTCGCTTCGTGGCCGACTCGGGACGCCTGTACGCCCTGAAGGAGATGCACGAGGTGCTTGCGCGCCGGGAGTACAGGATGCTGCGTAAGCTCTCCGAGCTCGGCATCCCGGCCGTCGAGCCGCTGGGCATCGTCGTCGACCGAGGTGAGCACGAAGGTACCCTGCTCGACGCAGTACTTTGCACCCACTACCTCGAGTACTCGACCACCTACCGCGCCCTTTACTCGGACCCGCACCGGCCGCGGCCGACCGACAAGCTCCTCGACGCGCTAGTAGAGCTGCTGGTGCGCCTCCACCTCGCCGGCTTCTTCTGGGGCGACTGCTCGCTCTCGAACACGCTGTTCCGCCTCGACGCCGGCGCCTTCCAGGCGATCTTCGTCGACGCCGAGACGACCGAGCTCCACTCCAGCCTCTCTGACGGCCAGCGTGAGTACGACGTGGAACTGGCCTACGAGCGAGTCGGGGGGGAGCTGCTCGACTTGCAAGCTGCCGGCCTGCTACCTCCCGACGTCGAGCCCATCGATTTGGCTGCCGAGATCCCCAAGCGCTACCACCGCCTCTGGTTGACTTTGACCGAGGACGTGGTCATACGCCCCGAGGAACAGCGCTACAAGATCGCCGAACGGCTCCGCCGGCTGAACCAGCTCGGCTTCGAAGCCGACGAGGTGGAACTGGTGAGCGCGGACGGAGGTTACCGCCTGCGAGTGCGGACCAGGGTCGCCGAGCCTGGCCACGACCGGCTCACCCTCCGCACGCTCACCGGCCTCGACGTCCAAGAAAACCAGGCCCGTCGCCTCCTCAACGACATCGCGAGCTTCAAGGGCCACCTAGAGAAGCAAACTGGCAAGAAGATCCCGATGATGGTGGCGGCCAGCCGATGGCTCCACGAAGTCTACGACAAGGTGATGGCCCTCATGCCCTCCGAGCTCGCCACGCGCCTGCCCCCTGCCGAGGTGTTCCACGAGGTCCTCGAGCACCGTTGGTTCCTCTCGGAACAGGCTGGCAGAGACGTGGGGACGACGGCCGCAGCCAGGGACTACTTCGAAAGAGTCCTACCCTCGGTGCCCGAGCAGCTGCTCACAGTGCCTGCTGAGGCCCCGGCACCCCGCTTCGGAGAGGACACCGGCCAGTGGCTGATCGCGCTCGGGGACAGTCAAACCGGCCCACAGCCGGCGTTGCGGGCCGAAGACGGCGAGGTCACAACCGGCCCGCAGCAGGCGCTCCCCACCGCGCCCAGCAGCAGCGCCGGCGGGGCCAGCGGGCAAAGAGCCGGCCCAGCAAGGCGCAAAGCCGAGCAAGGCTGACTGCAACGAGGACGTGCACAAAAACCGCCGTAGCCCTCCTAGCCTTGGCGGTAGGCGGTGCTCGACAAAACCCCCCTCCCGGCTAGTTGGGAGCGAGCGTTACTTCAAGCCCGTTGGAGGCTCCTGGGGCCCCTCCGCCGGCGTTGCAACGGCCTGTGGCGGGTCAGGCTGGCCGCCGTCGGGGCTGAAGCCCCATAGAGCGCGAACGCTGGTAGGGTCGCTCGGGGATGGAAAGGAGGTCAAGCGGTTGAGTAGATGCTGCGGCTGGCCGACCCTTTCACACAAACTGCCTGGCCTACTAGCTATGACAACCGTTTGGGTAAAGACAGCCTGTCTGCTAGGATCGTCGGGAGAACTACATAGGCCAAGCCTGGCCTGACTGGTGGTGAGGGGGGATGGCGAAGACGACGATCAAAGACGTTGCTGGCTTGGCTGGCGTGTCGCCTTCTAGTGTCTCGCGCTCGCTAAGAGGGAAGGGAGGCGTGTCACAAGCGACGACCGAGCGCATCCGTGACGCGGCAGAGCGCTTGGGTTACACGGTTTCGCCCGCCGCCTACCGCTTGGCGACCGGCCGCACTGGCACAGTCGCCGTAGTAATGCCGTACCTCACGAGGTGGTTCTTTGCCGAACTGCTCGGGGGCGCGGAGGAGGTCATCAGGCGAGCAGGCCTAGACTTGCTCGTTTACCACGTGGGCGACACCGAAATGCGCCAGAGGTACTTCTCTTCGGGGATATTGCGCAAAAGAGCCGACGGGGTGCTCCTCGTGGCCCTCGCCCTCACCGAACCAGAGATTTGCGCCCTTCGTTCGCTCGATGTCCCCATCTGCATGGTGGGCGCAGAGGTCGAGGGGTTTTCCAGCATCACGGTCGACGACGTAGCGAGCGCCCGCACCGCTGTGCAGCACCTCGTCAACCTCGGCCACGAGCGGGTAGCGCTCATCGCCGGAGAGCCCGACGAGCCTATGCACTTCACCGTACCGCTGCGCCGGCGTGCGGGTTACCTGTCTGCCTTGAGCGCCGCCGGCCTGCCAACTGGGCCAGAGCTTGAAGCTCACGGCGCTTTCAGCGTAGAAGGCGGCGAGCAAGCGACCTTCGAGCTGCTCGGCCGCCCCCAGCTCCCTACCGCGATATTCGCGGAGTGCGACGAGATGGCCTTCGGGGCCTTGAAGGTCCTGCAGAGGGTGGGCCTCCGGGTCCCAGAAGACGTTTCTGTAGTCGGCTTCGACGACCACCCGATGGCCAGCTATTTCGGGCTCACCACAGTGAGGCAAGAAGTCGCCGAGCAAGGGCGGACGATCGCAGAGGAGCTCGTGCGCGCCGCGAGCGCTGCTAACGGCGCCCAGCCGGTCCGCTTGGCTGCGCCCACACGCTTGGTCGTACGGGCGACAACGGCGGTCAGGGCTAGCCAAGAAGCTAGCCCTGGCGGGCGGCACTTAACGATAGACCTAAAGAGGCGCCGGCAACAGGCCTCTTTACCAAGGGTGGCGGCGGGCCCAGCGACCAATGGGCACGACCGGCTCCCCATCGCAACCAAACATAAGAAAGGAGAAACACAGTTATGAAGCCAATATCCTCCGATGCGACGCCGAGGTTGCGCCAGAGCAGGCGCTCCAAGCGGGGGGCAGGGGCCTTTGCCTCGCTGGCGGCCGCTTTGACGGTGGCTGGCGTCGCTGCGGCCCCGAGCGCGCTCGCGGCGACCCGGCACGCTTCCTCGGTGACTACCATCACGTGGTGGGCGAGCCCTATCTCTACAAGCGGCCCAGACCTGCGTACCACGCTCATCAAAGCCTTTGAGAAAGCCGACCCGAGCGTCCACGTGAAGCTCGAGACGGCTCCCACCAACACCGACACAAACCGCGCCGACCTCGTGACGACGATCTCAGGAGGCGCGAAGACCCCGGACGTGTTCATGGGAGACGTCATCTGGCCTGGCCAGTTCGGTGCTCACGACTTGGCGCTGCCGCTCTCCAAGTACCTGCCGAAGAGCTTCTTCAGCCGCTTCGCTCCCGGCCTCGTCGCCGGCGCAAGCTACAAGGGGCAAGTCTACGGCGCGCCTTTCTTCCAGGACCAAGGGTTCCTTTATTACCGGAAGGACCTCTTGGCTGCCGACCACATGGCTGTCCCAAAGACCTGGCAGCAACTCAAGTCTGAAGCCGTGACCCTCGTGAAGCAGCACAAAGTGAAGTACGGCTTCGTGTTCGAAGGTGCTTCCTACGAGGGCGGCACGTGCGACTTCATGGAGTACTACGGAGACACGGGTGGACAGGTGCTCAACGCGACCGACTCCAAGTCGGTGTTCAACGTGGCCGACGCCACCAAGGTGCTGGCCTTCATGCGCAGCCTCGTCACCTCGGGGGCGTCGCCTGCCGCGGTCAGCACCTTCGAGGAGCCCCAGGCGATGGCGGCGTTCCAAAACGGCCAGGCCGCTTTCCTTCGCAACTGGGACTATGCATGGGCAGTAGCCAACACCAAGGGCATGGCCTCCGCTGGCAAAGTGGGGGTCGCTCCGCTGCCGACCTTCGAAGGCGGCGTCCCCTACCCTGGGTACTCCAACATCGGCGGTTGGAACCTCTACATCAACCCCCACTCCACCAACATCAAGGCCGACCTTGCTTTCATAAACTTCATCACCGGTGCCAAGGCGCAGACGATAGAGGCCAAGCCCCCCTTCTCGGAGATCCCGACCAACGAGGCGGTCCGGACAAACCCGGCCATCAAGGCCCTCAACCCGCCGTTCGCTGTGTTGTCGAAGACCAGGCTGATCCCAAGGCCGGCCCAAAACCCCAACTACCCCCAGATCTCGCAAGCCATCTACTCCAACTTCAACTCTGCCATCGTTGGCTCGAAGAGCCCGAGCGCAGCTGCCAAGGCGATGGCGAGCGGGATCGAGGCTGCAGTGAGCAAGACAGCCAGCGGGCTGTGAGCTTTTAGCCAAGCGGAGCTATCGCTAGCCAACGTGGCACGCCGGTGGCCCTAAAGGGCCACCGGCACCGTCCGCGGCTAGAGTTTCGCACAGAAAGGAGAGAAATTGGCATCTACCGAGTTGGCACCCGACGTGGTGGTTGCCCCTCCGAGCCGCGGTGCGCCACTGAAGATCCGCCCGGACCTCGTCCAACGCCGCTACGCACGCCTCGGTTGGGGAATCTCGTCCCCCGCACTAGCGGTTATCGCTGTCGTCACTGTCGCTCCCATAATCTTCGCGATCTTCATGTCTTTCGAGAAAGTCGGTGTGACGGCCAGCGGCTTCAGCTTCAATGGGACGACCGTTGGCAACTACAACCTCATGGTCAAGTCTGGCCTCTGGCACCACGCGCTCTGGTGGACCACCATGTACACGGTAGTTACGGTGTCCATCGAGCTCGTGATCGGCACGGCCTTCGCGCTGATATTGGAGCGGCTCACTACTGGTCGTGGGCCTATGATGGCCCTGCTCCTCATCCCTTGGTCGCTCATAACAGTCATCTCGGCCGAGCTTTGGAGCTACATCTACAACGCCAGCTACGGCATCTTGAGCAGCCTCTGGCCCAACGCGCTCGGCACGCCCTGGTCAGCGACGTTTGCGCTTGTCGTGGCCGACGTGTGGAAAACAACGCCTTTCGTCACGATCATAGTGCTCGCCGGGCTGGTCATGATACCGAGCGAGCTGTTCGAGGCCTCGGAAGTGGACGGTGCCTCGGCATGGAGCGCGTTTTGGAGGGTAACGCTCCCCCTCCTGCGCCCGACCATAGGCATCGCGGTGCTGTTCCGGGTCCTGCAGGCGTTCGGGCTTTTCGACCTGCCCTACGTGCTCACCAGCGGTGGCCCGGGCACGTCGACCCAGTCTTTGGCGATCCTCGCCTATAACACGATGTTCACCAACATAGACTTCGGCCCCGGCGCTGCCGTAGCCGTTAGCACGGCGGTAATCGTACTGGTCATGTGCTTGGTCTTCCTGCGCGCGTTCAAGCAGCAGGTCGGTAAAGAGGAGGTCCCCGCCTAAGATGCGCAACCGCACTTACCACGGCTGGAGACGGGTTGTCAACGTGCCCGTCGTCGGGTCAGCCGTCATTGCCTTGTGGGTCCTGTTACCGCTCTACTGGATGGTGGCAAGCTCGTTCAAGACGCTTGGCAACGTGAGCGCCAGCCCACCCCAGTACTTCCCGGTCCCCGTCAGCACCGCGAGCTACAACGCGGCCTTCAACGACGGCTTCGGGGGCTTCTTACTGAACTCCATCGTGGTGGCAGCCTGCTCGACGGCTCTCGTGCTCGCGCTCGGTACCTTCGCCGGCTACGCCCTTGCGCGCCTCCCGCTGCGGGGCAAGTACCCGATCATGGTGAGCCTGCTCATGATCTCAGTCTTCCCGACCATAGCGGTGGTGCCACCCTTGTACGTAGTGATGCGGGTCATCGGCTGGCTCAATACCTACCAGGCGCTGATCCTGCCTTACACGGCGTTCAACCTGCCCTTCGCTATCTGGATCCTGCGCAACTACTTCCTAGGCATCTCACGGTCGATGGAGGAAAGCGCCCGCGTCGACGGCGCCGGCTCGCTTCGCACGATCGTGCAGGTCATCGTGCCGCAGGTGACGCCCGGGTTGTTCACCGCCGGGGTGTTCACGTTCACCGCGTGCTGGACGGAGTTCTTGATGGCCCTGTCGTTCGACTTCGGCAAAAAGACGATCCCGGTGGGCATCGCGTCGTTTGGCGCTCAGTTCACGGTGCCCTACGGCGCTTATTTCGCCGCTAGCGTGATAGCGGTAGCCCCCATCGCCGCGCTAGTCCTCATCTTCAGAAAGGCGGTCGTCTCGGGCCTGACGGCAGGTGCCGTAAAGGGCTGAACGGGCCTGCGGGCACCGCCAACTCGGGGCCCGCTGCCGCTCTCTGGCCGCCCGCTGCCGCCTCCCGCAGGGCGCTCACCTGTGGTCGTGCCAACGGGTCGGCGGCCGACAACGGGGCGCTCGGCTGTTCATGCCAACTGAGGCACGCGATCGGCAACCCGGGTGCCGGACGCGCTCATGCCAACTGAGCCAGGTCGCCGAGCGAACGAGCCCTGCGCACGAACATGCAACTCAATAGGTACGCATTCGCAACGTCTAAACTGGTAGCTGGACGCTGGCAACTGGTTGCCGGCAGCCAGCTAGAGCGGCGCTATGACCAAGCTTTCCGAAATTGCGACACGAGCGGGGGTCTCGGTGTCGGTCGTCTCGCGGGTGCTCAACGGGGACCCTACCGTGCGCGCCAAGGAGGAAACCCGCCAGCGCGTGCTCCAAGTAGCCAAAGAGCTCAACTACAGCGCGAATTACGCAGGCAGGGCGCTGCGCCTAGCGCGCTCCAAGGCGCTGGCACTAATAGCCCCCAACGTCAGCAGCCCCCTGTTCGCCGATCTCCTAGCCGGCGCGACGCGGGCGGCTGAGGAGGCCGATTACACCGTACTGATCGGCCTCGCGGCCACCATCACGGCCGGCAGCGACACCCTCCGACGCCTCGTCGGCGAGGGCCGCGTGGACGGCTTCGTGCTCCAGCGCAGCGACGATTTGTCAGACCAGGCGCTCGAAAACCTCGTGGCCAACGATGCTCGGGTGGTGCTCGTCACCTCGCGCACGCCGGGCAGGCGCGGTTCGGTGGTCCTGGACGACGTAGCAGGCGCCAAGCTCGCTACCGAGCACCTGATCTCCCTTGGCCACAAGAAGATCGCTCTAATCGGTGGGGTGCCCCACAGCGACATCGCTCGACGGCGCGAGCAGGGCTACGCCCTCGCGCTCCACGAGGCTGGCCTCCGCCGGCGCGAGTGCCTCGTGAGGAGGCTCGGCTACTCGCCCGAAGCCGCCGGCGCCGCGACAGAGAGCCTCATGGCCGGCGAACCCCGCCCGACCGGCCTTGTCGTGGCCAACGTAAACGGGGCCATCGGCGCCCTCACGGCTTTGCGCCGGCTCGGCATCGACGTCCCTGGCGAGGTCTCTATCGTGGCGTACCACGATGAGTGGGTCGCTGACCACACATGGCCCCCGCTCACTACGGTAAAGATGCCGTACTACGAGGTTGGCCTCCAAGCTGTGCGCTCGCTCATCGACCAGCTCGCCGGCAAGCCAGCTCAGGACATAGTCGTCCGGGAGCCCCCTCCCCAGCTAGTACTGCGGTCCTCGACGGCGCCGGCGGGGCGGTAGGCGGCGCCGGCGGGGCGGTAGGCGGCGCCGGCGGCAGGCGCTGGGGGGCGGGGGGTAGGCAAGGCCCAGCGCGGGTAGGCGCCGCAAGGTGTGCGTGGGTGCTGCACACCTCGCCGGTGCGCCCTAGGCCGACCTAGCCCCCCGCCGGCGCCTTCATGGGCAACCCTCCCCTGAACAAACGATTGCTCACGAGCAATTCTTCGGGTAGTGTGGGTGGCGGCTGGCGTACGTGGGTGCGTCTAGGTGGTTTCGGGCCCTAGAGGGCCCGATAGCCAGCACGCCGACAGCGGTACGAGAGAAGCGACGAAGTGAGCCGGGCAAGACTAGAACAACTAACAGGGCCGACGGCAGGTAGCCGGTCCTCTTCAGGGCACCACCACCTTTTGGGCGAAAGATCCGAGCTGACCGGGGCTCGCCGCCTCCTCGATGCCAGGCGCTCCCGTCAGCCCCGCTCAGAGCCCTCCACGGCCCGGTCAAAGGCTCGCTCCTACGGCGCCGCCCTGTCCCACCTCGCACGGTACGCTCGCCGGCGGCTGCCGGCTCAGGGCCTTGGGGAGCAGTGCCCCCGGCCCCGCCTGCTCCACAGCTTGGGACCACCGCCGGCTCGCCTCGCTCTGGCCAAGCCGGGCACCGTCCAGGGCAATTCGGGGGCAGCTAGCTCGCTCCCCGGGCCTATTGGCTCGAACCTGGGACAAGCTCATGGCCACGGCAGCGCCGCCGCAAGTGCCGGCAAGGCCCCCTGGCTCCTGTTCGCCATTGTCTCCATAGCGCTGTTCATGTCGTCGCTCGACGGCACGATCGTGTCGACCGGCCTCCCGACGATCCGGCGCGCTCTTGGTACCAGCATCAACTGGGCGAGCTGGACCATGACCGCATACCAGCTCGGCCTGGTCGTGGCCATGCCGGTCGCCGGACGGATAGCCGACACCTTCGGCCGCAAGCGGGTCTTCCTCGTCGCTGCGGTGCTGTTCACCGGGAGCTCGTTCCTCTGCGGCATGTCAAGCAACATCGGCGTCCTGATCGGGCTGCGGGTGCTCCAGGCTGCCGGCGGGGCAGCCTTCATGCCGTCGGCCAGCGGGATCGTTATGGACACCTTCGGCGAACGCAAGCACAAGGCCCTCGGCCTGTTTTCGAGCATCTTCCCGCTCGGCGCGCTGGTCGGCCCGGTGGCGGGCGGTTTGATACTCGCCTCGTGGAGCTGGCGGGGAGTGTTCCTGGTGAACGTGCCGATCGGCGCGGCGTTCACGCTCCTCGCTTGGCGCTACCTGCCTTCGTCGGGACGCCGGCCGGCCAAGACCGACGTCTTCGGGGCGCTCGTTATGGGCGCGACCGTCCTCTCGGTAATGGTCGCGGTGACGGACCTCGGCAACCCTGGAGCCGGAGTGACCTCCCCAGGCTTTGTGCTCCCCTTTGGCCTGGCCATCGCCGGCGGTTACGCTTTCCTGCGCCACTGTGCGCGCGCCGAGGATCCACTGGTGCCCATCCACCTGCTCCGGGGCCGAGCCTTCGCCGCCACAAACGCCATCAACCTCGTGTGGGGCGCTTGCGCGATCGGTTTCGGCTCCCTCGTACCCCTGTTCTCAGAGGACCGTTACGGGTTGTCCCCCCTCGCTTCGGGCACGTTGCTCACGGCCCGCGCCGTCGGCGAGATCCTCTTAGCCGTCTCCGCCTCAGTGCTCATTCACCGGACCGGCTACCGCCTCCCGATCATAGGCGGGATCGCCCTAATCGGCGGTGGCCTCGCTCTCATCGCCACGCCTCCTGTGGGGGGCCTCTCGCCTTACCTCTGGCTCTCCGTCGCCGCCACCCTGACCGGCCTCGGCACAGGCCTTTCGGCGCCAGCGGCCAACAACGCTTCAATCGAGCTCGCCCCTGACGACGTCGGTGCGATCACCGGGCTCCGGGGAGCCGCACGCCAGGGCGGGGCGATAATCGGCATCACGCTGGCGACATCGCTCGCTGCCCACACCGGCCACGAAGCCGCGACGCTTGCCAAGTCTTTCTTCGTCCTCGCCGCTCTCCTGGTCTGCATGGCTCCCCTCGTTTACTTAGCCCCAGACGGGCGCCAGCGCGGTGCCGGCAAGGCAGGTACGAGGACGCTCAGCGCTGAGCCCTCGGTAGCGCACTAGCGCACTGCGATGGCCTTCTGGGCCCCCACAGCTAGGAGCAGTGCACCCGGTCTCGGCCTTGGCCTAGCAGCCGCCAGCTCAGGCGTTTAGCGGAAAACGGCTAACGAGACGCTAAACGCGTGGAGGAAGTTCTTCCCCCGGGAGGGACCTAGCTCGCCGGCGGCGAAAAACCCCGCTGTCGGCACCGAGCCGAGGATCTTCTTCACCAGGCCGGCGTCGTGGTCAGGCTCTGAAAAAAGGCGGGCCCCTCTGCCGTTGCAAGGGAACAACAGGGCACCCGCCGGCGGGCGCCCTGAGAGGGCTTCGGCCTCCCGCTCCAAGCAGTCAGCCAGGGAGCGCTCAGCGGCCGCCGGGTCCCGGGCCAAGAACTGCACCGTCGTCCCCACTTCCACCTCTCCCGCTATGAGGACGCTCCCCTTGGCAGGGTCAGCCCCGAGCACAGCCCTGGCTAAAAAGTCCTCCTGACCGAGCTTGTCTCGGTACTCGTCAACAGCAATGCCGAACTGCAGCCCCCCGTCGGCCAGCAACTTCTTGTCCTCCTCGGGCAAGCTCCTTACGAGCTGCTCCAAGCGCTCGTAAGCGGAGCGGCCACCCATCTCGCGAACTATGTTGCGCTCTGCCTTGGTCACCGTATAGGGGTTGCCGATGGAACGGCACCCCTCCGATACCAAGAGGTCTACCTCGGCACCCGCTAGGTGGGCGCCCACAGCACCGGCACGAAGCACGGTGTCGTCCAAGAAAAGCTCGGAGGCCTGGCGTGCCACCCCGCCGCTCACGTTGCCACCGGCCACAACTGCGCCGGGCACATTGGTGTTCAAGTGCTCCAGCAGCTCCTTTACCGGGAAGCCGAAGGGGTCGGCAAAAAACAAGTACGCCCCACTGCCCGGCTCGAACCTGTGGCCGGCGAACAGCCCCCCGCTCGCAGTGCCGAGGTACTCGACGGCGAAAGTCTCGACTGGGGCGCCAAAACCTCGCGCCAGCCAAAGCGAGAGCGCCAAACCGTCCTCGACCTCTCGCCCGGTGCCAACGACCCCCTCTGCCACGCAACCGACGAGCGGCACGCCCCCCAAGGCCCGATGCAGGGCGCCGAGCAGGCGGTCGGCGTCTGGCCAGTACTCCTGGCTGGCGAAGGCGACGGCTAGTTCGGGGCCCCCTCCGAGGTCCTGGAGCGCCTCGGCCGCCGCCCGTTCGGCGGCAGCCTCAGCACGAGCGACCCCTTCGACGAGGCAAGACGCCGCCTTCACCCTGTCCTCACCGAGCTACCGGCCGCCGCAAAGTGACTGGTCCCACCTAGCCGGCGCCTAGTGCTACCGGGGTCACCAAGCGAAATCCTCGGGGGAACTCTTGTGCCCGGGGAAGATCTCGTCCAGCTTGGCCAAAGCTTTCTCATCTAGCTGCAAGTCAACCGCTGCCAGAGCGGTCTCCAACTGTTCTAGCGTGCGCGGCCCGATGATCGGCGCTGCCACTGCCGGCCTGGTGAGCAGCCAAGCGAGCGCCACCGTCCCAGGGGGCGCCCCGATCTCATCGCAGAGGTCCTCGTAAGCCTCGAACTGGGGACGCTTCGCCTCTAGTAGCTCTCCCGAGCGGCCTTCCAGCCGGCGCTTGCCCTCGCGCTCCTTCTTGGCCGCGCCCCCCAGTGCCCCGCCCGCCAGAGGCGACCAAGGGATGAGCCCAAGACCGTAGTGCTCGGCCGCGGGCAGCACTTCGCGCTCGACGTCTCTAACAGCGAGGTTGTAAAGGCACTGCTCGCTCACGAGCCCCAAGAAATTACGCCTCCTTGCGCCCTCTTGGGCTTGGGCGATGTGCCAACCCCCGAAGTTGGAGGAGCCCACATAGAGGATCTTCCCCTGGTACCGGAGGACTTCCATCGCCTCCCAGATTTCTTCCCAGGGAGCTTCGCGGTCGATGTGGTGCATCTGGTACAGGTCGATGTAATCGGTCTGCAGGCGCCGCAGCGACGCTTCGCATGCGCGTTTGATGTTGAGCGCGGAAAGGCGGCTCTCGTTGGGCCAATCGCCCATGTTGCCGTAGACCTTGGTCGCAAGGACAGTACGTTCCCGTCGCCCTCCGCCTTGGGCGAACCAGCGGCCGATTATGCTCTCGGTCGCACCCTTTCCCCCGTAGACGTTGGCGGTGTCGAAGAAGTTGATGCCCGCTTCGTGGGCTCTGTCCATGATCGAAAATGCGGTGGGCTCGTCGGTCAGCGGGCCAAAGTTCATAGTGCCGAGGCAGAGGCGGCTCACTGAAAGGCCGCTGCGGCCGAGGTGGGTGTACTTCATGGTCATGAACCTAGCGGCTTTACCAACGTGTTGACTAGGTAAGGCGAGCAGAACTCGGTCCGCTCCCCCGCGTGCTTGCCGGGAGCCGGCAGCAAGCGAGCCGACAGCGGCTTGCCGTAGCGGGCGGCCAGGCTTCCCACGTCGGCGACCACCCTGGTTAGGTCCTCTAGGGCCACGTCGGCCGGCAGCGGCACGGTGTCTAGCCCCGTCCCGCACACCGCCGACCAGGCGAGCAGCTGGTCGGTACCCACGTAGCCAGCCTCCCAGCGCTCGGCGAGCACGGCGTCCTCCATGAGAGGGAGCATGAGCCCGCTGTACCCGCACGCCGGCAGGCCCGTTGAGCGGACGCCTGCCGTCACCGCCGCCACGAGGGCGAGGGTCCCCGGCCCGCCGAAGGCCCCGTGCCCCGCCGCTTCCAAGGCGGCGACGATCGAATCGTCTACCTCGGGCGCCGGGGAGAGGTCGATCCCGGTGAAACAAAGGCCGAGAGCCGTGGAAACCCTCTCCGCTAGCTCCACTACGGGCCCTGCGGCCAGGCGGAGCGCCTCGGCGACACGACGTTCCACTTTCTCCAGGTCCGTTCCGCCGGCGAGAGCGTCCCCGACCACGCCGGCCCCCTGCAAGCAGACCGAAATGCTGGCCGGGCCTGCGTGGTAAGCGGCCGGGAAAAACGGGGTGCCCGGCCCCACACAGGCCAGGGCGGCGAAGTTGAAGTTGCCGAGCCCGCCTTCAGTGTTGCCCGCCAGCCACAGCATGGCTCCCGCGGCTGCTCGCGCCATTGCGAGGTCGAGGCCTCCCTCGGGCGTCGCGACCATGACCGACCCGCTCAGGGCGGGGTTGCCGGCGAGCATGCGGGCAAGCACGGGCACCGATGGCGGCCCAGTGGCGGGCAAGGCGGGCCCGAGCGAGCAGAACTCGATGCCGGCCAGTTCCAGTGCCTTTTGCAGCCGGCCCGCGTAGCCGACGAGCTCAGCTTCTTCCCAGCCCGCCAAGTCGGCAAGCACGGGCCTCGTCGAAAGCCGTAGCGTCTGAACTTGGTAGCCTTCCTCCTCCAACGCACGGCCCGCAGCGCGAAGGTCTTGTGCAGCGCTAAAGAGCGTTTCCCGGCCTAGGGGGTGGGAGCTCTCGACGCCCAGGGTGACGGCTCGGACGGGAGGCTTGCGGGTCACAGCCAAACCACGTCGTCGGCCGGCTCGGCCAGCCGCTCGCAAGTAGGGCAGTACCAGCGCGCTTCGAGCGCCGTGCCGCAGGCGGAGTGGCGCGGGCCGCTGGCCGCCTCCCCGCTCGCCCGCCCCCCCCAGCTGGCGAGGAGGCGGAGCGCGCCGGCAAGTTCTTTGCCTTCGGCGCTCACCTTGTACTCGTAGCGCACGGGTCTTACGGAGTACGGCTCGGACTCGATGAGCCCGTCTTGTTCGAGGCGGCGGAGGCGGGCGCTCAGCACGTTGGGTGCCACCCCGGGTAGAGCTTCTACCAGGTCCTTCCATCGGCGTGGCCCGTCTAGGAGGGCGTCCACGAGCAAGAGGGCCCAGCGGTCGCCGACCCTGGCCACTGCCGATGCCAGGCCGTGGCCCTGGGCCGCCTCGTCGCCGCTCACCAAAACATCCTCTCCGAAATCGTCGCCGCCAAGCCAGCTTGGGTGACTAACTTGCAACTTGCAATTTACAACCTGATCGGAGGTACGAACGTGAGCACTGCACTTCAGGGCTTCTCAGAGGCGCTGGCCAGCGTCGTCGCCGGTGCCGAGGCATCGGTCGTGGGAGTGGGGCGGGCCGGTAGCGGGTTCATCGCCGGCCAAGACCGTGTGGTGACCAACGCCCACAACTTGAGAGCGAGGGACAAGGTCGAGGTCCACCTCGCCGGCGGCACGAGCGCTGAGGCGGCGCCGCTAGGGGTGGACGAGGAAGGTGACCTCGCCGTCCTCGCCGTCCCCACTGGCGGACAGCCCTCCCTCGCCTGGGGGCCCTCTGAGCCCGCTGGCGCCGGCCCGGCCCCAGGCGAGCTGGTCATCGCGCTGTCGCGCCCCAGAGGCAGGCTGTGCGCGGGCGTCGGCTTCGTCTCGAGAGGTTCGGTGCCGTTCCAAGGACCACGCGGGCGCATCATCACGGGAGCGCTGGAGCACAGCGCGGCCCTCGTGCGAGGTTCTTCGGGCGGTCCCCTCCTCGACGCCGGGGGGCGCTTGGTGGGCGTCAACACTCACCGGGAGGGCGAGGGCTTCTACCTGGCCCTACCTGCCGGCGCTGAGCTCAAGGCCCGCGTGGAAGCTCTCTCTCGGGGCGAGGTCCCCCGCCGGCCCCGCCTTGGGGTCGCTCTGGCCCCTCCTCGCGCCGCGAGGCACCTGCGCCAGGCCGTCGGCCTCCCACCTAGGGACGGCCTGCTGGTCCAAGCGGTGGAGGAAGGCGGGCCCGCCGCTCGGGCCGGCGTTCGCCGAGGCGACCTCATAGTCTCGCTCGGCGGTCGGCCTACCAGCCGGCTGGAAGAGCTCGCCACGGCCTTGGAAGCAGCCGCGTCCTTCGGCTCGGCAGAGCTCGGCCTCGTCCGCGGAGCAGACGAGCTCACGCTCAGTGTGGACCTAGCCGGAGCCGAGGGCGCCCCGTCGGCTTCTTAGCTCGAGCGGCCCTGTCGCCGGCGGAGGGCCGGAGCTCGAAGCGGCCGCTGCATTAGCCAGTCACACTTTGGGGTGCCCGCCGTACTCGGCGTCGGTTACCTGCGCCCCCCAATGGGGTGCGCCCTCGGTGATCGACAGGTGGGTCATGAAGTCGACTGGGGTGGCTCCGTGCCAGTGCTCTTCCCCGTCGGGGGCAAATACTACGTCGCCGGCGCGTAGCTCGACGGGCTCTTGGCCGCGCACCTGCACGAGGCCGCGGCCCTCGGTGACGTAGAGAGTCTGGCCTCCTTCATGGGAGTGCCAAGCGGTGCGAGCGCCGGGGCTGAACCGAACGACAGTCACGTTCAGCTGAGAGGGGGGCAAGCCCCTTGTGACGGGGTCGAGCCATACGTCTCCGGTGAAGGTTTGCGCTGGCCCCTTGGAAGTTGGGGGCTTTGCCGAAATTTCCATGGTCTTTTTCTCCAAGGTCTTGTGGTTTGTGGTTTGTGGCCAGCATTTAGCTGGGCGCGAGCCGGCCGTAGGCGCCAGCGGGCTCAGGGGCGTAGAAGAACCTTGATGGCGCGGCGTTCGTCCATGGCTCGGTAGCCCTCGGCAGCTCGGTCGAGGGGTAGCTCGAGGTCGAAGACCTTGCCTGGGTCGATCTGGCGGCTCCAGATCAGGTCCACCAGCTCCGGGAGGAACCGACGGACCGGGGCGGGGCCGCCGTGGAGGTGGACAGCCGAGAAGAACAGCTCGTCGCCGGGCAGTTCGACACCGTGGGCGACGCCGACGAAGCCCACGTGCCCGCCGGGACGAGCGGCCCTTATCGCTTGCATCATTGATTCTTGAGTACCGACCGCTTCTATCACCGAGTGAGCCCCGAGGCCGCCGCTCAGCTCCTTAACGTGGGCGACGCCCTCGTCTCCCCGTTCGCTCACGATATCGGTGGCCCCGAACTGGACCGCCAGTTCCTGACGGGCCTTGTGCCGGCTCATGGCGATCACCCGCTCGGCGCCGAGGTGCTTGGCGGCGAGGACGCCAAGCAGGCCGACGGCGCCGTCCCCCACCACAGCGACCGTCTTGCCCGGCCCAACTTCGGCGGCCACAGCAGCGAACCAACCGGTACCGAGCACGTCTGAAGCGGTGAGCAGGCTCGGGACCAAGTCCCAAGGGGGCGGCTCGGGCGTGGCGACCAAGGTCCCGTCGGCGAGCGGCACCCGAAGGCGCTCGGCTTGTGCCCCGAGACGGCCCATGAGCTCCCGTTGGACGCAAGAGCTCTGGTAGCCGGCCCGGCAGATCTCGCAAGTGTTGTCGCTGGCAAAGAAACTGCCGATCACGAACTGCCCGGGCCGCACGCCCCGGACTTCGTCTCCGACCTCCTCCACGATGCCCACGTACTCATGGCCCATCGGAGCCGGCCCGTGCACCGCTTCGATGCCCCGGTAGGGCCACAGGTCCGAGCCGCATATGCAGGTGGCCGACAGCTTGACCAGCGCGTCCGTGGGCTTCTCGACTCTCGGGTCGTCGCGTTCTTCGACGCGCACGTCCCCAGGGGCGTAAAGGACTGCTCCTCGCATCAAAGTTCCCTCTCTTTTGCTCCTTACCTGCCTACGAGCCTGGCGCAGAGGGCCTCGCCAGGTCAAGCGCTAACCGTTACGCCCTGAACAGGGCGAAGACGGCCCCTTGGGGACTGCTCAGGACCGCGAACCACCTGGCGCTTCGAGGTCGGCCAACCCCAAGAAGGCTACGACCCAGCGGGAAATAGGCAAGTCCACGTGGCGGTGCTACGCTATAGTCCGCGGCGAAAGGGCAAGCAAACAGCCGAGGTCGTGCCCAAACGGTGTCGCCGTAAAGGTGAGCAGATGAAGGTACGAGGACGGCCCGTCCATTTCGGTGTGCAACTTCAGGCCCAAGGGACGACTTGGGAGGAGTACGTCAGCGCCGTCAAGGCAGTGGAGCAGCTCGGGTACTCCTCAGTGTGGACTTTTGACCACCTGCTCCCCTTCTCGGGGCCAGACGACCGGCCAAGCTTTGAGACCTTGACCACCCTGGGCGCCATGGCCGCGCTCACCACCAGGGCGCGCATCGGGGTGCTGGTGGCCGGCGTCTCCTACCGCCACCCTGCCGTGCTCGCGAAAGCTGCAGCTCAAGTGGACCAAATGAGCGGCGGTAGGCTCGATTTCTCGCTCGGGGCGGCCTGGGCCGAAAGGGAGTTCAGCGCCTACGGCCTCGATTTTCCTCCTCTCAAGGAAAGGTACGCCCGTCTCGAGGAAGCTGTCGAGGTCACCAAGCTCCTTTGGTCGCAGCACAGGACGACCTTCCACGGGCGCTATTACCACTTGGAGGGGGCACCGTGCGAACCCAAGCCCCTTCAGCGGCCCCACCCGCCCATAACTGTCGGGGGTTCTGGCCTGGGCTCACTTAAGGTTGCTGCCCGCCACGCTGACCGCCTCAACCTGATCGGCCCGCCGGGTTACTGCGCCGAACGGGCCGCTTTGCTGGCCAAGCTGTGCGGCGAGGCCGGCCGGGACTTCGACGAAATAGAGCTCTCCGTCCACCCGACCGTCGCCGTGGGCCGCACCCGGGAGGAGGCCGACGCTCTTGCCGAACGCATCGCCAAGAGCCTCGGCACAGGCCCCGTGCCAGGACGCTGGATAGTGGGCACGCCGGCCGAGGTCGCCGCCAGCCTGCGCGCCTACCTCGACGTGGGAGTGAGCCACTTCGTGCTCGGCGTGACCGCCCCTTTTGAAACCGAGCCGCTCCAACTGTTCCAAGAAGAAGTAGTCCCGGCCCTCAACTAAAGCTGAGGGCCGGGCACGCTCAGTGACGGCCGGGCCAGAGGAGGCGGGCCTCCCCGAAGCTACCGTCCCCGGTCGTGGCTGCCCCTACTTCTCGGCCCGTCAGGGTGAGAGCCGTGGCCTGCGTGACGGTCCAAGCCGCCAGGGCTGTCCCCAAAACCGCTGGCGCCGCCAGGGCCAAAGCCGGCGCCTGGCCCGAAGCCGAAGCCCGGCCCGCGATGGCGGCCGCGGCCGGGGAAGTGCCTAGGAGCCAGGGCCTGCACAAGCAGGGCGCTCACCGTGTCAGTGCCCTCCTGGTTGCCGACGACGCGGGCGACGTCCCCGTTCGCCAGCCGCGAGACCGTGGTCGTGCCCACCCCGGCCACGACAAAGTGCGTGGAAGAGGTGACCTCGACAGTGACGGTGACGGTCGAAGAGGTCGAAGTCAGCGTAAAGCCGCTCGCGCTCAGGTTGCCCACCGTCCCCACGTAGCTCGCAAGCGGGACGTCGACGAGCGTCGCGTCAACGCTGAGAGCCCCGGCCGCGGCGCCCGCCTGCAAGCCGGTCACAGCCACGAAGTCCCCAGCGAGGACGTTGGCGATCGAGGGGTCGGGCACCCCGGGGTCCCGGAACACCGTGGTGGAGGAGGTCTCCACGTCGACCGTCGTGCTAGTGGATGTGAGCGCGGTCCTGACCGATGTCAAGACGATCTCGCTACCTGTAACCGACGACACCGTGCCGGTCAGGTGAGCTTCTGGGATCCTGACCGAGGTGGCGTCGATCGTCCCTGCGGACGGCTCCGGCCCGCTCACCTGCACCAAGTCGCCTGTCAAGATGCTGCCGAAGCCGACGGTCGTGCCACTGGGTACGCCGGGCTCGCTATAGGTGGTGCCGGCCGAGACGACGACGCTAAAGGCGGCACCGCCTTTTGTGACAAGTGAGAAGGTGCCGCTGCCGACGCTCGTGACGGTCCCCGTCACCGGCTCGCGCTCGTGGCGGCCATGGCCCCGCCCGGGACCAAAGGCCCGGTGGCCGCCCCTTTCGTGCGTGCCATGCTGGAGGGGCGCCGCGCTGGCCGCCGCTGTAGCTCCGATAGGCGCTGCGACCAGCCCGACCGCCAGGGCGAACGACCCTGCGGCACGCGCGACCGTCCCCAGCAGCTTGACCAACGCTCTCCGGGAGGCGGGCTTGCCCGCACCGGCCTGCGCAGTAGTCTTCATGTGGTCCTTCCTCCGGTTAGGCGGCTGCTTTGCTCAGCCAACAAGCTCTTAGCTAGCCCTTATCATCGGGCCCAATTGTAAGAACTTTGTGAAGCACCTGTGAGATATCGGCGCAAGGACCTAAAAGCCCTGGTGGCTGCCAACTCAGCTGGTCAGGGAGGAGAAGAGCAGGAAATTGGCGAACTTCTGAGGGTGCCTAGCCAGCCGCCGGCGTGGACTGCCGGCGCACGAGCACTGGCTCGATGACCACTCTTTCTTGGCACTTATCACCGGTACGAAGCTGGCTCAAGAGGACCTGTACGGCCGCCGCGCCGACGCGCTGAAAATCCTGGCGCACCGTCGTAAGAGGTGGAGTGAAATAGGCAGCCTCGTCGATGTCGTCGAAACCGACAACGGCAACGTCTTCGGGCACCGCTCGCCCCTTTTCGCTGAGCGCACGGAGCACTCCGAGCGCCATCTGGTCGTTGGCCACAAAAACCGCACGCGCATCGGGGATTTTCGCTAAGACTTGGCCCGCTTCGTAGCCCGAGCGCGCCGTCCAGTCGCCCGACAGCGGCGGCACGACGTCGGCACCGGCGGCCTCGAGGGCCTCTCGCCAACCGGCCACCCTGCCCTTTGCCTCCTGCCACTCCTCGGGCCCAGAGATGTGGAACACGGTCTCGTAGCCCAGAGAAAGCAGGTGCTCAGTCGCCAACTTCGCGCCCGCCACCTGGTCCACCATCACCACCGACATGTTCGCCCCCGGGTCCCCCTCGACTGCGACCACGGGAGCCTCGGTCGCCAAGTCTGAGAGAGCCTCGTGGGCGGCGCTGAACGGAGCGATGATAGCGATGCCTTCTACGGACTGCCCTGTCAGCCTCCGCAGCGCCTCCATCACCGACGCGCGGTGTATTGAGTGCACCGCGACAACCGAGACGAAGTACCCTGCCCGCTGCGCCGCGCCGTGTATGGCGAACAGCGTGGAGACTGGGCCGTAAAGGCCCGTGTCCAAAGCGACCACGCCCAGGGTCTTGGTGCGCCCGCTCGCTAGCGCGCGCGCAGCTGTGTTTGGGCGGTACCCGAGCTGCTCGATCGCCGCGAGGACCCGGGCGCGAGTGATGTCCCTTACGCTGGGGTGATGGTTGAGGACTCGCGAAACCGTTTGATGGGACACGCCGGCGAAGTGAGCCACGTCCGCGATGGAGGGACGCCGGCGGCCAAGAGGTGCAGACCGTGGGCCAGCCGGCGTGCTCACCGCTCCGGTCGCACCCACACTGAGAACGCTAACTTCATATAGGTCCCACTCGGAGCGTCCTCCAGAGCCTGCCTTCCTCCCCACTACTTGTCCGCTGCAAGAACCCAGGCTCGGCCGAGCGGGCCCTTCGTCTCGGCTCATGATAGCCGCTTGGGGCCTCGGAGAACAGAGGGGCGCTGCTATCGTGGAGATCCTCGCGCCACCTAGGAGCCCCTTTTAGAAGTGAGCGTTCACACCGAGCGGGACAGAAGTAGCGTCCACGTTGAGTTACCCTACGGGCGTTCGACGCTGGCCGTTGAACTGCCGGGGAGCACGTTCGTTGTCGCCCCTCAGGACCGCCCAGCCGCCGAAGCAGGAGACGCCCTCCTCGCCGTCAAAGAAGCCCTTGCCAACCCAGTCAGCGGGCCCGCCCTGAGGGACGTCGTCGCCCCGGGCGCCCGAGTGGCAGTCGCCGTTTGCGACGGCACCCGGCCCCAACCTCGCGAGCCCATGCTGAGGGCGCTGGTGGACGAGCTCGTCGGCAAGGTGCGCCCAGAGGATATAACAGTGCTGGTAGCGACCGGCACTCACCGCGCGAACACGCCGGCGGAACTACGAGAAATGTTCGGGCCAGAGCTGCTCGACTTGGTCCGCGTCCTCAACCACGACGCCCGGGACCACGCTCGCCTCGTCCACCTGGGCACCCTCGGCGCCGGCGTCCCCGCCTACTTGAACCGCGAGTTTGCCCAAGCAGACGTGAAGGTAACGACAGGGTTCGTCGAGCCGCACTTCTTTGCCGGCTTTTCGGGAGGGCCCAAACTGGTGGCCCCTGGCCTCGCCGGGCTGGAGACGACCCTCGCCCTCCACGACGCCCGCCGCATCGGTGACCCGAAAGCTACCTGGGGGGTGACAGAGGGCAACCCCGTGCACGACGATGTCCGAGCGATCGCGCGGGCGGCGGGCGTGAGCTTCGCCTGCGACGTCGTCTTGAACCGCAAGCACGAGGTCGCTGCAGTCTTTGCCGGCGAACTGTTCGCCATGCACCAAGCAGCGGTCTCCTTCGCACGGGAGATCTCCGTACGCGAGGTGCCCGAGCCCTTCGACGTGGTGGTGACGTCCAACGCCGGCTATCCCCTCGACCAGAACCTCTACCAGTGCGTGAAGGGCATGTCAGCCGCTGCCCAGATAGTAAAGCCTGGTGGCTTGGTAGTGCTCGCCGCCGAGTGCCGGGACGGCTTCCCCGACCACGGGGAGTTCCGCCGCCTGCTAGCCAGTGCCTCCACCCCAGGGGACCTGCTCTCGTCCCTGCAGCGCAGGCGGGAGACCGTACCCGACCAATGGCAGGCACAGATCCTGGCCCGAGTGCTCACGCACGCCAGGGTGGCCGTCTATACCGAGGGCTTGCGAGCGCCCGAGCTAAAGAGCGCGTTCTTGCAACCGGCGGAGGACATCTCCGTTGCCGTGGCGGAAGAAATGAGGCGCGTGGGCCCAGGCGCGACCTGCTGTGCGCTGCCTTCTGGCCCAGAAACGATCGCTACGGTCGCTCCCCGGAACGGGGCGGCAACCGCAGCGACGTGAGCCCTCCGTCCACCACGAGGTCGGTGCCCGTCGTCGAGCCAGAGGCCGGGCTTGCCAGGTAGCAAATAGCGCCGGCCACTTCCCGAGCGCTCACGAGGCGGCCGTGGGGCTGGCGGGCGACAAGAGAAGCGCGCTCGGCTTCGGGGTCGGCGGCCTGGGCGAGCAGGCGCTGCACCCAAGGGGTATCGGCGGTGCCAGGGCTCACGCAGTTGACCCTGATGCCCTCGTGGAGGTGGTCCGCCGCCATCGCCCTCGTGAGGGCGGCGACGGCACCCTTGGTGGCGCTGTAGAGCGCCCGGCGTGGGAGGCCGGTCGTGGCGGCCACTGAACAAGTGTTCACGATGGCTGCATGGGCAGAACGCCGGAGCGCGGGCAACGCAGCGCGGGCCACCCTCACCATGCCGAACACATTGACCTGGAAAACCCTGAGCCACTCCTCGTCGCTGTTGTCGGCCACCGTGCCCTGGGCGCCTATGCCGGCGTTGTTGACCAGCACGTCGAGACCCCCGAGCGCCTCCACTGCTAGCCCCACGGCCCCTTCCACGCTGGCGGTGCCCGCCACGTCGCAGCCAAAGTGCTGTAGGCCGGCGTCAGGCGGCGGCGGGGCAAGGTCGAGGACGGCAACCCGGGCTCCTCTGCCTTGGAGCATGAGCGCTGCCGCCAGCCCGATGCCCGACGACCCCCCCGTCACTATGGCAGACAGCCCAGCGAAGTCTTGGGCCTCAGCCACCTGAAGCCCCCTCGTCTGGCGGCCTGAAGGCGCCCTTTTTCAAAAGCACGTCGCCCCACCACCTGCGCTCCCCGGTCTGCACCACCGCGTAGGCGGCCCGGGCGGCTTCGTAGAAGGCGAACCGCTCGAGCGCCCCGAGCGGCACGTGGCGCCCCTCTGCCGCATCGACCGCAGCTTGCACCTCCATCTGGACAGGAGGCAGGTCATCGGAGGCACCGTCGGCTGCCATGCACTTCACTGGTTCGTCGACGAAACTGTCCAGCGGGAAAAGGCTGAGCACCGCTTCGACGGCCGCTGCCAGGGAGGCTCCCGGCAGGTAGAGAGGGCGCCCGATGGCCGTCTCCATGGCGACGCTCGCCGCCGGGAAGTTGGCGTCCACGACCGCAAGGTCGTCGCCGTGGCCCATCTCCGCTAGCACTTGGAGCAGCTCGGGCGTAAGGAGCGGGTGAAGGCCCTTCAGCACTGCCTTTTGCCCTCGAACTTGGCCATGGTGACACTTTGCCCAAACAAAGTTCAGCCGCGCAAGAAAAGCTCGACGACGGGGACCAAGACGTCGGGCCTTTGCACGGGCAGGTCAAGGGTCAAGGTCCCCGCGGGCAGGCCACCGGGCTGGACGTTGAAAGCCTCCTGCCCCGGGCGTAAGACCTCCCTACGTACCTCTGAACCGTCGTGCAAGAAGCGCGCGAAGCTGACTCGCTCGGCGAGGCCTGGCAGGTGCAAATGCCGGAACGGCCAAGAAAACACGTGGAGGTAGAGCCGTTGGCCTTTCATCGTGTAGCGGCAATCGGCAGGTGGCGCAAAGGGTGCCGGGCCGCAGCCGTAGATGGAGGCCCCGTGCCGGCTCATCCACTTTCCTATCTGGCGAAGGGCCCCAAGTGCCCTCTCGTCAAGTTCGCCCCGACCCGTCGGGCCCACGTTGAGCAGCAAGTTGCCGTCCTTGGAGACCCCGTCCACGAGCATGCGCACCAGCAGCTCCGGCGGCTTCCAGTCGAGGTTGTCCCGGTCGTAACCCCAGCTGCCGTTGAGAGTCTGGCAAGCCTCCCAAATACCTGCGCCGCCTTGCACCTCTAGCGGCGCAAAGGGCTGGTACTGCTCGGGCGTCGCCACGTCGCCCTCGCCTGGCAGGTCGAGGCGGTCGTTCACCACTATGCCCGGCTGCAGCCGGCGCACCATGGCCAAGAGCTCTTCCGAACCCCAGTCATCTCGCCCCTTGTTGCCCCAGATCTCCGGGTGGCGCTGTTTGGGGTACGAGAAGTCGAAAAACAGGTAGTCCACCTTGCCGTAGCCGCTGAGCAGCTCCCGTACCTGGTTGTGCAAGTACTTCCGGTACTTGGCGATATCGCGGTTCGCGTTCTTCGCCTTCCAGGCCTCGTCGTCACGCCGGGGGTGGAAACCGTCCACGGGGAACTCGGGGTGGTGCCAGTCGAGCAGCGAATAGTAAAAGCCGACCCGCAACCCCTCGGCACGAAAGGCCTCGACCATCGGCGCGAGCAGGTCCCTCTTGGCTGGGGTGTTGGTCGCCTTGTAACCTGTGTACTGGGAGTCCCAGAGGCAAAAGCCCTCGTGGTGCTTGGTCGTGACCACGAAATAGCCCATCCCCGCCGCCTTCGCCTCACGGGCCCATACCGTCGGGTCGTACAGGTCCGGGTCGAAGTGGCGGAAGTACACATCGTAGTCTTCGTCTGCTACCCGCTCGCGGCTTTTCACCCATTCGTGCCGGGCCGCCACCGAGTAGAGGCCCCAGTGGACGAACAGGCCAAAGCGTGCCTCGTACATCCAACGCACGTGCGGGGCCAAGTTCTCTCGTGCCACCTTTTCTCCTCGTTCAAACCAGCACTTCTCTCGCCTCGACCTGCCTGGCCCGCAGCTCGCCCACGGGCAGGCCGTCGCCAGCTCCCGACCTCAACGGACCGTAACACTTGCGACCACGTCCTCGCACTCCGGCGCCGATACGGTGACCGCCACTTCCCCCGGCCCGGTCGGACGCACAACGGCGAGCGCCCTGCCGTCATAGGTCGTATGGGTGCTGCTAGTGAAGCTCTCTTCGCTGACGGGCCTGCCGCTGCCGAGCCCCAACAGCACACCAGGCCCGGCTACCTCGACCGTGACAGGCCGGTCACGCAGGTTGTAGATGTTGCCCTTGACATCTCGTAGCGATATGGCGACAAAAGCCAACGCAGTGCCGGATGCGGGGATTTGCCGACGGTCGGCCTCCGCTGAGAGCACGACCGGGCCGGAAGCAGAAACGAGCTCGCTGCGCCCCTGTTCGCGGCCGTTCGCATAGGCAATAGCGGTCAGCCGTCCGGGCTGGTAAGCTACCTCGAACTCAGCGCGGAACCTTTTGGCTGCAGCCCTTCCGAGCGTCTTTTCGTCCAGTTTGAGCTCGACTTCGTCGGCAGCGGTATAGACCTCGACCCTCATGGGCCGGCCCTCGAAGCCTTCCCAGCTCCAAGAAGAAATGGTGCCCGTCCACCCCCAGGGGTTCGGGGCTGCTCGCTGCCCGCCGTTGGTGGGGCGGTGCACTGCTATGTACGGCTCCCGCCGGAGGCCGTACACGATCTCGCGGTAGTACGAAGCGGGACGGCGGTGCCCGGTGATGTCGATGTCGCCGCAATACGCAAGAAGCCAGGGGAAACTGGCCGGCGGAACAGGCTCGCACCCAGTCGCCCCTATACCCGCCTCCCCGATGTAGTCCCAACCCGTCCAAGTGAAGTCCCCGATGACATGGTCGTTGGCTTTGACCAGGGCCCAGTTGAGGTCGATGCGCGAAGGGAAAGTCTCTGTCCCGACGATGACCCGGTTGGGGAAGAGCGTCCTGTCGAGCTCGTAGCGCGAGTCGAGGTAGTTCATGCCGGCGACGTCCAGTACCGCGAAGGCTTCCTCTGTCCGGCGCGTGAAGTGCTCGGAAACGCCCACCTGCGCTACGAGCTCGTCTAGCGGCTTGGGCTCAGCGACCGCGTCCGTCCCCTTGGTCTCGCCCTGTGGGCTCCCCTCTGCGGGGGGCCGGCCGGCGGCGAAGGGATAGATAGCATTGGTCACATAGCGCGTCCCGTCGAGCGAGCGCAACTTCTCCGCCAGCCGGCGCGCCCACACGGCCCCGAGCGGCCGGCCGGCCTCGTTGACCTCGTTGCCGGTCGAGTACATGATGACGCTCGGGTGGTTGTAGTCCTTGCGGACCATGGCTTCTAGGTCGCGCTCCCACCAGGTCGGGAAGCTGAGCGCGTAGTCGAAGCCCGATTTGTTGGTGGTCCACATGTCAAACGCCTCGTCGATGACCAGCATGCCGAGCCGGTCGCACGCGTCAAGCAGAGCCCTGCTCGCTGGGTTGTGCGCGCTCCTTATGGCGTTGAAACCGGCCTCCTTTAGCAGCTCAACCCGGCGCTCCTCGGCCCGGGCGATCGAAATTGCACCTATCACCCCGTTGTCATGGTGGGTACAGGCGCCCCGGAGCTTCACGGTCTCGCCGTTGAGGCGCAAGCCGTGGCGCGGGTCCAGCTGGAGCGAACGGATGCCAAAGGTTGTTTCCGCACGGTCTAGTTCGCCAAGAGCCACCTTGGCCGTATAGAGCGCCGGCGTGCCCAGGCTCCAACGCAACGGGTGGCCCACGTAAAGCCGTTGGCGCTGCGTCGCCGGCTCACCGGGCAGCACCGTCACGGGCGCGCTCCCCACGGCTACGACGCTCCCGTCGGGGCCGCATATCTCGGCTCGTAGCTCGGCAGTAACCGGGTGAGAGCCGTCGTTTTCCACCAACGTGGCAATCTCGACTACGGCGCGCTCTTCATCGATGTCAGGTGTCGTGACCCTTACGCCGTCCAACGCGATGTGGGCCCTTTCGGCGACGAGCATGTGAACCGGACGGTAGATCCCTGCGCCTGAGTACCAGCGAGAGTCCTCGTGAGCGCGGCACACGAGCCGCAGCTCGTTGTCCGCGCCGTAGTTCAAGAACTCGCCCGCCCGCACGACGACCGGCGAGTAGCCGTACGGGCACTGGGCAGCAAAGTCTCCGTTCAGGTAGACCATGGCGTCGCGGTAAGCACCCTCGAACTCGACGATGACCGTTTTGTCCCGGTGCTCCTCTGGCACATGGAACACCTTGCGGTACTCGTAGACGCCCCATGGGAAAAAGCCGGTCGCCCGGCCTGCGCTCGGCTCACGCCGGCGGCCCAGCATCGCGTCGTGAGGGAGGGTCACCGGCCGGTACGGGACATCCCCGCTCGTGGCTGTGCCCGGGCCGGCGATGACGCGAAACTCCCAGCCGTCGTTGAACGAACTACGGATCATGCCGCAACCATACAGGCGAGCGCCGGCGGGGCCCCGCCGGCGCTCGCTTGTGCCCCGCCCAGGCCTGGGCCCCGGTTCCTGGCCGATGCGGGGGCCCCTCCGACGCTGTGGCTCTGCCCTCAGTCGATCGGCGCTTCCCCCAGGGTGAGGTTGACCTTAGCGGTGCCAGACGCCGAGCTGACGGTCAGGGTGACCACCTGGCCGGGCTTGTGGCTAAGGACGACCTTGGACAGCGCCGTCGTGTTGGGCGTGGCCTTGCCGTCTATCGCCGTGACCACGTCCCCGCTCTCTAAGCCGGCCTTGGCCGCCGGGCTGGAAGGGTCAACCGCCGCTACCACCACCCCGGGGGCCCCGTTGGGCGTCGTGGCTATCGGCCCCAGGCCAAAACCGAAGGGGAACCCAAAGGGGAACCCGAAGCCGAAGTTACCTACCTGAGAGCTGTCGACCACTTCGACCCCCATCCAGGGCTGGCGACCGTAAACGAACCCGGGAAGGTCCTTGTGGGCTTCTATCTCCCCGGCGATCGCCCTCACGGTGTTGGAGGGGATGGCGAAGCCGAGGCTGGTGCCGACCGAGCCCGCCGAGGCCGCAGCCGTGTCCATGCCGATCACCTGGTCCTTGGCGTCCACCAAAGGCCCGCCAGAGTTGCCCGGGGCGATCGGGGCGTCGGTCTGAAGAAGACCGTGGAGGGTCTCTTGGTGAGCGCCTGTTGCGTCAGCGGCCGTGATCGTCCTGCCCGTGGCGGAGATGATGCCCTGGGTGACAGTGGGCTGGCCTCCCAAGCCAAGGGCGTTGCCGATGGCTACGACGGCGGTACCCACTTGCACCGACGAAGAGTTGCCCCACTTGATCGTTGGCAGCTTGGAGAGGCCGGTTACCCTCAGCACGGCTATGTCCGCGCTCGGGTCGCTCCCTACGAAGCTCGCCACGTGGGCCCCGTGCCCGGGGACCACTACGGTAACCTTGTCGGCTCCCTGCACGACATGGTTATTGGTGACGATCTCACCGTTCGGGCTCACGATCATCCCGGTACCTGCTCCCGCGGTCGCCCCCCCGCCCTCTAGGTAGTCGAGCACGGTGTTGATGTCCACCACCGCCGGCTCCACCGCTTTGGCGACGGCGGCGGTGTCGATATAAGCCGGCGCTCCCACGGCTTTGGCCCCGGCGCCCCCCGCCGCAAAGGCTGCCGTGCCGAACGGGCCGGCGAGAAAAGCCGCCGCCATCGCCGCGGCCGCGCACCCTCTGAGCATTTGCTTGTTAGCCATAACCAAAACCTCCTTGCCGCAACCTCTCCCAGTTCCTAAATGACCGTTTACTAGCTATAGCCACCAAGGTTCCCGCCAAACCTGAAAAGCAACCTAAGATCGGCTCAGCGTCACCTAAACCTTGCCTTCGGCGCCGGGCGCCTTAGGCCGCTCGGGCACTAAGCAGCTCGGCGCGCCTTTGGGCTCCAGGCCGCTTCACCATCCTCCCGCCGGCGCCCAAAGCTCTCAGGCGCGCCAAAAGATCCAAAGTCGCGCCAAGGGCCTCGCCCCCGCCGGCGAGGCCCCTTTTCGACCGCTCAGAGCGCTTAGCAGTAGCGAACTACGAACGCAGCCGGCCAGCTCAGTTCTGCCGTGCGCCCGTCTCGATCGCCTGTTGCGCCGCGCCAGAGGTTATCTGGACCTTCTTCGGCTTGGCTGACTCGGAGATCGGGATCGTCACCGTCAGCACCCCATGGTCGTAGTGAGCACCGACCTTGTCTGTCTCCAGGTCCTCGCTGAGGAACAGCTGGCGGCTGAAGCGACCCTGGGGCCGCTCGGCGAGCAGCACTACCTGGCTGTCCTGGTCGCCTGTCCAGTTGCGCTCGGCGTTCACGGTGAGCACGTTTTTCTCCACGGTCACTTCAATGGAGCTCGGCTCCACGCCGGGCAGGTCGAACTTCGCCACGTACTCGTCGCCGTGCCGGTAAACGTCGGCAGGCATCCACCGCGGTGCAAAACCCGTCCGGGCGCTATAGCCATTGAAGGGCGAACTGCCCAGGATAGACCCAGCCAGCCTGTCGAAGTCCCGCAGAATAGGGTCAAAGGTAGCGAGCATCGACATCGTTTTATCACCCTCCTTTCTTAGTTGACCACCGTTAATTTTCAAACCACTTGAACAACCTCCTGCCGCCCCCTATTCCCGCTAGTGCTGCCCGGCCCAGCGCCGTCAGCGCCGGGACCGGTAAGCGCTTCAGTCCCCTCTCAGCTGACGCCCCAAAGCCCCTAGCGCCCGGCAAGACTCGGCTCGTATGCGCAAGCTCCCCGTCGTGCGCAAGCCCTCGCGGGCGCTAAGCAAACCGAGCGGCAAGTACTCTGGCCAGTACCTGGCCAGGACGCCACCTCCCCGGCCAGCCGGCGGTCGAGGTCCCTCCGGGGCTCGTCGCCAACGCTTAGTCGCCCTCGCTTGCAGCTTTGGCCTGGTTGCTTCTCTTCTTGCTGTCGCCCAGGTCGCGGGCGCCTCCGTGGCACCCGCCCCCCCGCTCGGGCCTGGTCTGGTGGTGGGCCGGCGCGCGCTGGGCCCGGTGAGCAAGTACCTGTTCGGGGCTAACTTGCTGTGGGCCTACGACGCCGAAGGAGCGTTCGACCAGAGGGCTGACCAGTGGTACCCCGGCTTCGTGGCGCTCCTCCGGCGCCTCGGGGTGAGCGCCCTGCGCTACCCCGCCGGCACGACCTCCGACAGCTTCGACTGGCTGCGGGCGATCGGCCCGCAGGAAGACCGGCTCCCGAACGAGCCCTATGGGATGCAGGCTGCCAAGCTCTCGAGCGTCTGCTGCGTGCTCGACAGCCCAGTGCCCTCGGTCGTCGGGCCAGACGAGTTCGGTGAGCTGCTCGACGAGACCGGGGCAGTCGGCAATATCGTGGTCAACTTCGCGACCGGCAGCCTGCAAGAGGCGGCGGCGTTCGCCGCCTACATGGCGGCGCCGCTCGGCGGGCCCGCTTCCAACCCGGACCAGCCCGGCTATTGGGCGGACCTCCGGGCGGCTAACGGCCACCCTGCTCCCTACGACGTGCGCTACTTCGAGGTCGGCAACGAGCAGAGCTTCCCCGGCCAGTACGGCTGGCGCTCAGGGGCGCTCGTCTCCTTCGGCCCGCACAGCCCTCCCTGCCCCCCCGGCGAAGTGGCTACGTGCCTCTACGCGTTCGGGGGCACGACGCGCTTCTCAGAGCAGTTCGTGGGCCGCTTCGCCGATGAGCTCCCCGCCGCCTCGTACTCGGACGGCACCCCCAACCAGGTTTTCTACGTCTATTTCCCACCGGTCGTCCCCAAGAGCGCCACCGTGTACGTGGACGGCGAGCCCTGGAGGGAGGTGGCGAGCTTCGCAGGCGCCGGGCCGAGCTCTCATGTGTTCGTGCTCAACCCCTCCACGGGTGCGATCAGGTTCGGCGACGGCGCCAACGGCGCTGTCCCCCCCGCCGGCGACTTGGTGACGGCGAGCTACGACTCTGGCCCCCACGGCGGCTTCGTCGAGTTCTACCGGGCGATAAAAGCCATGGACCCGGCCGCTCAGATATGCGAGAGCGAGGAGTCCGACGCCGCGTTCTTGCGCCTTATGGGCCGCTCTTTTCCTTACGACTGCATAGAGCTCCACCTCTACGCGCGCCCCCCCGATATAGGAGCGCCGATCACGTCCTACGAAAGGAGCCTCATGGCGTACCCGGGAAAGGAGGCCGCCACCCTGGCCAAGCTCCAAGCTGAAGCTTTCGCCTACTCGGGCCGCCACGTCCCCGTCGTGGTGACCGAGTACGGCCAGCTCGTCGAGCCGATGCCAGTGGCGGACCCACAGTTCAACCTGAGCCTCGACGAGGGCCTCCTCGTCGCCGCCCAGCTCATGGAATGGGCACGCCACGGCGTCGGCCTAGCCGAGAAGTACCTCGCCGTGTCCTCCCCCTTCCGCCGCCCCGGCCTCACCGCTGGGCTCTCGATCGACAGTGCCATGATCGCAGGGGCCGGGGGGCGCTTTGTCGCCGAGCCGACCGGCCTCGCCATCGAGCTGCTTTCCCACCTGGCAGGCGCAGAACTGCTCGACAGCGCCGTCATCGGCCAGCGCGAGATGGCCCCGGGCTCGCCAGAGCTCTGGACGCTCGCCGCCGTCTCGCCCCGCGGGCAGATCCAGTTGGCGGTCGAGAACGCGAGCCCGACCGAAGCTTCGCGCGCTCTGGTCGACCTCGCAGGCTGGCACCACGGCACCCGAGCCACGGCCTTGGTGCTCGACGGCCCGACCTCCCTCGCTTACAACACCCCGACTTGGCCGGACCTCGTGACGCTGAAGCGCTATACCTCGACGGTCGGTGCCGGGCCCTTCTGGTGGCGCTTTCCCGCCCACTCGCTCACGCTGCTCACCTTGCGCCCGACGGGCCTCCTCGGCCCCAAGCCATGACGGCCGCAACCAACAAATGCCACGCGCCTCGGCTCTCCGAGCCGGCGGCTACCACGTCACCACCGCGTGGTGAACCGTGCCGTTTTCACGAAAGCTGAAGGTGCGGACGTGGGCTCTATAGAGACGGGCGAGGAGGTCGTCGGTCAGCAAACTGGCGCACTCGCCCACGAGGGCCTCCCCGTTGCCGAAGAGGGCCACGGCTTGGTCTGCGAAGCCGAGGGCATGCTCGGGGCGATGGGCGCTCAAGACGACCGTGCGGCCCTCGCGGGCGAGCTCGGCGACCAAGGCGAGGATCTCCTTCTCGTTGTGCAGGTCGAGGGCAGAGACCGGCTCGTCGAATGCCAAGATGTCGTTCTCGCCCGCGAGCGCCCTGGCGATCAGCACGAGCTGGCGCTCGCCGCCCGAGAGCGAAGCATAGGGCCGCTCGGCGAGATGGAAGAGGCCCACGCGCTCTAAGGCCGCCTTCGCCGCGAAGACGTCCGCACGCCCGGGCGACTCGTAGGCCCTGAGCAGGCGGGTGCGGCCCATCAAGACCATCTGGAAGGCGCTGTAGGTGAGGCTGGACCACTGCAGCTGGGGGACGAAGCCGACCGGCCCGCTCCGGCGTACCTCCCCTTCCTTCGGTGCGACGAGCCCCGCTATCAGCCGCAGCAGCGTCGACTTGCCCGAGCCGTTGGGGCCGAGCAAGGCGAGCACCTTACCGTCGGGCACTGAGGCCGACAGGTCGCGGAAGACCCAGGCCCCCCGCCGGTAGTAAAAGCCGGCGCCAACTACCTCAAACATCTACCCAGACCGCGCGGCGATGGTGGCGGCGCAAGAGGACAAAAAACGTCGGCGCGCCGACGACCGCGGTCAGTATGCCGACCGGCAGCTCCGTTGGGAGCAACGTGCGAGCCAAGGTGTCCATGACGGTCAAGTAAGCGGCTCCCAAGAGCGCGGCTGCGGGCAGCAGCCGGCGGTGGTCCGAACCGCTGAAGGGCCGCGCCAAGTGCGGCACCACCAGCCCCACCCAGCCGATCGCCCCGCTCACCGCCACCGACGCCGAGGCCATGACCGCGACGGCCACGAGCAAGCACCAGCGGGTGGCTTGGGGGTTCACCCCGAGAGAGCGCGCCTCTTCGTCCCCGAGGGAGAGCACGTTCAGCCTCCAGCGCAGGGCCAGCACGGTTGCCGCCCCGAGCGCTACCGGCACGCCAGCGACCAAGTCAGCGGAGTAGGTGGCGGTGGCGAAGCTGCCGAGAAGCCAAAAGACGATGCTCTGGAGCTGGGTTTCAGGGTTGGCGATATAGGTGGTGAAAGACACCAGCGCAGAGAAAAAGGCTCCCGTCACCACCCCCGAGAGCACGATCGTGAGCGTCGGGGCAGGCCCGGCGGAGCGGCCGAGCACGAACACCACGACGAGCACCACCAAGCCGAAGCCGAACGCGCCTGCCATCAGCGCGACCGTAGACAGCCCGAGCAGGATCGCCAGCGCTCCCCCAAAAGAAGCCCCGTACGACACGCCCAAAAGCTGAGGGTCGGCGACAGGGTTGCGCAGCACCGCCTGCAGCACCGCCCCGCAGAGCGCCAGGCCGGCGCCCACCACGACCGTGAGCAAGGCCCGGGGGAGGCGCAAAAGTACAACGACGTCCTGGTCGGTCACGGTCCAAGTGCGGTGCAGCGGGACAAGCCGGCTGACCAGGATCCTGAAGACTTCGCCCAGCGGGACCATGTAACGGCCCACCGCGAGGGCACCGATCGCCACCGCCAGCACGCTGGCACCAAGCACGGCGAAGAGCAGGTAACCGCGGCGGCCGCCCAGGCCCTCGGCCCCCGCGCCAGGAGCACCAGGGGCCGGCTGCTCTAAGCGGTAGGAGCTGCTGGGTGCGTCCCTGGCCCCGACGCGCTCAGGACTTGAAACGGCCATAGTTCGTGGCCGACGAGTTTAGGCCCATCCAGAGGATCTGATCGATCTGGGCTTCGGAGACGTCGTAGTGGTACAGGAACTTGTAGTAGCTCTTCACCTCGGCGCGCAAGTTGCCGGTGCTCCTAGCCGGCTGCACCAGCTCGAACAGCCACCTCCACATGAGCGGGGACTCCTGGCTCGGGGGGTCCCAGCGGTAGCCGCCCAAGGGGACTTTGTACACAGTACGGTTCTTTACCGCCGAAAGAGCCCCGAAGGCAGGGTGGGAGGCAAACTTTGCCGGCGTGCCCGAATCGAAGTTGCCGATCAGGATTATGTCGGGGTCCCAAGCGAGCACCTGCTCGGGGCCCACCGCGCCTTGGTCGCCGGTTATGGCTTCGGCCGCATTCTTCGCCCCGACCAACTTGATGTAAAAGTCGTTGTAAGTCCCCCGTCCCGCCGGCACCAGGCTCTCGACGGTCGTAAAGAAGTACAAGACGCTCGGCGGGCTCGCGGGCTTCGGCTCGGCGCGAAGCTCGGCCAAGACCTGGGCCATCGTGCTGTTCACTTGGCGCGACCGACCGGGCACGCCGAGCATCGTGCCAAAGATGTTGACCCACGCCTCCAAGTCGGCCTGGGTGCCGTAGTCGAGGCCGACCACGTTCAGCCCAGCTTCTTCGAGCGGCGTGATGATGGCGTCCCCGTGGTCGGCCCACTGGACCACCACATCGGGGTGGAGGTTCAAGATGCTCTCGACGTCGGGCGCGAAGTCGGCGCCCGCCACGTCGTCTGGGAGCCTCTTTGCCTGGGGGAACATGACGCCCAAGATGCCCTCGTCCACAGCGGCTTCAGAGACCCTGTTCATCCCTGCGAGCGGTGCCACGCTGCCAGCGATCGCGATCAGCATCGACGCCGCCGGCTCGGGGATGGTGACGACCCTGCGGGCGGGGTGGGCAAGGTGGATCTTCACCCTGCGCTGGTCCACCACGGTTATGCCCGCGGCCGAAGGCGCCGCCCGGGACCTCTGCAACCCAGCCGCCACGGCCAGCGCACCCAAACCCCCGGCGCGCAGGAACTGCCTCCTAGTCAAACTTTCTGTCATTTCTTTTCCCCCTTTATAGGTTTAGACGGTCTTGTTGGCGAGCCCGATGCAGCGCGCCGTTACCCTCTCCAAGCGGGAAAGTGCGCCCGGGCTCAGCACCTCGCAAGCCCAGTCCCAGTGGACCGACACTGTGTCGCCCGGTTTTGCCCCGTCCACGAACCCCAAGTTGTCGAGCTGGCGGAGGACTCTTTTCAGTGCGGGCGGGCCGAGAGCGAGCCGGCCGGCTTCTGTCACGAGCGGGTGGCGTTCGACTACGAGCTCGTTAGCTTCGATCGAGCGGACCGTGCCCCAGCTGGTACGGCAAGAGTCCATGGCACTGAGGGCCACCGTCGAGCCGGGGCCCCCGTGCAGGCCGGCTCGCCTATAGATCTGGAACACGTGAAAGTTGTGGTGAGGGCGCTCCAAGTCCAGCGTCGCCCCGAGCCACTCGAGGTCGCGTTTGGCCATCCTCGGGCCAAAACGCTGGCCCACGTGCTCGTGCATCTGCGCCGGCCCCACCGAGCGAAGCCAGTCGTTGCCGACCCAGTAGGCCTCTACCACGCGCTCGTCGAATGCGTCGTCGGTGCCGTTGGCGTGCGCGATCAGCTTCAAGTACGGGTAAGCGCCGTCGAAGTGGCGCGCGAGCTCTACCAGGCCTTGGTCGGCTTCGCCCAGTGCCACGTACTCCAAGAGGGCTTTGTAATCCGGCGGGCCACAGTAGCCAAAGCGGTTGGGCCCGAACGCGTAGCGGCCAAAGCGCAACGCTCCCCGCAAGCTCATGTCCACTTCCTCGCTTCTAAGCTACGCGGCGCAGGCCGCCGCCCCGCTCGCCCTGGGCGGCGCCCAAAGCCCCGGCCGCGCGCCCGAGCAGCGGGCCGAGCGCGGCTATCCCCCCGGCGACAAGGTCGCGAACTTCAGCCGAGCTTACGATGGCCTTCCAGGCCTTCTTCACCTCGTCCCAGCTGCCAGGACCTTCACGCGACCCCAAGGCGTAACCCACGACAACCCCGATGATCGTGCCCATCTGTTACCTCCTGTCTATTTAGCTTCTTTGGTTACCGTTTCACCAAAAGCTCGCTGCAAAAGCTCGCTGTCTTCGCCGCGGCCAAGCAGCTCGAGGGAAGCGAGCGCACGCTCAGCTTCCTCTGGCCCGACCTGCTCGAGCGCGAAGCCAGCGTGGACCACCAACCAGTCGCCGGGGCCGGGCGGGCGCTCCAGCATGGCTACGTTGACCGTGCGCCTGGCCCCGGCTACCTCTACCACCGCGAGCTGGTCGTTGCTCGCTACCAGCTCCACCACCCTGCCCGGTAAAGAAAGGCACATTTTGGCGCTCCCAGCTCTCTAAGGTGCCCGGTACTCGAGCGACTCGAGCACGAGCTGGTCCCCCGAAACCACGAGGAGGCCGGCACCGCCGCACCCGGGGCACAAAGGGGGCATCTCGGTAGCCTCGGTTTGGGCGCCGCAGCTCTCGCAACGCACGACCACGTCCTCGTAGACGACCTCGGCGCTCGCTCCTTCTGCCACCGTGCCCATGGCCGCCACCGCAAAGGACAAGTCGAAAGAACCTGGCTCGACGCGCTGGAGCCGGCCCACGTGCAGGCGCACTCTGGCGACCGGCCGTCCCTTGGCGCGCTGCTCTATAGCGCCCACGACCGCAGTTGCCAGGCCGAGCTCGTGCACTATTGCTCCTTGACAGCGATCACGTCGATCTCCACGTCAACTTCTGGCTCTACCCGCAGCATCAATATCCGGGGGGGCTCCATCCCCCACTCGCGGATGTCAAACCGAGAGCTCCCCCTCAGGCTGACCGTACGCTCGTCCAGGGCACGGATCGTCATCTTGTCCTCCTTTGGCCGGGACACACCGTGGAAGCTCACTTCTCCTTCCACCAGGTAGGCGCCGTCCTCACCAGCTGGGCGGAGGGCGACGAGGCGCCCGTCGATCGTCGGGTACCGACGGGTGTCGATCCTCCTTTTCATCTCGCGGTCCTCCAACGAGTTCCCTGAACTGAGCCGCTCTGCCCGCAACGACACCATACCCGAGACCTCAGCCGAGAGGTCCAGCTCGCCGTCAGCGCCGAAGGTGAGCTCCACGTAGCCCTCCAGCCCGAGAGTGCTGGCGTGGAGAGGGTGCACGCTCGAGCGCGCGTCTATGCTCACACGAGAGCGCCCAGGGTCTATCTTGAACATCGCCACCGCGGCCGGCCTACATCTCCCGGATCTTCAAGTACCGTGCGATGTCGGGCAGCGACCGCACGACAAGCGCCGCGACGACTGCGACAACTAATGACCATACAAAGCGCAAGATCATTGCTCGTCTCCTTTCCTTTGTTGTTCCGTGCCAGCTTCTTTGGTGACCGCTCGTGCGCCAACGACCTCCGCCGCAAGCTTCAGGCAAAGCTCGACAGCTTCGTCTACGGCCGCAGCCACCGGCGGCGAGAGGCCTTCTCCTTCCCCTACGCTTGCCGGCTGGCACCCGACCACGAGAGCCCGCTCGAGGCGGGCGCCGAGGCGGGCGAGCGCGCCGAGCACTACAGCGGGGCTCATGGCGTGGCCGTCCAGCACAACCTGGCCTTCGGGAACAAGCTGCTCGCTGGCGTCGAGAACGGCGACCGTGCCCGGCGGCTCGCCCAAGTCCAAGGCGTCCACCAGCACGAGCGAGCTGTACCTGCCCGCCACATCGTAGGCCAAATGGACGCCCCGGATCCCGAAGTCCCCGACCTCGGCCCCCGGCGGCAGCTCGCGGCCCGCCAGCCGCCTTGCGACCTCCACTCCGAAGCCGTCATCGCGGAAAAAGATGTTGCCCACGCCGGCGACCAAAAGCTTCGCGTTCACTGCCCGCCCTCGGCTAAGGGCTCGACTTCGTCAGGGCCGAAGTACAGGTGCCGCCCTTGCCAACCGAGGCCCCCTTCGACCAGCTGCTCGTCCAAGCCTACTGCCAAGTGGACGCCACCGTCCACGTCGGTGAAAACCCCTTCTACGGTCGCCGACCGCCCCGCGAGGAACATGTCCTGAGCGTCGGCGCCACCTCTTGGCACCAGCTTGACCTTGGACCCCCGGCGGACCTCGACTCCGGCGATTTTCACTGCGTCTTTGCCGGGATCCACCGAGGCGTCTGCTTCCGGCGACCACCACGGCAGGCCGGCGCCGCCCGAGCCCACCCCGTCTCTGGCGCTGGCAGCGCCCGAAGCAAATAGTTGCTGCACCGGGCGCATGGTGCCGTGGAGACGCTCCCAGGCAGCCGGCCCCATCGTGTCGCAACGCTCGATGACAGCGGCGGCGCGCGGATCGGTGGCGCGAGCTTCTGCCTTTTCTTCCTCGGTCAGCGTGAGCACCCGCAGGCCCAGGATCTCGTCGATCTCGGTAGCGTCGTAGAAGTCGCCGGGCGTCTCGGGCGCCACCGCCGGGAAGTCGTAAAGGATGATGGGCGAAGCCAGCACCACGTCGCCCTCCCCGACCAGGACCGGGTAAAGGCCGTCGCTTTGGCAGTTGGCCGCGGCGCTGGCGGCCTCTGGCGGGGGGCAGGTCACCGAAACGAAAGTACCGCCTTCAGCCGCGAGCATGATGTGGGCCCCGATCAGGCAGTGCCGGGCGAGCTCGTTGTGGGCCGACCCCCGCAGGCCGCTCGACACCTTGGTATTGGCGAGCTCGGCAGACACCTTGTAGTACCGGCCCGCCGGTTCGGCGCTAGCACGAGCCGCAAGCGCGAGGGGCTCCGAGCGGCGCACGGTCCTCACCCGCGCCCGCCCGGAGCGCTCCACGTCCTGCTTGCCGGGCAAGCTGAGCAGCGCCTGAGAAGAGCAAGGCTCCCCGCCCACTGAAAGAGGCCCGAGGTCGAGCACCTCCTCTTCTCCTTCGTCCCAGCCGACCAAAAGCTCCCCGTCCACCACGGCTTCTTCGACCGGCCTCCACCCTTCGCGCTCAGCTGCCTCGACGTCCCTTCGGACGGCATGGAGCCACCTGGCCCGGACGTAGACCGCTGGGTGCGGCCCCGCCGGCTCTAAGAGGCACTCGGCTCGCGCCGAAGTGCGCTCGCCGGTGCCGGGCGGGTAGAGGAGGCCGAACTGCCAGCGGAACTTGTTCTTTCTCGCCGATGCGCGGTAGGGGTAGAGGACGTAACCCTCGTAGAGCACCGAGTCCGCTACCGCTTTGGCCGCCCCGAAGCGGTCCGAGGTGCTGGGGCCGCCCGCTCCCGTCATATTTCGGCACCCGCTTGTTTCAAGAGCTGCTCGACGGCCAAGTCATAGCTCGGGAGGGCGTGGTCGGCTTTGAAACGAGCCAGCCCGTCGAGCGTGCTCCGAGAAAGCCGCAGCCACCCGCTTCCGGGGAAGTAGTTGTCCATGCACTCGCGCCAAGTGGCGACCGGCAACCCGAAGCGCGCCTCGCCCGTCCAAGGCACCGGCTCGGCTACTAAGCCTGCCTCGCCTGTGCTGAAGACGGTCCCCGAAAACAAAAGCACCAGCGGCACCTCGCCTTTTTCCAGCGAGCGGAGGTACTTCGTGCCCGCCACCTCGAGATCGTAACTGCACGCGAGCGGCAGGTCGAGCTCGGTCGAGCCGCTGAACGCCCCGGTCGTAGCCGCCACGTGGCCCCACAAGAACGGGTGCAACGAGCTCCCCCACTGGCTCGCCTCGCCGAACAGTTCGTAGAGCCGCTCGCGCTCGGCAAGCGCGTACCCTCGCCGGCGGGGTTCGACACGGACTTGGCAGCGCAGGACGAGCGCTTGGACGCTGACGCCCGTCAGTTCGTCCACCCGGAGGCGCAACATTATGGTCGGCATGACAGCCAAAGGCTCGCAGCGGGCCCCGGTCACCGAGAAGGCAAGCTCTACGGGCATCTTGCCCGCACCTTGGCAAAGAACCCATCGAGAGCGGCCCTCGCTTCTGGCCCCCCGTCGAAGCCCCGCCAAAGCTGGCGCATCTGGCCCGCCAGCTCGTAGCAGGCGTCCACGGGGACGATAAAGCACTCCGCAGCCTCTGTGCCCGGCCCCGCCCGGACGAGCAAGGCTTCGACGTCAGGGACCACGCCGGCCGCTTCTGGCAGCGAGCCAAGGGCCTCCTGCCAACCTTCGAGGGAAAGCAGCGACTCGGTGGCGCCGGCGGGACCGGGGTAGAAGGCCGAGACCCGGCCCGTCTTGGAGCTCACCAGAAAAAAAGCCACGCCCACGGGAACTTCCAGGGTTTCCCAGAACGCCCGCGCGCCCTGGCCACCGGACAGCTTCGCGTAGCGCTCCGGCACGGCCCGGTAGCGGCCCCCTCCCGCTCCCTCGGCACTGAACAGCAAGCCGCAAGCGTGGCAGGTGCAAAGCAGCCGCCGGCGCTCGATGTCGACGACGTGGCGGTGGGGGTCGCCGGCCGGCTCCCCGCACATGTCACAGGTCAACGGCGCGCCGTCCGCCTCGGGCACCCGCGGCGGCGGGGCTGCCCGCAGCCCCGCCCGCCGGGGCCGGGAGCGGAACACGACAGGCTGGTCGCGCCCTTGGCCAAAGGGCCCGGCCCCGGCTCGCATTTGGCCCACCGCGCTCGCCAAGTGCTACCTCTTCCTCGCCTTAGGGGGCCAGCTCGTCAGCCACCGAGGTCAGGCTCAGGGACCTGGGTGGGCGAGTGGAGCTTTTTCAGCACCTTGCCCTTGCCCAAGTACATGTGGACCCCGCACGGAAGACAGGGGTCGAAACTGCGCACCGAGCGCATGATGTCGATGCCCTTGAAGTGCTCTCGGTCGTTTTCCTCGAATATCGGGCTTCCCTGCACCGCGTCTTCGTACGGGCCGGGAGTGCCGTAGATGTCGCGGGGGTTCGCGTTCCAAGGCGTCGGCGGGTACGGGTGGTAGTTGGCGATCTTGCCGCCCCGGACCACCATGTGGTGCGACAGCACGCCGCGCACCGCCTCGGTGAAACCGCACCCGATGGCTTCGTCGGGCACCTCGAAGCTCTCCCACGTCTTGGTCCTGCCGGCCCTCACGTCCGCCAAGGCCTTTTCGATAAAATCGAGCGCCGCCGCGGCGGCGTAGGCCTGGAAATACGTCCTCGCCCGGTCACGCTCGATCGTGTTGGACCACTGCGGGATGTCCCATTTGAGCGTGACCTCCCCCTTGAGGGCCGTCTTCGGGAAGTAGATCTCCACCCCGTCGCCGGTAGCCTTCAAGTGGGGGGTGTTGACGAGCTGGGAAAGAGCGGTAGACCAGAGACGCGCGATCGGGCCGCCCCCTGTGTCGAGGGCCAAATAGTCCTTCCCGTCGAACCAGCGCGGGGACATGACCCAGCTGTACTTGTCGTCGAAGTCCCGCTTCTGGGGCTGGGGTAAGGTGTGCTGGTTCCAGGGATGGCGGCGGTCCACCGGGTTGCCCAAGGGGTCGTGGGTCACGAACATTTCCTGGTCTTCCCAGTCTTCGTAGAAAGAATGGCCAAGGAGGATGCGTATGCCGAGGTTGATCTGGACTAGGTCGTTGGTGACGAGCTTGCCGTCCACGACCACCCCCGGGGTCACCCCCATGGCACGGCCCCAGCGGGTCATGTCCCGGTAGTCGAAGTTGCACACGTCGGGGTCTTGGAACGCCCCCCAACAGCCGAGCAGCACACGGCGCCGGCCGACCTCCTCGTAGCCGGGCAACGCCTGGTAGAAGAAGTCGAACAGGTCGTCGTGCATGGGCACGACCCGCTTCATGAACTCGACATAGCGCATGAGGCGGGTGTAGTAGTCGGTGAAAAGCTGTAACGTAGCCGTCGTGCCGACCCCTCCGGGGTAAAGGGTCGAGGGGTGCACGTGGCGGCCCTCCATCAAGCAGAACATCTCTCGCGTCATGCGGCTCACTTGCAGCGCTTCCCGGTAGAACTCCCCGCTGAAGGGGTTGAGCGAGCGCATGATGTCGCCGATCGTCCGGTAACCATGGTCACCGGCGTGGGGGGCCTCGGTGCGGTTCGCCTGCTCCAGCACGCCTGGGTTGGTCTCGGCCACCATGCGCTCACAAAAGTCCACGCCCACCAGGTTTTCCTGGAATATGTTGTGGTCGAACATGTACTCGGCCGCCTCGCCCAAGTTGATGATCTGCTCGCCGAGCGCCGGCGGGTGGACGCCATAGGCCATGTTCTGCGTGTAGACGGAGCAGGTGCAGTGGTTGTCCCCACATATGCCGCAGATCCGGCTCGTTATGAAGTGGGCGTCGCGAGGGTCTTTGCCCTTCATGAAGATGCTGTAGCCGCGGAAGATCGAAGAGGTGCTGTGGCACTCGACGACCTTGCGCTGGCCGAAATCGATCTTCGTATAGATGCCGAGGCTCCCGACGATCCGGGTGATCGGGTCCCACGCCATCTCGACTAGCCCGTCGCCAGCGGTGGCCCGCGGCACGCTCGTGGCAGCAGTCGTCATTTTGCGTTGGCCTCCAATTTCTTTGCCGTTACTTCCAGTTGCCCTTGTAACCGCTGAGCAGCTCCTCGCCCCGGGCGCGCCACTTGGGCTCGTCGTTCACGGTGTGGTTGGTGACCTTGCGAAGCCCTCGCACGGCGGCGCCGAACACGCCCGAAGTGAGCGTCGACACCCTGGCGCCCGGAGGCTCGTCCATGAAAGGCATGAACTTGTCCGGGAACCCTGGCATCGTGCACCCGATGCAGATCCCCCCGACGTTAGGGCAGCCGCCCACCCCGTTCACCCAACCCCGCTTGGGCACGTTGCAGTTGACGACCGGTCCCCAGCAGCCGAGCTTGACGATGCACTTTGGGGAGCCGTACTCGCCGGCGAAGTCGCCCTCCTCGTAGTAGCCGGCGCGGTCGCAGCCGTGATGGACGGTGGCGCCGAACAGCCACCTCGGGCGGAGCTGGTCGTCCAGGGGGATCATGGGCGCCTGGCCGGTCGCCTGGTACAGGAGGTAGAGGATCGTCTCTGAAAGGTTGTCGGGGTGGGTCGGGCACCCGGGCACGCACACGATCGGGATACCCGCCTTGGACTTCCACCCCCAGCCCAAGTAGTCGGGCACCCCCATGGCCCCAGTGGGGTTCCCGGCCATGGCGTGGATTCCCCCGTAGCAGGCGCAAGTGCCGGCGGCCAGCACGGCCAAGGCCTTTGGGGCCAGCCGGTCCAGCCATTCGCTCGTGGTCATCGGTTGGCCGGTCTCTGGGTTGTTGCCAAAACCGCACCAGTAGCCCTCGCGCTTGATCGCCTCGTTGGGGATCGAGCCTTCGACCACCAACACGAACGGCTCGAGCTCGCCCCGCTCCGCCCGGAAGAACCACTCAATGAAGTCGTTGACGCCTCCCACCGGGCCGTTGTCGTAGTCGATGAGCGGCCAGTGGACAGCTATCTTCGGCAGCCCCGGCAGGGCGCCGAGGGCTATTTCCTCGATGCTCGGCTGCGTGGCAGCCGTGAGCGCTACTGAGTCGCCGTCGCACGACAGGCCGGCGTTGATCCAAAGGAGGTGGACTACGGTCTCGTCCATTGCAGTCGCCGTCAAGGGCACCACCCCTTTTTGTAGTTGGCCGACGCGCCCTAGGGCGCCTCTAGGTAAGGCTTAGCCGAGCGGCGGGCCCGTGTAAATGAGTGTCTTTTGCACCCTGAGCGTCTGGCCAGCCGGACCGTAGAAAGCCACCTTCCTACAGACAGCGGTGCTAGCCTCATTGGCGGCGAGGCCGCAGCGAGGAGGAAGCCGGGTTGTCCACCAAGGGTACGGGCCAAGCGCCGGTTGAGCGCACGGGAGGCAAAGTCGCCTGGGTGCGCAGCTCACCTATTAGCGCCGGCTCTGCACAGGTACAGCGGTTCCACCTGGCGCCACCGAGGCGCTTTGTACTGCCAGCGGTCCTTTTGCTCCTCTCGGAGCGCCCGAGCTACGGCTACGACCTCACCCGCCGGCTCCAAGAGCTCTCCTTCGGCCACGCCGACCGACCGGCCGTCTACAGGGCGCTGGCACAACTTGAAGCCGACGGCCTGGTCAATTCGCACTCGCAGGACCCCCTCGCTGGGTCGGCCAGGCGGGTGTACCAAGTCACGCCCCTTGGCGAAGAGGTGCTCCGCGTCTGGATGGGCGTTATCAAACAGGAGCACGCCAGCCTCACCAGGGTGCTGCTGCGTTACCAGGCGACCGGCCGGGCAGATGCCTTGCTAGCGGAGGTCGAAGGAGGCTGGGGCGCCGAGCTCGGGCCTACTTGGCCCGTCGTCGTCCCCGTGGCGGCGCGCCGGCACCTGCTCCACCTGCTCTCCGAAGACTATGCCGGCGAGGCAGGAGGGGACGGTCCCGACGCGCAGCAAGAAGACGCGCAGGAAGAAGCCGTGACGAGCCCCCAAGGCATCGCAGCGCCGGCACCCCAAAGCTTCAGCCTCGTCCCCGAGCGGTCCGTCGTGCTGATAGAGGCGCGCTCTACCGTCGGCCCGATCAGCTTCGGTGCCATCGGGATCGGGGGCTGGGCGAGAGCATCGTTGTGCTCGGGGGCCATCGCGACCGTCCCGCCGCCAGAGGCGCACCTCGAATTTGAGGTGAGGCGCCTTACGTCCGGCAACCCTGTCTACGACGCCGAACTGCTCCGCCGGGTGGAAGCCGACCGCTTCCCGACCACTGCCGTCGACCTGGTGAACTGCACCTCCATATCCCAGACGGGCTACCGGGCCTCAGGGGTCGTCTGCTTCCACGGCACTTCTCGACAGGTCGAGGGCACCGTCCGCGTTGAAGCCAGCCCAACCGGCAGGCTCGTCGTCGAGGGCGAGCAAGCCTTGGACATGCGTGACTTTTCGATCCCAGTGCCGACGGTGCTCATGCTGCGCATTTACCCAGACGTAAAGGTGCTCCTGCACGTCGAGGCGGAGCCAGAGGGCGCCGGCGCCACCAGAGGCGGGAGCGGGCCCGAAAGCTGCGAGCCCGGCTCGGAAAGCTGCGAGCCCGGCTCAAAAGGCGCGCATGCTGCAAGGAGGAGCGAGGTCGAATGAAGGCCTTGGCTGCTCTGGTCGCCGGCTACGTGCTCGGGGCCAAGACCGGGCAGCGAGAGCTCGAACGGCTGAAGAAGTCGCTGCTCAACCTTTATGGCACGGCCGAGTTCCAAGAAGTGCTGAACGCCGCTCGCGCACAGGTCGGTGCCAGCCTGCGCGAACTGGCCACAATAGTAGAAGGCCAGCTCCACGCCGGCGGGGAAGATAGCGACGACCTGGTGGACAAGGTCCGCCGGCTGGTCGCGCCCAGCCGGCGGGATTAGCTAGCAGCCAGTGCTGGTTCGCCCTCTGGCACTATTTGGCCGACACCGCGCAGGCCAGCTACGGAACCGTCCGGCCCGAACGCTGGCTCGGCGCGCACCCGCACTATGACCAGCCTGCCCTCGGTCAACCTCACTCGGTACCGCTCCTCCAACGCCGTACACGTTGCCACCGATGCTCTGAGCGCGCGTTCCAGCCTGTCACGGTCCTCCTCGGCTACCACTTCGAGGTACGCGTCAAAAGTGCCGCCAAAACTAAGGGGGTCAACGCCATGGAGCTTGTAAAACTCGGCGCTCCACTGCACCGCCCCGCTCGCCACGTCCCACATCCAGCTCCCGACGCCCGACAGCGCCTCGCTGCGCTCTGAGCGCGCTTGGGCCTCGGCCAGGGCCGCTTGGGCAAGGACCTGCTCGGTGGTGTCCCGCACCACGACCACGGCACCGGTCCTTTCGCCCGCGGAGCCAAAGACGCCACGCATGGAAAGCGAGACCGGCACGACAAGGCCATCGGCCCGCAGCGCCTCGAGCTGGAGCTGGCGCACTTCGGCCCCGCCCTCCACCTGCTCCAGGGCACTTCGCAGCTTGGGGGCCGACCCTGGGGTGACCATGCCCGCGAGCGGCTTGGCCAGCGCCTCGCCCGGCGCCCGGCCGAACAGCCTGACCGCTCCCGGCCCCCAGCTCAGCACGCGCCAGTCGCGGTCGCAGACGAAGATCGCGTCGTCGGCCACCTCGACGAGCTCCCGCAAGACCTCGGCAGCTGAAGCGCCGAGCAGTGCAGCTCCCATAAGTTCATTGTGGTTCATTGTGGCCGGTTTCATCGCGGCTCTGCAGAGCGGTGGCGGCCACCCCGTCTCGGTCGCCTAGCGAGCCGGGTGACTGTTCTCCGTCGTGCAGTGGGCGCGTGGCAAGCGGCTCGCGTGAGCGGCGGCTACGCTTGGCAGCATGCTCACGTACGGGCGCGCCGTGCCCATGCTCGCCGAAAACGGCGGTCGGTCGCTTCGCGCGCCCGCCGGTGCCGACTTGTCAGTACTCCATGTGAGCGCTAACGTGGCTATGGTGCAAAGGGGGCATAGTTTCGGTGCCTCATCGGCTCCGCCTTGGTCGAGCGAGCACAGAGGTCTTTGTGCGGGAGCCGGCGCGCTGGCGACCCGCCGCAAGGCTGCGCCGAGCCGAGCAGCCTCCACCCGCCGCTCGCGGGGGGCCGCCACCAGCTGTACCTCCTCAGGCGAAAACCGCCTGTTGCCCTTGAAAACCCTGACCTACAATCAAGGAGCTTCAAAATGACAAACACTTACCGTGATGATGTAAGCCCAGAGCGTTGGGAGGTGTCACGTCGTCGAGTCCTACGCGGTTTGGGGGCGTTCGCTGCCACGGTGCCCTTCGCCGGCGCCCTGACCGAGATGCTCACGGACATGCCTGCCAACGCGAGCCCGAGAGAGAGGTTCGCTGCTGGCCAGCGCTTTGCACGCAACTCGGTCTATGAGAGCCCGTTCGCTTCCCACCCCACCTACAAGTTCACCCTCGACAACCACGTCACCACAAACCCGTTCTTCGTACCCACTCGCTATGGGGCGCAGGACGCCTGCACCCTGCTCGGCTGCACGTACTCCTGGGTAGGCTCGACCAACTCTGACGTCGCCCAGATGGTCGCAGCCATGGACGCCGCCATCGCCGAGAGGGTCAACGGCATCGGCGTACCGGTCATCGACAAGACCGCCTTTATCGCCCCGACCAACAAGGCTCTGGACGCTGGCATCCCCGTCGTCGCCTACAACGCGAGCGCCCCAGCGGCGACCGCTTCGGAAAACCACCAGATGGCCTACATCGGTCAGGACCTCTTCCAGGCTGGCGTAGAGGCCGGCAAGAAGATCCTCTCTTACCCGGTCCATAAGGGAGACTTGGTAGCTGGGTTCATCGCCACCCCCGGCTCGCTCAACATCCAGCCCCGCATTGACGGCGCCGCCTCGGTGCTGAAGCCTGCCGGCATCCACTTCCCCGAGATCGGCACCGGCGCTCTCTTGTCCCAGGAGGCCACTGCCATCAACGCGTGGTACCTGGCCCACAAGGACGTGAAGTTCATGTACTGCGTGGACGCGGGCTCCACCTCAGAGGCCGCCGCCGTCGTGGAGAAGTACAACCTGAAGGGCAAAGTCGGAGTCGGTGGCTTCGACTTCCTCACGACCACCGTCGGCGCGGTAGCCAAGGGGTACCAGCTGTGGACAATCGACCAGCAGCCCTACTACCAGGGGTTCCTACCGATCCTACAACTGTTCATGTACAACATTTCGGGAGGCCTGCAGGCGCCGGTCGACACGGACACTGGCTTGAAGTTCGTGACCAAGGCGGGGATCGCCCCGTACCAGCTGAAGGACCGCTACGAAGGGAGCTCTTCAGCACCCGCTACCCTTACACCTCCCAAGACCATCGTCTTTTCATAGAGTGCGCTGATGGCCAAGCAGGCGACCGCCGTCCAAACGCCTCCGGGTGCACCCCCCGCCGCGCCGCCAGCGGCGAGGGGACCGGCGGTCGCCCGCGACTTCCGCCGGGTCCTAGAACGCCGCGAGATAGCGATCTTCCTCGTCGCGATAGCCCTGTTCCTGTACTTCTGGACCTCGACTACCGCGTTCGCTACGTATGACAACTTCGTCACCCTTACGCAGTTCCTCGCACCAATTGCGGTCATCGGGGCTGGGGAGGCAGTCTTGCTGACAGTCGGCGAAGTGGACCTCTCTGCCGGTACTGCGTTCGTCTTCTTCCCCTTCGTCGTTTACTTCCTGTGGGCAAATGCTGGTTTGCCCCTAGTGGTCGCGATTTTGATATCGCTCCTCACAGCGGCCTGCTTCGGGGCCATCAACGGCCTCCTCACCACCCTTTTGGACCTACCTAGCTTCGTTACCACGCTGGGTACCCTGTTCGCCCTCGACGGCGTCATGCTCATCACTTCCAACGGCGTGCAGGAGACCATGTCTCTGTCGGGCACCGGCGGCAACGTGCTCGGCAACTACGGCTGGTCGGAGATCCTCTGGGCGCTGGGCTTTACCGCCGCCGTTTACGTGCTTTTGCACCAGACCCGCTTTGGCGCCCACGTGACGGCCACCGGCGGCAACTTGCTCGGCGCTGCCGAGGCCGGGTTGCCGGTGCGCCGGGTGAAGATCTGGTGTTTCATGTTGGTTTCCTTCGTGTCAGCGTTCGCCGGCATCGTCGACGCCGTCCGCATTACAACCTTGGACCCCGGCAATGACGGCACGACCGAGATGTTTTACGCAATAGCGGCGGCCGTCATAGGTGGCACTTCGCTCATGGGTGGCCGCGGCACGATCGTCGGCGCCGCCGTGGGGGCGGTCGTCTTGGGCATCCTCTACGACGGCCTGTACATCAAAGGTGTAAGCGCCTACTACTTTCAGCTCGTCCTCGGAGTCGCCATTCTCGGCGCCATGGCAGCCAACGTGCAGCTACGCCGCGCTGCCATGAGGCGGTGGAGGAAGTTGCGCAGATGACCTCTCCGGCTGCATCGGCGAGGGCCCCCGGCCAGCCGCTCACCACAACCGAAAACGTCTTGGAGGTACAGCACATCTCCAAGAGCTTCGGGGCTATCGTGGCGCTGCGTGACGTTAACCTAGTGCTGCGCCAAGGCGAGGTGCTCGGCCTAGTGGGCGACAACGGAGCGGGCAAGAGCACGCTCTGTAAGATCATCTGCGGCTTCGAGCGCCCCGACGCCGGCCGGATCTTGCTCGACGGCAAGGAGGTCCACTTCCGTTCGGTGGAGGACGCCCGCCGCCACGGGATCGACACCGTGTACCAAGACCTGGCCTTGGTACCTCAACTTCCCATCTATTCCAACCTGTTCCTCGGCCGAGAGGAAACCTTCGGGTGGCCGCTCAAGCTTCTGGCCCGCCACAAGATGAGAAGTCAGGCCAAGGCCTACCTCGACAGCATCAAAGTCCATATACCGGACATCAATGCCGAAGTCGAGCGTCTCTCTGGGGGCCAGCGCCAGGCCATCGCCGTCGCCAGGGCCACGCGCCAGCAAGTGAAAGTGCTGTTGCTCGACGAACCCTTGGCAGCTATGGGGGCGCGCGAGTCCGCACTCATCATTGACCTGGTGAAGGGCCTGGCGTCCGCCGGCCAGTCGATGATCGTGGTCGACCACAACTACACCCACCTGTTCGAGCTTTGCGACCGGCTGGCGATACTCCAAGACGGCGTCATCGCCTTTGACAAACTGGTCTCGGAGACTTCGCTGGAGGAGATCACTGACTACATGGTCTCGGAGTACCGCCGGCAGGTAGAGACGGGGCGGGGCGACGGCGCCGGCAGACCTCTCACAGCCATGGAGGACTACACGGCGCACGGCAACGGCGGGTAAGCAGGCCGACGCCGGCGTCAGCGGCGCTTCCGTGCGGTCATTTTCCTAAAGCCCGGCCTATAAGGATCGAGATCTCGTAGAAAATGATCATCGGTACCGCCATGCCCAAAAACGTGTAAGGGTCGTTGGAGGGCGTCACGATCGCCGCTACGGCGCAGAGGACGACGATCGCCGGCCGCCTCCACTTCCTCCACTTGCTCGACGGCACCACACCGGCCAGCATCAAAAAGACTACAACCGTCGGGTACAAGAACACCACGCCGAAGACAAGGCATATGAGCGTGTAGAGGCTCACGTAGCCGCCCGGGGAAAACAGCGGCGCCACGCCAGTGCCGCTAGCTGAAATGAGCCAGTCGAGCGCCTTCGGCCAGACCAGCACGGCGACGGTCACCCCCATGCTGAAGAGCGCCACGGCCGAGAGCACGAACGGCACGGCGTAGCGCTTCTCGCGCTTTTTCAGCCCGGGCGTTATGAACCGCCAGATCTCCCACAGCCACACCGGCGAGGCGAGCGCCACTCCTATGTACATTGCGACCTTGATGCGGGTCGTGAAACCTTCAGCGGGGCTCGATATCACAAGGTCTGAGGTGACCAGGTGCTTGTGGTGGTGGTAAAAAGCACGGTAAGGGCCCGTCATGAAATGCAGGACGGGGTTGTAGAGGAAGTAACCCGCGATCGAGGTGGCGACCACCGCGAAAGCGCAGATCAAAAGGCGCCGGCGCAGCTCAGCTAGGTGCTCCCACAGCGTCATGCGACCGCCCTCGCCGTCGAGCTCCGCGCCGGCGACCGGCTGGGCTCCTACGGCCCCCGACCCGTTGAGCCCGGTTGCGCCGGAGCCGTGGCCGTTGCCCACAGCATGACCGTTGACCTGGGCACCAGCAGCGATGCGGAGGTCCTCGGGCCCCTCGAGGCGAACGCTCTCGCTGCCTCCTCCCGTCCCCGGCTCGTCGCTTGGCGCCATCGCGGAGCCAGCCTACGCCCTGGCCGGCGCCACTTGACCTCGCCGCCCCGAGGAGACCAAGGCAGGCCCGAAGAGGCCGGGGTTACGTTAGGTCAGAGCTCAGCGCTGGCGCCGCCCGGCCCGTACACCTCGACCACCGCGCGATGGCCGGGCGCGTCACCGAGCAGCGAGTCGCAAGTCACCAGCGGGGCCCCCAGCTCCTCAGCCAATGCCACGAACGCGGCGTCATAGGCGGTCAGGTTGTGCCTCAGTTGCCAAATGCGCTCTACCAGCCCCTCGTGGGGATAGCGCACGATCGCGAGTTGCGCCCAGTCGGCACGAGCGTCCTCGGCGCGCCCTTCGTCAAGCTCACCAGCCTCCCAAAGCCGCCGAAGGCCGCCCAAGAACTCGACGTCGACAAGGTGCGGAGCGTGCAAGTCGCCGTCCTCGGCGAGGCGCGCCACCAAACGCGGGTCGGGTGCCTGCCCAGCCAGAACATCGAGGGCGGCCGAAGTGTCTACTACTAGCACTGCGCGTGCCTACTGGGACCGCTCGTCGCGGACCGAGCGAACGATCGCTTCGAGCGAAGCCCCGCCGCGGCGCGAGCCGGCGCGCGCCAGTACCTCAGCCACGGGCGGCCGGGCTGCAACTCGCTCGAGCTCGCCGAGCACGTAACCCGACAAGGACTGCCCAGCTGCTGCGGCCCTCATCCTGAGAGCCCGGTGAACCTCGTCAGGGACGTTGCGTACCTGGATGGTCTTGCTCACTGCTTCAGCTTACACCCAGATCGCATGCAAATGGTGCACTCAGCATGTCTCGGCGGCGTTCTGAGGGTCGTCAATTCTTCACGCCTTATTTCAAGCCTTGACATGAGCGCCGGCGGCGTCTAGAGTGGTCCAAGTGGCCTCTCGCCGCCATCTCCGCCAGCCGGCGGAGCGTGGGGCGAGGACGTACCAGACAAGGGGGACAACGTGACCAAACCGCGCTTAGCCGCCGCTGTCGCCGGCGGCGCCACCATTGCTGCCCTGCTAGCGGCCGTGCCAGCCGCCAGCGCCAGCGCTTCTGGCATCCGCTACGGAGGCGTACTTCATTACGTCAGCTCGTGGACCACCATCCCAGACGACTTCAACCCGCTCAACCCAGCGGGCACAGGCGGCACCGCCGGCGGCACAGGCAGCCTCATCTACGAGCCGCTCATCTACAACAACATCTATACCGGTAAGCAGACCGACCTGTTGGCCACCGGCTACAAGTGGTCCGACGCCAACAGGGTGCTTACGATCACCACCCGTCAGGGCGTGAAGTGGAGCGACGGCACGCCTTTTTCTGCCGCCGATGTTGCTTTTACGTTCAACTTGCTCAAGAAGTTCCCAGCCCTGGACCCCAACGGGTTCTGGAAAACGTCGCTGCAGTCGGTCACTGCGACGGGGCCGAGCACTGTCGTGTTCCGGTTCAAGTCACCTTACACCGTCATACTCCCTCAGATCCTCGGCCAGGAGATAGTGCCCGAGCACATCTGGTCCAAAGTGGCCAACCCGGTCACCTTTACCAACCCTCACCCCGTAGGGACGGGCCCGTTCCTCCTCAAGTCCTATAGCAACACCGAAGTGAGCTACGTGAGAAACCCGGGCTACTGGATGAGGGGAGAGCCCTACCTGAACGGGGTGACCATGGAAGCCGTCAAGTCCAACTCCACTGCGCAACTGCTGCTCCTAAACGGGGACGCTGCGTTCACCTACGACGCGATGACCGACCCCAACCGCAGCTTCGTGGCCGCCCACCCTGCTTGGAACCACTACTGGTGGCCCGTCACCAACTTCAACTTCTTGTACATGAACACAGCCGTCGCCCCGTTCAACGACGTGTGGTTCCGCAAAGCGGTGGCCATGGCCATAAACGACAACGTCGTAGCCGAGCGTGCCTACTTCGGCGCCATCCCTCCGGCAACCGGGGCGCTCGAGACCGGTGTGACGAGCGGCCAGGTGCCCGAATGGGCCCCACCCTCTCTGCGTAGCCTCCAATGGCGCTACGACCCTTCTGGGGCGCTCAAGCTCTTGGAAGCTCACGGCTACAAGCTCTCAGGCGGGTCCCTCGAAGCGCCCAACGGCACGGCGCTGCCCACCTTCAACATCCTGGTCGGTGCCGGCTGGTCAGACTACATCTCGATGGCCCAGACGATCGGCCAGGAGTTGCTCCCTCTTGGCATCCACACGACCGTCGAGCAGGAACCCTATTCGACCTACGCGGCCTCGGCCGACTACGGCCACTACACGATGATGATCAGTTGGGGCAACGGCAACAACGTCACGCCCTACTACGAGTACTACTACCTCTTCTCACCCAACAACACCGCCCCGGTCGGCCAGCCCGCGTCCACCAACTGGGAACGCTTTACCAGCCCAGCCATCACTTCGGCTCTAACCCAGTACGCCGAGACGACCAACCTCGCTGTACAGAAGGCCGCTATGTCCACCATTGAAAGGACCGTCCTTCAGGACGTCCCAGTCGTGGCTCTGACGGGGCGACCCAACTTCTTCGACTACTCGACACGCTACTTCACAGGTTGGCCGAGCCCGTCGAACCCCTACAATGAGGGCGACCCAGGAGACGCCTTCGGGGGCGGCGGAGAGATGATCTACCTGCACGTCCACCTAAAGTGAGCTGAGCCAAAGACCAGCTCCAAAGCGGGCCGAGCCCGACGAAGTACTTACGTCGGGCTCGGCCGTGCCAGCACGGAGCGCCTGGGCACGACTTAGGAGGTCACCGTAGGCCATGAAGTACTTGGCACGCCGGGTAGGGCTTTTGCTCGTCACAGGCTGGGCAGCGCTCACGTTCAACTTCGTGCTGCCGCGCCTCATGCCCGGCAACCCCGTCGAAGTGATGCTCGCACGCTTTCAGGGAAAGCTCACCCCGCAGGCCGCCAACGCCCTAGAAGTGGCCTTCGGGCTGAAGACAAAACAGAGCGCTATCGGTCAGTACTTCAGCTACCTCGGCCACACTCTGTCGGGCCACCTCGGCGTCTCCCTCACTTACTTCCCGGAAAAGGTCACCACGCTTATAGGGGAGGCTCTACCTTGGACCCTGGGACTGGTCGGCTTCGCCACCGTCGTGGCCTTCGTGGTAGGGACCGCTATTGGGGCACTGGCTGCTTGGCACAGAGGCAGTGCCTTGGACAGCGTGATGGTGCCAACCGGGGTAATGCTGGGCGCCATGCCGGTCTTTTGGATCGGGCTGCTCGTACTGTACGTGTTCGCCTTCAAGCTCGGCTGGTTCCCGGTCGCCGGCGGCAGCAGCGGAGGTCAGGGGCTCACCAGCATCTCAGGCTTCGGAGCGGTCATAAGCCACGCCGCCCTGCCTGCCATCACGCTCACCGCCGTCTCTCTAGGCGGCTACATCATCTTGATGCGCAACACCACTATCACCGTCCTTCAAGACGACTTTGTGAAGTTCGCCCGCGCCAAAGGCCTGCCAGAGCGAGTGATCGCCGCCCGCTACGCAGCCCGCAATGCCATCTTGCCGAACTTCACCACCTTTGCGCTGGCTCTCGGCTTCGTAGTGGCGGGAGCCATATTCATCGAGTACGTGTTCGACTACCCCGGCATCGCCTACCTGCTCTATCAGGCCGTTACGAGCCTGGATTACCCCCTGATGCAAGGGATCTTCCTTGTCATCGTGGTCGGCGTACTGATCGCCAATTTCCTCGCCGACCTGCTCTATGTCTTCTTGGACCCACGCATCAGGGTAGAGGCGCGCCGGTGAGGGCCCTATTGCGCAACCGCCGCGCCCTGGCCGGTGCCAGCATCTTGGCCTTCTTCGGCCTGGTCGCCATTTTCGCCCCATTGATCGCGCCCTACTCGCCCACCGACATCAACTTCACCCCGATGCTCGGGCCGAGCGCCAAGCACCTGCTCGGCACCACGCCCCAGGGCCAGGACATCTTCTCCCAGCTCGTCTACGGCTCGCGCGACAGCCTAGAAGTGGGCGTCATCACCGGGGCCATAATCTCAGCCGTACAGCTCGTTATGGGCGTGTTCTCGGGTTACGCGGGAGGTTGGGTGGACTCGGTCCTGTCGTCGGTGACCAACGTGTTCTTGGTGTTGCCAGGCCTAGTGCTGCTCATCGTGATCACTTCTTACGTCACGACCAAAGGCGTCCCCGTCATCATCGGCGTGCTCGCCGTGACCGGCTGGGCCTGGGGGGCGAGGGTCCTACGCTCCCAAGCCATTGCCCTGAGGGACCGGCCTTTTGTGGAAGCCGCCCGCATGTCGGGTGAGCGGCGCTGGCACATAGTGGTGTTCAACATCGTGCCCAACATGTTCGGCGTACTCGTCGCAAACTTCTTCGGGGCCGCTTTGTACGCGGTGCTGGCCGAAGCGGGCCTCGATTTCTTAGGGCTCGGCAACATCAACGACGTCTCTTGGGGGACCATGCTCTACTGGGCGCAGAGCGCCAATGCCATGCTGCTCGGCGAATGGGTCTACCTGCTGCTCCCCGGGCTTTGCATCCTGCTCCTCGGCACCGGTTTTGGGCTTTTGAACTTCGCTGTTGACGAAGTCGCTGACCCCCGGCTCAGGCGGGTTTGACATGGCCCCTCTATTGGAGGTCCGCGACCTGTACGTCGGCTACGGGTGGGACAAGCGCAACCTCATGACCGTGGTGCGAGGTGTGAGCCTCTCTGTCGCCCGCGGCGAGGTCATCGGCTTGGCGGGCGAGTCCGGGTGCGGGAAGACCACCTTGGCCATGGCCGTCGCAGGGCTCCTCGAGCCTCCCGGGCACGTGGTGAAAGGACAAGTCCTCTTCGAGGGCCGGGACCTCCTCGGGCTCTCGCGTGACGAGCAAAGGGCGCTCCGCCTAGCCGAAGTGTCCATGGTTTTCCAGGCTTCGATGAACGTGCTCAACCCAGTTATGCGGGTAAAGGACCAGTTCCACGACGCCATGGCGGCTCACGGCGTCAAGTCTGCCGAAGTGTCCCTGGCAAGGGCCAGGGAGCTCTTTGCCGCTGTCAAGTTGCCCGAGCGCTTCTTGGACGCCTACCCCCACCAGCTCTCAGGAGGTATGCGCCAGCGGGCCGTCATAGCTCTCGCCCTTTGCCTGCGCCCCAAGCTGCTGGTCTTGGACGAGCCGACCACGGCCCTCGACGTCGTCGTACAACGTTCTATCGTGCAAATGCTCGGCGACCTGCGTAAGGAACTCGGATTTGGGGTGATCTTCGTCACCCACGACCTTTCGCTCCTAGTCGAGATAGCCGACCGGGTGGCGATAATGTACGCCGGCCAAGTGGTCGAGGAGGCCCCTGCGCAGGCGCTCTACGAAGAGCCTCGCCACCCCTACACGGCCGCCCTCATGGGCTCCTTCCCCCCCGTCGGTGCCGAGCGCCAGCGTCTCGCAGGCTTGGCCGGCCAGCCCCCCGACATGCGCCAGCTGCCCGCCGGCTGCGCCTTCTCCCCCCGCTGCCCCAAGATCATCCCCGGCACCTGTGAAGTGCTCTCGCCCACGGAAACCCACGACGGTGCGGGCCGGCGCGTTTCCTGCCACCTTTACGCCCAGCAAGCCGAGGAGGTGGCACAGGTTGGTTAGCGCCACGGCGCGCCAAGGGGCACCAGCGCCACCGGGCCAAACCGAGCTGCCCGTGCTCGAAGTCCGCGGCCTCACGAAGACCTACAGCGTCGGCAAGTTCGGCCAAGCCCGCACCGTTAGGGCCCTGGCGGGGATCGACATCTCGGTAGGCAAAGGCGAAGTGCTCGGCCTCGTCGGGGAGTCGGGCTCGGGGAAGACGACCTTTGCCCGCACCATCGCGCTGCTCGAGCGGCCCACCTCGGGAGAGATCAAGGTACTTGGCGAACCGCTGCCACACAGGCTCACCCAAAGGCGCCTCCGTCGCCACCGCAGCCGCGTGCAGATGATCTTCCAGGACCCTTACACTTCCCTTGACCCGCTGCACACCGTCCGCTACGCCGTCTCCCGGCCGCTTCGCACCTTCGGGCTCGTTCCCAGGGCAGCTCAGGCTGAGGCGGTTGCCCAACTGCTGGAGCAGGTGGGCCTCGTCCCCCCGAGCGAGTTCTTGGGCCGCTACCCCTACCAGTTGTCGGGAGGCCAACGCCAACGTGTAGGCATCGCCCGCGCGCTGGCGGCACAGCCGGCGCTGCTGCTCGCCGACGAGCCTACTTCCATGCTCGACGTGTCGATCCGCCTCAACATCATGAACCTTTTGCTCGACCTGCAGCAACAAAGGTCGCTTTCGATGGTGTTCGTGACCCACGACCTGGCGGGGGCCTCCTATATGAGCGACCAGATAGCCATCCTGTACGCGGGCCACCTTCTTGAGCGGGGGCCCACCAAAGCTGTTATGGGAGAGCCGCGCCACCCCTATACGCAATTGCTACGCCAGGCTGCCCCCGATCCCTCCGAGCACTTCGGCGGGCGGCGGCGTTTCGAGGCAAGGGGGGACCCTCCGGACCTCGCCAACCTCCCGCCGGGCTGCCCGTTTGCGCCCCGCTGCCCGTTCGCGCGCTCTGAGTGCACCGAGGCGCTGCCGTCGCTGCGCCAGGTCGGCCCCGGCCACCAAGTCCGCTGCGTACTTTACGCCTAACACAGGAGACTACATGACCTTGCTTACAGAGCCCTTCTACTGGGGAGCAGCCACCGCCTCGTACCAAGTGGAGGGCTCACCGCTCGCCGACGGAGCCGGCCGTTGCATATGGGACGAGTTCGTGCACACGCCAGGCACCATTTCCGACCAGGGAACGGGCGACGTAGCAGCCGACCACTACCACCGCTGGCGAGAGGACATCGCTCTCATGGCCAGCTTGGGGCTCAATGCGTACCGTTTCTCGGTTCGCTGGCCGCGGGTGCTCCCAGATGGCAAGAGTAAAATCAATAGGCGGGGCCTAGACTTTTACGACAGGCTGGTCGACGGGTTGCTCGCTGTCGGGATCGAGCCGTTCGTCACCCTCTACCATTGGGACCTTCCCGCAGCCCTGTTCCGCCTGGGCGGCTGGTCCAATCCTGACATCGCGAGCTGGTTCGCCGAGTACGCCACGGTCGTCGCCTCTGCACTGGGTGACCGCGTCAAGTACTGGCTGACCCTCAACGAGCCCTTCGTCGTGTCGTCAGAAGGCCACCTTGTCGGGGCTCACGCCCCGGGCTTGCGGAACATCTACCAAGCATGCCACTCGCTGCACAACCAACTGCGCGCTCACGTGGAAGGGCACCAAGCGCTCAAGGCAGCCTCGCATGACGCACGAGTCGGCCTGGCGCTCCACAACGCGGCGGTGTGGCCGGAAAGCGGCTCTGCTGCGGACCTGGCCGCCGCCGAGCGAGCCGAAGCCTGGCACAACTTCCCATTGTTCTTAGGGCCACTGGTCCACGGCGCGTACCCCGAAGCCTTGGAAAGCCGCTTAGCGCCCTTCTTGCCAGCGGGCTACTCAAACGACATGGACGACCTGTGCATGCCCCCAGATTTTGTCGGCCTCAACTACTATTTTGGCCACTTAGCCCGCCACTGTGACACAAACTGGCTAGGGTTCGAAACCGTTGAGGTCCCTGGTGCTCCGAAGACGTCGATGGGCTGGACTGTGCTACCCGACGGGCTCCGCCGCGTCATTGCCCAAGCCCACGACACATACAAGCTGCCGGCCATCTTCGTCACCGAAAACGGCGCCGCCTTCCCGGACACCCTCGCTGGCGGCCATGTCCACGACCCCGAGAGAAAAGCCTATTTGCGGTCCCACGTCTTAGCGGTGCTCCAAGCGCGCGACGAAGGCGCGCCAGTGAGGGGTTACTTCGTATGGTCGCTGCTCGACAACTTCGAGTGGGGGCACGGTTACACTAAGCGCTTCGGGCTCGTCTACGTCGACTACCCCACCCAGCGCAGGGTAATAAAGGACAGCGGCCACTGGTACGCTCAACTCGCCCGTACGGGCGTCCCTCCTGAGATATGAGGCCTTCGTCGCGCCAGCGAAGGCTGGCCCCTCAAAGCCGGTCGCTCCACCGGGCTGCGCCCGTCGAGCAGCAGGCCGTCCACCACGAGCAAGGCAGCGCCGAGCGCCACCGCTTCGGCACCGAGCTCGCCCACTTCTATGCTCACCCCGCTCGCCGTGTACTCGAGAGCTTGCCGGCTGACGGTCTCTCGCACGCTGTCGATAAGCACTGGGCCCAACTTGACGCCAATCCATCCACCGATCACGACCTTTTCAGGGTTGAACAGGTTCACGAGGTTGGCGATGCCGGTGCCGAAGTACCGGGCCACTCGCTGGAGGGCCGAAGACGCCCGCCGCCTGCTCCGGCCCGCTTCTATGAAGCGGTCGAGCCAGTCTTCCGCATCAGGGTCGCCCGCCTCTGGCGCGTCCGGGCCCGAACGGTACCATTCCTCCAAGAGAGCTCGTGCCCCTACGTACGCCTCGAGGCAACCGTAAGCGCCGCACCGGCACAACTTGCCGTCAGCAACGATCGCTGTGTGCCCCCATTCCCCCGCGCTCGACCTAGCCCCGCGGTAGAGGGCACCGTCGGTGAATATGGCTGCCCCGACACCGGTGCCCCAAAGTGTGACGGCTGCATGGTTCGCGCCCCGCCCAGCTCCGAGCCACATCTCCGCTTGGCCGAGCGTCTTGGCACCGTTGTCAGCGAAGATCGGTAAGGCCGTGGCCTCGGCGAGCGGCTGGAGAGCGACGTTGCGCCAGCCGATGTTCGGCGCATGAGCGCGCAGTTGCCCGGCCTGGTGCGCCACGATCCCGGGCACCGCCACGCCCACGCCGAGCGCCCGCTTGCCATCTGCCTCCAGCTTTGTGCACAGGTCTTTCACTGCAAGACCTACTTGCTGCAATGTCTCGTCAGGTCGCTGGTACTGAGGGTGCGAAGCCAGCCCCGCGCTGCCTACTAGGGTCATCCCCAAGTCGAACGCGTCCACGCGGATGCGCGTTTCTCCCACCTCGACACCTAAAAGCACACCGAAAGCGGGGTTCACTTGGAGCATGGCGCTAGGCCTGCCGCCATCAGACTCCTGCCGGCCAGCTTCCACGACGAGCCCTTCGTCAAGCAGGGCGGACGTGACGTTGGTAATAGTGCCGCCGCTCAGCCCCGTGTGCTGCGCCAGAGCCGACCGGTTGAGCGGTCCTTGTTGGAAAAGCCTCTTTAGGACGATCGAGCGGTTGAGCCGACGGAGGTCCCGCACTGTCGCCTTCGTGCTCGGTCCCAAGGCCATCAGCGAGAAGTCTACTTGTCAACTGGCCGAAGATGACAGGCCCATTGGAGCCCTTGGCGCCTTGCAAGGCACAACTTTTTTACATTTTGTTCATTGACACCGAAGCCGGGCCGAAGCAAAATCAGTAGCGAGCTCAGTAGTGAGCTCCAGCACCACCCACGCCACTTTCCCAAGGGGGACGAGCCATGCTCCACAGGACCACGGTCTTTTGGCACCACCGGACTAGGCTGACGGCGAGCCTAGCGCTCGCTCTGGGGGCCTTGGGGCCCTCGATGGCCCCGGCAAAGGCGGCTACCCTCGCGAGCCCACCTTCGCTCTGCGGGACCTATGCGTCGGCACAGTTCGGGCCTAACGTGTGCGTCTTCACACCGCCGAGCGGCCCGCAGGCGGCATCGGAACTGCAAGCCATCCAGGCAGTTCTGAACGCGGTCGCGGCGCAGCAGGTCCCGATCTCAGCCCAGTTCGACGACCAAGGCTACGCACTGCTCTTCGAACCAGGGACCTACGGGTCCGCCACCGACCCGCTCGTGTTCCAGGTCGGTTACTACACCGAGGTGGCGGGGCTCGGGGCCGTACCTCAACAGACGGTGATCAACGGCCAGATCGATGTCTTCCCCAACGCCTTGGGCTCGGAGCCAGGGCCGGGGAACTGCTTCGTCCAAAAAGGCGAGACCTGCTATTGGGCCAACTCGACCGATAACTTCTGGCGATCGCTTTCCAACTTGGACTTGAACGTCGTAACCCTTGCCCACCCGGACTATGTGCCAACTCCGCTACCTATGCAGGCGCCCATAGGCAACAGCGCTGCCAACGGCTGCTGGCAGGCGACCGGCCCATTGGGCACCAACACAGACTTCTGGTCTGTCTCGCAGGCTGCCCCGGTCCGGAGCGTCATCATCAACGGCAACCTCAACTTCCAAGCCTACTGTTCGGAGACTAACTACCAGTCCAACGACTTCGCCAGCGGCAGCTATGTAGCCAACAGTGAGATCTTGGGCCAGCTCGACTGGTCCGGCAACCAACAGGGCCTAGCCCGCAATACAGACATGCAAAGCGCAGCCGGCTACGTGTGGAACTATGTATATTCTGGGGACGCTTGTCCTCCTGGCTACACGCCGAAAACGTCGCACGGCGCACCGGGCCCAGCCGCATGCTCTCCCACCGAAGATGTCTTCACAGGCGCTTCTGCGGTCACGAACGGCACGGACGGGATCTTCGGCGTCGACCAAGTCACGGCGCTTCCTCAGAGCCCAGTCACCGAAGAAGAGCCCTTCTTGTACGCTGCCACTTCGACGGCAACCACAGCAGCGACCGACGTTTCTGGCGTGTTCGTACCCGCGCTGCAGCGGAGCTCGGTAGGCCCTAATTTCCTGCGCGGTTACGAGGCTGGGACGTCTCTTCCGATCTCCGACTTCTTCGTCGCCAACCCGAGCACTCCTGAGGGCCAGGTGCAAGCGGCCTTGGACCGCGGCCTTGACCTTGTCCTCACTCCAGGTGCCTACAGCCTCGACGCCCCGATCGTGGTCCGCCGCCCCGGCACGGTGGTATTGGGCCTCGGCTTCCCCGTGCTGGTACCCGAGCGGGGAAACGCCTCTATGGTCGTGCTCCCCGACAGCGGGGTGAAGCTCTCCGGCATGATCTTCGACGCCGGCCCCGTCAACTCGCCGTTCCTGCTATCGGTGGGCACTCCTAGAGCCCGCACTTCGTTGCCACCTGGCCTTGGCACCCAACCGGCCCCGGTGGGCGCCAGTCTCGGCCCTCTCGCCAGCAGCGCCAACGACCCCGACCTCATCCAAGACGTCTTCTTCCGAGTCGGCGGCGCAGAGACCACGCCGGTGTCGGCTACGGTCAGCTTGGTCGACAACGCCGACAACTCGATCATCGACGACGTGTGGGCCTGGAGAGCCGACCACGGTGCCAACAGTTCGGTCACCAACCCCCAAGGTGAAGTCGGCGCAGGCTGGACTTACAACCAAGGAGCCACCGGTGTCGAGGTGACTGGCAACAACGTGACCGCCTACGGCCTCGCCGTCGAGCACTTCCAAAAAGACGAGGTCATCTGGAGCGGTGACAACGGCACTGAAATCTTCTTCCAAAACGAACTGCCTTACGACCCGCCCAGCCAAGCAGCATGGGAGGCGTCACCTCTCCAGCCCGGCTACCCGGCGTTCCTCGTGACAGGTAACGTGCAGCACTTCCACGGCTACGGCATGGGCAGCTACGTCGTGTTCATCTACACGCCTGCCACGCTGTGGGACGCCATGGCCTACGAGGCACCCAGCAACCCTGGCGTCGTCTTCACCGACGCTTTCGACCTGTTCATCTCAAGCACCTGCTCGGTCAACGGTTCCTGCGACCCCGCCTGCAGCGCCGCAGTCACCGCGCCGGCGACCCCGCCCCCGTACAACTGCATGAGCCCTGCCCAGTCGGGAGGTGACGACTCGGTGGTCAACGGCTTGGGCGGGCCCGCGACGGAAAACAACGTAACTTCGCCAGTAGACGTGAGCTCTTACTCTGACGGGCTCGCCGTCCTACCGGACTTCCCGCCGCCCCCCGCTTCGTCATAGAACAGCTCAGTCATAGAGCTATCGGCCCAGCGCGTCCTTGGGGGCCGGCACCGGCCCCCAAGCTAAACCCCTCGATGCGCCTCGGCCCGCTCCCGGCGAAGCCTCGGCACGGCAACGAGCAGCTCGCGCGTATAGGGGTGCTCAGGGCTGCCGTAGATGCGCTCGGCCGGGCCGGACTCCACCACGTGGCCTCGGTAAAGTACCACCACAGAGCGGCACAGGTGGCGGACCACGGCCATGTCGTGAGATATGAGCACCAAGGTGAGGTTGAAGTCGCGCACGAGCTGAGCGAGCAGGTTCATGATCTGGGCGCGCACCGAGACGTCGAGCGCGCTCACCGGTTCGTCGGCCACGAGCACTTCGGGCGACGGCCCGAGAGCACGGGCGATCGCGATCCGCTGGCGCTGGCCGCCCGAAAACTGGTGCGGGTAACGCCTCCCCGCGTCAGCCGGCAGCTCTACCGACGCCAGCAGCTCGGCTACCCGTTCGCGCTCGTCCCCGGGAACCCCAAGAGCGCGGAGCGGCTCGGCGACGATGTCGTACACCCGCATGCGCGGGTCGAGCGAGCTCATGGGGTCTTGGAAGACGATCTGGGCTCGCCGGCGGAAAGCGACGAGGTCCTTTTCCTTCCGGCCGCTCACCTGCGTGCCCCGGTAAAACACGGCCCCCTCAGTAGGCTGGTCCAAAGCGAGCAATAGGCGGGCGAGGGTCGACTTCCCCGAGCCGGACTCGCCTACCACCCCGACGGTGGCGCCGGCAGGGACGGCGACGCTCACGCGCTCGAGCGCCCGCACCTGTCGGCGCCGGGAGCGGTACAGCTTCGAAACCTCTCGCGCTTCGAGGTGGGGGACGGCGCCGTTCATCGAGCGGGCGAGCCAACTGGCTCCGTTATAGGCCGCCAGCACGCCACTTTGTGCGTAGCGTCGCCGGCGAGCAGCGGCGTCTCTTCGCAAGCGGGGGCCCGCCGGGGGCAACGGTCCCTAAACGCGCAGCCGCTCGGGAACTGCCCCGCCGCCGGCACGTTGCCGGCAATCGTGGGAAGCGCCCCGTCGCTCGGGGCGTCTATGGACACGGCCAGCGACGTTGCGAGCAGCGCTTCGGTGTAGGGGTGCGCCGGCGACGAGACCATGCGCTCCACCGGCCCGACCTCGACGACACGGCCCCCGTACATCGTGACCACGCGGTCGCACATCTCGCTCACCACGGCCAAATCGTGGGTGATGAGCAAAAGGGCGCAGCCCTCCTCGGCGACTAGGCGGTCGAGCAGCTCGAGCACCCTGCGCTGGACGGTCACGTCCAAGGCGGTGGTCGGCTCGTCGGCGACGACCAAGAGAGGGTCGCACGATATGGCGATCGCCATCATGGCACGCTGGCGCTGCCCACCGGAGAGCTCGTGGGGGTACATCACGGCGCAGCGCTCGGGGTGCGGCAGCTCCACTCGGGCGAGCAGTTCGACGGCCGCGCGCGCCGCCGCCCGCCGGCTGAGACCGCGGTGTACGCGCAGGGCTTCGCCCACTTGCTTGCCGACCCGCATCGTGGGGTTGAGAGCGGTCATGGGCTCTTGGAACACCATCGACAGCGCGTTGCCCCGCAGCTGGCAACGGCGGCGCTCGCTTACAGCCAAGAGGTCTTCATTTTCAAACAAAACTTGGCCCGTCGCGCGAAGGCCCTCACCGAGCAGGCCCACGATGGCGAGCGCGGTGAGCGACTTCCCACTTCCTGACTCACCGATCAGGCCGACCCGCTCGCCTTTTTGTACCTCGAACGACACACCGTCCACCAAGCGCAACCCGCCCGCCGTCGAGACACAGAGGTCTCGCACCGACAGCAGGGTCACGCCGAGCGCCCCAAGCGGGCGTTGCGCAGCTCGGCGGTCCCCTCGCCGAGGAGGCTGAAACCGAGCACCGCCAAGAAAATGGCGGTACCTGGCCACACGCTGAGCAAAGGGTCCTGGCTCAAGTAGTTCTGGGCTGTCTGGATCATGTCCCCCCACGAAGCCGTCGGCGGGGTGGTCCCAAGGCCCAAGTAGTCCAGGCCCGCTTCGGCCAGGATGGCGAGAGAGAAGAGCAAGCTCATCTGGGCGATCAGCGTCGTCGCGATGTTGGGGAGCACGTGGCGGCGCAAGATGGCTAGCGGCCGCCGGCCGTAGGCCCGGGCGGCCAGCACGTAGTCCGAGCCGAGCACGACGAGGGCATTGGACCGCGTGACCCTCACGAGCACCGGCACGAACGCGATGCCGATCGCCAGCATGGCCGTTGTCGTCGAGGACCCGAGCGCGGCTGACAAGACGATGGCGGCAAGCAGAGCAGGGAACGCGTAGAGCACGTCTGAGAGCCTGAGCACGACTTGGGCGGGGACGCCTCCCCACTGCGCCGCCAACAAGCCCGCCGGCACACCGGCCACGGTGGCGACGAGCACGGAAACCACGCCGGCGTACAGGGAGACCCGCGACCCTGCCATGAGGCGGGAAAGCACGTCGCGGCCGTACTGGTCCGTCCCGAGCGGGTGGGACCAGCTAGGGCCGGCGAGGCTGTGGGAAGGATCTACGGCAAGGGGCGGGTAAGGCGTCCACACCAAAGAGACGAGCGCTACAGCCACGATGAGGCCGACGAGCGCCCCCCCGGCCGCCGCGCTAGGGTTGCGTGCCCAACGCCGGATGCCCGCTCGGTCCCGCTGGCAGGCACCGGCAATTTCAACGGGAGCGGCGGTCATCGCCCTGCCTAGTCCCTTACCCGGGGGTCGAGCAAGCGGTAAGAGAGGTCGACGACCAGGTTGATGACGAGCACCACGGCGGCGAGCAGCATAACGATGTCCTGCACAACGAGCAGGTCACGGTTGCCGACGGCGTTGAGCAGCAACTGGCCCACGCCAGGCAGCGAAAACACGTTCTCGACCACGATGGCCCCAACGATGAGGGCCGCCAGTTCCAAGCCTAAGACGGTGACGAGCGGCACCATGGCATTGCGCAAGCCGTGCCGCCACAGCGCCCGGGCCCGGGACAGGCCCTTGGAGCGAGCAGTCCGCAAATAGTCCGAACGAAGCTGGTCCAAAACCGAAGCTCGCACGTACCGGCTCAAGATCGCGCCCTCGACAAGGCCGAGGGTCGCGGCGGGCAGCACCAGCGAGCGCAGCGCTTGGCCGGGCTCCGACCAACCAGGGAACCCGCTCGAGGGGAGAAGCCGGAGCTTGACGCCGAAGATGATGATGAGCACGATCCCGCCTACAAAACTCGGGACGGCGATCCCCACCTGCGACAGCCCCCCGAGCAGCGCGCCTGTCAGCTTGCCGTTGTGCAGGGCGCCGCCGAGGCCGAGCGGCAACGCCACGAGAGTGCCGACCGCGAGCGCAAGCAAGATGAGCGGGCCTGTGACCGTGAGCGCCTGGGCGATCTGCGGCCCGATCGGTTGGTGGGAGATGTAGGACTGCCCGAGCTGCCCGATGAGCAGCCCGTGCACCCAGTGCAGGTACTGGTCCCAGAGAGGCTTGTTGGTCCCAATCTGTGCGGAGAGCTGCCGAACAGCCTGCGGCGTGGCTTGGGTGCCGAGGATAACCTGCGCCGGCGAACCGGGCAGCACAGCAAGCACGGCGAAAACGGCTACCGATGCGCCGAAAAGCGAGACCAAGACTATCCCGGCCCGGCGTGCCAGGTAGGAGGTCACTGCCGGCTCAGGGGGAATAGCCCTCTGCGGCCAACGAAGAGGCGAGCCGGCCGCCGACCGACACGTGCGAGAGGTCGAAAGACTCGGTGAGGCCGCTGCCCGGCAACCCCACCACGTCGGACTTGGCGGCGGTCAGCTGGTCGGGGTTGTAGAGCCAGTCGTTCACCGCCTCTTTGTTGATGAGCTTTACTACGGCCTGGTAGCCCGCCACTTCGCCAGCGAGGGTCTTGGCGGCCTGGGCCTGTGCGAGCATCGCCGCCACCGTCTTGCAGCCGGCGAACACCCAGTAATAAGTGCAGTCCCCGTACTCGCTGATGTCCCTCGCCTCCACGTGGTCGACGATCGTGAGCTGGTAATCGTGCTTGGAAAAAACCTGGGTGAGCCACAAAGGCCACTGGATGTCCTTGATCGCCACCTTGACCCCCACCGCTTCTAGGTCGGCCTGCACGAGCGGCCCGGCCGTGAGAGCGTAGTTGTAAGGCGGGAGGGTGAGGACGAGCGAAAAACCGTGAGGGTAGCCAGCCTCGGCCAAGAGCTTTTTCGCCTTGGCCGGGTTGTAGGCGTAGGTCCTGTTGACGTTCGGCATGTACCAGGGGTCCCCCGGTACGTCGTCGCTGGCGATCACCCGGCCGTAGCCTCCGCCGGCCGCGTCCAAGATCGCCTGCTTGTCGGTGGCGTACTGGAGCGCCTGGCGGACCTTCACGTTGGCCAAGGGACCGTAGCTGTTGTTGATGGTCACTTGGATCTTGCCGTTCGTGGGGCCGGATATCAGCTTGAAACCGCCGCCTTGGAACTGCTTGGCGTCCTGGGGGTTGGAAAGGTTGTCGATGACTTGGACCTGGCCGGTCTTCAGCGCCTCGATCTCGCTGTTGGCGTTGGAGAAGTAACGGAACTCCACTTCGCTCACCCCGGGAGCCTTGCCCCAATAATAGGGGTTGCGCTTCAAGGTGATGCTGTAGTTGGTGACCTCCGAGGCAAACTCGTAAGGCCCGGTGCCGACCGGCTTCGTGGCGAGCGTGCTCACTGTCTTCGGGTCGAGCACGACGCCGTTGCTGTAGGCCGCGAGGTCGTAAAGAAACTGGTTGTCTGGGTGGGCGAGCGTGACCACCACCTTGTCCCCCGAAGCGGCGACAGAGGATAGGTCCTGGAGGAGGACACCGTAGGGGTAGTTGTCCTTCGGGTTGGCAGCCCTCTTCAGGCTGTAGACGACGTCGGCGGGAGTCATGAGGTCCCCGTTGGAAAAGTGGACGCCGCGGCGCACCTCGAAGCTATAGCGTAACCCGTTGGGCGCAACCGTGTACTTGGTCGCCAGGACCGGCACGACCTGGCCCTTCGGGTCGAGCTCCACCAGGTTTTGGTAGACGTTGTACTCGAACACTTCGTCTATTGCCGCTGCCGCGTTGGCGGTGGGGTCGAGGGTGGGAGGGAAGACCGACGATGCCACGACCAAAGTGGCCCCCGAGGCCGCAGTTGCGCTCGCGGCGCCGGCAGTGCCGGCAACCGTTGCTGCGGCCAGCATTGCGGTACCGGCTACGGCCATAGCGGCTTTGGCGGCCATCGGGCCTCGGAAGACAGCAAGCCTTCTCCTACCCGAGCAGGACATGGTGCCGCCGCGCTCCCCTGTGGGCCTTCTGGCTCGCCGGTTCATTTTGCTTAGCGTACCCCGAGCGGGCTTTCGAGGAGCGCCGGGCCTGTTGCTACGCCGATGGTCTATTGCGGCTGCCCGACGGCCTGCCACGCCAGCGGTCCAGGCGGCGTTCGGCCGGCTGCTACGCAGGCAGGACTGCTACGCCGGCGGTCCAGCACCCTCCAGCGCTGGGCATGGCGGCTTTCAGGCGGGCTGCTACGCCGGCGGTTCGTAACGGCCGTCAACGGCCGTCCAGCCTCCGTCGACCACGAGCAGGCTGCCGGTCACGAAGCTGGCGGCGTCCGACGCCAGGAACACCACCGCGCCCGCCACCTCACCGGGCTGTGCCCAGCGCTGGAGCGCGCTCTTGGCCGCGTAAGCGCCGTACCACGAGGGATTGGCTGCGATGGGCGCGGTGAGCGGGGTCTCCACCACCCCCGGGGCAATGGCGTTGGCCCGCACCCCCCTCGGGCCCCACTCGGCGGCGGCGGCCCGGAGCAGCTGCACGATGCCCGCCTTGGTGGCCGCGTACGCGCTCTGGCCAGGCTCCACGGTCATGGCTCGGATGGACGAAAAGCCGATGATGCTGCCCTTACCCTGCGCCGCCATGGCGGGCCCGAAGGCGTGGACCAAGGCGAAAGCGCCTCGCAGGTTGAGCCTGACCACCCGGTCGAACTCCTCCAGGGTGTAGTCAGCGATGCGCTTACGCACATTTACCGCAGGGGTGAAAACAAGGATCTCGACTCCTGGGAGCAGCGCGGGCGTCGCGGCGACAGCTTCGGCGTCAAGCAGGTCGAGCCGGAGGCCAGCTGCCCCGGCGCCGGCCGCCTCAGCGGTCGCCTCGGCCGCAGCTTGGTCCTGGTCGGCGCACACAACCGCGGCCCCAAAAGCGGCCAAGGCAAGAGCCGCTTCTCGCCCGATCCCGCTCCCGGCCCCGACGACGAGCGCCCTTCGCCCGTCGAGACGGAACAGATCCCTGTACGCTTCGGCCCCTGACGCCGGCCCTTGCAGGACAGTCAAGCTTGGCTCCTTTCGTTTTGCTGGCTCTGCCCGGTCAAGTAGGCGAGCGCCGCCAGGGCGTATACCCGTGCGTAGCGGCCCACTTCTTCGACGGCGACCCATTCGTCCGCTTGGTGAGCGACCCATTTGCCGCCGGGGCCATAGACGACGCTCGGCAGCCCGGTGTCCCTGGTGATCACGGTGGCGTCCGTCGTCCCGGGGACCCCTCCGAGAGCGGGGCGCACCCCGTTCACCTGCTCGTGCGCTTCCATGAGGGCGGTGACGACGGGGTCGGTAGCCGGGGTGACGACGGGCGGGCGGTCGTCGAGGACGGCCACGCTGGCCCCGAGCCCAGCGGGGGAGGCCACAGCCTCGACTTCGGCCCGCAGGCGCTCCAAGAGATGGGCGTGGCCCACGCCAGGGACGGTACGCACGTCAAGGTAGGCCGAGGCGCGAGAAGGGCTCGTGTTCATCTGTTCGGGCAGGCCGGCGCAGACCACGGTGGGGGTCAGGGAGGGCTTGCCGAGCAAGGGGTGCGCCGGCACCTCGCCTTGCAGCCTGGCCTGTAAGTCTTCGAGGGCGACGAGCAACCTGCCGAGGCTGGGCAGGGGGTTGCGGCCCTGTTCGGGCATGGCGCCGTGGGCCATCTGGCCGTCGAGGTCGACCCGGAGGCGCAAAGCGCCTTTGGACACCGGGCAGACCTCGCCCCCCTCGGGCTCGCACGAGACCACCGCTGAGACGCCGGCCAGCGCGCCCGAGGCGACCGCCCGCTTGGCCCCGAGCATCATCCCCTCCTCGTCAACGAGGACCAATAGGCGCAGGGCGCCCGGGAAAGGGCCCCAAAGCTGCAAGGCCCGCGCCGCGTACAACATCGCCGCCAAGCCGGACTTCATGTCAGCCGCGCCGCGCCCGTACAGCTTGCCGTCGCGGATTTCGCCAGAAAAGGGGGCGACCGTCCAGGCTGCGGGGTCGCCCTCTGTGACCACGTCGAGGTGGCCCTCGAAGGCGAGCACTGGCCCCGGCCCTCCACCGCCCTCAACGGTGGCTACCACGTTGGGCCGCCCAGGCGCTACTTCGTCGACCAACGGCTCCCAGCCCCATCCCTGCATGGTCTTCACGACGACTTCGGCCGCCTCCCGCTCGCAGCCGCCGGCCCCGTCGAAAACGCTGCGAGCTCGCACCAGCTGCACAGCCAAGTCGACCGCTCCTTCCTCGTCTACCAAGGAGGCTGGTCCGGCTACCAAGGAGGCTGGTCCGGCGCTTCCCGCCGGCGGTGGGCACATGGGCCCCGCCACAGGCTCGCCGGCGCTCACGGGCCCGGCTCCGCTGCTGGCTTGCCGGCGCTCACGGGCCCGGCTCCTCAACATGGCCGCCCGAGGCTGCTCCGTCGCGCACCGCAGCCTCGACCGCCCTCGCTCCCAGGTACTTCACCAGCTCGACCTGTCCGGAGCTGGCATCGAGGGTGCCTGTGGCCGCAGCCACGAGCGCGTCGCCGTCATAGGCGGTGTGGACCGGCTCGAGCGCACGGGCAAGGCCGTCGTGGCCCGCGCGTGCCAAAAGGAGGCACTGCAACTTGGAAAGCCGGGCGTTGGTCACGACCACCCCGATCGTCGTCGCCTCGTACAGGCCCGCGCCGCTCCCGGCCTCGCCGGCCAGGGCGTCGAGCCCAGGCCCCCTTACGTCGCCGTACGCGTTGACCGCCACCAGGGCGGAGACGACCAGGTCCCCGGCCCGCTCGGTTGCCGACCCAAGGCCGGCTGGCCGGGCGCCGCCGGCGCCCCGGTACTTCCCGACCGTCGCCCCGGCGCCAGCGCCCACAGGGCCCCGCCCGGCAGCACCCGTGCTGGCCGCGACGCACGCCGCGTAGCCCTCTGCCGGCCCGGGCCGCACCGCGGCGCTCCCCACCATGAGGTCGAACAGCACCATGCCAACGACGATAGGCACGGGGCCGGCGGGCGTGGGCCAACCGGCGCCTGCTTCCTCGCACCAGCGCACCACTCCGTCGCAGGCGGCAAGCCCGAACGCCGAACCGCCGCACAGCACGACTGCGTTGACCCGGTCGACGGTACAACTCGGGTCGAGCAGCGCCCACTCGCGGGTGCCAGGGGCCGCGCCCCGCACCTCCCCCGACGCCACGGCCCCGGCGGGCAGCAGCACTACGGTGCAGCCCGTCCGCGCTGCGCTGTCGGTCCAGTGGCCCACCTTCACACCGGGGACGTCGGTTACCATCCCTCCATCTTGTGCTTGTTGTACTTGGCCGCCGCCTCGCACTGGGCCGGACGGTGGCGCCCGAAGCGCACAGGGCTACTTCATGGCGGCCACGAGCGCCAGCAAGGCCACGAGCGCCAGCAGCATATAGGCAACATAGGCAGCCAGCCGTCCTGACTGGAGGCGCCGGGCGAGGCCGGACGCGCGCAGGGCCACCCACAGGAGCGGCCGGTATAGGTAGGCTTCCACGGGCTCGACGACTTCTGCCGTGGCTACGACGTGGGCGCCGCCCTCGGCGTCTTCGTCCGCCTCGGCCACCGACGAGACGACGTGGCGGGTGCCGAGTACGTTGGCGAGCACATGGCGGAGCGGCCCGGCGAAGCCTGTCGGCGTGTACTCGGCAGGGCCTGCCACCCCCACGGTGGCCGAGCGCCAGGCCGGCACCCGTCGCGCCCGAAGGTAGCGGCCTCGCGACAGCGCCATGGCACCGGCGAAGACCGCCAGGAACATGAGCGGCATCACGACCCACAGCCACGACGGTGACAGGACGGAAAAGCCCGGGAAGACCGGTTGGAGGGCCCAAGGGGACTTGAGCGCAGCCAATATCGCGCGCTCGGGGACGAGAGGCGCAAGGCCAAGACCGATGAAGCGAACTTCCCACGGCGCAACCGCGCCCGTACCAAGACAGGCGAGAGCCAGGGCCGCCATCCCGGCCTTGCCGAAGAAGCCGGCCCCTTTGACAGGCTGCGCCGGTCGCCAATTGGGCCGGCCAAGCACCGAGAGCCCGAGCACTCGCACGAAAGCGAAGACCGCGAGACCTGCCGTCAAGGCCACTAGCGCGCCGGCGAGAGCGAGCGCCAGCCTGAGCGCCAAGCTATGCAGCCGGTACTGCTGCATGAGCGCTTCGAAGACAAACCATTCCGACACAAAGCCCGCGGTCGGGGGGAGCCCGGCCAAGGCGAGCGCCCCTGCCCCGAAAGTGGCCCCGCTCCAGGGCAACTTCCGCCCTATGCCACGCAGTGCCTCGAGGTCGTCGGTACCCATAGCCCTAGAGATGTTGGCCGAAGAAACGAACAGTGCCGCCTTTGCTGTCGCGTGCGTAAGTACCTGCAGCGTCGCCGCCAGCAGCCCGACCGCCTCCACGGTAGGTGAGCCCGCCGCTGCCCCGGCCAGGCCCACCCCGTAGGCAGCCAGGATGAGGCCGGCGTTCTCGACGCTAGAGTAGGCGATGAAACGGTTGAGCCTCCCCTGCACGCAGGCAAAGGCGACGCCGAGGAGCGCTGTGGCCCCGCCCACCACGAGGACGGATATGGCCAGCCAAGCCGGGGGACGGCCCAGCACGCCGACGAACCGCCACAGACCGTAAACACCGACGTTCGCCGCCACGCCGGCCATCGCCGCCCCTGCTGGGCCGGGCGCGGCTGGGTAGCCCACCGGCAGCCAGATCTGGAAAGGCAACATCCCGAGCTTGGCGCCAAAACCGACAAGGACGAGCACCCAGGCGGCGTCCTCCACTGCGCCCGAACCGACCGAGTGCCAACTTGCCAGCGCCAAGCTGCCGCTCTTGGCAGCCAAAAGGAGGAAACCGAGCAAAAGCGCCGCACCCGAGAGTTTCCCGAGCGCAGCGGTGAGCCATGGAGCGCGCTGCCCGGGGCCGGACCTCGCGGCCCCCGAAGTGAGAAGGTAGAACGAAACGGTCAACATTTCCCACGCGAACAAAAAGACAAAGGCGTCCGCCGCCACCAAGACGACCGCCACCGAACCGAGAAGCAGGCCGTACCCAGGCGCAGTAGCGCGCTGGTGCCCTGCCCGGTACGCCCAACTGGCAAAGCTGGCCGACACCCCCACCGCAAGAGAGAAAAGCACGGTCAAGAAAAACCCCGACAGCCGGTCGAACGCAAGGGACGACGCGTGCAGCCCAACGAAGTGCAGCGGCGTCGGGGCTTGCCTCCCCCCGCTAGCGCGCGCCCCGAAGGCGGCCAGACAGGCGCTCGCCCCGAGCGCCGCGACATAGGGCACGGGCCGTGCGAGACGATGGGCAGCGCCAAAGACGAGGTCCCATGCGATGCCGAAAGCCAGTAGAGCCAACGCCGTGGCAAACAGGGCCCCGTTCATGACGCCGCCCCTCCTTTCTTCATAACCTCGACTGCGGCCCGCAAGGCCGCCCGCTCAGCGGGCGGCTGCCTCACCAACCCGACCGCCAACAAGATGCCGTGCAGGATGCTAAAAGGGCTCGGCGGCGAACCCGGCACGAAGACGTCTACAGGCACAACGCCCGCTACCCCCTTCCCGGAGGCGTAAGTCCCGCCGGCCAACCCACCGCTCACAGCGTCGGTGCCGACGGCGATCACGACCTTGGGGCTGGGCATCGCATCGTAGGTAAGGCGGAGCGGTGCCAGCATGCCGGCGGTGCCGACACCTGTCACGAGGAGGACGTCGGCGTGACGGGGGCTCGCCGTGAAGAAGATCCCGAGCCTTTGTACGTCGTAAATAGGGCCCGTCAGAGCTGCAAGCTCCCACTCCTCGGAGCCGTCGGAGCCCGCGTCGACATGGCGCAGGTACAGCGAACGCCGGAGCGCCTTCACCCGCCGGCGCAGTTGCTCTCGTGCCCGGGCCACCTCTACGTCGTCAGGCTCTCGCCCAGGCACCACGAGCGCCGGACGGGCCAGGGCCGCCGTTTCGAAACCAGGCTCGAAATGGAACCAGCGCGGGGCGACCTTGCAGCAGCGACCGCACAGCACGCACCGGCCCCGGTCGAGGCGGGCACCGCCGGCACCCACTTCTATTGCCCCCGTAGGGCACGTGGCAGCGGCCACCGCGACCTCGGCGCCGGTCGCTCGTTCTTCGCACACGACGTAACCCTTGAAAAGCCGGCCGTAACCATCGGGGTAACGAGGGTAAGGCGTGGTCACTATCCCCTCGCGAAGGCCTCTTGTCGCCCAGGGCATCAGCCCGCTACCCCCGCTATCGAGAGGTCGAAGCTCGCTTCGATGAAAACGAAGTCCGTGAAAATGTCCGTTGGGAAGGCCGCCATGAAGAGCGCCAGGTTGTGGAAGGAGGCCGAACGCGGCTTTACCCGCACCAGGCGGCCGTCTTCGGCACTGACAAGGTAGAGCAGTTCGCCTTGAGGTGCCTCTGCCCACCCAAGTGCCTCCCCGTTGACGGGACCGAGGTCGACAGACCAGCCGCCCGCCGGCTGGGGCCCGAGCGCTTCGAGCTCGTCTAGGGCTTGGCGGCAGAGGTGGAAAGCGTCCGCGATCTCGTCCGCCCTCACGAGCTGACGGGCAAGGGCGTCACCAGAACTGCGCTCTTGGACGTCCAGCCGGCCCAGCCGCGCATAAGCTGCATAAGGCCGGGTGCTGCGTAGGTCTTCGCCCTGCCCCGACCCCCTGCCGACCGGTCCGACCGCCGCCCGCTCGCGCGCCAACTCGGGTGGAACCACCCCAGTCCCCCGCAGCCGGTCCACGAAAGACGGCGTTGCCATGAGCAAATCGAGGTCCTCTCGGATCCCCTTTTCGAGCCGGTCGAGGGCGCCGAGCACGGCGGCGCCACCTTGGAGCGGAGGGCCGACCACGCCCCCCGGGACGACGGCTCCCCGCCCGAAGCGGCTGCCCGACAGGTCAGCCCGGAGCCGCTGGAGGCGTTCCTTGTGGACGGCGATCCTCGCGTTGGCTACCGCCTGCCCTGCACCCTCGGTGTGCCGGAGGACGGAACCGAGGTGATTGGCTACCCGTTCGAGCTCGGCGTGCAGCACTCTAACTAGTTCCGCGGCAGGGGGAACTTGAGCGCCAGCGGCCGACTCGAGCGCGGAGCAGTACGCAATGGCGTGCGCGACCGACGCGACGCCCTCGTAGCGCTCGGCGAGGAGCGCTCCGTCAGCAAGGGAGAGCCCAGCGAAGCGAGCCTCCATCCCCCGGTGCTTGTAAAATACCCTGGCGCGAAGGTGCGCAATGCGCTCGCCGGGCGTTTCGATCAGGTACTCGACCGACTCGAACACCCCCGAACGGACCGGCCCATAGGGAAGGGTGAAAACCCCCTCTCCCTGCACGTGTGACGGGAGGGGAGAAGGGTCGAGCTCGGCGGGAGCCGCCGGCTTCCCCGAACCCGGCCTTGGGGCGGGCGTGCCGGGCCGAAGAGGCAACACCAAAGGGTCGGCCCGAGGGTGGCCGAAGGGCTCGAGGCCGAAGAGATCCCTTATCTCGCGCTCGTACCAAGCGGCAGAGGGGACCGCCGGCGTGAGCGCCGGGAACCCACCTGCGCCCTCGGGCACCCAGGTGGCCTCGGTCAGCAGTCGGCCAGCTTTGCTGAGCACCGCCAGAAGACGCGTGCCTGCTGCGCCCGGCGAGGCGAAGAGCCCGCAAAACCTAGCGCCCTCCTTGGACCTTTTGACAACAGCCTGGGCGAAGCCCCGAGGGTCGTGCCAGTTGAGGCAGCCGTCGAGCCTCACTTTGCTCCCCCCGGCAGTATTTGACCAGCCGCGTCGCGAAGAAGGCGGGTGAGATCCGAGGGGAGGTGCACGCCTAACAAGACGAGCGCCGCCAGGCCGGCGACCATGGCGACCACGATCCAGATGCTCACCTCTCCCGGCGCCGGCACCTCATCCGCGCCCGCGCGCTCCCCGCTTGCAGCCGGCGCAGAAAGCATCGTCTTGGTCGTGAACCACGACAAGCCGAAGAAGGCCACCGTGACGAGCACTACGAGCACGGCCGCCAACGCGTCACGCCCGCTCGAGAGGCCGCCTTCGACCACCAAGAACTCGCTCCTGAAGATCCCAAAAGGCGGGAAGGCAGACAGCGCTAGCACAACAGCTACGAGCATCGTGCCGCTCCAAGGGAGCAGCAAAGCGCCGCCCCGCACTACCCCCATGTCCTTCGTGCCGAACTTGCGTGCCACCGAACCCGCCCCGAAGAAAGCCGTCCCCTTGGCGGCACCGTGCGCGAGCACGTGCAACAAGGCTCCGAAGATCGCGACGGGCGCGCCAAAGCTCGTCCCAATTGCGATTATGCCCATGTGCTCGACGCTCGAGTAGGCAAAGAGGCGCTTCATGTCGCGCTGGGAGAGCAAGTACAAGGCGGCCAGCAAGAGCGACGCCACGCCGAAGCCAGCCATGACCGCGCGGGGGAACGCCGGCCCTACGGTCTTTTCCGTCACCTGGAAATAGCGCAATATGGCATAGAAGGAGATAGCGAGCAGCGCACCCGAGAGCAGCGCGGACACAGGTGAAGGAGCCTCGGAGTGGGCGTCGGGCAACCACGTGTGCACGGGGAAGAGGCCCATCTTGGTGCCGTAACCGAGTACGGCCAAGACAAAAGCCAGGCGCACCGCTCCAGGCGAGAAGTGGGCTGCGCCCGATAAAAGGTTGGCGTAGGAAAGGTTGTAGGAGCCGGCGAAAAAGCTCGACCCTGCATAGTACACGACCACGGTCGCGAACAGGGCGAGCGACAGCCCGAGCGAAGCGATGAGCACGTATTTCCATGACGCCTCGGTCGCCTCGTCGGTCCCGTCGATGACCACGAGCAGAGCCGAAACCACGGTCGTGACCTCGACCGCCACCCAGAGGGCGGCGAGGCCGTTCATGAGCGGGGCCGCCACCATCGCAGCGCAAAAGAGGTTGAAGCCGCCCCAAAACAGCTGCCCGTACCGCCGGCCCGCCGCCAAATGGGATATATGGAGGTAGCCGGAGGCGAAGACGGCGGTGGTCGCGTAGAGGAACGTGGTGGCGAGCAAGAAGACTTCCGACAGCGCGTCCAGGCGCAAGAAGGCCCCCAGAGCGTGCTGGGCACCGGCGCTTGCCGCCGGCACGAGCGCGAGGCAGAGGCCGAAACTCGCGGTACCCGCGACGGCCGACACAGGCGGAGCGGCCTTTGCCGGGGCGATGTAGGAAAGAACCGCCGCCGCCAGAGGCACGACGAACAGCGCGATGAGCACTTCGTGCACGCTCAGCCTCGCAACCTGTCCAGTGCCTCGGTGGAAAGCGTCCCAGCCCTGGCATGGTGGGCGCGCATGATGAGCCCGAAGACCACTACCGCTACCAGCAGGTCGAAAAGGAACGACACCTCGGCCACGACAGGGAGCCCGGCGGCTATTGCCATGCTCACGATCGAAACACCGTTTTCCACCGAGAAAAACCCGACTGCCTGGGAGACGACGTCCGAGCGCAGGACCACGAGCACGAAGGCCACGAGCACGACAGCGAGCGCGACCGACAACGTGGCCGTCGGGAGGGCCTTGGAGCGGAAACCGAGCGAGCGGAGGACAAAGAAACCAAATACCGAAACCGCTATTGCGACTAGCACCATGCTGCCGCCGCCACCGACAGGTGGACGGTGGAGTTGGCCGACGTCGACCTCGCGAAGCAGGCGCAGCATGAGGGCGGGGACGATGACCACCTTCAGCAGCAACGACAGCGCAGCAAGGACATAGAGGTCGGGATGGCCTCGCACCGCGCCGGTGAGGGCCGTCAGCACGACCACCACAAGCGACTGGAAGGCGTACAGACGGACCTGGGAGCGCAGTTGCGGGGCGCGCAGCATCGCGAACTCTGTGAGAAGCACCAAAAGAGCCGCTACGTCCGCCCCGCTCGCATAACCCGAAGGCACTGGGCCCATCAGGCGCCTCCCACGTAAAAGACGACGACGCCGAGGCAAGCGAGCAAGAACGCGCCTGCCAGGTACTCGGTTATCTTAAAAAGTCGCAACTTGGAAAAGCTGTTGTCGATCACGGCGAACACCACCCCTAGCAGCAGTGCCTTTCCGAGCAGGGAGAAGATCGCCGCCGCCACGTCGATGACCTTGCCCGAGCTCGCTAGCCCCCAAGGGGCGACAAACACATTGATGAAGATGGTGTACAAAACGAGCTGCTTTATCGCCGAGGCCCACTTCGTGAGGGCCAAGGGCGCCCCCGAGTGCTCCAGCGTGCGGGCTTCATCGATCATGCCGAGCTCCAGGGCGCCCGAGTGGGCCTCGACCGGGATGCGACCGGTGTCGGCCAGTACGACCAGGAAGAAGGCGGCTGCGACCAGGACGTGGCTCGGCCGGACGGCCTCCGAGGTGGAGCGCACGCTCGCAGCCAGGGAGTAAGGTAAGTCGGTGCTCGTGATCATCGCGACGATGAAGACGACGAAAAGGACCGTGGGTTCGATCAGCGCTCCGAAGGTCATGGCCCGGCTGGCGCCGAGCTGCGCGTAGGGCGCCCCCGAGTCGCTCGCCGCGAGGGCAACCGCGAAGCCGCCCAACGCAAGCACCATGGCCCCGCCCAGGATGTCCCCCATATAACCGAGCGGGAGGCCGTAGGTCGTGAGCACCGGGACCAAGAGAGGCACGATCAAGTAGCTGCCGAAGGCCACGACCGGGCCCGCCAGGAACACCCAGCTCGAGCCCTCCGGCACCACCGTCTCCTTCCGGAACAGCTTGGCCAGGTCGTAGTAAGGCTGTAGCACCCGCGGCCCCCGCCGGCCCTGCAAGCGTGCCTCGATGTGCGAGGTCACACCGCTTACGAGCGGTGCCCCGCACAAGACCGTGAGCACTTGTAGCGCCTGTACTCCTGCCGGCGCTATCACCGGTTGTGACAAAGTCCCTACCTCCACGCGGACCTGACTACCAGGCACACCTAGAGGCCATCAGCCCCTGGTAGGGGCGGTTCGGGCCCGCCTTGGCTCGGCCCGCCGGGGACTCATCCGGCTCCCTGCACTCTAGCAGAGGGGGGCGGGGGGCGGCGCAGTGCGTGCTGGCCCACTGTCGTACCTAGGTGCCGCTTCAAGCCGCACGCTGGCGAAAGTAGGCGGCTCGCGCTCGGGCGCTTGCGAGCAGCGCGCCCGCGGGCCCGGCCATTAGCGACCCGGTCTCCAAGACGTACCCCCGGCCGGCTAGCCGCAGGGCGGCGGCTGCGTTCTGCTCGACCCGCCTGGCCAAGACAAACAAGGCTGGCCGAGCGCACCTACAGCTGCCAGCACTGTGGCGCAATTATGGGCCGCGACGACAACGCGGCACTGGACCTGGCCCAGTTGCCAAGGGCCGCTGGTACTGCCAGCGGGGCGGGGACCGGCGGGGCACCAGCCTACGCTGAGGGAGAGGAGAGGTCACGACAACGTCCGAGAAGCGCTCGAGACTTACCTGTACCAGCTGGCGTACGGCCTACTTGGCTGTTGTCGGCGCGGCGAGGCGGCTACAGTCCGGCCGCCTGGAGGCCTTCGTGACCTACATGCTGGTCGCCCTCTTAGTCGTGCTCGTAGTCGCGGCGGCGACCTGAAGAACCTCTGCCGAAGGAGGCTCCGGCTCAGACAGCCGCCGCACCCTGAAGCCCGCCCGGGCAAGCACGAAGGGGATCATCCGGACGTGCTCACGGTCCTTTTCCTTGTTTTCCTCGGGCAGAGCCTCGAAAGGCACGTCTATATAGGGACGGTGAGCGGCGTCGCGAGGCCCGGGACGGTAGCCCATACGCTTCATGTCCGCCGACCAGCGGTCGTGCTCCAAGGGAGCCAACCTTTGCACTTCCTCCTCCTCGAAGACGAACCCCGGGTTCTCGGGCAGGACCAGCGGCGCAGGAGCCACCGCGCAGCGCACAGTCGCCAACTTGGCCGCGATCCCATCGGCCCAAGCCCGGTTGGACTCCCGGAGGGCTCGCGGGAGAAACTCCCAGGCGACCAACGAGGGGTCTTCCGCCTCAGTAACGCCGCGGGCCCTTTCGTGCTCGCAATGCAACTGGTGGGCAAACCGAGCGATGACCTCGGTGGACATGCCCTCGAGGAGCGCCGCAGGGCGAAGAGCGGAGCTCAGCCAGCCAAAGGCATGGACTCCCTCCATCGCCACCCCGCCGCGGCGCACGGCGTGGGCAACGCCGGCGCCTTCGTCCTCGACCACGACAACGAGCGAGGTGCGCTCACCACGCTCCAGGTGGTCGCGGATGTTGAGAGCCGTCGTCAGGGCTGCAGTCTCGCTCGCCAGAGCAACATAGACGGTGGTGCCGGCGGGACCGGCTCTGTCGGCTCGCTCCCAGGGCGCGAGGAGCCGAGCCTCGTCCCAAACTTCGATCGCGCAAGACGAGATCTCCTCGAGTTCGGGGTTGCGCCGGACGAGATCCAAAACTGCCGCCGGCGACGTGCCGGCCAGACTGAGGCGGAGCGTGTCGCCATCTCGGCGTTCCGTTCGTACCCAGCGCCGGAGGACGGCAATGACGAGGCTCCCTGCCAAGCCCTCGTCGCTCACGACGACCACGTGGGGAGAACCCGGGTGCTTGCTGTGAAAAGGCGGGTAGGTGTCGAGCAACCGTTCCGCTGCCAGCGCCCAGAGGTTCACCAGCTCGAGGCGGAACGCGGCGCTGTCCCTGTCCACGAGAGCCGGGGCCTTCATGGCGTGCCACAGGTCGAAGTCGTCAAACCCAGCCACTGCCGTGAGCACTTGCGCCCTGGGGTGGGCGCACACGGCCCGAGCGGCCGCGGTGACGTCGATGTTGGCCCGGTCGTCGCCGCAAAACGAAGCCAACAGCACGGCGTTGTCGAGGCCTGCCTGTCGCAGGACGCTCGGTTCGGTGGCGTCCCCGAAGAGGACCCGCACGCCCTGCTCGCGGCAAGCTATGACTTCGACGTTGGTGGCGTCACGCTCGATTGCAACGACCGGCCACCCTTCCTCCGCGAAAGCCTTGGCGAGACGAGAACCTGCCGGTCCCAGCCCCGCGACGACGACATGCCGGCGCCAATGGCGTACCACGAAACGGTTGAGCTCCTCTCGGTACATCGCAAAAATCGCACCGAGAGCGGCGTAGCCGAGCACGAAAGGAGCGAGGAAGCGTGCGACCTGCAAGTAGGTGCTGGGGTTGGCGACGTCGCCCCCTCCTAGCCCGAAGAGCTGGGGGGCGCGGTAGAAGGACTCAAGGAGCGAGTACGGCCTGCTCCCCTTGCCGGCAGAGGGCGTCATATGGAAGCCGACCACCCCCAAAGTGAGCACGACAGCCGCCAGCACCGCCAGTACCGCCGGCTTCCGGCGCTTCCAGCGCCTCAACACATGCTCTCTCCAGAGCCGCTTGGCCGCGAGACGGCGGCGGCTCGGGCGGTGGCTGAGGAGGTCTAAGTACACGGAGGGCTCCCTTTGGGCATCAAACGCTCAGGACCGGCGGCCCGTCTCGACGCCGCGTGTCAGCGCGGCCCTGAGCCTGGGCAAGCCGAACGCTGCGTTTCGCGCCCATCGCGTACCGGGCAGGGCTCCCCCGGCCAACAAGGCTCTTGGTCCCCGGGCGGCGAAGTGGGACCGCGTCCTCACTACCCCCCTGGCTGTACGCACTCTCGCGAGTGTAAACGCTCCGGACCACGAGGTCCCCAGGGATTTAGCCTAAAGCGCCCTGGCCTCCTTTGGCCTCCGGACCTCCCGGCAAGGCACCCGCCCTGGTCACGCATTACGAGCGGATTGAGGCACCATGAGCTTGTGTGCCCCGGCTAGCCTGTGTGCGGCCCGGCGCCGGCGAAGACGATGACGGCGAAGACGAGCTAGGTCACCGTCACGTCGTGGTCACGACGAGCGTCCGAGGGCCGCTCGAGACTTATCCGTACCGCCCGGTGCTCACAGCCTACTTGGCTGTCGTCGGCGCGGCGAGGCGGCTACAGACCGGCCGCCTGGAGGCATGGCAGACCTACATGCGGTCGCGCTCGTGGTCATGCTCGTAGTGGCGGCGGCGACCTGAAGAAGCTCCGCGAGAGGGCTCTCGGCGGGCGAATGGCGAAGTCGCTACGGCATTGACTAGCTTCAGGCGCACGGCTTTGAGAGCGCAAGAGGGCTCCGATGACAAGAGCCCTCGTTCTCGAGCCTACCTGCGGTTGCTGCTAGCTCTTTTGCTGCCGGCCGCCCTGTTCGGCTCCTACGACAGTGAACTGCGAGCGGTGCTGCTCAGCCAGCTGAAGGGGTCGTTCCACGTAGGTACGCCCGAGATCGGGGTTGCCAGCCTCCTTATCGGGGCAGGACAGTTCGTTGCCTTCTTCGTGGTGCTGGCGGCCGACCGCATCGGTCGCCGGCCGGTCCTCATGTGGTCGGTCCTCGGCTACAGTGTGTTCACCACGCTCACCTCGCTTTCGTGGAGCCTTTGGTCGTTCGCCGCCTTCCAGTTCGGTGCTCAGGTCTTCATCGGCGCCGAGTTCGGGGTAGCCGTGACGCTGCTGGCCGAGGAGGTCCCCCCAGAGCGCCGAGGCCGGTTCCTCTCGTGGCTGCTCCTGGTGAGCCCGCTCGGGGCCGTCATAGCCGGCTTGCTCGTCGCAGAGGGCTTCCTTCACAACGGGCTCGGGTGGCGCGCGTTCTTCCTTTTGGCCGCGCTCCCCCTCCTAGTAGTGTTCGTCGCCCGCCGCCGCTTACGAGAAAGCCGCGCTTTTTCAGTAATGCAAAAGACCGAGGCCTCGAGACGTAAGTACACTGTCGGCCAGTTAGCCCTAGGTTCGTTGGCCGTCTTCCGCTCAAAGGCACGCTCACGAGCGCTTGCAGTCGGAGGAATTGCGTTCGTGCAGGGACTGGCGTCGGCAGCCGCGGTCGGTTGGTGGCCCTATTACGCAGAACACGAGCGGCACTTCGGCACCCGGGCTACGGGCATTTTCTTGGCCGCAGCCGCGCTCGTCAGCGTCCTCGGCTACCTTGCCTGCGGCCGGATGACGGACAAGGTCGGCCGGCGCCCGACCGCTGTCTTGTACATCGTCGGCGCCACGACCTGTGGCATCGTCACCTTCCAGGTCTCTGAGTTGTGGTTGATGTTGCCCTTCCTAGCCGGGACTGCGTTTTTCGGGATCGGCATCGCCCCGGCCCTGTCCGCGTTCGCCACCGAGCTGTTCCCAACTACCTTGCGCGCTCAGGCATCGGCCTGGGCCCGCAACGGCTTTGGCAACACTGGCTCGGTGTTGGGGCCCGCCTTGGTCGGCATCCTGGGGACGCGCACGGCGCCCTTGCACAGCATCGGGACGGCGGCAAGCGCATTGGTGGCTGTGTTCGTCCTCGCTGTGCCGCTCGTCGTGTGGTCGATCCCCGAGACCCGAGGCGCAGAGCTCGACCAATAGCAGTGTCAAAACGAGGCCGCCGTGGCCTCCGTCATCGCTGCGACGGCGTTCCACATCACCTCTGGCAACGCCTCTTGCCGCATGCCGGGAGCGTTTCCGCAGCCTGAAGAAACTTTGCCCGAGCTGCTGGGCGCCCGCTGGTGTGCGGGCGGCGAACTTGATGGCGCAGCAAACGTTCGCCTTACGGTTGCATTAGATGCAACTTCCCTGCTTGTAGCGGAGTACCTCGCTCTCCGGCACGAGGGAGCGCCCGCACGCGCCCGGCGCGACTTCGGGCTCGCCGTCAGAACGGTCAGCGAATGGTTCCCCGTGCGGGCCCTCGCCATGGACGCCGTTCTCGCAGCCGGGGAGGGCACGGAGGTCGGCTCGCTAGCTTCGCTGGCGCTCGCAAAGAGCCTCAGAGTGCCGCTCATAACCAAGGACCACGAACTTGCAAGTAGCCGCGTCAGGTTGCTCCACTGCTGAAGCCCGGGCAAGCTGGCTACCTGTCCTGAGCTGAGAAGGTCGAGGCAGACCACGCTATGAGCCAAAAAGAGCCCAGTGCACCTCGTCAGCCGCGCTGCTTTGTGGACAGCCCTCTAGTACCAGGCATCGGCAGCGACAGCAAGTCGCCGGCCTCATAAGGGCCAGCGGCTAGTGTCAGGTTCACCGTTGGCACTGACGGGCAAAGTTACAAGGACAAAATAGCCCACCTACCTGGGCCGGCCTCTGTCCCTTAGGGTCGGGCCCAGGCCCGACCAAGAGGAGGAGCCTGTTGGCCACAGTCGACAAGACCACCGTGGGACTGGGGCCCCGCCTTGGGCCTCAAGGCGCCAGTGGCCTGATCGAAGCCCGGGGCATCGAGCTTGTCCCTGAGCACGAACGCTGGGGACGGCCGGCCCGCCTGTTCGGCATGTGGGCGGGCACCTGCTGGAACGTCGAGTTCGTCGTCTACGGCACGCTCGCCGTCGCCGTCTTCGGCCTGTCCTTCGCCCAAGCTCTCGCCATGATCTTGGTCGGCAACTTCTTCTACGTCCTCACCGGGTTGGCCAGCCTGCCGGGCGCCCAAGCCGGTACGACGGCCTTTGGCGTCTCGCGAGCGGCCTTTGGGCCTCGAGGCAACCGAGCCCCGTCGTTTTTCAACTGGCTGACCCAGGTCGGCTTCGAGATCGAAGGCATTGCCCTGATCGTCCTAGTCGCAGTGGCCATGTTCGCCAAAGCTGGCGTCCAAGCCGGCACCGCTCTCAAGGTCGTGCTCATAATCGCCGCCGTCGGCGTCCAGGCGTTGCTCCCTCTGGTCGGCCACCGGGCCATGCTGAAGGTGCTGCACTGGCTCGCCTACCCCTTCATCGCGCTGTTCGTGATCATGGCGGCTATCACGGCTGGGAAGGTCAACTTGCACGCAGCGCCGCACGGTGCCGGCTGGGGCAGCCTCATGGTCTTCTTGGCCCTGGTCATCTCGGTGGGCGGGCTCGGCTGGACCGAGAACGCAAGCGATTACTCCCGCTACCTGCCAACCGGCACCAGCGAGAAGCGCATCGTGGCAGCAGTGGCTTTCGGTGCAGCCATCCCCTCAGTACTGCTAGAAGTGCTCGGTGCCGCTGTCGCTACTGCCGTCGCCCCAGCCCACGCCGGCGGCCTCGCCTCGGTGACCGGCCTCGTCGCCGTCTTCCCGACCTGGTTCACGTGGCCCTACTTCGCGATGGCCGTCCTACAGCTGTTCGCGATCAACTCAGTCGACTTGTACAGTTCGGGAGTCACCCTGCAAAGCCTGTGGTCCCGGCTCCGTCGTTGGCATTGCGTGCTGATCGACACGGTGGTCTCCGGGGGTTTCGCGGCCTACGCTGTCTTCTCGGGGCGCTTCTCTCAGTTGCTCGCCGACTTCATCTTGTTCATCATCGTCTGGCTGGCACCCTGGTTCGCCATTTACTTCCTCGACTACCTCTTGCGGGGCCGCCGCTACGACCCCGCCGCCCTAATGGACGAGAGGGACGGCCTCTACTTCCGCCGCTCCGGCGTCCACTGGCCAGCCATCGTCGCCCAGGCGGTGGGTATGCTCGCCGCTATGGCCTGGCTCAATGCCTACAGCCCCTACGTTTCTTGGCTCTCCTCGCACGTCGACGGTTCGGACTTCAGCGTGTTCATGGGGCTCATCTTCGGCGGTGGCACCTATTTCCTGTTGGCCCGAAAAGGCGTCCGCCAAGAGGGCACGTCGACCTAAAGCGGCCCTCGCCAACCGTGACCGAAGCTGGGTGCGACCAGCCCTAGCACCGGCCCAAATTTCCCCTCCCCCAAGCTCGCTCCGGCCTCCTGCGCTATGTCGTGCGCTGGGCGCGCGCCGCTTTCAGCCTCCCAGCTCAGGGACAACGCCGAGCCCGCCAAGAGCCTCCACGATCTCCTGAAGCGGGGGCCGATAAAGAGCGAGGACCGCCGTTCTACCGCTACAGGCCTACCCTCGTGGATATCGGGCTTCTCGGGGCCAACCCTCCTGAGCGGCCCTCTGCACAAGCCGAACCGAAGAGACCGGCACGAAAACCTCAGGTGGCCGCGGGGCGGTGCGCGGCTGACGGGTCGCCCGGCGGCGGGTCAAGCAGGCCGGCGTACGGCTCACCCGCGTCGGCGGCTTTGGCCATGGCATCGTAACATTCCAAAACTAAACGCTTGGTCCGGTACTCGCCGAAGCGCTCCATATCGCGACGCTCGACGATCGGGAAGGTCCCCATAACATAGTCCACCTCGTCACGCTCTAACCCGTAGAGGTGGAAAAAGCACGCGTCGAGCTCTGCCCGCAGGACCGCCCGTCGCTCCTCGTCCCATCGAAAAGGCGGCCCGTCGTAGCCGACGTCGTTGGCGAAGCCAGCCAGGTCCCAAGCGGTGTAGGTGAGCTCTAAGATACGTGGGCGGAGCCACTCTCCTACGCTCAGGGACCTGTCCCAAGGAGCGGGCTCGTCGTAGGTTGCAGGCGGAAGCACCGGGAACTGCTCAACCAAGAAAAAATTGAGGGTCGTCCCACCGACCTTCTGCCGGGCGGCAAAGTCCAGGACGAACGATACGAGCGAAGCGGCGAGCAGCACGACCTGACGACCAGATTGTTTAGAAAGGATAAGCGGCAACTTGTTGCCGATAGCAGTACGGGGAACGGTGGCTGCTATCACTGTGCGCTCGTTGGTAGCATTCGTGATGTCGCGGAAACCGAGGAGCCAGTCGTGGTCCCAGTCGCCCAGGCGGGCTTCGACCTCCTTCGCCGGCACCCAGTAGCGGGGGAGCGGAAGTGCGTCAGGGCCCTGCTTGGAGGACGCCGGGAAGTCCTCGAAGTCGCCGGCCTCGTAACTCGCCCACCGGTGGTCGAAATGATGAGCCATCTTGCCCTCGTAGAGCGGTAGGTAGGTGGTGGGGCCTCGCCGGAAGACGTTGCCAGTGAGCCTGAAGCCCTCGGCTTCGAGCTCATCCCTGGTGCGGAAAAGCCCAGAGTCGTTGGTCATGTCGAACAGCCGTCGGAAGCTGATACCCCACGGGTTGCCCTCGGGGTCGCCCTCCTTCACGAGCACCGGTACACGCCGGTAGATGCCGAGCGTTATCTCAGCGTCGCGGCGGCTCCGGAAGACCGGGCAGGTGCGGGTGTTGGGGTTGAGCAGCGCGATCTCCTCAGGAGAGAGCCTAAAGCGCCGCTCTGAGTCGTCGAGGTCCGAGGCGTCGTGGCAGAAGAAGGCGAGCTCTGCGCCGCCCTTTACTGGCCGCTCGCGGCCCGCCAAAGTGAGCAAGCAAAACTTGATGCGGCTGTCAATATCGGGAAATAGCTTCTCACGGTTTTCGAAGTCGTAGAGGCTCACCAGCTCCCGCCCGCCGTTTATGGCTCCAAAGAAGGCCTTGGTGGTGTCGTCGGTGGCTATACCTGTCGGGACGATGACGCCGGCCCGCCCCGCCGGCCCGACCAACGACCGCATCGTCTCGGCAAACAACGCGTAGGTGTTGACATCGCCCACGCCACAAAGCGGGAAACGCCCGCAGTGTCGGATGAAATGGCTCGTAGCCTCAGCCTGGGCTAAAGCGCCTTGGTACGCGGCCCAAAGAGCCGGGTCATTGGTTTCCAGCTCAGCGATCAGGCGCTTACGCTTAGCGCCGGCTGCCGCCGCGATGTCGGGGCCCCGGCTGGCGAAGAACTCTCTCTCCGACAGCTTCACCTTGTCCCAGGGCGGGTTGCCGAGCACCACGTCGAAGCCGCCCTTGGCCATCACTTCGGGGAACTCGATGTGCCAGTGGAGGAAGCCGAACCTCTTCCGCGCCTCTTCGATAGCGTCTAGGACTGGCTGGCTTGCACCCGCCGGGTTGGCCACGAGCGCCCGCCAGACGCCCTCGGTGAACTGGATCGTCCACTCCCGCTTAGGGAGGACGAAAGCCGCGCACCAGGCGTCGGCCCGTAGGCGCGCGAGGCGGCGCTCGCCAGCGTCGAGCTCAGCCCATCGGTGCTCCTTGGCCCGGACCCCCTCGATGGTCTCGTCGGGCAGCTCGTCCACTCGGGCCACCTCTGAGGCCAACACGGCCGTTTCGGCTTTGGCGCTCCAGCCCGCCCAGAGCTGGGCTAGGCCCTGCTTGCGTTCGGCCTTGTTGCGTTTCTTCATTTCTGCCGCCACAGCCTTGTCGTCGCCGGCCACAGCTACGAAGGCCTCGTCAGGGATGCCTTCGTCCATGAGCTCGGGCGTCGTGCCGAGGAGCGAGTTGCCGACCACGATGCGATGGTCCAAGAACGACAAGGGCTTCCCTGGCTCCAGCGCCTCCATCCACAGGCCCACCTTGCACAGCTCGACGGCCATCGGGTTTAGGTCGACGCCGTGCAGGCAGTGGCCGATCACGTCCCGGAGGGCCGAGCGGAGGGCCTCGGGGCTCGGCTCGGGCTCCCCGGTGCGGACCGAGGCCAGCCGCCGGGCTATCCGGCGTGCGGCGGCGATCAGGAAGTGCCCGCTCCCACAAGCCGGGTCGACAACGCTGAGGCCGACTAGCGCCTCCTCAGCGTTCGGCTTGGCGGCAGCCTCGTCTAAGACTGGCTCGAGCGCAGAGTCGAGCAGCTTGGCAATGAGCGAGGAGGGAGTGTAGAAAGAGCCAGTTGTCTTACGCTCGTTGCCGGCGCTGCCCAAAAGCCTGAAGGCGTCAGCGGGATCCGTGGCCCGAGGGTTGATGACAGGGTGCAGCTCCAAAAGAGACTCGTAGACGCTGCCGAGCTCTTCAGGCCCGAGGTTGCGGTAGTCGACGGGGCGGAACTGGTGGGCGGACTTGTCCTCCACGAGCGACAGGGCGCGCACGGCCGCGAGGAGCTCCCGGTTGGACAGTTCTGCACCATCGAGGTCGGGGCAAGCCTCCTGAGACCACAGCATTGAGCCGAGCCCAGCGAGGCCAAGGGCCGCGAGCCCCTCGCCTGCGAGGGCGCAACGCACGACCCCGAGCGCTTGCCAAAGGTCGCCATGAGCGGTGCCAGTACGGCGTTCGGCCAGGCGCCGCAGCCGGCGGAACGAGTAGTAACGCTCATAGCGCGACCGCGCTGTAGCCGAGGCCTCGGGGTAGTGGAGCAGCTCGCGCTCTTCGGCAACGGCTAGGAAGATGAGCCGGTACACGACTCGCATCAATTGCCGGTAGAGGCCTTGGGCGTCGAGGGCACCTTCCGCCAGCGAGCGGCGCAAGGCGCCGTTCGCCGGGTGGGTGACAAAGCCCCGGCCGAGGACCTCCAACGCCTCTTCTACCCCGGCGCGCAGGTCCTCGAGCGCCCTTACCCCTCGGGCAGAGGACTCACTGGCCCAGCGCTCTGCCCAGCAGTCAGCGAGGCGCTCTCCTTCGAAGCGGCTCTCGTGAAGGGTCTTCCACAGTACGACGAAGTCCGCGTAGACCTCGCCGTCGAAAAGGGCCTCGAGGTCCCACTCGACAAAGGCCTGACGGGTGAGGCTGGCATTGTCCCTGAGCAGCCGGAGCTGAAGGCCGTTCGACACAACGCCCCAGAGGTACTCCGGAGAGCGGTTGAGCAGTTCTTGGACAAGCGAGTGGGGCGACATTCGCGCTGCGCCGCGTACCTCGGGGGTCTTCTTGCCTATGTCCACACGAGCCCCCACCAAGTGGAGCGGGAGCCGCTCCTGCCAAATGTGCGAGACGGGGTACGCTGTGCCCCCGACAGTTACCGCAGCGCGCGCTGGCTGCAGCCAGCCGTAGCCAAGCTCGCGGAAGAGCGGCAGGAGCCACTGTTCCCTCGTCAGCGAGGTAGCGCTGCGGTCGGTGGGCGCCAGGTTGGCAAGTGCCGAGCGGAAGGCGGCCCAACGGCCAAGGAGCGTGTTCCAAGAGCGGGTGATGCAGGCCGAGAGAGCCTCGCTGGCGCCCAGGTGGTAACTGGCGGCATCGAGGCCAGGCAGCGCCGAGCCGTCGCTCCCCCCGATCAGGGCGAGCGTGTCAGAGGGCAGGAGCAGGCCCTCGGTCCTTATCGTGGCAAAAAGGCCCGCCCGTGCCATCAGCGCACGCTCGGGACCGGCAGGAGCACGTACACGCCGAGGATGTCGACCGGGCTCTGGGCCACGACCGAGGTGCGGGCGCCCGCCTGGCGGCCGCCCTCGCGCGCCCGTCGGTGCGTGCGGGCAAGTTCCTCGGCCGCGCTCTTCGCCCGAGACTCGAGCTCTTCCCTCCAAGAGCTCTCGGCTGCTACGACTCTGTTCACCATTTCCCGTGCCTGTTCGGGGCTCACGTTGCCCGCCGGGGCTGCGGCTAGGAGGGCCTCGGCCTCCGAGTCGTCGAGCCAGAGGGGGGCCGAGGGGTCGCCCGAAAAAGCGTGCACGGCGGCGTCCTCGGCTAAGAGCCGCTGGCGCCGGCCTCCTCGCGTGAGCTCTATGTCGTAGCGCCGGCGCACGAGCAGCAGCGTCGTGCGGGAACCGACAACGGCGGTCCGCGTCGCACCCGCCCTCGCCGCCACGCCTTTGCGCTTTGCGTCGAGGGCAGTTTCAAGGGCCCAAGCGGCGAGCCCCTCGACCAAGGGATGGGTACGGGAGAGGTACTCTGCGCCATCTGGGACCGGTAAGTCGAAACCGACCTTCAAATCTTGGCAGCGGGCGCCAACCGCTTCGCGTAGGCCGGCTGCGGCCCCGGTGAGCGACAACTGGAAAAGGCCGTCCTTTCTCCTCTCCAGCGTCCCGCCGGCGGCCGGCACGACGTCCGACACGAAGCGCTCCAGGTCTGAGCCCGAACCGATCGCGCTCTGGACAGACGCGAGCTCGCGCGCCACTTCGGAGATGTCGAGGCCGTGCTGGGCGAAAAGGCCACGGTTGCGTTTTTCCTCTTGCGCCGCTTCTTCCCAGCCCAAGACGACCTGCTGCGCCTCTGGCGGCATGAGGTCGAAGCTGAGCTGTCGTTGGGCCGGGCCGGGCCTGAGGAGGAGCCCTCCGACCAACGCCTCGGCCACAGCTTGAGCACCCGGGACCGGGACGGAGATCTGCAGGTCGGCCCGGATAGCTTGGTGCCTGCGGACGAGCACGTCGATAACGAGCTGGTCGATGCCGTTGTCCTCGCCCCACAGCGTGACGACGCGGACCTCCGGGCGGGCCTGGCCGAAGCGGTCCACGCGCCCCTCTCGTTGCTCATGGCGCGTCGGGTTCCACGCCAGGTCGTAGTGGACCACAGCGTCGAAGTGCTCTTGGAGGTTGATGCCCTCCGAAAGGCAGTCCGTGGCGACCAGCACCCGGGGAGAAAAAGCCGCAAGACGAGCGACCTCGGCCTCGCGCTCGTCACCTGGCAGCTCGCCTGTCACAGAAGCGACCTCGGCGCCCTTTACGCCCAGGCGGCTGCGCAATTGTGCCGCCACATAGTTCGCCGTTGGGATGAACCGGCAGAACACGACCGGGCTATGGCCCTCCTCCAAGAGCCAGCGCACCACTTTGACGAGCTCCGCCAGCTTCGTGTCGGCGTCGGTCCCCGCGATCGCGGCTGCCCGGGCGGCGAAAGCGCGCAAGCGCCGGCGGGCTGCCTTCTCTTCGGTGGCCAGCTCATGTCCGTCGGGTTCCTCGGTTGCGTCGGCACCAGGCACCACGTCAGTTGGCTCCTCTGCGTCCTCGTCGGCAAGGTCCATGACGCTACGGCGCCCCACCTCGTCGGCCTCCTCCTCGGTCGCAGCCTCTCCTGGGGCGCTCCTCGTCTCGAGGGTGGCTTGGGCAGCCTTGGGGCTGGAGGCGAGCGAGCGCAGGAGAGCAAGCGCCGACCACCAGCGCACCCGCTGGCGCCTCGGCCCGCCCGAGGTGTCCCTCACCGTTTCGCGCGCATAGCCCATGACGTCGGAGAAAAGTTGGGCGTACTCGTAAGACAGCTTGTAGGTGCGCTCCGAAGAGGCTCTCTTTGGGAACGGCGTCTTCGAGCCGAGGTAATCACTGACGTCGCCCCTAAGGCGCTGGACTAGGTGCCGGGCAAGGCGCTCACGGGCCCGACGGTTGGCGTCCCCAGCCAAGTTCTCTGGCAGGTCCTTGAAGCCCGGGTCGAGCAAGCTGAGAAGGGCCCGGAAGGCACCTTCCTTGCCCGAGTGCGGCGTGGCAGTCACGAGGACGAGGTGACGGGAACTGTCCTTGGCGAGGCCGGCGACGAGCTCGTAGCGCTGGTGGGCCGCGCTCCTCTTGCGTTCGGAGGCGTCGGCGACACAGGTGTGGGCCTCGTCGACGATGACGAGCTCGGGCGCCGAGCGCAAGAAATCGTCCCTCCGGGCAGGGCTCTTTATGAAGTCTGTCGAAACGACAGTCACTTCCAGTCGGTCGAAGATGCTCTCGCCTACCCCTCGGCGTACCGTACGCTCGAGGCGCCCAGCGGTGGAGGTGAGCACGAGCTCGGCGGCAAGGTGGAACTTCTTCGCCATCTCGGCCTGCCACTGCTCGGCCAAGTGCGGCGGGCACAGGACGCAGAGCCGCCGGGCGTCGCCCTGCTCTAGTAGCTCACGAGCCACGAGGAGCGCTTCCACGGTCTTGCCGATCCCGACGTCGTCCGCGATCAAAAGCCTCACGGGGTCGAGCCGGAGCGCCATGAGGAGGGGCACGAGCTGGTAAGGGCGAGGTTCGACCGCGATCTTGCCAAAGGAGCGGAACGGGCCGGCAGACGAGCGGAACCCTAGGCGAAGAGCGTCGCGCAACAGGCGGGCCGAGCGGTAGTCGCCGATGTCTTCTCCGCTCGGCAAGGCGAAGCTTGCCGGCTCAACCCGCTCTACGTCGGTGAGCACGCCTGCTACCTCCTCCTCGCTGCCCCCAAGGGGGCGGAGCACGAGCAGGTCGTCCTCGGACTCGGGCAGGACCACCCACTCCCTGCCCCTGGCCCGGACAAGCGACCCGATAGCAAAGGCGCTCATCGCCACCTAACGATAGACGGCACTACCATGACCCCCTCTACGCGAGCTGCTGGCAGAACCTACCAATTGGAGTAGCGACGCGTCGGGACCGAGAGCTGCCAGGCGAAACAACACCATTGTAAGCTACTCTGAGCGTCAAGGAGGACTCTGCGATTGACCCTTTCCGTAGTGGTGGTGACGGGCGATGGTATTGTCGTCGCCTCGGACAGCCGGACGACTCTCCGCCAGACGCCACGGGAGGGCGGGGGCGCGGCCTACCGTGTCGCCAGCGACTTCACGCACAAGGTCTTCCAGGCAGGTGAAGTCGCAGTTGCAACCTTCGGTGAGGCCTTTGTCCAGGGTCGCAGTATCGCCAGCCACATGGCTGAATTCGTTGCAAGGAAGAACGACCAGTGCATCAACCCGAAGGCTGCTGCCGACCATCTGGCCGCCTTCTTCGAGGAGCTTTATAGGACTGACTCGGCGGGCGGTCCCCCAGCTGCGCCACTGGACCAACGATCAGCGCTTGGTTTCCTCGTCGCCGGTTATGCCGACGCCGTCGGTGAAGCCTACGAGGTCGGCATCCCGGGAAGTCTCGTGAACCTGCTGGGCACCACAGCAAGCGGGGGTGTGGCTGCCTGGAGAGGCCAAGTGGACGTAGTCTCTCGCATCGTCCGCGGCGCCGATTTGGAGCTATTGGACCGGCTTGCTGTCGTTACAGGTAAGAAAGCCGAGCACGATGCGCTCAAGCCCCTCCTCGACGCGCTGACCTACCGCATCCCGCTCAACTGGATGAACCTTCAGGACGCTGTGGATCTCGCTGTCCTATGCATTCGGACAACTATCGATGTGCAGCGGCTGACGCTCGGCTCATTGGCCATGGGGCCAGAATTCTCGTGGCCCGGCGTCGGAGGGCCCATCGAGATTGCCACTGTGACCGCGCGAGGCAAGTTCGCCTGGCTGCAACGAACAGCCGTTCAGGGGGAGCGCCCAGCTGGTCAGGCAGAGGGCTATGCCAGCTGAGATGCTCAGAAGGCCGTGACCGTCTCGTTGTGGCGGTTCTGCGTCTTGGCCTCCACATCCCGAACGGAGTACGTCCCTCGCTCACGGTCGGCAGGCGAAACCCAGACACCATGATGCTCCTCCGGCGCGACTACCTCACGCAACGGCTGTTCGAGATCGCGCACGGAGTACGTCCCTCGCTCACGGTCGGCAGGCGAAACCCAGACACCATGATAGGAGTCTGGCTCCACAAGCCTTTTGGCCGTCTTCATTGTCATCCTCGCCACCGTCTAAGAGCATAGGTCATATACGCCCTAATCGTCACGGCACGGGCTGACTTGTAGTACGAGCGGGCAATGCCCTCCGCGCCGTGTTGCGAGTGCTCTTCGCAGGCTTGGCTCACGAGCCCTCCTCGGCGGAGCTGTGGCCAAAAACGTCCGGTCTGCTTGCGAACGTGCCCAGCCAGTCGTCCGCCGGCCCCAGCCGGAGCACCTCCCAGCCCGCGTCTTCCAAGCGCCTAGTCGCTTCGGCGTCACGCCTAGCCCGCTCGGGGTAGTCGTGATGGGGACCGTCGATGTAGACGACCGTGCCCGTCTGCTTGTAGAGGAAGTCCGGCCGCACGCCCAGTTCCGGGAAAAGGGGTTGCGCTTCGCTAGGTAGCCGGTAACCGCCGTCCTCCAATGCGCGCAGGAAACGCCGTTCCAAGTCGCTCTGCGCCAGTGCCACCAGGCGCCGCAGGTGCTCGGCACGCGGCAAAGGCCCCTCGCCGGCAACGACCTTGGCACCAGCGAGCTGAACCAGCCAGTCGGCAGCCCTACGTCGGTCGAGGAACTTGTGAAGAGGCTGGTTCGTGTACGAGAGCAGGCAGCTGTAACAGGCTCCCTCGCACGCTGCGGGCAGGTCCTCACCGCTTTCGGCATCGATGTGGCAAAGCTCCAAGGCCTTGCGGGCCACCTGCGCTAGTGCGCCCGCGTCCTCGACCAAGCGGCGCAGGGCCCCGGCGCCGCCTTCAGCCGACTCGAAGAACATGAGCCGCCTCGGGTCGTGCCAGGCCGGCAACGCCTCGGCCTCCAGTTCAGAGGCCTCCAACTGGAAGGTGACCAGCATCGCAGTCCGGAGAGCCTCCTGCAGGGAAGCGAGGGTGGCCTTGTCCCGCTCCCCGTCGAGGTCGACGAGCAGGCAGTTGCGAGTGTCGGCCACGAAGGGCACGACCCGCTGGTGAGAAGGGCCCATAGGGTCGGCGTCATCGTCGAGCTCTCCTGGGGCCGCCACTTGGTTCTTCTCCCAAACCCCCGTTTCGGTACCGATCAGGAAACCGTCGGGGACGCCCCTGGCCCGGCGGCGCCAACCGAGGTTCAGCCTCCAGATCTCTGCGGCGTGGCCATAGGCAAGCTGCCCTACTTTGGCCCCGTTGGCCAAGACCTCAGCCGGAACAAGGGCCGGGCCAGCAGGCCCCTCGGCGAAGCGCACCGCCGTAAGCAGCTCGTAGCCCTGGCGGGTGCGTTCCTCTTCATCGGAACTGATGCGGTCGACCCGGCGGCAGTCGACGTTTTGCATCCTAAAGAGGTTGGACCGGGCAGCTGGCAGCTCTTCGCCGCAGTGCTCGCAGAGATCTGGGCCAACCCCGCCGGGCGCGGGATGAAAATAACCGCAGGCTGAGCACACCTTGGCCGACTCGGTGAGCGCTCCCTGCCCGTCGGTGCCAGCGCCGTGCACCGGCAGCGTCGAACGCTGGATGCGGTAGCGAGAACCTTCGTGGTAGATGAAGTTCCTCGGCCCGAACTCGTTGATGGCCAAGAACCTGGGGCGAGAGACGTACTCTTCGGTGCCCTTGCGCTGTCGCCGGCCGGGTATGTACGCACAAAGAGGCAGACGCGGGAACGAGTAACCGGGAAGGAAGCCCTCGCTCGCAAAATAGCGGTACACATAGAAGTCGCTTTGGAACAACTTGTCGTCGGCCGACTCCAAAAGCCTCATCTTTTGCAAAGCTTCTTGACGCAGCCGCTCGGCTTGTTTCCTTTCCGCGTGGCTCCTGTTGGCATCTAAAGAGACCTTTTGTTGATCTTCGGCTTGGCGTCGCGCGGCCTTGTAGAGGGCCCGCCAGCGCTCGGTAGCCTCCTCGAAGCGCGCGGGCAGGAGGCGGAGCACCTCGTCTAGCCATCCCTCGCCGTACCAATCGGCCCCCCTCAGCTCTTCCTCGAAGTCGCCGAGCACCTGCTTGGCCACCTGCCGGGCGACCGCCTTCGGCTCCTGCCGGCTAAGCGCGTCGCGCACCGGCTCCCGCAAGGCGAGAGACGGTGGGTCGCCCTCGGTGTCGAGCACGTCGAGCATGGAGCGCCCGAGCCCGAGGCCCGAGGCGGCCAACCAGATCGCTTGCACATGGGCACGTAGGAGCTCTTCGTTGGTGAGGTCCAACCTAGGAGGCGCCACCTGCCCAGCCACCATGTCATCGGGACGGGCGAAGTACCACTGGTCGTGAGGAGAACCGGTCGAACAGTAGGTCACAACTAGCGCCGGCTGTCCCGAGCGCCCCGCACGCCCCGAGCGCTGGGCATAGTTGGCTGGGGTCGGGGGGACGTTGCGCAGGCCGACGACGTTTAGCTGGGCGATGTCGACGCCGAGCTCCATGGTCGGCGAGCACACGAGGAGAGGCAGCTTCGCTTCGGCAAAGAGCCGTTCACGCTCCTCGCGCACTTCGGCTGGCACCTGGGCAGTGTGCTCGCGCGCTTGCACCCCGCGTCCAGCCGCGGCTGCGTTCTTGTAGAAGTTGAGAAAGAACCGGTTGGGCCGCCGCCCTCCCCTGGGGCCTCGGGGTACCCTGATCGGGTCGGGCACTACGACCGTTCCCTCACCGGCCACCCAGCGCATCGTCGCCGCGTTGACCTGGTACCCGGGCGCCTCTGGCGCGCTCGGCGGCGCCGGCTCGACCACCTCCACGAGCCCCGCCTGGGAGAGCCCAGCTAGCAAGTCCCGTATGACGCCTTGACGCTCGTCCGAGCCCAGCTTTCGAGCGAGGCCCCAATCGCCCGTGGCGAGGCGGGCAACGTACGTACCGAAACGGCTCCGCCCGGACAGGTAAACGTGGCCGCCGTAATCGTCATTGCCACGCGAGCGGGGGAAAGCGACCGTGGCGGAGAACAACCTCTCGTCCTCGTCGAGCGCCCAAGGGTCACGCAGCCACTGGGCGGAGCGCTGGCGCACTTGCTCTTGGAAAGAAGGCGAAAGGTACTCCACTTTGATCGCCAGCTCCCGGCGCAACCATTCGAGCAGCGCCCGGGCAAGCTGCTCACGCTGGGCGGGCAGGGCACCTTTGAGGACCGGGTGCGAAGCAGCCCAGATGTCCTCGGCCTCGCACACTTCTTCGAGCGAGTCCCACTCGGTACGCAACAGGCCCGTCTGTTCCAGGTTGGGGGAGGTGACGCGCCAACCCCGACGCTGGTCCAAGTAGAGGCGGTAGCCGAGCACGTCACGAAGAGCTCGCTCGGTTTGCTCGCGCGCCGAAAAGCGCACCGCGGGGTTGGAGGCGTACTCTGCCAGGTCGAGGCCGAGAGCGGCTGCCACCTTTTGTGTCAGCTCGTCGTGGCCAAGTCCTCCCGGCCCGGCCTCGGAGGCAGCACGGTAGAGCGCCGAGCGGAGCAGGCCGACCTCGACGAAATCGTTGATGTGGCCTGCCTGCAGCGAAGCGTCCTGGCGGCTGTCGGAAAAACACAGAAGCTTGCGGGCTTCTTCGGGCAGCTCCCCGTCCTCGCGAAGGTAGCGGACCACCGAGAGCGACAGCACAGTGGTAGCCGAGCTGCGCCCCCCCGCACTGAGCGTGGTCAACTTGGAGAAATCGGAACGCTGTCCGCCCGAGTAGGCGACGCCACAGGCTAGGCAGAACCGCAGCGGCGAAGCGACGAACCAAGCTCTCATCGCCCCGGGTGTAGCGGTGTGCTCGGGACGTGCCACCCCGTCTGGGAACACGTCGTAGGGCTTCGGTAGGTACTTGCGGTAGTTCGGCTTTATGGTGCCGTTGTCTGCCACCCAGTCCTCGGGCACCCGCTCTGCCAAGGCCTCTGGGCTCGACGGCCAAGGGTCGCTAGTAGAGGCATAGAGGTAGCCAGTCCGGGAGTCTTCGGTGCTTGGTTCCTGGTCAGAGCTCGGCCATTCCTCCAGGGCGTCTTCGGCGGGCACAAGCCGCACGGCGTAGTAGTCCTGACCGCACTCCCGGCAGAACACTAGCGGCCGGAGCACCTTTCCCCGCTCGCCTGGCACAAAGGTCTGCTTGTGGACGGTCAGGTACCTCGTCGCCTCGGGCTCGAGCGAGGCCCACACCGTGTCGCCGCGGGACACGAACTGGTGCAGCTTGAAAGCAAAGACGGGCGCACCCGCTTCGTCGAGGAGCTTGTTGCCGGCGAGGAGCTGCTCCCGGATGGCCTCCGCGCAGCGCTCGGCGGGGGCCCCAGTCTGCTTGGAGAGCGAGGCGGCTGCCCCGTGCTCGCCACCGATGGTCATTGGCCGCTGGCGGATGAGGCGGGCTTGGTCCTCCTCGGCCCGGGTGACCCCGAAGGTGTACTCGACCCAGACCGAAAGAGGGTCGCGCCGGAAAGCGTCCAGGTCAGCAGGAGGTGGCCCGCCGGCACGCACCCGCTCTGCCAGCGCCGCCATGTCGACCTCGCCGACGGTGGCCGCCTGGAGGGTCTCGCCGATC